>Ga0255336_100308_pt1 | contig 92426 bp, 80 predicted proteins | sample MeOH1_35cm_T3_17_FD_189102 | JGI IMG/M metagenome (GOLD analysis project Ga0255336, IMG submission 189102) | Sandy soil microbial communities from University of British Columbia, Vancouver, Canada - MeOH1_35cm_T3_179 | ecosystem: Engineered > Artificial ecosystem > Sand microcosm > Unclassified ... | reverse complement strand
TAACGAATGGTCTGCGGCCCTTCGAGCACGCTCAGATAAATGATCTCGTTCTGCTGCCGCTTGCCGACGATCACGGTTTCCTGCGTCGCATCGCGCAGCGCCCCCAGATACGGTTCGAGCCGTTCGATATACGGATCGTTCGCGATGATCTTCGCCGCCATGTCGTAAAGACGGCGCGTGGGAAAGAGGTCTTTGCGCCGGCTCGTCAGATAGAGATAGCCGCGCTCCATCAGCACGCGCACGATGCCGTGGCTCGTACTCACCGGCAGCCCCGCGGCCTCGGCCAGCTCGCTGAGGGTCATGGGACGGCCAACGGTTTCGAAGGCTTCGAAGATACCCAAGGCACGATCTGTCGGTTTCATGTTTTCGCCATTTCGAAAATTGATTTGCGATTTCGAAATCAGTCTAGGCGAGAAAGACCGCTGGATCCAAGGCGTTTCAGCTAGTGGAAAGCCCCAGGAAGGCCCACAAGCCCGTCGAAAGGGACTGAGCGGGCGATCCCGCGATTGCATTCTTGACACGCCAAAACACGGCTCCTATATTCGATCCATCATTTTCGAAAATCTTTTCGAAATAGCGAAAAGTAGCCGACCCATCAGGCTTGGCAGCGCGCCGACCATCCGGACGCGTGTTTTGACGCGACGATGTTTCATTCAGACAGTTCGGATACCAAAACGTCAAGAAAGCTCCGTTGCATGAATAACCGGGGCGGCAGGAGACAAACATGTGGATGACGGAGCTCGACAAGACTGAGCGGCGCACCATGGCCGGCTGTTTCCTCGGCTGGACGCTCGACGCGCTGGACGTGCAGGTGTACAGCTTCGTGATTCCCACGCTGCTGGTCGGCTGGCGCATCTCCGCGACCGAGGCGGGCATGCTCGGCACCGTGACCTTGCTGGCGTCGGCGGTGGGCGGCTGGTTGAGCGGCATCGCCGCCGACCGCTACGGGCGCGTCGCCGTGCTGCAAGCCACGATCCTCTGGTACGCACTGTTCACGTTCGCGAGCGGCTTCACGCAAAACTACGAGCAGCTGTTCATCTGCCGCGCGCTGCAGGGTTTCGGTTTCGGCGGCGAATGGGCGGCCGGCGCGGTGCTGATCGGCGAGACCGTTCGCGACGCCTACCGCGGGCGCGCGGTAGGCGTCGTGCAAAGCGGCTGGGCGGTGGGGTGGGGACTGGCCGCGCTGCTATTCGGCCTCTTCTTCTCGATCATGCCCGAGCATCTCGCATGGCGAGCCCTCTTCTGGATCGGGCTCGCCCCCGCCTTGCTGGTATTCTGGGTGCGCCGGCACGTGCCCGAGTCCAGCGTGTTCAGGAAAGTCCGGCGCGAACGGCATGCTGCGGGCGTGATGCGTCAATTGGGTGGAATCTTCCATGCCGATTATCTGGCCACCACACTCAAGGTTTCGGCGCTGGCAATGGGCTCGATCGGCGGCTCGTACACGTTCCTCATCTGGCTGCCCACTTACCTCAAACGTGCACGGGGACTCTCGGTGATCGGCACGACCGGCTACACCACCGTGATGATTCTCGGCGCGTTTGTCGGCTTTATTCTTGGCGCCTATCTGGCCGACGCCATTGGCCGCAAAAAGACGTTCGCGGTCAGTGCGTTTGGCTCCGCGGCGCTGCTCGGCATCTACATGCTGGTGCCGATCAGTAATCAGGCCATGCTCATTCTGGGTTTTCCCCTCGGCCTTTGCGCGTTCATGATGTTTTCGCCGATGGGCCCTTACATGACCGAACTGTTCCCCACGCGCATTCGCGGCGCGGGACAGGGCTTCTGCTACAACTTCGGCCGCGGCGTCGGCGCACTTTTTCCTGCGATGGTCGGCAAGCTGACCGCCGTAATGGGCCTCGGCAATGCGATCGCGACATTCGGCATCGCCGCCTACGCGCTCATGCTGCTCGCCGTCCTGCTGCTGCCTGAAACGCTCGGCCGGCCGTTGCCCGAGGAAGAAACCGAACGCTCCACGCTACCCGACGGCACAGCCGCGAGTGGCTACACTCCGTCATAAATCCTGAAGAGCGCTACCGATGCCCGAACGCTGCCAGCCGGCCCGCACGACGGTACACCCGCCGAAGAAAAAAGCGCCGCCAGACGCCTGCGACTGCCATATCCACATCGTCGGACCGGTCGAGCATTACCCGTTGAGCGAACAGCGCGCGTACACGCCGGCCGAAGCGTCGCTCAGCCAGTACGAGCACGTTCAGACGATACTCGGCACCGAGCGCGTCGTGATCGTACAGCCCAGCTTCTATGGCACAGACAACCGTTGCACGCTCGACGCGCTCAAGCATTTCGGACTACAGCGCAGCCGCGGCATCGCGGTGATCGAGCCGACGGTTAGCGATGCAGAACTTCAGAACATGCACGAGGCCGGTATACGCGGCGTGCGCATCAACCTCGTGACGGCCGGTGGCCCTCCGGTCGATCATCTGACGAAAATGGCCGAGCGCATCGCGCCGCTTGGCTGGCATACGCAGGTCTATGTGGACGGTGAGCAACTGGCGGAACTGGCGCTGCTTCTACACAGGCTGCCCACGGAAGTCGTGATCGACCACATGGGGCATATTCCGACCGCTTGGGGCGTCGATCATCCGGCGGTGGACACGCTGTGCGCGTTGCTCGACAACGGCCGCACGTGGGTCAAGCTGTGCGGCTACCGCTCGTCCAGCGCGGGTTATCCGTTCGCCGATGTCGACCCGCTCGCCACGCGGCTGGTGAACGCCGCGCCCGAGCGCTGCATATGGGGAACCGACTGGCCGCATCCGTCTTTTGAATCCACCCTGCCTGATGACGGCGAACTGTTGGATGCGTTGATGCGCTGGGCGCCCACTTCGGCGTTGCAGCAACGCATACTGGTGGACAACCCTGCCCGACTCTACGGCTTTGCATGATGAATCAGTGACGACCGCTCGCAGCGTGCGTCAGCTAACAGGAGACGACCATGTTGATGGAACAGCAAAAGCCTTCGCACGTGAAATCGATGGTGTCCGACGCGGAGTGGCAAACGCGCGTCGATCTCGCCGCCTGCTATCGCCTGATGCCTCACTTCGGGCTGAGCGACCTAGTCTACAACCACATTACCGCCCGCATTCCCGGTGACGAAACGCGCCTCCTGATCAACCCGTACGGCTTCATGTACGAGGAGATCACGGCGTCGAGCCTGATTACGATCGATATCGACGGAAATGTGCTGTTCAATCCGAATGAAGGCACGTACGGCGTGAATGCTGCGGGCTACGTGATTCATAGCGCGGTGCATGCGGCGCGCCACGACGTGAAGTGCGTGATTCACACGCATAGCCGCGGCGGCATGGCGGTGTCGGCGCTTGCATGCGGACTGCTGCCGCTCACGCAGACGGCGATGCGCTTTCATCCGGTCGCCTATCACGACTATCAGGGCGTAGCGATCGACCTCGACGAACGCAAGACGCTAGCGGAAGATCTCGGCAATGCCGAGGTCATGATCCTGCGCAATCACGGTCTACTGGTAGCGAGCGCTTCGATCGCGCAGGCGTTCAATGCGATTTACTGGCTCGAAAACGCGTGCCGCGTGCAAGTGGACGCGATGGCCTGCAACACGGACCTGAAAATCCCGCCGCAGGAGGTGATCGACAGGACCAATCATCTCTACAAGCCGGAAACCCGCCGCCCGTACGGCGAAATGGAATGGCCGGCCATGCTGCGGTTTCTGGACCGGCGCGATCCGTCGTTCCGTACCTAGCCGCGTGATTGTGCACTTCGCGTTGTCATTGTTACGTACCGTGGATCGAGTACGGTCCCGCCAAAAACCTCAGGCATCCTCATTAGCACCAATCCAGCGTAATTCACTCAGGTAGTCATGAGTTTGAGTCGACGCCCATGACCGCCGGAACTCGACCGGCGCGCCTTGCAGGTCGAACGCCACTCGAATGCTCAACAGCACCGGCTGCCCAGCCGGAAGACCGAAATCTACGGCGATATCTTCGGGGAGCGCACAGGCCTGCAGGCGATCTTCGACCCGGCTCACCGACACGCCGCACTGCTGCTCGAGAAACGAATACACGAGGTGAGCGGGCGCATCGTCGCTTCCCCACTCCTTGCCGCCCACCCGTGCATACGGGAACGCGATCGACTCCAGCACCAGCGGTGTCTCGCCGAGCGAACGGAGCCTGCGCAGCCGATAAACGAGGTCCCCTGGTTCCAGACGCAGCGCGGCACGCTCGTCCTCACGGGCGGCGGCCCGCTCGCGCAGCAGAATCGTATCGACCGGCAGGCGGCGCATGTCGTCACGCCGGTCGACGAGACGGTAGAAGCTCGTGAACGCGCGCTCATTGGTGGCTCTCGCGACAAACGTGCCCCGCCCTCGCTGACGGACGACGAGGCCCTGGCCGCTCAACACGTCGAACGCTTTGCGCACGGTGCCGACGCTCACCTTTAGCTCTTTGGCAAGCGCTTCTTCGCCCGGCAGCAACTCTCCGGGCATCCATTCGCCGCCGACGATCCGTTCGCGCATGTGGCGCGCAAGCCGGACGAAAGCGGGACTCAGATCAAGTTGGGTCATCATTTAATTCTATAGAGAATATAGAAATAACACTACAGAATTTGATTCCCAACGCATCGGCAGCTACCTAGAGTTAAGCCTTGACGAGTGTCGCTGCCAACGGGCTGCGACCCGGCACCACGTCCACCTGCGTCGATTGACCGGCGCGGTATCGGTGCATGCACAACGACTTCCCATTACCTCATCAAGGCCGCTGGCTGGATCCACCCATGAAATCGAGTATTCACCGCATCACCTCTGTCGAAGCGCTACACGTCGGCCAGTTTCTCTACGCTCGCATCCGCACGGAAGCCGGGCTAACCGGTTTCGGCGAGGCGGGCTCGTGGGGACACATCGAGGCTGCGAAAGCCGCGCTCGAAAAGTTCGGCGAATATCTGGTCGGCAAGGACGCCAATCAGATCGAACGGCACTGGAACGTGATGCAGCGCTTCTCGCATTTTCGCGGCACCGCGGTCAACGCGGCCGTGTCGGCGATCGACATCGCACTCTGGGATCTGCTCGGCAAGCGGCTGCAGGTGCCCGTGTGGCAACTGCTCGGCGGCGCATACCGCGACAAGTTGCGCGTATATGGCCATGTCTACGCGGAAACGCTCGACGAAGTGCTCGCGGATTGCCGACGCCTGCGCGCCGAAGGTTTCACCGCCATAGGCCATATCAACCCGTTCCTCGACGAGCCGGAAGGCGATGTTTATTTCCGCTCCTTTGCCGGCAAGGTGCGCGACGCGAAGGAGCGGGTAATGGCCTTTCGCGAGGCAGTGGGACCGGACGTCGATCTGCTGATCGAAATGCACCGTCGTCTGAATCCCGCCGAAGCGATCGCGATCGGCCAGGTGCTGGAACCGCTCACGCCGATGTGGCTCGAAGACCCGCTGCGCCCCGAGTTCTACACGCAGATGACGACCGTCGGTCACGCGATCCGCGTGCCCGTCGCGACCGGCGAACGCTTCAGCACGCCGGCCGAATTCCATCTGCAACTGGCGGGCGGCGGGGTGCGTTATGCGCGCACGTCGGTCTGCGTGTGCGGCGGGATCACCGGCGCGAAGAAGATCGCCGCACTCGCGGAAGCGCAGAACGTCGACATCGCGCCGCATAACCCCTTGTCGCCGATCAGCCTCGCGGCGTGCATGCAGGTGGCGGCTTCAGTGCCCAACTTCGCGATCCAGGAGTACCCGACCGGCTTCGAGAACCTCGTGCTCAAGTCCGGGCAGAATCTGCTCGGCTCGGATCTCGTCAAGAACCATCCGGTGCCGAAGGAAGGCTTCATCACGGTGCCGGACGCGCCGGGTATCGGCGTCGAACTGGTGGACGACGTGGGGCATCGCCGTGCGCCGTTGCACCGGCCGGTGTCGATGCGCAGCACGATCGACGGCGCACCGCTCGATCAATGAAGCAGGCATCGGGACGCGACAACGCGAAGCGTCCCGATCAACACAAACACGCTTCGCGCGATGCATCACCAGAACAACATACAAGGAGACTACCGTGACCCCATCCGATCCGGACAATTTCAAAGGCGTCGGCCGCGGCCGATGGACGATCGTATTGCCGATCGTTTTCGCGGTCTACATGCTGTCCTATTTCGATCGCGTGAACATCGCGATGGCATTGCCGCACATGACGAAGGCGCTGGGCCTCACGTCCGTGCAGGGAGGCTGGATCGGCGGCGCGTTCGCGTGGGGCTATGCTTTCACGCAGCTGCTCGGCGGTTATATGTCGCTGAAGTTCGGGCCGCGCCGGCTCGTCGCGATCTGTCTGCTGCTGTTCGGCGGCGCGGCGATGCTGACCGGCGTGGCGACGACTTTCTGGCAGATCGTCGCGGTGCGCATTCTGCTCGGCTGCGCCGAAGGTCCGATCTACGCGGCGACCTCGATGCTTCTCGCACAATGGTTCACGAGGCCCGAACGCGGGCGCGCCTTCGGTATCTGGAATTTGGGCGCACCGCTCGGCGGTTTCCTTGCTGGCCCGATTTCCGGTGCGCTGATCGCCCATTTCGACTGGCGTGTGATGCTGATCGCCGAAGGCCTGCCCGCATGGATCTTCTGCCTTGTGTGGTTCAAGGCAATCCCGCAAAGCCTCGACCTGGCAGGCTGGCTCTCAGCCGCCGACCGTGACGTGCTGCGCCGCGATCTCGCCACGGAACAGTCGGGCTACACGAAGCCCGAGCACGACCCGTGGTGGACGATCTTCAACGAACCCGCCGTCTGGCTGCTGACGCTCGGCTTCGGGCTCAATACGATCCTGCTGTACGGCACGACGCTATGGCTGCCTTCGGTGATGAAGTCCTACGGACAGCTGAGCGAAACGACGATCGGCTTTCTGTCCGGCGCGCCATTCGTGATGTCGATGTTCGGCATCTACTACATCAGTCGCCGCTCGGACCGGCATGGCCAGGAGCGCCGCTGGCATGCGGCGATTCCGACCATGCTCACCGGCGTGCTAATGATAATGGCCGCGTTCGTCCCTGCTCCGCTGTTCTATTTGCAGATTGCGCTGTTCATTGCGCTCGGCTTCACGCTGAAGATGTTGATGCCGCTGGTCTTCGCCCGGCTCACCGAGATCCTGCCGATGAGGAAGGCCATGCCTGCCGTAGCGTTCGTGAGCGGTGTGGGCAATCTGATCGGACAGTTCCTCGGGCCGCTGATGGTTGGCTATGTACGTGCGGCTTCGTCCGACTACAAGCTCTCGCTGCTCGCACTGGGCGCGTCTGCGCTGCTGGGCGGTGTGGCGATCGCGTTGTCGAAGTCGGCCGCCGAACGGTCTGGAACGGCTCGCAACGCGGTGCGTAATGCCGAGGTGATGAAGTAGAACTACGTCGCGCCGGGGGGGCCTACGCCCCCCGTCCTGCGGACATCGCGGGTGAACTGCGCTAGAAAATCTCAATGCAGCGCAAGCGGTACTGTAGGCGCTTCGATATCCCGCTGCTGCGTACGATGAATCAGAAGTGCAATCACGGCGGCCGCGCCGAAGAGGAAGTAGCCGAGAATGTAGAAGCTGCTCGACAGATTGCCGCCGCGCGCATAGAAGCCAACGATCAGCGGCCCGACCACGCCGCCGAAGCTGGCAAACATGTTGATCATCGCGACCGACGGCGCCGCCTGATTGCGCGGCACCTTGCTGATCACCCACGCCCACCACGTGCCGGCCGGCGAAAACAGCCCAGCGCCGGCGATACAGAACATCACCATCGTAAACACAACGCCGCCTTCGATATAGTGCTGCGCGAGCAGCGCCGCACCGGCCACCACCAGCGGCACGGCGACGAACCAGCCGCGTGAAATGGTAGACGGCTTGTCCGACAGCCACGAGTTCACGAACATCGACAATGCGCCAAACAGCGAAGGTAGCGCCGTCAACCAGCCGACCGCGGCGTAACCGTGCGGGAAATATTGTTTGATGAGGCTCGGCATCCACAGGCCGAAGCTGAAAATCACCATGATCCACGACAGCGCGACGATCGCGAGAAGCCACACCGTCGAGCGCTTCAGCACGCTGCCGAAGCTGCCGTCCGCACCGGTTCCCGCGAGACGCTGCTGCGTGATGAAGTCGCGCTCCGCGCTGGACAGCCAGCGGTCGGTGGTCGGATCGTCGGAAACGAACATCCACACGAGCACGGCCATGAAGATCGCAGGCAGGCCTTGCAGCACGAACATCGTCTTCCAGTGGAATACGTCGATCATCCAGCCCGCAAGCGGCGCCATCAGCACTGAGGACAACGGCAGCGCATATTGCGCGAACGCAATGCCGCGCGCACGCTCGCGGGCCGGAAACCAGCGCACGAAGATCACCGAAAACGACGGCCAGATCACGCCTTCAGCGAGTCCCATCACCACACGCACCGCGATCAGTGCGGGCAGCGTGTGCACCATGCCGGTCAGGCACGCCATCAAGCCGGTGATGAACATCGAGACGGCGATCACGCGGCGCGGCCCGATGCGCGTCGAGATCCAGCCGCCGGGAATCTGGGTGACCAGATATCCCCAGAAGAATGCGCCCAGCAGCGCGCCGGTGATCGTCGTGCCGAGTTGCAGATCGTGCGCCATCTGCGGTGCCGCGACGCCGATGTTGGTGCGATCGGCAAACGCGACGAGGTAGCTGACAAAAACGATCAGACCTACCCGCAGCCAGCGTGATTTGCCGATCCGTTGCGTGTCGTATGCGGTGTCCATTGCGTGTCTCCCTTCGTTTTCGATGTTATGGGCGCTCGGCTGGCGCAGATTACGGAGTGACCAGCGCTTGCGCTTCGCGCGCGGCGATCTCGTCGAGCACGATAGGCAGCGCCAGCTCGAAGCTGGCTATCCCCATCGTGCTTGCCAGTTGCATGACTTCGAGAATCTCCGCCGGCGTTGCGCCGTACTTCAGCGCGTTCTCGATATGCACGTGCGTGCCGGGCACGTATTGATGCGTGACCGATACGTCCACGGCGATGTACATGAACTCTTTCACTTTCGGCGGCAGTTTGCCGTGCACCCACGGCACGGATGAGAACGTCGTAAACGCTTCGAAGAAGTCAGGATCGAGCGCGAGCGTGCCGTCCCAGATCGCGCTCCAGTAGCCGCGCTTTTCCGTAAATTCGCTCTTGATCGCCTGACGGCGCGCATCGGCGTGGCTTGTGTCGATCGCGTTGCGCGGGTCGTTCGCAACCTTCTCTTCGAGCACCGGCATGCCGATCACACAAGCATGCACGCCGATCACGCTGATCAGTTCGAGCGTCTCGAGCAGTTCGTCGCGCGTGGCGCCCAGGCGCAGCGCTTCGCGGCAATGGCGGCGCACGGCAACCGCATTGAGATGTGTGACCGACGCTTCGAGCGCGAAGCTCACGAGTGCCTTCACCTTCGGTTCGAGCGGACCGTTGCGATATGCGCATCCCGCGAATGCGAGGTAAGCCTCGACGAATTCCGGGCTAATCGCGATCAGCGGATCGAGCGAGGCGGGCCACGAGCCGCCGGCAGCAACGAACGACGAAATCCGGCCCTTGAGCGTAAGTGAAGTCATTAGGCATCCAAAGTGACAAGTCAGGAGTGAAAGCGCGCTGCCTCGCATGCAAACCAACGACCGGCGAACCGCGCGGAGGGAGTGACACTTATCTTATGAGCGACCTTACGAAACCGCAAACCGATATGCCCAGCGAGGCGCGTTGTTGCTCCGCAGCAGCCGCATGCGCCGCGAAACGCCCTCATGCGCTATGTACAAAGGGTTCCGGGGAGGGGGTGCGTGCGTGACGCAGCGCATTATTTAGCGTTGCTTATATCGACCTTTCGCACATTTCAATGGACGCTCGCGCTCGTCGCGCCGAGCATCTCCCTCATGACAACTGCAACAGGAATCCGCATGAAAGCGCTGGAAGGCTTGCGAGTGCTCGACCTGGGAACCTTCGTGGCCGGTCCGTTCTGTACGACGATCTTCGCCGAGTTCGGCGCGGAAGTCATCAAGGTGGAGCCGCCGCAAACGGGGGATTCGCTGCGCCGCTTCGGCACCGAGACCGAATGCGGCGACACGCTGATGTGGCTCACCGAAAGCCGCAACAAGAAATGTGTGACGCTCAATCTCGCCCACGAACGTGGCCGCCAGATGCTGCGCGATCTCGCAGCGAGTTGCGACATCGTGGTCGAAAATTTCCGGCCGGGCGTGATCGAGAAATGGGGCCTCGACTTCGAGTCGTTGCACAAGCTCAATCCGCGCACGATCCTCGTCCGCATTTCCGCGTATGGGCAGAATGGCCCGAATCGCGGCAAACCGGGCTTTGCGCGCGTTGCGCACGCGTTTTCGGGGCTTGCCTATCTCGCGGGCGAGCCCGGCCGCGTGCCGGTCACGCCGGGTTCCACCTCGCTCGCGGATTATGGTTCGGGCATGTACGCGACGATCGGTGCGCTGATCGCGTTGCAGGCCCGCGAGCGTACCGGCCACGGCCAATGCGTCGATCTCGCGCTCTATGAGCCCATGTTCCGCGTGCTCGACGAGATGGTTCCGGCTTATCACATGTTCGGCAAGGTGCGCGAACGGATGGGCGCGAATGCGGTGAACGTCGCGCCGCATGCGCATTACCGCACTCGCGACGAGCGCTGGATCGCGATCGCCTGCACCAACGACAAGATATTCCGCCGCTTCGCGCACGTCATGCAACGCCCCGAGCTGGCAGACGACGATCAGTGGGGTCGCGCATCCGTGCGGATCGCCGCCATCGACGCGGTCAACGCTTTGGTGCAGGACTGGATCGGTGCGCGCGACCACGACGAAGTACTGCGTCTGTGCGACGAAGGCTCGGTCCCCGCCAGCCTGCTGTACAGCGTCGCCGACATCTTCGACGATCCGCAATATGAGGCGCGCGGCAATATCCGCACCATGCCGTCGCGCGCGGGCGACGTCGCGGTGCCGAACGTGATTCCGCGTCTGTCGGAAACGCCTGGCGCGATCGAATGGCTCGGACCGACGCTCGGCAGCCACAACGAGGAGGTATTCGGCGAACTGCTCGGCTGCAGCGGTTCGGATCTCGCCGCGCTGCGCGCGGCAGGCGTGATCTGAGCCACCGACATCACTATCCATTTCTAACCATCGTCCATGTCACTTTCGCCACGCACTTATCTGTTCGCACCCGCAACGCGCCCCGAGCGCTTCGAGAAGGCCGCGCGCGCCGGTGCCGACGCGGTGATCGTCGATCTCGAAGACGCGGTCGAACACGCACGCAAGGACCACGCACGCGCTTCGCTGTCGACCACGCTGCCTGCCCTCGCCCCCACCGCGCGCGCATTGAACGTGCAACTGCTGGTGCGCATCAACAGCCACGGCTCGCCGTGGTACGACGCGGATCTCGACGCCTGCGCCGCGCTCGACATTGACGGCATCGTGATTCCCAAAGCCGAGCATGTGGACGAAATCGTGCGCATCGCGTCTTTGAAGCCGGCCTGGGCGCTGCATCTGCTGATGGAAACCGCAGCCGGGTTCGCGAATCTGGCGGCGCTCGCGCGTGCGCCGCACGTCGAACGTCTGATGTTAGGCACGGTCGATCTCGCGCTCGACATCGGCGCGAATGAAATCGGCGAGCCGTTGCATTACTATCGCTCGCAGATCCTGCTGTTTACGCGCCTGGCGGGATTGCTGCCGGCCGTCGACGGCGTCTGCACGACGCTCGACGACCCCGCGGCGCTCGACGACGAAGTGCGGCGCGCGCGAGCCTTCGGTTTCGGCGCCAAGCTGTGCGTGCACCCCAAGCAGATCGCGCCGGTTACGGCAGGGCTCGGCCCGACGCCGCGCGAACTGCAGTGGGCGACGCGCGTATGCGAAGTCGCGGGGAGCGGTGCCGCGATCGCGGTGGACGGCAAGCTCGTCGATGCGCCGGTGCTCGCGCAAGCGCGCCGCATTCTCGCGGCGGCCGGCCATGCGTGAGCTGCCGACAGGTCTTGGCGCGTTGACCGCGCCGCGTTTGCGGCCATTCGCGTCCCTGCCAATGACTCTCTCGAAGCTCTTTTCCGGCAAACCGTCAAGCCGGAGCATCAACGATCTGCAGCACATTCGCGCGTTCGTCGCGGTCGCGCGCGAGGGCAGTCTGACCAAGGCGGCCAGGTTGCTCAATCTCACGCAGCCCGCTGTCAGCGTGCAACTGAAGAACCTGCAGGATCAACTGAAGCTGCGTTTGCTGACGCGCTCGCCGCGCGGTCTCACGCTGACCGCCGACGGTCTCAAGCTATTGCCCTACGCCGAACAGATTCTCGACGCGATCGGCAATTTCGACGTCGCCGCCGACAACCTCGTCAGCATTCTGTCGGGCACCGTCTCGATCGGCACGATCCTCAATCCGCAGACGATTCGGCTGGGCGCAGTGCTGCAATACATGGCGAACCACTATCCGGAAGTGCGAACGCGCCTGCGTCACTCAATGACGGGGCAGATACTCGAACAGCTTGCGAGCGGTGCGCTCGACGTTGGCTTCTTTCTCGGCACGCCAGCGGAAAGCGACGGCATCGAATTGCATGCCATTGCCTTGATGCCGATCACCTATTACGTGATCGCACCCAAAGGCTGGCAGGAACGTATCAACGGACGCGGCTGGGCGGAACTGGCCGAGTTGCCGTGGATCTGGACGCCGCCTACGTCGATGCATCACCGGCTGCTGACGCACGCATTCGAATCGGTCGGCGCGAAGCCGCGAGTCGCGGCCGAGGTCGATCTGGAAGCCTCGATGATCGAACTGGTGCGTGCGGGTGTGGGTTTGTCGCTGGCGCGCGAGACGGTCGCGATCGACGAAGCGCAGAAATACGGCGCCGCGATCTCGCGCGAAGTGCCGATCGAAATTCCGCTGTCGTTCATCAGCCTTGCGCGGCGCCGCGAAGAGCCGTTGATCGAAGCAATGTTTTTTGCCGCGCAAATGGCGTTTTCCTGAACGCCTTCCGCGGCATGCACGGTTCCGCGCCTTTGAAGCCAAAGGTGCTTGCGACGACAACAACATGGGAGACAGACAATGTCGGCTTATGGAGCAAACGTGGCACAGCGGCTCGATTCGCTCGAGACCGGACCGTTTCATTGGCGGCTGCTCGGCCTGATCGGCGGCGGCATGTTCTTCGACGCATTCGACAATTTCCTTGCCGGCAGCGTGCTCGGCGCGCTCGTGCAGCAGGGTCTGTCGGACATGCACATGAACGCGCTATTCATTTCGATGAGCTTTGCCGGTCTGACGCTTGGCGCATGGGGCGCGGGGGTGATCGGCGATCGCTTCGGGCGGCGCTTTTCGTATCAGTTCAATCTGCTGATCTTTGGCCTCACCTCGATCGCGGCCGCCTTCGCGCCGTCCATGACATGGCTGATCGTGCTGCGCTTCATCATGGGCATCGGCCTCGGCGCGGAGATCGTGGTCGGCTATAGCACGCTCAACGAGTTCATGCCCGCGCATGCGCGAGGTCGCTTTGCTTCGCTGCTGAACCTGATCACCAACTCGTCGGTACTGGTCTCGGCGGCGTGCGGCTTCCTGATCATTCCGCATTTCGGGTGGCGCTGGATGTTCGCGATTCCCGGTATCGGCGCCCTCGTGATCTGGTATCTGCGCAAGAAGATGCCGGAGTCGCCCCGCTGGCTTGCGGCGGTAGGACGCCATCAGGAAGCGCGCGAAGTGGTCGAGAAGATCGAAGCGCAAAGCGTGCGCCGCGACGCGCCGTTGCCGGTCGCGCCGCAGGAAGAAGAGCCCGGCCGTCTGCGCGATCTGTTCGCCGCGCGGCAGCTATCGCGCACGCTGGTCGGCATCTCGGTGATCTGTATTTCCTTTACGGCGATGTATGCGTTCGTCGCCTGGGTGCCGACCTTTCTCGTCAAGCAGGGCTTCGACATTACCCATTCCCTGCTGATCACGTCGGCCATGTTCGCGGGCGGGCCTGCCGGTTCGCTGATCAGTATGGCGATCGCCGACAGGATCGGCCGCAAATGGGGGCTTGTGATCTTCTCCGCGCTCGGCGCGGTGATCGGCATGGCGTATCCGTACGTCACGCATGCGGTGACGATCGCGCTGGTCGGCTTCGGCGTGACGACGTGCATCTATGTCACCTCCGCGCTCGGCGTGGCGTGTTACGTGACCGAGCTGTTCCCAACCCGGCTGCGGCTGCGCGGTGTCGGCCTCGCGAACGCGGCGGGACGCGCGGTCAACGTCGGCGTGCCGTACGTGGTGGCAGCCGTGTATGCACTCGCGGGACTGCTCGGCGTGGTGTCGTTCATCGCCGCGCTGTTCGCCTTGCTCGTCGTGATTCTCATCACGCTCGGCGTCGAAACCAAACAACGCACACTCGAGGAAGTGCAGGCACAGCCGGGCGCCGACTCGGGCATCGACGTAAAGAAACCCCTCAATATTGGAGGCATGTAAATGACAGGCGCTTCAGACACCTATGAACTCTTTGCGATCAAGTACGCGCGCCGCGACGGCTGGCGCAGCGACAACTTCATCGGCGGCGACGACGATCACAGTAGTGCGATGCCGCTCGACTACTACGTGTGGGTCGCGCGCAATAGCGAACGCGCGGTGCTGATCGACACGGGTTTCAACGCCGAAGTCGCGGCAAAACGCGGGCGCGGCGTGCTGCGCTGTCCGATCGATTCGTTAAGGCTCGTCGGTATCGATCCCGATTCTGTCAGCGACGCCGTGATCACGCATCTGCATTACGACCACGTCGGCAACTTCACGCTATTGCCTTCGGCGCGTTTTCATCTGCAGGAACCGGAGATGCATTTCGCGACCGGGCGCCATATGAAGGACGCGCATTTCGCCCATCACTATGAGCCCGAAGATGTTGCCGCGATGGTGAAGATGAACTTTGCGCAACGCGTGGTGATGCACAACGGCCCCGCCGAACTTGCGCCCGGCATCCAGTTGCAACCGGTCGGCGGACACACGCCCGGTTTGCAGATCGTGCGCGTGAAAACGGCGCGCGGCTGGGTCGTGGTCGCATCGGATGCGTCGCACTTCTACGACAACATCGAGAAACGCCGGCCCTTTTCGAATGCCTGCGACGTGTGCAAGATGCTCGACGCGTTCGACACCGTCTACCTGCTCGCCGATTCGAAGCAGCACGTGATTCCCGGCCACGATCCGCAAGTCCTGGAACGTTATCCGGCGCCGACCCGCGAACTCGAAGGGATCGTCGCGCGGCTCGACGTGGCGCCAGTCAGCCATGCCGAATGAACCCCGCCTGAAGAAACATCATTAGACCAGGAAGATAACTCGCTATGGAAGACGAATTGCGCATCATGGCCGTGGCCGGCAATCTCGGTTACGGCTTTCCCGAAGCATCGCTGCGTAACGGTATCGCGCGCAAACCGCATCTGGTGGGCGCGGACAACGGCTCGTCCGATCCGGGACCTTATTACCTCGGCAGCGGCAAGTCGCTGATCAAGCGCGAGCAGTTGCGCCGCGATCTGGGGCTCTCGCTGAAAGCCGCGCGCGATGCGGGCGTGCCCTACGTGATCGGCACGGCGGGCACCGCCGGCGCCCAGCCGCATCTGGAAGAATTCCTCGACGTGCTCGACGAAGTCACGCGCCGCGACGGCCTGCGCTACAAGCTCGCGACGATCCCCGCCGACATCGACAGGAACGTGATCAAGCAGGCCATTCGCGAAGGCCGCGTGAAGTCGATGGGCGTGCTGCCCGAACTCACCGAACAGGACGTCGACGACGCAACGCGCATCGTCGCGCAGATGGGCACCGATCCGTTCGTCAATGCGCTCGAATCGGGCGCCGATGTGATCATCGCGGGCCGCGCGTGCGATACCGCGATCTATGCAAGCCTCGCTGCATGGCGCGGCTTCGATATGGGGCTCGCGTTCCATATGGCAAAGCTCCTCGAATGCGGGGCGCAATGCGCGGTGCCGCTCGCCGCGAACGACTGCCTGCTCGGCACGCTAAGGCGCGATCATTTCGAACTGGAACCGATGAACCCCGAGCGCGGCGTGACGCCGGTTTCAGTGGCCGCGCATATGATGTACGAGCAGCCCGACCCCCATCACTTCTACGAACCCGAAGGGCTCGTGGACCTCGAACACACGCACATCGAAAAACTCGACGACCGGCGCGTGCGGGTGAGCGGCAGCAAGCTCGTCGAGATGCCGCCGAGCATCAAGCTCGAAGGCGTGAAGCTGCGCGGCTACCGCACCATCACGATAGCCGGCATGACCGATCCGCGTCTGCTCGCGGCGGTCGATCAGGTCGAAGCTCGCGTGCGCGACGACGTGGCACGCCTGACCGCGCACGACATGAAGCCCGGCGAGTACGAGCTCAATTTCATCTACTACGGCCGCAACGGCGTGCGCGTCGATCAGCGGGTGCCGCATCTCGCGCACGAGATCGGCATGGTGATCGAGGCAATCGCGCCGACCCAGGAGCTGGCGAACATGGCGCTCTCGCTCGCGCGCAGTTCGTTCCTGCACGGCTATTTCAAGGGCCGCAAGGCGACCGCCGGCAATCTCGCGTTTCCGTTCTCGCCGTCGGACCTGGTCGGCGGGCCGGTGTACGAGTTCACGATCTATCACGTGATGCAGGTTCCCGACGCAGCCGCGCTCTTTCCCGTAACCACGACCCAGATCGGGTGATGCAATGAACCTGTCCGACGTATTCGACCCCTCCCGCGGCGACACCCTCTACGACCTCGCCGAAGTGATGCGCAGCAAGAACGCGGGCCCGTTGTACCTGACGTTCGACATGATCTTTCCGGACGCCGCCGCGTACCGCCGTGTACTCGACAGCCGCGTGCTGACCCCGGAACTGGTGAGCGCGCTGTACCATGTCGAGCAGAGCGATGTCAGCATCGTTGCGTTCGACGCGGCCAACGCGATCAAGATCACGATTCCGCGCACCGGGCCCACGTCCGGCGCACCCGGCGACCGCGACGTGTACGGCGCGCAGCAGCACGAACCGCTGATCGGCATCCGCATTCCGCCGGCCGCGAGTTCGCGCTGATGTCCATCACCTTTTGCGGGCCCGTTACGACATGAAGCGTATCGTCTTTCTCGACCGCGGCACGATCTCGCCGCGCACGCGACTCCGCTCGCTCGCGTTCGAACACGAACTGGTCACCTTCGATTCGACCTCGCCCGCCGAGGTCGCCACGCGCATTGCCGACGCGGACATCGTCATCACCAACAAGGTGAAGATCGACGCGACCGCACTCGCCGACGCGCCGCGCGTGAAGCTGATCGCGGTCGCCGCGACCGGCACCGACGTTATCGATATCGCGACCTGCGACGCGCGCGGCATCGTCGTGTCGAATATCCGCAATTACGCGCTGCATACGGTGCCCGAGCATACCTTCGCGCTGATTTTCGCGTTGCGGCGCTCGCTGGTTGCGTATCGTGAATCGGTGCTGGCGGGACGTTGGGAGGAAGCGGGACAGTTCTGCTTCTTCGATCATCCGATCCGCGACCTGTCGGGCTCGACACTGGGCGTGATCGGCGACGGCGTGCTCGGCCGCGAGGTGGCACGCATCGGCACCGCGCTCGGCATGCGCGTGCTGATGTCGGCCTACAAGGGTGTCGACGGCATGGGACCGCTCTACACGCCGTTCGAGACAATGCTCGCCGAAAGTGACGTCATCACGCTGCACTGCCCGCTGACGCCGGCCACGCGCAATATGATCGATACGCCCGAGTTCGCGAAGATGGCGAAGCGCCCGCTTCTGATCAACACCGCGCGCGGCGGTCTCGTCAGCGAGAGCGCGCTGGGCGCCGCATTGCAAAGCGGACAGATTGCCGGCGCGGGCTTCGACGTCGTGACCGAAGAGCCCATGCCCGCGTCGCATCCGTGGCAGAAGCTGATCCGAATGCCCAATTTCCTGCTGACACCGCACGTCGCCTGGGCAAGCGATGAAGCAATCCAGGCACTCACCGATCAGTTGCTCGATAACGTGGATGCTTTTGTCGCGGGCAAGCCGCGCAATGTGGTGGGGCAAGCAGGCCGCGCCTGAATGTAGCGCGCGGGTCTTTATTCCGCGCTTTCCAGCATCCGCAGCGCGGCTTTCTCGGCATTGGCGACGTGCAGCCGCGCGATCTCCTGCGCGGCCTCGCCGTCGCGCGCTTTCAATGCCTTGTATAGCCGGTCGATTTCGCGCAGGCTGTCCGGCAGCCGCTCCGGATGCATTAGCGAGGTGGTGCGCAGCAGATTGATGCGCGAATAGAGACTGTTGAGGATTTCCCGCACCAGCGCGTTGCCGCAGTTCTCCAGCAGCAGATCGTAAAGCGCGGTCTTGGCCCGCAGAACGCCGGCCTGGTTTTGCGCAGCGGCTTCGACGCGCAGTTCCTTCGCCACTTCACCAAAGCGCGCAATGGCGTCGTCGTTTGCAAGGCGTGCGAATTCGTGGGCGGCGAAACCTTCGAGCAGCCCGCGCAGCGCGTATAGCTCGACGGCCTCCTCTTTCGACATCACCGCAACGATGGGGCCCTTGTGCGGCACGCTGCGCACCAGTTTCTCCGCCTCGAGCCTGCGCAGCGCCTCGCGCACGGATGTGCGGCTCACGCCTAGCGATTCGCACAGTTCGCGTTCAATCAGCCGCGCACCCGGCGCGAAACGTCCGCTCACGATTGCCTGGCGCAGCACGTTCTCTACGTGATGCCGCAGCGTCTCGGGTCTGACCAAGCCCATGTCCGTTGACATTATTGTATTCCCGTCCGACAAGATTCAGCCTCCATGATACGTGAGCGGCTTCGTCACCGGCAGCCTTTGATGCGCAAAGGCCAGAAAAACAGCAAGTCGGCGTGCGTTTCAGCGGCTGACTGCCAGCGCGGCGAGCGGTGTGCGCGAAATCACCGAGAGCGTCGCATCGAATTTCATGACCAACGGTTCCGCATGCGCGACCTCGACCGAAGCGATCGCGTCGTCGCCGATGTTGTCGAGTTGCTTGAAAAGCGCGCGCAACGAGTTGCCATGTCCCACCATCAGCACCGACTGCCCACGCGTCAGGGCGGGTGCCACGCATTCGTCCCACAGCGGCAGCACGCGCCGCAACGTGTCGCGCAGGCTTTCGGTGCGGGGCAGCGCGGCGGCCTCGGGCATCGCGTCGTCGTGCAAGGCGCGCACCAGTGCCGCGTGCAGGTCCGTATCGAGCGCCGGCGGCGCCAGGTCGAAACCGCGCCGCCATTGCCGCACCCGCTCCGCGCCATAGGCGAGCGCGGCCTCATCTTTTTCCATGCCTGTCAGCATGCCGTAGTGGCGATCGTTCAGCCGCCACGAGCGCACGGTTCTGGGCGGCGGCTGATCGAGGGTTCGCAGCACGTGCGCGAGTGTATCGGTGGCGCGCAGCAACGCCGAGGTCACCGCCAGATCGAAGCGAAAGCCCGCCTCGCGCAGCCGTTCGCCGACGCGCTGCGCATCGGCCACGCCCTGCACGGACAGACCGACGTCGCTCCAGCCGGTAAAGCGGTTGGCGCGATTCCATATCGACTGGCCATGACGCAGTACGACCAGAGTGCCCGTTTGAAGAGTCATCTCGATGCCCGGCTTCAGTTGTAGCCGAGAATCGCGACGGCCAACACGTGCGCATGCTCGCTGCTGTTCGACGCGAGCACCGAAAGCGGCGGCTTCTGCATTGCCCGCCATGCCGACCAGTCCGGCCCGGACTTCGCGTTGGCCGGCAAAGACGACACACGCGGCACACCTCGCTCGCGCGGCGCCGGCCCCACGGAAAAAACGGGCTCACGCACGTCACGCATGTCACGCACGGCCGGATTACGCATGCGGCTCTCCCGTTGCAGCGCCACTGCGTTTCAACGCGGCTTCGAGCAGCGGCGCGCCTAGCTCCGCTCCGTGGATCCCCGTCACGCTGACGATCTCCAGCAACTCCATCAGTTCTTCGGCGGTCGCGCCGTAGCGCAGCGCGTTGCGGATGTGCAGCTTAAGGCCCGGCACATAGAGGTGCGTGGCCGAGGCGTCGAACGCGCAGTACATGAATTCCTTGATTTTCGGGCTCAGCACGCCGGTGCGCCACGGCACCGACGAAAACTCGACATACGCTTCGAACAGGTCGGGGTCGAGTTCGAGCAGACCTTCCCATGTGGGATGCCAGTAGCCGCGATTCGTCTCGAACTCGGCTTTCAGCTTCTGCCTGCGTTCGTCGAGCGGCGGCGCGCCCTTGCGCAAGCCCTCTTCCTCCAGCACTTCGAGCAGTACCGGCACGCCGACGTTGCTGGTGTGAATACCAATCGTGCTGATCAACTCCAGCACTTCGATCAGCTCTTCGCGCGTCGCGCCGAAAGACAGCGCCCGTTCGATATGACGCGCAACACCCGGCGCATAGAGCTGCGTCGCGCAGGCATCGGCGGCGAGCGCGATGAACGCGCGCGTCTTGTCGTCGAGATGATTCCTGCGCTGCGGCACGCCCGCGAATTTCAGGTATGCGTCGACGAAACGCGGATCGAGGCGCACGAGGCTGTCCCACTCGGGACTTGCCTTGCCGTGCAGCCTGACGAGTTCGTCACGCAGACGGGACGAATCGGGCTGCGGTGTGGTCTGGGTCATGATCTGAATTCCCTCATTGCAATACAGCGCGTGATTCATCGGCGCGTGCGAGGCGTTTGCTGCGAACGCCCCGCACGCGCGGTCACTGCTTCGCGCTAGCGCGCGGCGGTTGCCGGATAATCCTGCTCCGCAACCTCTTCCTGCCACGTGCCCTTACCGATCGACGTCGCAATGTGGACCATGTAGCTGCCTTCGCTCGCACCGTGCCAGTGCCGCTCGTTCGGGCCGATGAATACGATATCGCCCTGGCGGATCGGCTGCGGCTCTTCGCCGTCCAGACAGATCCAGCCCTGCCCGGCCGTGACCTGCAAGACCTGGCCGTACTCGTGCGTGTGCCAGTAGGTGCGTCCGCCCGGTGCGAAGAACACCGTGTTGATGGTGACGCCATTGGTAGCCGGCATCACCGGATCGGCCCAGACGGTGCCGGTAAACGTGTCGCTACGGCGCTCGGACACCGCGCCTGCTGCTCTGCCGTGAAAGACCTTCATGCGTTTTTCTCCTTGTTTGCGCTATCGAACAGCCGCACGCCGCCCGACACGTCGCCGATCGCATCGACGACACGGTTGCTGATCACATCGCCATAACCCAGTGCGGTGCCGAGGCCGAAGCTCGCCAGCGGGCCGGCCGAATTCAGCGAGATCACGCCGAGTTCGCGAATGCGGTCGACGTACAGCACGACGTCCTTGGTCATCAGCTTGCCGGTCAGGCCGCCTTCCAGATAGTCGCCGTCGACGATCTTCGGGAACCGGTTGAGCGTGGCGAAGTTGACGCCGCTGCTGCTGTTCAGCACGTCGAGCAGCAGATGCAGGTCGAGCCCCGCCTTCTTGCCCGCCACCATCACTTCGGCGCTGGCGGCAAGGCTCACGGCGTTCAGAAAATTGTTGAGCAGCTTGGTGGTGTGGCCCGCGCCGCTCTCTCCCATGTATGCGACCTTCGAGCTGATCGGCGCGAACGCCCATTGCAGCGCGGCGACCGCATCGGCGGCACCGCCCACCATCAGCGTCAGCGAGCCCTTCTCCGCGGCCGCGGCGCCACCCGAAATACCCGCATCGACATAACGCACGCCGCGCTCGGCGAAGCGTTTCGCGAGGCGGATCGTCGAACTGGCGGCCGCCGTGCTCAGATCGACCACGATCTGTCCTTCGCGGCAGTGCGCGAGCACGCCGTCCTCGCCTTCCACCACCGCTTCGACCACCTTGCTGTCCGGCAGCGACATCATCACGACGTCCGCGAACGCGAGCACTTCGCCCACCGTGCCCGCCGCCTTCGCGCCCGCCGCGTCGACACGTTCGCGCGCGGTGTCGTAGCCGAGCACCGCGATGCCCGCGTCGACGAGGCGCCGCGTCATGCGTCCGCCCATGTTGCCGAGACCGATAAAGCCGACCCGTTCCTTGTTCATGAATTCCACTCCTCCTTCAAATCAGAAATCGACATCCTTCGTTTCCGGGCCCATCAGCGCGCCGATCATGCCGATCAGGCCGCCCACGCACAGCAGCACGACCGAGGTCAGCCGCAGCGGCATGAACGCGCCGAGCCAGTTCATATAGAACGCGTAGAACGAAGGGATAATCACCGACAGACTGAAGCCGACGCCGAAGCCGGTTGCGCGCACATCCGTCACGAAGCGCTCGTTGATGTACGTAACGATCACGCCCCACGGCGACGTGACGAGCACCGCGAGCACACACACCAGCGCCATGATGGCCGGCAGCGACAGTCCGTCGACGTTCGCCAGCACGTACAGCAGCGCCGCGCCAACCGTGGCGATCAGCGGGCCGACGATCACGAAGAAACGGCGCCGGCCAATGCGCTGCGCGATCAGTCCCGAGCCGATGTAGCTGAAAAACAGCACGAAGTACGTGAGCATGAGCGTCGCGGTCATCTGGAAGCCGCTCAGATGCAGCGTCTTCACCAGCAGGCCGGTCGGCAGATAGATCGTGATGATGTTTTGCGTGAGCCAGAAGCCCGTCATCATCAGAAGCACCTGCAGCAGGTTGCGCCCGCTCTTGCCGCGCAGCAGGTCGGAGAGCGGCAGCTTTTCGGCGACGGCCGCCTTGTCGGCGGTTTCGCTCTTCCAGATCTCCGATTCGGCGACCTTGCGCACGTAGTACAGGGTCAGCAGGCCGGCGAGCGCCGCGCCGAGCACGAACGGAATGCGCCAGCCCCATTGCGCGTACGGCGAATGCATGCCGTTCAGCGGAAAGAGCACGAACATGAGCATCGCGACGAGGTTGATCGTCACGTATGCGGCCGGAAAGCCGGAAATGATGAAGCCGCCGACAAACCCGCGCTGCTCTTTCTTCGAGTACTCGATCGCGAGCGGCATCGCACCTGTGTAGCCGCCGCCCAGAAAAATCCCGTCGACGAAGCGCAGCAGCACCAGCAGCCAATACGACACGATGCCGATGCTTTCATAGCCGGGCAGCAGCGCGATCAGCAGCGTCACCACGCCGAAGCCCGATACCGACCAGATCGACGCCATGCGCCGGCCAATGCGGTCCGCAATCATGCCGAACAGCAACGAGCCGACCGGACGGCCCAGCAGCGTCGTGATGAATACCAGCGACGCAAGAATCGTTTCCATGCCGGTAGACAGATGCGGCGGCTGGAAATATCCAAGTACCGGCGAGAGCACCACCACCGGCAGATAGATGTCGAACATGTCGATGAACTCGGAGAAGAACGCGCCCTTGATCGCGTTGCGCCTCTTCGTTTCGATCGACTGCTCGCCCTCCGACATTACAACGTCATTCCCAGTCAACGCTTTCATCTCTGTCTCCATTCGTTATTCGCACCGTGTGGCGGTGCGATTCTCCTTGCGCTTCCCCGTGTGCTGTCAGCCCTGGCCGTCCGGGTGTTTTGCCGCGTCAGGCGGCCGCTGTTTCCGCTTCGTATGCCTTGATCGCCTCGCTCGCAACGCGGAAAGCCGCGAGCGCGAGCGGCGCGCCGCAATACACGGCGGCCTGCATCAGCACCGCGCGGATTTCTTCCCTGGTCACGCCGTTGCGCAACGCGCCCTTCACGTGCACCGACAATTCGTGGTGCTGGCTCATCGCCGTGAGCATGCCGAGGTTCAGCATGCTGCGCGTCTTGAACGGCAACGTCGGGTCGCCCCAGATGTCGCCCCAGCAACTTTCGGTGACGAACTTCTGCATCGGCCGGTTGAAGTCGTCGGCATTGGCCCACGACTTTTCGACGTGAGCCGCACCCAGTACTTCCTTGCGATTTTCAAAACCCTTGTTGAAGCGGTCGTTGGTATCCATCGTATTTCCTCTGTAGTTCAAACGGATTCGTATTGCCTGCCCGGATGATTGTCCGACAAGCCAGGTGAACAAATTTTTTTCGACGTAGCGCGCGAACCCCCGTGCGCTACGTCGTGCGTCAATCCACGCCGTAGCCGACCAGCGCCTTGGTTTCCAGATACTCGCGCAGGCCCGCTTCGCCCCATTCGCGGCCATTGCCCGAACGCTTGTAGCCGCCGAACGGCGCGCCGAAATCGGCAGGCGGGTAGTTCAGATGCACGCCGCCCGCACGCAACGCGCGGCCGACCTTGCGAGCCCGTGCGAGGTCCGCGGATTGCACGTAGGCCGCGAGGCCGTAGTCGGTGCCGTTGGCAATGTCGATCGCCTGCTCTTCCGAGTCGTACGGAATCATCGACAGCACCGGTCCGAAAATTTCTTCGCGGGCGATCGTCATTTGCGGCGTGACATCGGCGAATACGGTGGGGCGTGCGTAATAGCCCGTGTCGATGCCGTCCGGCCGCCCCGTGCCGCCCGTGACGAGACGCGCGCCTTCGTCGATGCCGATCTGGATCAACGCCTGCACCCGCTTGAACTGGTTCGCGTTGACGAGCGGGCCGAGTTGCGTGGCCGGGTCGTCGGTCGGTCCGAGCCGATATGCTTGCGCGGCACGCTTCGCGATCTGCGCGGCGTCGTTCATCAGATGACGCGGCACCAGCATGCGGGTCGGAATCGAGCACGACTGGCCCGAGTTCGTGAAGCAGGCGGCAACGCCGCGCGTCACCGCCTGATCCAGATCGACGTCGTCGAGCAGGATGTTGGCCGACTTGCCGCCCAGTTCCTGAGCGACGCGTTTGACCGTTTCCGCAGCGGACTGCGCGACCAGCACGCCGGCGCGGGTCGAACCGGTGAACGACACCATGTCGATATCCGGATGGCTCGCGATTGCCGAACCGACGCCCGGCCCGTCGCCGTTGACGAGATTGAACACGCCCGCCGGCACGCCGGCTTCATCGAGCACGTCGGCAAACAGCAGCGCGCTCAGCGGCGAATACTCGCTCGGCTTGAGCACCATCGTGCAACCGGCCGCGAGTGCCGGCGCGATCTTGACGACGATCTGGTTGACCGGCCAGTTCCACGGCGTGATCAGACCGCACACGCCGATCGGTTCGAGCACGATGCGCGTACTGCCGCGCTGTTCCTCGAATTCGAAGCGTTCGAGCACGTCGATCAACGCATTCAGATGCGCGGGACCGCGTGCCGCCTGACCGTTGCGCGCGAACGTGATCGGTGCGCCCATCTCGCGGCGCATCAACTCGGCCAATTCGTCATAGCGTCGCTCGTAGATACTGAGAACGCGCTTGAGCAACGCGACGCGTTCGGCCACGCTCGTCGCCGACCAAGTCGCAAACGCGCGGCGCGCGGCGGCGACGGCGCGATCGACATCTTCCGCGTTGCCCAACGCGAGCTTTTCAAAGGGCGTTTCCGTCGACGGATCGACGATATCGAACCAGACGGCGGACGCGGGTTCGACCCAACGTCCGTCGATATAGAACTGGGCTGCGTGAGACATGACAGGCTCCGGAATCAATGAATCGGAATGCAGGTTCAGGATGCGGCTCCGGGCAGGAGCCGGTATAGCTCGGTGTGATCGGTGGCGGGCGTGGAGCGCTGCGCCGCTTCGTCCCATACCTCGACACAGGTGGCGCCGAACGTCATGGGATGCCCCACGGCCTGGGCGAGCGCTCGGGCGATCTTCAGATCCTTGTTCATCAACTGCAGCGCGAAGCCGGAAGCGAAAGTGCCGCTCAGCATGAACTGCTTAGCCTTGTTTTCCGACGTATTGCTGCGGCCCGTGGACGCATTGAGCACGTCCGTCATCACCTGCGGGTCGATACCGAAGCGGCTTGCGATCTGCAGCGCCTCGACCGTGGCCGCCACGCTCGCCGCCGACACGTAGTTATTGAGCGCCTTCGCCGCATGCCCGGCGCCCGCTGTGCCGATATGCAGCACGTTCGTGCCCATCGCGTCGAGCAGCGGCTTGCGGCGCGCGAGCACGTCCGCATGGCCGCCGACCAGAATCGCCAGCGTGCCTTCCTTCGCGCGCTTGACGCCGCCCGACACGGGCGCATCCAGATACGCGAGCCCCTGTGCTTCGAGCGTCTTGCCGAGCTCGCGCGAACGCTCCGGTTCCGACGAACTCATGTCGATAACCACGGCGCCTTTCGCGAGCCGCGCGGCCCAGCCCTTGTTGTTCCCGTCGCCGAGCACCACGGCCTCGACGATCGCCGAGTTGGGCAGCATGGTGATCAGCGCATCGAGCGAGGCCGCGTTGTCCGCGTTCAGGCGGTGCGAGCCGCTCTGTTCTGCCAGCGCGTCGGCGCGTGCGGCGTCGGCATCGTCGATGAACAGTTCGAAGCCTGCCTTGCGAAGGCATTGCACCATCGGCGCGCCCATCATGCCGAGGCCGATGAAACCGACCCGTTTGGCTTGTGTCATGAGAAAGCTCTCCTAGCGCAGCGCCGAGAAGGCGGTCGGCGCGAGGAAGCGGTTCTCGATGCGCTCGACGATCGGCTTGTCGGCTTCCGTCGCCGCACGTTTGGCCATCCACTCGGGGTCGGCCTGGAACGCGTTCCACTTCTGCTCGCGCTCCGCGAGGCTTTCCCACTTCAGCATATAGGTCAGCGCGTGATTGCTCGGACCGATCAGCGTGGTCCAGAAACCGATCTGTTCGATACCGTACTTTTCGAAAAAGCCGAGCGTGGTCGACGTGAAGCGATCGAGCAACGCCGGCAGGCGCGTCGGCGCACAGTGGTAGATACGCATTTCAACGATCATGTACATCTCCTTGTGGGATGATCAGATGGCCAAAGCCAATGAGTTTTGCTCGCGGCCGATTCAGTCCGCCAGTCCCTCGCCGGACGACCAGCGTTCGACGTACTTGACCAGTTCGGTCATGTCGCGTTTCGAACCGTCCTGCATGGCCGCGTAATTCCATACCTGACGGGCGACGCTGCCCACCCACATCGGCACGCCGAGCGCCTGGCATTCGTCGACCGCGAGGCCGATGTCCTTGCACACACTGCCGACCGGAAAGCCGAAATCGAAGCTGCCTGGCAGGACATGCTTCGGGAACTTGTCCATCGTCGCGCCGTTCTTGCCGCTGCCCGAATTGATCACCGACATCATCACTTCCGGATCGAGGCCGCCGCGCACGCCGGCAACAAACGCTTCCGACGTGATCGCAAACGCGGTGGACGACAGCATGTTGTTCAGCAGCTTGAGCAACTGCCCCTGGCCCGGCTGGTCGCCGACCACGAACACCTTGCCGAGCACTTCGAACAGCCCGCGCACCTGGTCGAGTACAGCCGGCTTGCCGGCCAGCATGATCGCGAGCGTGCCCTTCTTCGCTCCGGCAGCGCCGCCGCTCACCGGTGCATCGACGGTATCGATACCCTTCACCAGCAGGCCGTCGGCGACTTCCTTTTCCATGCGCGATCCGACCGTGGACAGATCGACGAGAATCTTCACCGCGCTGCCGTCGATCAATCCGCCTTCGCCGAGCGCGACCTGCCTGAAGATTGCCGGCGTGGGCAGACTCGTGAATACGATGCGCGCGGTGTCGGCCACATCTTTCACCGATTTCGCCGCGCGCGCGCCGATCGCCGCCAATTCCGCGACCGCCTGCTCATCGCGATCGAACACGACGAGCGTATGGCCCGCCTCGATGAGACGGCGCGCCATAGGCCGCCCCATCACGCCTACTCCGACAAAACCGATCGTGTTGCTGCCTTGATCACTGCTCGACATGACTGTCCTCATCTGTTGGGAAGCTGTTTTCGTTGCGCGGTTCAGGCCGCTCGCGCGAGCCGCATGAGCGACGCGGCATCCGTTTCGCTGTCGAAACGCCACAGCGCATCGATCAGCGGTTGCGGCGCTACGCCCGAGCCGCCGTAAGCGGCCAGGTCGCGCAGTTTCGCCGCGAGTTCGACATCGGCGAGCGGCGCCGCGAGACTGCCGCGCGCCGCATGAATGCGCCGCGACACGGTTTCGCCCGAGCGCAGCACGACGGCCACCTGGGCGGACTCCACCGGCCACGATGCATCGTCGATAAAACGCAGACGCGCGCCGAACGCACGCAGCGACGGATTGGCGACCGCGCTGTCGCTGAACTCGGCAAGGCCCGCTTTGCCCGTGGCCAGCGCGACCGCTACTGCATGTTGCGCGCTAACCTGCGATTCGCGGCCGGTGCGCACGTGCGGCCGGTCGGTGCGCTCGCGCAGCAACGGGTGTCCGGTCAGCTCGACGCGCTCGACGTCGCCCACGGTCCAGTTCGCATCGCGGCGCAGATCGAGGCACGCTTCGATCACCGGGTTCAGCACCACGCCGCACGGGTACGGTTTATAGGTGTTCGACAGCAGCGCCCATTCGTGGCCGAGTTCACGCGTCAACGCCTCGACATCCGGCTTCGTTGCCGCGACGCGCAGAAAACCGCGCGTGCCTTCGAGCGGCGCATCGGGGCCGGAGAAATCGTCGGCGGCGAGCAGCGCGGACAGCAAGCCGTTGCGCGCCGCGTTGCCGACGCTGATGCTCTTCGACATCGTGCCGAGCGTCTCCACCAGACCGCCCGCCTGTGCCGACGCATTGCCGAGTGCCCAAGCGATCTGTTGCGCGCTCAGGCCTTGCGCTTTGGCGATCGCCGCAGCCGCGCCGAACACGCCGCAGGTCGACGTGATATGCCAGCCGCGCCGATAGTGCTCGGGCGAAACCGCATTGCCGATCCGGCATTCCACTTCCACGCCGACAACGAATGCGAGCAGCAGCGCTTCGCCAGTCAGCGGGCGGGCGTCCGGCGCAAAGTCCGCAAGCGACTCGGCGAAGGCGAACAGGGCGGCGGCGACTGGTGCAGTCGGATGGATGATCGTCGGAATATGCGTGTCGTCGAAGTCGAACACGTTCGCGCTCATGGCGTTGAGCGCTGCGGCGTTCAGCATGTCGAAGCGCTCGCGCCGCCCGATCACGCTCGAACCCTCGCCCGCGCTAAAGCGCTGATAGGTGCGCACGGCTTTGCCGAGCGTCGGGTCGGAGCAGCCGGCCAGCGTAACCGCCAGATAGTTGACGAGCGAGCGCCTGGCTTCGTGGCGCACGGCGGCCGGCACGTCTTGCCACGTCGTGTCCGCTACCCATTGCGCGACGCGCTGCGTCACGTGACCGGCGTCGCCGTTCGTGCTGGCCTGGCTTGAACTGCTGTCTGACTGTGCTGCCATGTGCAAGATTGTCCTCTACCGGATGTCTCTCTTGATTCGCTGCGACGCCTCGTGCGGACTCGCCGCACGCGAGGACGCGCTTACGGTTCGGTGGCCGAAGCCGCGCGGGCGTTGACCGGCTGGCCGGACGCGTCGGTCGTGTCGCTGACTTCGGCGGCGATCGATTCGAGCGAACGCTTCCTGGTCTCGGTGCCGAGCACACCCACAATCAATGCCTGCACGAGCAACGTGCCGACGATCAACGTCAGGACGCCGGCAATGCCGAAGCCCGTGAAAGCCCACGCCACAACGTACGGCACGGCGATGCTGACCGCGCGGCCGGCGGTATTCGACACGCCCGAGCCGCGCAGACGCAGTTCGGTCGGGAACAGTTCCGGCACATAGGTCGCGACGCTGAACGACGACAGCACGTAAATACAGCAGGTAATCGCGAAACCGAGTGCGGTAATCATCACTTCCGACTGCGCGAACGGATAGGCCGCGCCGAACGCCGCGCAGATCAGCGAAAACAATACGATGCCCCATTTGCGGCCGACACGCTCGGCGAGCGCAAACGCGATCAAGGAGCCGACCGGACCGCCGGCGAACATCACGCTCGTCAGGCCGAGCGAATTCGACACGCTGTGGCCCTGCTTGACGAGGAAGGTCGGAATCCAGCTGACGAACGCGTAGTTGACGATAAAGAGCGCGACCAGCACGGTGATGCCGGTAATGGTGCGCGTCAGCAGACGGCGCGTGAACAGATCACCGAGACGGCCGTTACCCGGCGCGGCGCGACGCGGCTGCTGGGCGGCCGCCGCGATCGCTGTGGCGGAGTCGACGCCGCAGGCCTTTTCGATGGTGGACACCACCTGGTCCGCTTCATCGGCGCGATTGCGCGAAGCCAGCCAGCGCGGCGACTCCGGCATCGATTTACGCAGGAACCACACGAAGAGCGCGCCGCAACCGGCGATCGCGAACATCCAGCGCCAGCCGTAGTGCGGCACGATCAGCCAGCCGAGAAAGGTCGACAGGAACAACGAAGTATTGATGATCAGATTGAGGATCGTACCGAAGCGGCCGCGCCACGCGGCCGGAATGAATTCGCTCAATGTGCCGTAGCCGACCACGATTTCCGCGCCCATGCCGATTCCCATCACGAGGCGGAAGAAGATCAGCCAGTACATGGAAGGCGCGAGCGCCGCGGCGATCGACGCGAAGCCATAGATGCCGAGGTTGAACTGGTAGCAGAAGCGCCGCCCGAAGCGATCGCCGAGCACGCCTGAGAGCCAGGCGCCCGACATCATGCCGACGAACGTGACCGACACGAACATCGCATTGAGCTTCAGCGTGGATTCGCCGCTGTGGATCATCGCGGCAAGCACGGTGCCGGCGATATAGATATCGAATGAGTCGAAGTACATGCCCGCGGCAATCAACCCGAGCAACCGCCAGTGATAACCGGACAGCGGCAGGCTGTCCAGCCGGTATCCAATCGTTGCTTCGTTCTGCATGGATGCTGTCTCCGTGAATGTCTTTGTTCTGGTTCCGTAGCTTCCAACACCGCTGGCCTTGCACCGCCGCTTTCATCGCCGGATGTGAGCGGTAACATTAAGATGGATTATATTCCTGTCATACAATCGGTCAAGACGATATTGGCTGTTCCGTGGCTTCTTTTTGTGTTGCAGTGCATGACAATCAGGCGTGTGTCCGCACCGCTAATCCGGCTTTGTCTTTGATCGGCCCGGCTGCGGCGTAGAGGCTGCCAGCGCTATTTTTACGTCGGCGTGGCCAGTTCGCGCATCCTCGTCGAGCGGGCAATTCTGGATAGCGCTAACACATGAATAGGCAAGTTATGTCGCCAGCCAGCCGCCATCGACTGGCAGCATCGCGCCCGTCATCTCCGCCGCCGCGTCGCTGCACATGAACACCACCAGATCCGCGACATGCGACGCCTGCACGAAATGGCCGGTCGGCTGTTTGCCGGTCAGAAAGCGCTCGATTGCCGATTCGCGGTCGAGTCTCTCCTCTTCCATCAGCGCCTGGATGCGGTTTTCGCTGGTCGGCGTATGCACGGCGCCCGGACAGACCGCATTGCAGGTAATTCCCTGCCCCATTGTTTCGGCAGCCACCGCGCGCGTCAGACCGAGCAGCGCGGATTTGGTGGTCACGTAATCGACACGATTGACCGTGCCGCGCATGCCGTACACCGAGGTCATATTGAAGATGCGCCCCCAGCCGCGCTCGCGCATGCCCGGCAGCGCCAGGCGGATGGTGTGAAACGCCGCACTCAGGTTCACCGAAAGCGCCTGCTCCCATTTGTCGACGGGAAACGCTTCGATCGGCGCGAAATGGCGCACCACCGCGTTGTTGATCAGCACGTCGATCGCGCCGACACGCTCGATTGTCTCGAACATCATCCGCTCGACGGCTCGCGCATCGCCGAGATTCACCTGCAGATAATCCGCGCGATAACCGTGTTTCTGCTCGAAGGCAGCGCGCGCTGGCTCGACCTGCCCGGGCGTCTCGACGCCGTGCAGCACGACCCGGCAGCCGGCGCCCGCAAGTGCGTCGGCCATCGCCAGACCCAGCCCATGCGACGAGCCTGTTACGAGTGCAATTCTCCCCTTCATTCCGCGATTTTCCCTGTCGAAAGCATGCCCGTTGCCAGACCGCAGGCGAAACACAAATGTTCGCCGCTCCTGAATGATAGCGCTAACTTAACCGAAAAGACGCAGCGCTGCAACCTAGGGAATTGCCCGGGAGCAGACAAAAGAGAGTACGACGGAACTGGGCGCGGCAGCGCCGGACGGGCATGACAGCGCGGCGCGGCAAGCCTTTCGAACGGCACAAAAAGAAAGGGGCGCATTATGCGCCCCTTGTTCACCGTCGACGAAACCGCTGCTTCAGGTACTTTCGCGCTGGATAATTTCGAAACCGAGATCGAGCCTGGCCGGCACGACAGGTTCATTGCGCATTCTTTGCAGCAGCGCTTCGGCGCTGCGCCGGCCGATCTCCAGGCGAGGCAGGTTCAGACAGGTCAGGCGCGGCACCGTGTGGCGCAAGATGTCGAGATCGTCGAAACCGGCAATCGCGATGCGCTCCGGCACTTTCCAGTTGCGCCGCTGCGCTTCGAACAGCGCGCCGACCGCGAGCACGTCGCCGGCGAAGAAGATCGCGTCTACTTCGGGCACACGCTGCATCATGTCCACCATCGCATGTGCGCCGGAGGTCAGACCGCCCTCCACTTCGCGCACGAGGCCGGGGTTGCGCTCACGGCCGAGCGCGTCGAGCGCCGCATAGTAGCCCTTCAGGCGCTCGCGGGCGCGCATGTTGTTCTTGGTGGTGAGGCAGACGAACCCGATCGACTTGTAGCCGCGCCCAGCCAGATACAGCGTCATTTCCTTGGCCGCGTTGAAATTCGAGTAGCTGACGGCCATGTCGAGCGGCGTACGCGCGAGGTCGCCCGTTTCGACGATGGGAATGCCCGCGGCGCGGATCAACTGGACGGCGCGCGGCGTATGCACGGTGTCGTGCAGCACGAGCCCGCACACGCGTTGGGCGATGAACGCATCGATCAGCGCCTCTTCTTCTTCGAGCGAGTAGCCGCTGTCGGCCAGCAACAACTGCATGCCCGCAGAGCGCAACACGTCGGCACAACCCTTGATGCTATGCGAGTACAACGAGTTCTGGATGCTCGGAACAATCTGGCCGACCACATTCGAGCGCGCCGACGCGAGATTCGATGCAATGTGATTCGGAACATAGCCTATGCGGCGCACCGTATCGAGCACCAGCTTGCGGGTTTCCTTGGAGAGCCGTTCAGGTTCGTTGAGCGCGCGCGACACCGTCATCAGGGACACGTTCGCCGCCTTCGCAACGTCGATCATGCGCACCGCCTGCCCGCCCGGGCGTGTCTTGGCCGCGGTCGTGCCCGCGCCCTTGCCCGTTTTTCGCGCGGCTTTCGACGCGGTTTTCACTTCGCCGCCCGGACCGCCTGCCAACCTGATCTTCCCGTCCTCGACGGCCGTCACACGCTTTTTCACTCGCCCATCCGGCTCTTTGATTTGATAGCCGATTGTAGCGTATGCCAGGCGCCGTTCCGCGCGGGTTTGCGGCGACTGATGAAGCCGGGCACCGCTCCAAGCGTGCCCGCAACGACACAACACAAGCTGCCGGCTGCTTGCTATGATAGCGCTCTCATACATTGGGAAACAGGAGACAGCTGCCATGACAGCCGCACCCGAAAACTACAAGATTTACGCCATCAAGTACGCGCATCACGACCGTCCCGCTCGCGACAACTTCCTTGGCGGCGATCCGCACGATGTGAACATGCCTCTCGACTATTTCGTGTGGGCGGTGGTCGGCGAAAGCCGCACCTTCCTCGTCGACACGGGTTTCGACGTCGAAGGCGGTACGAAACGCCGCCGCACCATCACGCACTCCGTCGAACAGGGGCTCGGCGCGATCGGCATTCGCCCCGACACGGTCGAAGACGTGATCATCACGCACATGCACTACGACCACGCCGGCAACCGTTCGCTCTTCCCGAAAGCGCGCTACCACGTGCAGGACCGCGAAATGGCGTATTGCACGGGCCGCTGCATGTGTCATAGCGCACTGAACCACCCGTTCGATCCGGAAGACGTCAAATCCATGGTCGGCCGAGTTTTCGACGGCCGGGTGGCGTTTCACGACGGCGCATCGAACCTCACCGCGGGACTGAGCGTGCACCGCGTCGGCGGCCATACGGACGGTCTGCAGGTGGTGCGTGTGCATACGGAGCGTGGCTGGGTCGTGCTCGCTTCCGATGCATCGCACCTCTACGCGAACATGGAGCAGAACCGCCCGTTCCCCGCCGTGTACAACGTGGGCGACATGATCGAAGGCTATCGTCGCGCGCACGAACTGGCGGACTCCGCACAACACGTCGTGCCCGGCCATGACCCGGCCGTGCTGACGCGTTATCCGGCCGAGAGCAAGGAAACCGAAGGCTGGATCGTGCGGCTTGACGCGGCGGCGCGCTGAGAGGGTGCACCAACCTCGATATCCGCACCGTCATGCAGCGTTTCCGGCACCGTCCTGGTGAGTTTTAAGCGAAGACTAAAGAAGTTCGCCAACTGGTCGATACCATGATTAGGGGGTTTTCCCGCTTCCGGACCTGACCCAGGGTCCGGCGTTCCCCGCATGGAGAAACGCAGTGAAACGTCTGGCTTATGGCGCCCGCGGTGAAAGCTTTGCGCTCAAGCGGCAACGCCCATGAAACGCAACCTGTTCTTCCGGTTTCTCGGGCGCCTTCGCGTCGGCCGCAAGCTGCTGCTGATCTATCTGCTCGACCTGAGCGCAGTGCTGTACATCAGCGGCATCCTGATCCACGAGAAATACATTGCGATCGACTTCTCCGACAAGGAGCTGGTCGGCAATGCCTACGTCGCGGCCGTGCATGACGCGCTTGTCGACTTTGCGCTCGCGGGGGCCGGAAAGCCGCAGACGCCGCCCCAATTGCAACGCACGGCGAGCTGGCTCGCCGACGCGGAGCGCCGCTATGGCGCGAACATGCAGAGCGCCGAAATCAATGCGCGCGTGCTCGCGGCCCTCACGGCCAGCGCGGCGCCCCATGCGAGCGCCGCGACGGTGGACGGCGGGCTCGAAGCGACACGCGAACTGGTGACGCGGGTCGGCAACCAGTCGAACCTGATTCTGGACCCCGACCTCGACAGCTACTACTCGATGTCGCTGTCGATCCTGCGCTATCCGGAGCTGCTCAACGACGTCAACCGGATCGGCCGCCATCTGCACGATGCCGGCGCGAGTCTTCGCACTGCACGGATGAGCCACGACGAGATGCGGACCCGCTACCTCGTGCTCGAAGGCCAACTCGACGCGGTGTTGCAGGGTCTGCGTTCCGACTATGCGGAGGCAGCAGCCACGAACGCCACGCTGACCAGAACCATCGGTCCGCCGATCACGCACATGCTCGCCGCGATCGACGCGTATCGCCGCGTGGCCGGTGCGGCAGTCGACGCCGGCTCGGATGCCGCCACGCTCACGGCGCTCGATACCGCGCAGCAGGGCGTGGTAATGAGCGTGAGCGACGCGTGGAGCGCGACCGGCAATCAGCTCGAAAGACTGCTGCATGAACGCGTGCGCGGCCTCTTCGAGCGGATGTGGCTGCACCTCGGCACGGCGTTGTTCCTGCTGTGCGCGATCCTGAGCATGGTGTATTTCGTCGCGCAGCAGATTTCGCGGCCACTGCGCCAGCTCGCGCGCGTGATGGACACGGTGCGGCGCACGGGCGACCATTCGCTGCGCGCCAGATGGCATAGCCAGGACGAGATCGGCCAACTCGTGCGAGGCTTCAACGACATGCTCGCGCAGCTCGATCGCGAGCGCGACGTGCAGAAGGAACTCGCGGCGACAGCGCGCGCGTCGGCCGCGCAATATGCACTGGTCGAGGCGACTCCGGTGCCGATGGTCGTCACGGCGATCCCGGGGCATGAGGTGCTGCATGCGAACAAGCCCGCGCTTTACTGGCTGAATGGCTGCACGGTCGATCCGTGGGCCGTCGGTCTCGACTCGGAGGTGCGCGCGCGTTTCTTCCAGCAACTCTCCGACCGCGAGGCGGTCGACGAATTCGAGGTGCACTGGAAAGCGGCCAAAGAATCCACCTGGGCAATGCTGTCGGCGCGGCGTCTCGACTTCCAGGGGCGCGACGCCGTGCTGACCGCCTTCACACCGATCAACCAGATCAAGCTGATGGAGCAGCGCCTCGAATTGTGGGGCAAGGTGTTCGAGGCGTCATCCGAAGCCATCCTGATTCTCGACGCGCAACGGCGGCTCGTGACCGCAAACGCATCGTTCTATCGCGCGACCGGATATCGCGCCGACAACGTGACGGGCAAGGAACCCGCTTTCCTGTTCGGCACGCAGGAGCACGACGACATTCTTCCGGCCGTGATCGATTCCGTCGATCGCCTGAGCGTATGGCATGGCGAAGCGCACGTACGGCGGCGCGCGGGCAGCGACTATCCGGCGTGGCTGATGGTGAGCGCGGTGCGCGACCGGCGCGCGAACCTGTCGCACTACATCTGCACACTGATCGACATCACCGATCGCAAGAAGAGCGAGGCGCGCATCCAGTTCCTCGCCGAACACGACGTGCTGACGGAGCTGCCGAACCGCGAGCTGTTCGTGAAGCGCCTTGGCGTCGTGCTCGGCAACGCGCGCCGCACGGGGCAGCGCGTCGCGGTGCTGTTCATCGACCTCGACCGCTTCAAGAACATCAACGATTCGCTGGGCCATCACATCGGCGACAGCCTTCTGCGCTCGGTCTCGCGACGCCTGTTGCAGGCTGTGCGCACCAACGACACGGTAAGCCGGCTCGGCGGCGACGAATTCACGGTGATCCTGAATAGCGTCAGCAACGCGGCGGACGTCACGCGCACGATCGAGGAGCGTTTGCTGCCGCTCGTGCGCCAGCCGCACGAGGTCGGCGGCGTCACGCTGCAGGTGTCGTGCAGTGTGGGCGTGGCGCTGTTCCCCGACGACGGCGAGGACATCGAGACGCTGATGCAGAACGCCGACGCCGCGATGTACCAGGCGAAGGGCGCCGGGCGCAACCTCGTCAAGTTCTTCGCGCCCGACATCGCCGAGCGCACCCGCTACCGGCTGACGCTCGAAGCCTGCCTGCGCAGCGCGATCGCAATGCACGAGTTCCGCCTTGAGTACCAGCCATGCGTCGATGCACATACGGGCGAACTGGTCGCCGTGGAAGGTTTGCTGCGCTGGAACAGCCCGCAGATCGGCATCGTGTCGCCCGCGCAGTTCATTCCGGTCGCGGAAGATACGCGGCTCATCATTCCGATTGGCGCGTGGGTGATAAACGAAGCCTGCCAGCAGATTGCCGCGTGGGATGCCGAAGGCATGACGCCGCTGCGCGTCTCGATCAACCTCTCGGCGATCCAGTTGCGCGATCCGGACCTGATCGGCACGCTCGCGGACAGTCTCGCGCGGCATGGCGTCGCCCCGTGGCGGCTCGAACTCGAGATCACCGAAACCGTGCTGATGGACAACGCGGAGAACTATCTCACCATGATCAACGCGATCCGCGCGCTCGGGGTCAAGCTCTCGCTCGACGATTTCGGCATCGGCTACTCGAGCCTCAGCTATCTGAACCGCTTTCCGCTCGACCGGCTCAAGATCGATCGGGCGTTCGTGCTCGACATGCTCGATGCCCGCGCGGACCTTGCTATCGTCCGCGCGATCATCGAACTGGGGCACGAACTGGGTCTGCGGGTGGTCGCCGAGGGTGTCGAGAGCGAACATCAGGCGCGCATCCTGCGCACGATCGGTTGCGACGAACTGCAGGGCTTCCTGTTCTCGAAAGCGTTGTCGCCGGCCGATTTGTGGTCATGGACGAACGCGCGCAAGGTGGCGTGAGCGGCACGGCACCTTTCTCACGGTCGTGCGCTGTTTCTGCCGGCGCAGACGCGTGACGGCGGCGGGCCCAACGCTCGCGCTCTCCCGACCGGATAAAGTCTCGCCCATTTCGCTGCAAATGCCGGTTTTCCCACATACCGCCAGCTTACGACTTGTCATCCTGATGACTCGGACGTGCGGCGGGAGATTGCCATGTCGGTCTATGTGGATGAAGGGTTCAGGCCCTGTGTGACGGAATGCGCGACGGTCGCGTTCCGGGTGTGCTGTGACGATCGCGCGCAGATCTTCGAGGTCAGCGCCGAAGCACTCGTGACTTATTGCGGTGCGGCGAGCAAGCGAAAACAGGATCTGCTCGTCGCATTCGAAGATGCGCAACTGGAAATCCTTTCGGTAGCCGCGCAGAAGTGGACATTCAGACCGACGGAGCCGGTGCGTCTCGGCCTCGACGAATTCCGTATGGTCAGACATTAGACGGCAGGCATGCCAGAATAGCGCCATGACCTGGATCGCCGCCCTGCCCATGTATAACGTCACGCCCGCGCTCGACTTCGAGTGGCGCGAGTGGCTCGCCGACGTACTGCGCATGGTCAAGCCCGCGTGCCGCATTGTCGAACCGGACGAGGAATTGCATGGCTTCTGGCGGCGGCCCAATCTGCTGATCTCGCAGACCTGCGGCTACCCGTTCATGCACGGCCTGCACGAACAGGTGCAGTTGATCGCCACGCCGCGCTTCGACGCGCCCGGTTGCGAGGGCGCACATTATTCGAGCGTACTGGTGACGCGCGCGGATGCGCCGTTCGACACGCTCGCGGCGTGCCGCGGCGCACGTGCCGCCTACAACCAGGACGATTCGAATAGCGGCATGAACGTGTTTCGCCACGCCGTGGCGCCGCTCGCGCGCGCCGGCCTGTTTTTCAGCGCGGTGTTGCGAACCGGCTCGCATCTCGGCTCGTTGCGCGCGGTGGCGGAAAATCGCGCGGATATCGCGGCGATCGATTGCGTGACCTTCGCTTTCGTGTGCGACGAAATGCCGGAACTGGCGCGGCAGGTTCGCCGGATCGGCACGACGGCGCCATCGCCGGGGCTGCCGCTGATCGCCTCCGGCACGGTGCCCCCGGCAACGGTCGAAGCCTTGCGCGAAGCGTTGAACGAGGTGCTCGCCGCCCAGCCAGAACGTGCGAAACGCCTGCGTTTGCAGGGGTTTTCCGTGTTGCCGAGCTCGGACTACGAGCGCATCGAGGAACTCGAAAACGAAGCGCGCGCCGTCGGCTATACGCGCCTCGCCTGAACTGCGGCTTGACGGCTACTGCACGTCCAGCACCAGAAGCTGCGCGCCGTCGGCCACCTGATCGCCAACCGCATACAGCACCTCCGAGACCGTGCCCGCCGCCGGCGCACCAATGGTGTGCTCCATTTTCATCGCTTCCATCACGATGAGCGGCGTGCCCTTCTCCACCACGGTGCCCGGTTCCACCAGCACGGCGATCACCTTGCCCGGCATCGGCGCAGTCAAACGGCCTTCGCCGCCTTCGGTGTCCGCTGCGTGTGCTAGAAGGTTTTGCCATTCGAACGCCAGCGCTTCGCCGAGGCAGAACACATGGAACGTATCGCCGTCGACGAACACACGGCCCGTTGCGCGCGCGTCGCCGATCGTCGCGCGGAATTCATGCGGGCCGCTGCCGTCCGACCATTTGAAGTCCTCACGCACGCCATCGTGTTCGAGCGTTTGCGTGCCGCCGTCGCGCGCGAACGTGACCGTGAACAGGCGGGCGCTCTCGCCGCCGCTGTCTATGTCGCGCCAGCCGAGCGTCTGCGTATAGCCGCCATTCAGACGCCAGTGCGACAACGCATCCCACGGCGACGCGCCGTGCGCCGTGCCGCCTTCGCGCGTGAGCAGCGCCGCGCAGGCGAGCGCCAGCGCTTCCTTGTACGGCTTCTTGCGCGGCGCGAACAGGGCGTCGTGATGGCGCTCGATCAGGCCCGTGTCGAGATCGCCCGTTGCAAACGGCTCGCTCGCAACAATGCTCTGCAGAAACTCGACGTTGGTATGCGGGCCGACCACCTCGCACGCATGCAGCGCGCGGCTCAGGCGCGCGAGCGCCTCTTCGCGCGTGGCACCGTGCACGATCAGCTTGGCGATCATCGGATCGTAAAACGGCGTGATGGTGTCGCCTTCACGCACGCCGCTGTCGATACGCACCGGCGCTTTACGTCCCGGCTCGCCGAGACCCGACGCATCGATCGTGAATTCCACGCCTTCCGGCATGCGCAGATGTTTGAGCGTGCCTGTCGACGGCAGGAAGCCGCGCGCCGGATGCTCTGCGTAGATACGTGCTTCGATTGCGTGCCCGTCGATCTTCAACTGTTCCTGCGTGAGCGGCAGCGGTTGATCAGCGGCCACGCGCAGTTGCCATTCCACCAGGTCCTGGCCGGTCACCATTTCCGTGACCGGATGCTCGACCTGCAGGCGCGTGTTCATTTCCATGAAGTAGAACTCGCCCGTGCTGGTCATGATGAACTCGACCGTGCCCGCACCGACGTAATTCACCGCGCGCGCCGCGGCCACGGCCGCCTCGCCCATTTCGCGCTTGATTTCAGCGGACAATCCGGGCGCCGGCGCTTCTTCCAGCACTTTCTGATGACGCCGCTGCACCGAACAATCGCGGTCGAACAGATAGACCGCACCGCCGTGACGATCCGCGAACACCTGCACTTCCACGTGACGCGGCCGCGTCAGGTACTTTTCGATCAGCACGCGATCATTGCCGAAGCTGCTCGCGGCTTCCCGCTTGCACGAAGCGAGCGCCGCCGCGAAATCCTCACTGCGCTCCACCACGCGCATGCCCTTGCCGCCGCCGCCGGCACTGGCTTTGAGCAGCACCGGATAACCGATCGCATTCGCCTCGCGGTGCAGCAGTTGCGCGTCCTGATCGTCGCCGTGATAACCCGGCACGAGCGGCACGGCGGCCGCATGCATCAAAGCCTTTGCGGCGGCCTTCGAACCCATTGCCGCAATGGCTTCGACCGGCGGTCCGATAAAGACGATGCCGGCCGCCTCGCACGCTTGCGCGAAATCTTCGTTCTCCGACAGAAAGCCGTAGCCCGGATGTACCGCTTGCGCGCCGGTGGCGCGAGCGGCCTCGATAATGCGTTCGACGCGCAGATAACTTTCCGCCGCGCTCGCCCCGCCGATATGCACCGCCTCGTCGCAGGCAGCCACGTGTTTCGCGTTGGCGTCCGCATCGGAATAGACGGCCACGCTCGCGATGCCGAGCCGCTTGCAGGTTGCGGCGACGCGGCACGCAATCTCGCCCCGGTTGGCAATCAGGATCTTGTTGAACATGAAGTGTCTCGATGAAGTGTGCCGTTTTATCGGGGCTGTTGTTCTGGTCAGGGCGCGGCAAGCGCCCCGGAATGTGATGCATCAGTCGCGCCAGGCGGGCGCGCGTTTTTCGAGGAACGACGCGACGCCTTCGCGACCTTCCGCGCCGGCACGCGTGCGTGCGATGCGCGCCGCCGTGTCAGCGATCAAGGCCTCGTTCAACTCGTGGCCCGCGATATCCTGCACGAGCTGCTTGCACGCGCGCACGGCTAGCGGACCGTTTGCGCAGAGCGTCTCCGCAATCTGCCGCACAGTGGCGTCGAGTTGCTCCATGCTCACCGCTTCGCTGACGAGCCCGAGACGCAGCGCCGTCGCACAGTCGAACTGCTCGGCGGTGATGAAATAGCGGCGCGACGCCTGCTCGCCCAGCGCACGAATCACGTATGGCGCGATGGTGGCGGGAATCAGGCCGAGGCGTGCCTCCGAAAGACAGAAACGCGCGCTTTCAACGGCCACCACGATGTCGCACGCCGAGATCAAACCCATGCCGCCAGCGTACGCGTCGCCGTTCACGCGCGCGACTACCGGCTTGTTGCAGCGATAGATCGACGACAGCATGTTCGCCAGCAGCATCGCGTCGGCCCGGTTCTCGTCGTCCGAGTAACCAGCCATTTTCTTCATCCAGTTCAGATCGGCGCCTGCGCAGAAGGCCTTGCCATTCGCGGCAAGCACTACCGCGCGCACGTCGTCGCGATCGTTGAGCGCCGTGAAGGCAGAGGTCACTTCGGCGATCATCGTTTCGTTGAACGCGTTGCGCACGTCCGGGCGATTCAATGTGACCGTGGCGATCTGTCCGGCGAATTCGACAGTCAATGTTTCGTATTGCATCGTCGCAGCTCCCGCGCTTCGTCGCGCATCGTCACATTCTGAACACGCCGAAACGCGTGTCTTCGATCGGCGCATTCATCGCGGCTGACAAACCGAGACCGAGCACGTCGCGCGTTTGCGCCGGATCGATCACGCCGTCGTCCCACAGCCGCGCGCTCGCATAGTACGGATGGCCCTGATGTTCGTATTGATCGCGGATCGGCTGCTTGAACGCCTCTTCTTCTTCGGCGCTCCACGTGCCGCCCTTGCCTTCGATGCCGTCGCGCTTCACCGTGGCCAGCACCGACGCCGCCTGCTCGCCGCCCATCACCGAGATGCGCGCGTTCGGCCACATCCACAGAAAGCGCGGCGAATAGGCACGGCCGCACATGCCGTAGTTGCCCGCGCCGAACGAGCCGCCGATGATCACCGTGAACTTCGGCACCTTGGCCGTGGCCACCGCCGTTACCATCTTCGCGCCGTTGCGTGCGATGCCTTCGTTCTCGTATTTGCGGCCCACCATGAAGCCGGTGATGTTCTGCAGGAACACCAGCGGAATCTTGCGCTGGCAGCACAACTCGATAAAGTGCGCGCCCTTGAGCGCGGACTCCGAAAACAGAATGCCGTTGTTCGCGATGATGCCGACCGGATGCCCCCAGATATGCGCAAAGCCGGTGACGAGCGTGGTGCCGTAGCGCGCCTTGAATTCATCGAACGCGGAGTCGTCGACGATCCGCGCGATCACCTCGCGGATATCGAAAGGCTTGCGGGTATCCACCGGAATCACGCCGTACATGCTCTTTACGTCGTAGCGCGGCGGCTTCGGTTCCTGCAACGCGACCGGCACCTGCTTGCTGCGATTCAGATTGCCGACGATGCTGCGCGCAATCCCCAACGCATGCGCATCGTTCTGCGCGAGATGATCGACCACGCCGGACAAACGCGTATGCACGTCGCCGCCGCCGAGGTCTTCCGCGCTCACCACTTCGCCAGTCGCGGCTTTCACCAAAGGCGGGCCGCCGAGAAAAATCGTCCCCTGATTCTTGACGATGATCGACTCGTCGCTCATGGCCGGCACATACGCGCCGCCCGCGGTACACGAACCCATCACGACGGCGATCTGGGGAATACCCGCGGCGGACAGATTCGCCTGGTTGTAGAAGATGCGGCCGAAGTGATCGCGGTCCGGAAACACGTCGTCCTGATTCGGCAGATTCGCGCCGCCCGAGTCGACCAGATAGACGCACGGCAAGTGATTTTCAGCGGCGATTTCCTGCGCCCGCACGTGCTTTTTCACGGTGACCGGGTAGTAGGTGCCGCCCTTGACGGTTGCATCGTTGCAGACGATCACGCACTCGTGCCCCGCGATCCGGCCAATCCCGGTGATGACGCCCGCGCCGGGCGCATCGTTGTGATACATGCCGTAGGCCGCGAGTTGCGAGAACTCGAGAAACGGCGTGCCCGGATCGAGCAGTTGCGCGATCCGGTCGCGCGGCAGCAGTTTGCCGCGGCCCGTGTGTTTGTCGCGCGCCGCCTGACCGCCGCCCGGCGCGAGCTTTTCGATCTTCGCGCGAAGATCGGCGACCAGCGCTTCGAGCGCGGCTGCGTTGGCGCGGAAGTCGTCCGAGCGCGGATTGAGCTTTGATTCGATGATCGGCATGGCGGGCTTCTCCTTCAGACCGTCTCTGCGAACAGTTCGCGGCCGATCAGCATGCGCCGGATTTCGCTCGTGCCGGCGCCGATTTCATAGAGCTTCGCGTCGCGCCACAAACGGCCGACCGGATACTCGTTGATATAGCCATTGCCGCCGAGAATCTGGATCGCCTCGCCCGCCATCCACGTGGCTTTTTCCGCGGTGTAGAGGATCACGCCCGCGCAGTCCTTGCGCACCTGGCGCACGTGGGCCGTGCCGAGCGTATCGAGTTGCCTGCCCACCGCGTACAGATACGCGCGGCATGCCTGCAACGTGGTGTAGAGATCGGCCACCTTGCCCTGAATGAGCTGGAACTCGCCGATCGGCTGACCGAACTGCTTGCGGTCGTGGATATACGGCACGACCGCGTCCATGACCGCGACCATGATGCCCGTCGGCCCGCCCGCAAGCACCGCGCGTTCGTAGTCGAGGCCGCTCATCAGCACCTTCGCGCCGCCGTTCAACTGGCCGAGAATGTTTTCTTCCGGCACTTCCACGTCCTGGAACACCAGTTCGCCGGTATGCGAGCCGCGCATGCCGAGCTTGTCGAGTTTCTGCGCAACGGAGAAGCCCTTCATACCCTTCTCGACGATAAACGCGGTAATGCCGCGTGAATTCGCTTCGGGATCGGTTTTGGCGTACACCACCAGCGTGTCGCAATCCGGGCCGTTGGTGATCCACATCTTTGTGCCGTTGAGCACGTAGTGATCGCCCTTCTTCTCGGCGCGCAGCTTCATGCTGACCACGTCCGACCCCGCGTTCGGCTCGCTCATGGCGAGCGCGCCGATGTGTTCGCCCGACACGAGCTTGGGCAGATACTTCTGTTTTTGCGCTTCCGTGCCGTTGCGATGAATCTGGTTCACGCACAGATTCGAATGCGCGCCGTACGAGAGACCGACCGAAGCCGACGCGCGCGAGATCTCTTCCATGGCGATCATGTGCGCCGTGTAGCCCATGTTCGCGCCGCCGTATTCCTCCGAGACCGTCATGCCCAGCACACCCAGATCGCCGAACTTGCGCCACAGGTCCATGGGAAACTGATCCGTGCGATCGATTTCCGCGGCGCGCGGCGCGATTTCTTTGGCAGCGAATCCCGCAATGCTGTCGCGCAGCATTTCGATTTCTTCGCCGAGCGGGAATTGCAAACCGGGCAGGTTGCTCATTGCTGTGTCTCCAGAGTTCGTTGGCGGGTGGCCTTGGGTAGGCGCCGGCTGGTCCGGATGCGGCTCCGCGGACGGCGGCGGCGCTGTGGACCCGCCCCTGTCGTCCCGCACGAGGCGCAACGTTCAAGCCGCATTTCACGCCAGATTTACGTAAGCGTCAATAGGTATTTTTGAGTATCACTCAGAAACCGTTTCAACCATCAAAAAACCAGCCATAGCGTGATAGGATTGCCATAATGGGACCATTCCGCACGCTTTCGTATCGAACTCTCGAACCAAATCTGAACTGGACTCATATGACGGTTGCCACCAAGGCCGAGTTACCCGCCTCGCGCCGCCAGCCCGCCGGACGCAAGTCGCAGCAACGCGTGAAGGAGATCCTTCAGGCGGGACGCGACGTGTTCTCCGAAAAAGGCTACGAGCGCGCGACCACCGCCGAGATCGCGCAGCGCCTGGGGATTTCCGAGGCGACCGTGTTCAGCTACTTCCGCGGCAAACGCGAGTTGTGCGCGCGGGTGATCGGTGACTGGTACGACGAGATCATCGAAGCGATCGAATCCGGCTTGCCGCGCGAGGGCAATGTGCGCCAGCAGTTCGCGTTTATCGTTCGCACGCATTTGCGGTTGATGCTCGTGAACGGCACGGATCTCTGTGCACTGGTGTTGTCCGAAGGACGGGCCCGCCACCATGAATTGAGCGAGGCGCTCACGGAGTTGCAGCGGCGCTATACCGCCCCGTTGATGCGCGTGCTCGCGCAAGGCCAGGAGAGCGGACAGATTCGCGCCGACATGCCCTTGCGCTTGCTGCGCTCGATGGTGTTCGGGCCAATGGAGCACGTGTTGTGGGATGCCACGCTCGCGAACCGGCATATCGATATCGACGCGACGGCGGATCGGCTCATCGACGTATTGTGGGCCGCGCTCACGCCGCCCGACCTGGCGGTGAGCGCGTTGCAACAGTTCAGAGTGGAAGTGGCGGAAGCGAACCGGCGGTTCGAAGAGGCGGCGCGCCGTGCGGCAGGCACACCGGGAGACGGCGAATAGCAGGCGCGCTTTCTGGTTTTCGAAGCTTGAGTGACGCGGCAAAAAAGCGGCTACTCTACAGCTTCCCCGGCGAAGCCAGATGGAGAACCCAAGTGCCGAAAGAACCCACCGCAAAAACTGAAAAAGCCGCCAGGCCGGCCAAAACGGCCAACATCCGCATCGGTATCGGCGGCTGGACCTATGCGCCGTGGCGCGGCACTTTCTACCCTTCGGACCTCACGCAAAGCCGCGAACTCGAATACGCGAGCAGGAACCTCACGTCGATTGAAATCAACGGCACGTTCTACGGTTTGCAGAAACCCGCGAGCTACGAAAAGTGGTATCAGGAGACCCCGGACGATTTCGTCTTCTCGCTGAAAGCGCCGCGTTACGCGACCAACAGAAAAGTCCTCGCGGACGCGGGTGAAACGATCGAACGCTTCTTCGGCAGCGGCGTGCTGCTGCTCAAACAGAAGCTCGGCCCGATCAACTGGCAATTCGCGCCCACCAAGAAATTCGACAAGGAAGACTTCGAAGCCTTTCTGACATTGCTGCCGGCCAGTATCGAAGGCCAGAAGCTCAGGCACGCTGTCGAAGTCCGCAACGACACCTTCAGGACGCCGGAATTCGTCGCGCTCGCCCGCAAACACAAAGTCGCCATCGTTGTGGCCGGCGACAGCGACTACCCGCAGATCGCGGATCTCACGGCGCCTTTCGTCTACGCCCGCATCATGGGCACGACGGACAAACAGGCCAAAGGCTACTCGACCAAAGCACTCGACGCGTGGGCCGAACGCGCGCGGCAATTGGCGGCCGGCACGACACCGCCCGACCTGGAAACCTGCGCGGCAGCGCCCGCCAAAGCGGCCGCGCGCGACGTTTATCTGTACGTCATCAGCGGCTTCAAGGAACGCAATCCGGCCGCCGCCATGGCGCTGATCAAACGCGTCTAGCGCGCGCCATTCCGGCCGCCGCACGCGAGTGTCATAATCCCGGCAGCGAAGACACCCACCATCAACGCCACCACACTCATGCAGCCGGGCCGCGAGGCCCCTTCATCACCAAGGTCCGGGAGAACATTTTGAGCGCCATCGACAATCCTTTGCACGATCAGGAAGTCGGCTCGGCCGACGCCACCCAGGACACCACGCGCATCGACGACGTTCGGATCGGTGCGGTACGTCCGCTGATTTCCCCTGCCCTGTTGCAGGACGAATTGCCCACGCCGCCTTCGGTGCAGACGCTGGTCGAGAAAACCCGCGCGGAAATCGCCGATATCCTGCACGACCGTGACGACCGGCTCGTCATGATCGTCGGGCCGTGCTCGATTCACGACCACGACCAGGCGATCGAATACGCGCGCAAGCTGAAGGCCGCCGCCGACACCTACAAGGACGACTTGCTGATCGTCATGCGGGTCTACTTCGAGAAACCGCGCACCACGGTAGGCTGGAAAGGCTATATCAACGACCCGCGGCTGGATGGCAGTTTCCGCATCAATGAAGGCCTGCGTCTTGCGCGGCAACTGCTGCTCGATATCAACGGTCTCGGCTTGTCCACTGCCACGGAATTTCTCGACCTGCTGAGCCCGCAGTACATCGCCGATCTGATCGCCTGGGGCGCGATCGGCGCGCGCACGACGGAAAGCCAGAGCCATCGCCAACTGGCTTCGGGGCTGAGCTGCCCGATCGGGTTCAAGAACGGCACGGACGGCGGCGTGCAGATCGCCGCGGACGCGATCGTCGCCGCGCGCGCGAGCCACGCGTTCATGGGCATGACCAAAATGGGCATGGCCGCGATCTTCGAAACGCGCGGCAACGACGACGCGCACGTCATCCTGCGCGGCGGCAAGAAAGGGCCGAACTACGACAGCGCGTCGGTGGAAGCCACCTGTGCGGCGCTCAGATCAGCGGGATTGCGCGAGCAGGTCATGATCGACTGTTCGCATGCGAACTCGGGCAAGTCGCATTTGCGTCAACTGGAGGTGGTGCAGGATATCGCGCAGCAATTGTCGCAGCGCGAGCGCCGCATTATCGGCGTCATGCTGGAAAGTCATCTGGAAGAAGGCCGCCAGGATCTGAAGCCCGGTGTGCCGTTGCGTCACGGCGTATCCATCACGGACGCCTGCGTCAGTTGGGCGCAGACCGAGCCGGTGCTCGATACGCTCGCCGAGGCGACCCGCAAACGCCGCGCGAGCTGAACGCGCGCCGGACCGCGGGCGCGGCATTTTGCACGCCTTGCGGGAAGTCCCGTTGGGGACAGCCCAAAAAAACACACGCGCCGCACCATCCGCCGGTGGATCCACTTACCGGGGTTGGGCAGCGCGTGATTCCTCACACCCGATGCATTGCTCTCCGCGCGCCACGCTAGCGCGCGTGAATGCTCCGGCGTGAAGCGCGTTGCATTACGACGCGTTGACGGCTTCCTTGAACGCCTTGCCAGCGGTGAACTTCACCGTCTTGGCAGCCGCGATCTGGATCTCCGCGCCCGTGGACGGATTGCGGCCCACGCGTGCTGCGCGCGCGCCAGTCGAGAAAGAACCGAAACCGACCAGTTGCACCGTATCGCCACCCACCACGGCCTTGGTCACCGCTTCGACGATCGCGTCGATGGTTTGGCCGGTGGCCGCTTTGCTTTCGCCCGTCGCTGCGGCGACTGCATCAATCAGTTCCTGTTTGTTCATAGCACTTCCCGTATGGTAATCATGGAACCGGCGCCACATCTGTTGCGCCGGGACCGACACACTAACGCATAGGCGCCGGTTCACGCAAACCTTGGGTGTAAGGCTTGTATCACCCGCCCACAGGGAATTTGACGATTTTTTCCTGCAAAGTGCCATAAGAATCGCGCGCTTAGGCGTTTCTTCCGCTCGATACGTGTTCTCGCGCCATCACAATCCGTTGCAATTTCAGTGGTTTAGCGCAGCGCAAACCATGACCGGCGGGCTTTTTTACTATGTTATGGTGGATTGGAGAGTTCCGGAAATTGTCAGGCCGAGGCGTCCGCAATCAGCAACCCGGGAGGAATAAAAAAATGAAATTTCGCCATATTGCAACAAGCGCGATGCTCGCCGCGATGTCTTGCACTGCTCTCGCAGCCGACGAAAATGCCTGCGCCACCCTGGTCGGCACGACATATTCAACGCCTTCCCAGGGCTTTCAGGTGCGTGACGGCGAACCCGTCGACCTGGTTAGCGGCGCTCGAACCATCCACGGCAAACTGCTGGTTTTCGGCGACAGCGGTGTTTTCCGGGCTTACTGGCAGCCTGACAACAGCCCCGAAAAATATGTGCTGGCGAATGCCGGCGTGAATGCCGTGCGCCTCATCTCCGCCCCACCGCAAGGCACACCGGCACAGAACGGCCAGCCCGGCACGAGCATGGAGCCTCAGCGCGTGCTTTCATGTCCGGCGCTTTGATACGGCCACCTGTGATCCGTGTCGCCCCGACACGGCATAAATGACATACACGGCTGCACTGGCCGGTCGCACTTACCGCCTGCGCGCCCCGAATCGACTTCTGCTTAAGGCCTCCTCAAGATCCCTCCCGTGCTGCCGATATATAGCTGCGTGTGCAGCGCGAACGCTTAAAGGGAAGGGAATGGTTCTGATAGCCAAATTGAGGGATGCACTGTCGGTCGCGGAACGCGACCCCGAACTCGTGCGTTCGCAGCTCGATGCGTTTGGCCACCAGGTTCCCCTTCTCTATTTCATCCTGCTGGTCAACACGGCGGCCGTCGCGATCACGCACGTGAATTGCGCGCCGGCATGGTTGTCGATCTACTTTCCGGCCGCGCTGTGCGCCCTGTGCGTCGTCCGCTGCGTAAGATGGTGGCAACTCCGGCACCGCGTGCTGACCGACAACCAGGCCGTGCCCGAACTGCGCAAGCTGACCTGGCTTGCCGGCCTCTTCGCCATCGCATTCAGCAGCTGGTCGCTGTTGCTGTTCCCGTACGGTACCGCGTACGAACAGACGCAAGTCGCGTTTTATATGGCGACCACGGTTGTCGGCTGCGTGTTCTGCCTGATGCACCTGCGTGCGGCAGCCATGTTGCTGCTGTCGATCGTCATCCTAAGCTTTTCGACCTTCCTGGTTTTCACCGGCTATCCGGTCTTCATCGCGATGGCCGTCGACATGACACTGGTCGGCGTCGCGCTCGCCTTCATCATTCAGCTGTATTGCCGGACTTTCGCCGACGTGGTGCACGCGCAGCGCGAGTTGCAGGCAAGCCAGCAGAAAACGCAGCGCCTGAGCGACGACAACTTCAGGCTCGCGAGCATCGACAGTCTGACCGATCTGCCCAACCGGCGCAGTTTCTTCGCCTCGTTGCGCGCGCTGTCCGAACAGGCGCTCAGCAGCGGCGGCGGCTTCAATGTCGGACTGATCGATCTCGATGGATTCAAACAGGTCAACGATATCTACGGCCATGCGAGTGGCGATCTCGTTCTTCAGGAGGTCGGCTCGCGCCTGCTGTCGCTTGCGGAGCCCGGCATTTTCTTCGCGCGCCTCGGCGGCGATGAATTCGGCGTGCTCGCGCAGCACCAACTGGCGAACGAGACGCTCGTCGAATTGGGCCAACGTATTTGCGGCGCGCTCAGTCAGCCCTACCGGGTAGCGGGCAATATCGCCGAGTTGTCGGGCACGATCGGCTGGGCCGCGTTCCCCGAGGCCGGCACGACGATGGCGCAAGTGTTCGAACGCGCCGACACGGCGTTGTATGTCGGCAAGGAAAGCCGGCGCGGCACGCCGGTCATCTTCTCGACCGAACATGAAACGCGGATCCGACGTTCGAGTCTCGTGACTCAGGAGCTTCGCCATGCGGACCTCGAGTCGGAACTGTTCCTGGAGTTTCAGCCGATCTACGACGTGCTCGCACAGCGCACCATCGGCCTGGAAGCGCTCGGCCGCTGGCACAACGCGCGGCTCGGCGCGGTCAGGCCGGAAGAGTTCATTCGGATTGCAGAGCGTACAGAACTGATTCTGCGCATCACGGAAGTGCTGCTGCACAAAGCGCTCGCCGAAGTGGCGCGCTGGCCGTCAGAGCTTTATCTGTCGTTCAATCTGTCGGCGATCGATATCTGCACGTCGGCACGCGCCCGCCGTCTGATCGATATCGTCATGGCGAGCGGCGTGCCGCCGCATCGTGTGTCGTTCGAGATCACCGAGACCGCGGTGACGCGCGATTTCGAACAGGCGCGCTGTTCGCTCACCGTGATCAAGAAAGCCGGCTGCCGCGTGTCGCTCGATGATTTCGGCACCGGGTATTCAAGTCTTAGCTACGTGCATCGCCTGCCCTTCGATACGATCAAGATCGACCGCAGCTTCATGGCGGACGTGGATTCCAACAGCGCGTCGAAAAAGATCGTCAAGTCGGTGCTCGACCTGTGCCGCAATCTTGGACTCGAATGCGTGGTGGAAGGACTCGAGACGGCATCGCAAGTCGAGGTCGTCAAAGCGCTCGGCGCTCGCGCGGTGCAGGGCTATCTGTTCAGCCGGCCGATGCGGGCAAGCGCCGTCGCCGAGTATTTGCATACGACGCGTGGGCACGACTACGCTGTGCAAACGCTGTCGTAGTCGATCCCGGGCGGCATGCCGTCTGCGCTCTATTGCCCACGCGATCCGCGCCGCCGCCGGCCGCGCGTCCGACACCAGTGAACAGCCGTGTCGAATCCGCCAGACAGCCTCGATAGCGACCTAACCCGCTGCGGCAGTGTATTCCAGCTTCGGGTACCAATCCGTGCCACGTCCGCCAGGCGTCATGTCGAGCACGGTCCAGATCGGCATCACGTCGGGCGCGCCGCGCGGATCCTGCCCCGGGTCCGCTGTCGACGGTCCCATCTCCTCGGCCCAGAAGTGCCGCACCGTGCCGCCTGAGCGCGTAAACACATTGAACGCGGGATGATCGTCGCCGGCAGGATCTTCCGCCGCGTAGTCGCGATTGAAGGTGTTGCCGCCCGACGAATACAGCCGCAGATTCCGCCAGCCTCGCTCTCTCCCGAACGCAACCAGTTTCTCGATCGGCGAACGGGCAATCACGGCGAACGCCACGCGCTGCAGGATGTCGGGCATTTCGCCGTCGTACGCGCTCAACAGCGAGGTGCACATCGGACACGGCCGGGCACGCCGCGGGCCGAACATCCAGTTGTAGGTGACGAGCGTGTCGTGCGCGCCGAACATTTCAGATAGCGCTACCGGACCGGCTTCGCCCATGAACAGGTAATCCTCGGGCACGACGCCGCCGGGCGGCAACGCGCGTCTTTGCGCGGCAACGCTTTCGATATGGCGACGCAATTCGATTTCCTCGACGAGCAGATCGTTGCGCGCGCGACGATATTCGGCGCTCTCGCCGGGAAACCGGCTCGGTGAGTCCGCGAGCAGCCGCGCCGGCTTCAGCGCCTGGGTGGATGCGTGTACGTCAGTCATTAGCCCGTCTCCTCTTACGTAAAAAGGATAGAGAACGCGAGTGGCGCGCCGCGATGGCGGGCACGTTCCAGTCCTCCATATAGCCACGACGAACCGCGCGGCGGCAAATCGACAGCATCGGCAAGTTTTTTTGCGGCGACGCTCACGTTCGCCGTGACGGCAACCGGAAGCGCCCGGCAAGGTATCCTTAAGCGCACCAGCACGCGCGCCCGACGCGCCGTCCATGAGGATGCACCATGCCGCTTCGTCTGCCACCGCTGCCGGCGCTTCGCTTTTTCGAAGCGGCCGGCAGACACCAGAGTTTCAAACTTGCCGCCGCGGAACTGAATGTCACGCCGAGCGCCATCAGCCACGGCATTGTCGGACTGGAACAGGCGCTCGGCGTCGAACTGTTCGTGCGCGAGCCGCGCGGCATTTCGCTCACGGCAAGCGGCGCGGATTATTTATCGTACGTCTCCGAAGCGTTTTCGCTGATCGCCATCGGCACGCAGCGCCTGCCTAATCATCGCGCGGACCGCCCGATCGCGCTGAGTTGCGCGCCGACTTTCGCGTCTCGCTGGCTGCTGCCGCGCCTCGCCGGTTTTCGCGCGCGCTGGCCGAATGTGAATGTGAGCGTCGACACCTCGCACCGTCAGGTCGGTTTTCCAGTCGACGGTTTCGACTTCGCGATCCGCCTGAGCCGTGCGCCGGTTGCCGGCACCGCGTGGACGCGACTGTTCGGCGAGCGCTTCGTGCCCGTGTGCAGCCCCGCGTACCTGGAGACGCTGCGCGACGAGCAGGGCAACACGGACTTGCGCCGCGCGACGCTCATTCACGTCAACGCCGCCGGTGAAGACTGGCAGGCATGGCTGGATGCGACCGGTATCGACGGCATCGACACGACCGGCGGCTTGCGCGTCGACACGATCCAGCTCGCCTTCGAAGCCGCCGACATGGGCCTCGGCGTCGCGCTCGGCAGAAGGCCGCTGGTGGACCCGGACCTCGACAGGGGCACGCTTGTGGAGGCCGATTCGGCGACGATTGCCTCCACCACCGCCTACTGGCTGGTGAGCGCCGAAAACGGCGATCGCCGGCCGGAGCTCGCCGACTTCAAGCGCTGGCTGGTGAGCGAGGCCGAGCGCCCGGAGGCACACGTCGACGCTTCTGGGCAAGCAGTGCGCGACGCCGTCAGCTGAACCGCAGGTCCGGCCCGCACAGGTGAGTCACGCTCACCTGTCGTCGAAATCTTTTCTTTTGCCGCTTCTGATGCTCGCTGCGACCATGTGTCAAAGGAGATCAGAATCATGTCAACCGCTAACAGCAAACGCTTCGCCCCCGCGTTCAACCAGACGACGCTGGTAATCCTCGCCGGCGCGCTCATTCTCAGTGCCGCGATGGGCATCCGGCAAACTTTCGGCCTGTTCATCGGTCCGTTTTCATTCGACCGCGGTCTGCCGGTCACGCTGATCGCGTTCGCGATCGCGCTGCACAATCTGGTGTGGGGCTTAGCCCAGCCGTTCGCGGGCGCCGCGGCGGACCGCTACGGTTCGGCGCCCGTGGTCGCGTTCGGTGCGACGACCTTTGCGGCCGGGCTCGGGCTCGCCGCGGTGGCGCCCAGCGGCGCCATGCTGATCGTCGGCATGGGATTGCTGGTGGGCATCGGCGTGAGTTGCACGACCTTCGGCGTGGTGCTGCCGGCGGTGGGCCGCATCGCCTCGCCGGAAAACCGCAGCATGGCGATGGGTCTGGTCAGCGCCGGCGGCTCCGCGGGTCAGGTGCTGATGGTCCCGCTCGTGCAAGGCGTCCGGCTCAGTTCGGGCATCGCCACGTCGCTCTTCGTACTGGCGTTCCTGATGCTGCTGATCGCCCCGCTCGGCATGGTGCTCGACCGGCGCGCGCGGGTCGGCACACCGCTTCAGGAAGCGCCCGTCGCACCGCTTCGCAAAGTGCTCGGCCAGGCGGCCCGGCATCGCGGCTACCTGCTGCTGACACTCGGATTCTTCACTTGCGGTTTCCAGCTTGCGTTCATTGCCACGCATCTGCCCGAATATCTGTCGCTTTGCCATATGCCGGTCGGACTCGGCGCCACTGCCCTCGCGCTGATCGGCCTGTTCAATATGGCGGGCAGTTGGGCCTGCGGCTGGCTCGGCGGCCGTTACCGGCAGCATCATGTGCTCGGCTGGCTTTATCTGATCCGCAGCTTGACGATCGGCGCCTTCTTCCTGCTGCCGAAAACCCCTGCTTCGGTCGTGATCTTCGCGGCGGTGATGGGTCTGACCTGGCTCGGCACCGTGCCGCTCACGAGCGGACTGGTCGCCAAAGTGTTCGGCACGCGCCACCTCGGCAGCCTGTTCGGGCTGTGCTTTCTGAGCCATCAGATCGGCTCCTTTCTCGGCGCGTGGCTGGGCGGGCTGGTGTTCGATCTCACCGGCTCGTATTCGCTGCTGTGGGAAGCGACTGTCGTGGCAGGCCTCGTTGCCGCGATGTTGCACTTCCCGATCGACGACACCACGGTGAGCACGCCCGCGCTTCGGGCCGAGCCGGCGGCGGCGTAAACCTGCGTGCGGTGGCGGCGGGCGCTGCCACCGCACACTCGCTTCAATGCGGAATGCGGAATGCGGTGAGAATAGAAGCGCCCGGCAGTTGCCCCCGCCGCTATTTTCGCGGCGTATCTGCAGCAGCGGCTTTCGGCACACGCCCCATCAGATAGAACTCGTCGTTCGGACGCATGGAAATGACGTTGGCCATACGGTTCGACAAACCAAAAAACGCCGTGATCGCCGCGATATCCCAGATGTCTTCGTCGGAAAAGCCGTGCTCGCGCAGCGTTTGAAAATCCGCGTCGCCGACGGTGCCCGATTCGCTGCAAACTTTCACCGCGAAATCGAGCATCGCCTTCTGGCGCGGCGTGATATCCGCCTTGCGATGATTCACGGCAACCTGGTCGGCGAGCAGCGGCGCCTTTTCGTAGATGCGCAGAATCGCGCCGTGCGCGACCACGCAATACAGGCACTGGTTGATCGCACTGGTGGCGACCACGATCATCTCGCGCTCGCCTTTGCTGAGGCCGCCCTCTTTCAGCATCAGCGCGTCGTGATAGGCGAAGAACGCGCGGAACTCGTCCGGACGGTGCGCCAGCGTCAAAAATACATTCGGCACGAAACCGGCTTTCTCCTGCACTTCGAGAATGCGGGCGCGGATGTCGTCCGGCCATTGGCCCGGTTCAGGCACGGGGTAGCGGCTAATCGGCTGAAGCTTTGCCATCTTTGTCATGCGATGTCTCCGTCATATTTGAATGTGCACGACGACGATTCTAGCAACGGACCGCGCGGCAGCGCCTCACGCCGCTCGTCCTCAGCCCGTCAACCTGCATGAATTGCCCTGACAGTTAGCCTCTTTCAGAGCGCCCTTTCGCCACCTGTGCTTAAATTCGCCTTTCACACCGTTCTTGTACTATTGCGCCCGTCTGCCGGCACGGCATCTCGCCCGCGGTCGTACGGGAACGGAACATGCGCTGCCTGCTCGCAACGCGCCGCCTGGGCGCGGACATTTCAAATCCCTTCATCGCATTCTGAGGAGCGCGGTTGTGTGGCATTTTCCGGTTGCTATTCCACCCTCGCTGGGCGTGTGGGCCGTGTTCATGAGCGTGCTCGTCACGCAGCTCGGCGTACCGATTCCGGCCGCGCCGATGCTGATCCTCGGTGGAACCATGGCCGCCATGGGGCAAACCTCCTATGCGAGCGTCGTGTGCGCCGCGGTCGGCGCCACGCTGATTGCCGACTCGCTCTGGTTCTTCACCGGACGTGCGTACGGCCGCCGCCTGCTGAACTCGCTGGTGCGCTTCTCCCTCTCGCTCGACACCACCGTCCGCGTCGCGCGCAATACCTACGAACGGTACGGCGCGCCGATTCTCACCGTCGCGAAGTTCCTGCCCGGACTCGGGCTGATCTCCGCGCCGCTGCTCGGCACGACAGCCATCAGCGTGGGCGTGTTTCTGCTGTGGGATTTTATCGGTGCCGTGCTGTGGGCCGGCGTGTGGGTGATCGGCGGCGGCGCCCTGCACGACCAGATCGTGCAACTGATGCTTCTCGTACGCCACAACGGCGGCACGATTTTCGACGCGTTCGCGGCGATCTTCGTGGCGGTTTTGCTGTACCGCTGGGTGCGCCGCTGGCAGTTTCGCCGGTGGCTCGCGCATACGCGTATTTCGCCGGAGCAACTCGACGAGCTGATGAAGTCGAACGAACCGCCGCTGATTTTCGACGCGCGGCCGCGCAGCGTGCGTGAAAAGGAATCGCACCGGATTGCCGGCGCGCGGCCGCTCGATCTCGATTCGCCCGAACCGATCGATCCGAAGCTGCTGGAGCGGCCGATTGTCGTCTACTGCGTGTGTCCGAACGAGGCGACGGCCAAGCGGATCGTCAACCAGTTACATCGCAAGAATATTCACCATATCCGCGCGCTCAAGGGTGGTCTCGACGCGTGGGAGAAGCGCGGTTATCCGGTCGAGCCGTTGCCGCCGGACTTCCACACGGCGAAGGCGCACATGCTGGAGGACGAGGGCGAAGAAGGCGAATACACGGTGCGGGCGCGGCTGGCGAAGTAAGGCCTCTATCTTCCAGCAGCACGGCACGCGCCGTCGAAAAACCGCTTGCACTTCATACCCAATGTGTGCAACATGCATATATGCACGTTGCACACATTAAGGTGTCTCCATGACGCAGCGCACAGAAAATCTGCTGGGCGTGCTCGCCCTGCTGGTCACTGACGAAATGAACGCGCAGCCCACCGTGGATGCGCTCGCCGGCCCCACCGCCCGCGCCATGCTCAACGCGGTCGGCCAATACCCCGATTCATCGATTGAAGTGCTGCGCGAGGCAGTCGATCTGTCGCATCCGGCCGCCGTGCGCGCCGTGGCAGGGCTGGTCGAAGCGGGCCTCGTGGAGAAAAAATCGGGCGCGGACAAACGTGCGGTGGCCCTTGCGTTGACCGCGGCCGGCAAACGCGAGGCTAAACGTCTGCAAACGGCGCGCGACAGGATGCTGCAACGCATTGTCGGCCGGCTCGACGACAACGAGCGCGAGGTGCTGGAAAGCCTGCTGATCAAGATCTTGTGGAACGAGACCCGCGACCCGGCACACGCCATGCAACTGTGCCGCCTCTGCGACGACGGGCCGTGCCTGAAGGCCGGCTGTCCGGTCGAATGCCGCGAACAGGGGCTGCCCATGCCCGCGCGGAGCAGTTCGTGAAAGCCGCCGCGCCGGTGCGCTGGCGGGCAATCGCGGCGCTGACCGTGGTGTCGGCGCTGGCGCAGATCGGCCAGTTCGGCATCGGCTTCATGGTGCTGCCGGTATGGCTCGCTCATCGCGGTCTGGATGCGCCACGCGCGGGCCTCTTCTCCGCCGCCCAATGGACCGGCATGCTGGCCGGCTTGCTGATCGCGCCGTGGCTGATGGCGTGCATCGGCGCGAAACGCACGGTGTCGCTGGGCCTGCTCGCCACGCTCGCGGCGTTCGCTACCATGAGCGCGCTTTCGTGGCCACTGTGGCTCGTGCCCGGTCTGCTGACGGGCTTGGGTATCGGCCTGCGCTGGATTGCCAACGAAACCTGGCTCTACAGTCTGGTTCCCGCTGAATCGAGCGGGCGCGTGGTGGGCGTGCACGAAGCGCTGATCGCCACGGCGGGCGTGATCGGCCCGGCGCTGGCCGTGTGGTGCGACGTCGACGGACGCATCATGTTCGCGGCCGGCGCGGCCTTCACGTTCGCCGCGGCGCTGCCGCTGTGGCTGACCGCATCGGATGGAAAGCGGCCTGCTTTGGCAGAACAACCGCCCGTGCGAAGAAAAGCCGCCGGACGGCGCTTGCCGATCGGTCCGCTGGTGAGCCTCGGCATGGTGGTCGTCGCGGCCGGCGGTCTCGGCGACGGCGCACTGTACGGCCTCTTTCCGCTATTCGCCGACGCACACGGCCTCAGCGCCACGCAAACCGCCACGCTGCTGACGCTGTTCGGCGTGGGCGGCATGGCGCTGCAATTTCCGGTCGGCTGGCTGGCCGACCGCTCGGGGCTCGCCACCGCGGTGATCGTCTGCGCCGCGCTCAGCACGCTGGCCATCTGCGGTTTCGCGCTGGCCGCGCCCGCCTCATGGCTCGCGGCCGCGAGCGCGCTATTGCTCGGCGGCATGAACAGTTCGTTCATCACGCTCGGCATGTACGCGGCGGCTTGCAGCGACAAGGCCGCGCTCACGCGCAACATGCGCCTCGTGTCGCTTACCTTCACGGCGAGTTCGATCGTGGGACCGCTTGTCGCGGGCTTCGCAATGAAAGCGCGCGGCAGCGACATGCTGATGTGGCAACTGGCGCTCATGAGCGGCGCGCTGGTGGTCTATACGCTCGGATTGCGCGAAGGCCGGCGTCAGCCCGAACGTTCGTCGTCGTTGGGCTGAGCCGGTCCATTTAAATGCAAATGGCCGTCGAGCGCTTAAGTGCCGCGTTGCACAACCTTGCGCTGACGCCACAGGCACAACAGATCGCACGCGATATGCGCGGCGGCAATCGCCGTGATCTCGCTCTGGTCGTATGCGGGAGCGACTTCCACGACGTCCGCGCCCACCAGATTCAAGGCGCCGAGCGCGCGCACGATCGCCAGTCCCTGCGCCGACGACAAACCACCCGCCACCGGTGTGCCCGTGCCCGGAGCGCACGCCGGATCGAGACAGTCGATATCGAAAGTCAAATAGGCGGGACGTTCCCCCACAATCGACGCAATCTGCTCCACCGTTGCCCGCGTGCCATGCTCGTGCACCCAGGCGGCGTCGAGAATATTGATGCCCATGAAATCGTCATTCCATGTGCGAATGCCGATCTGCACCGAGGTCTTCGGATCGATCAGGCCGTCTTTCACTGCCTTGTAGAACATCGAACCGTGATTCAGGCTGTCTGGACTATCGTCGGCCCAGGTATCGCAATGGGCGTCGAAATGAATCAGCGAGAGCGGTCTGCCGTACTTCTCCGCATGCGCGATCAACAGCGGATAAGTAATGTAGTGATCGCCGCCGAGTGTCAGCATCTTTGCGCCCGAGCGCAAAATCGTGCGCGCATGCTCGACGATGGACGCCTTGATCGTGAGCGGATTGTGCGCGTCGAACCAGCAGTCGCCATAGTCGGTCACGGCGAGGTCGTCGAACGGATTGAAACCCCACGGATACGGATGCAGTTCCGACAGCTGCACGCTGGCCGCGCGTACCGCCGCGGGTCCGAGACGCGCTCCCGAGCGGAACGTGGTGGCCAGATCGAGCGGCACGCCGGAGACCACGACGTCGACGCCGTCGAGTTCACGCGTGTACTTGCGGCGCATGAACGACAGCACGCCCGCATAGGTGTTTTCGATCGACGAGCCATAGAGCGACGCACGGCGGATCGCGCCGTCGCCGTAGACGAGTTCAGTCATGAGTGACCTGATACCTATAGACAGTCCGGCGGCGCGCGTGAAGCTTCAAGAGGCACGCGCAACGCCGGCATCGGATTCATTGGGAACGCGGCGGTGCGCCTCACGCACACCGCCGCGCCGGCTTCGCGAATCCTTTAGCGCAGCCGCACGAGCGTGGACTTCAGCTCGGTGTATTTTTCCAACGCGTGCAGCGACTTGTCGCGGCCATTGCCCGATTGCTTGTAGCCGCCGAACGGGAAATTCATGTCGCCGCCTTCGTCGTAGCAATTGACCCATACCGTGCCGGCGCGGAGCTTGCGCGACACTTCGTGCGCGGTGGTCAGATTCGAGGTCCAGACTGCGGCGGCGAGACCATACTCGCTGTCGTTAGCGATCCTGATCGCCTCTTCCACCGTGTCGAACGTGATCACCGACAACACCGGTCCGAAGATTTCCTCGCGCGCGACCTTCGCACCTGAAGCCGGAATCTCGAAGATGGTCGGCTCGATATAGAAGCCGCCCGTTTCCTCTTTCACGCGTGCGCCGCCCAGCAGCAGCTTTGCCTCGGCGCGGCCGGCTTCGATATAGCCGAGCACGCGTTCGAGCTGAACCTTGTCGACGATCGCGCCCATCGACGTGTTCGGGTCGAGCGGATTGCCCGGCGTATAGCTGCGTGCCGCGGCGATCAGCTTGTCGAGGAACACGTCTTTGATGTCGCGGTGCACGAGCAGACGCGAACCCGCCGTGCACATTTCACCCATGTTGTAAAAGATTGCCCCGGCCGCCGCGTTCGCCGCGCGGTCCATATCGGGGCAATCCGGCATCACGATGTTCGGCGACTTGCCGCCGAGTTCGAGCCACACGCGTTTCAGGTTCGATTGCCCGGCGTACTGCATGATCAGCTTGCCGACGTTGGTCGAACCCGTGAAGGCGAGGCAGTCCACGTCCTGATGCAGCGCCAGCAGCTTGCCCGGCTCGCCCCCGCCCGGCACGACGTTGAACACGCCGGCGGGAATGCCTGCATCGAGAGCGAGTTGCGCGAGGCGGATCGCGGTGAGCGGCGATTTCTCCGAAGGTTTCAGCACCACGCTATTGCCCGCAGCCAGAGCCGGGCCGAATTTCCACGACGCCATCAGGATCGGGAAATTCCACGGCACGACCGCGGCCACCACGCCGATCGGCTCGCGCGTGACGAGTCCGACCAGATGATGATCGGCCGGCGCGACTTCGCCGCCGATCTTGTCGATCGCTTCGGCAAACCACTCGACGCAATACGCCGCGCCCGGCACGTCCACGCTGGTGGTGTCGGCGATCGGCTTGCCCGCGTCGAGCGTTTCGAGCAGTGCGAGCTCGTCCATATGCTCGCGGATCGACGCTGCCCAGCGCAACAGAATGGCTTTGCGCTGGCGCGGGTTGAGGCCCGACCACACGCCGGAGTCGAATGCTCGGCGTGCGGCCGACACCGCCGCGTCGACCTCGGCCGCGCCGCTGTCGGCAACTTTGGCGAGCAGCTTGCCGTCGATCGGGCTCAGGCAGTCGAACGTGCGGCCGCCTTCGGCGTCACGGTATTCGCCGTCGATAAACGCGCGGCCTTCAATAGAAAGCGTAGCGGCTTTGTCTTGCCAGAAAGCGAGAGATTTCTTGTCCATCAGGATGCCTCAATGTGTTGTGCGCTCGACGCAAACCTGCATCGACTTCATGCGGTACTGAACTGCGGCGCTGAGTTGAGTTGAGTTGAGTCGAGGCGCGTTGGCGCGGAGTCCTCAGAAGGTGGGCGGCGAATTGGCCGACACGATCTCGCAGAGATGCTCCGCGCTGGGATTGCGAAAACGGTGCGGAAGACGGCTTTCGAAGTAGTAGCTGTCACCGGGGTCGAGCAGCCACGTGGTACCGTCCACCGTCAGTTCGATCTGACCGCTCACCACCACCCCGCCCTCGTGCCCTTCGTGCTCCAGCATTTCCGGCCCCGTGTCCGACAACGGTTGATAGACTTCGCGCAAAATCCCCATGTTGCGGTCTTTCACGCTCGAACCCGCCAGATAGAACTCGATCGATTCATTGCCGAGGTTCGGCATATCGGCGCGGCGCGACACGACCGAACGCTCCACCTCCACTTCGAAGGTGAAGAATTCGGCGAGACTCATGGGTATGCATTCGAGCAGTTTCTTCAGCGAGCCAACCGAGGGGCTCACGCGATTCTGCTCGATCAACGAGATCGTGCCGTTCGTCACTCCCGCCCGTTTCGCCAGTTCACGCTGGGACAAGCCGTGCTTCTTGCGGATGTATTGCAGACGGGTCGCTACTTCTATGGACATCGCTAGGTTCTCTGACATGGAAAACGATCGGGCCGCTAAAGGACCACATGACTCAGGCAACGAGGTGCCCGCGAGTGTTGAATATTCTAATCACTTTAATCGTTGCGCCGCTGGGGAAAACCCTGAAAGGTTTCCGAAATATGAACAGCGCAACGAACGTTCCCACCGGGCGGGATTCTAGCCGCACCCTCGGGAAAGCCCTGATAAATCTTTTATCAAAAAGGATTTGACGGCTTTATTGGCTCGTATATGCTGATTCACAGGCGGTCGTCATACCGACGTCGGGAAGCACCAAAGCGTGTTTTGCGGCGCAGCGAATTCAGTTCGCATCGGTTCAAGGCGATCATCCCAGCGTCCTGTTTCTTTAAACGCCCCGTGCGGATTTCGAGCAGGCCGTTCAATACTTTCAACGTCGCTAGTCGAGTGTAATCGTGAGAGTCCGAGGCCCTTTGGTGAGATGGAATCGTAGTCAGGCGAGTTGTCCTCGCGCTGACGGCGCCATCGCCGACGGCAGCAACGGCAGCCTTGCGTTCCGCCGCTTTCTGTCCGTCTTCACGATCCTGTCCCGCCGTTCAGTTCGACGTCACAACTCTATCTCCGCGCGCGCCTTCATTGCCGTGCGCACGGACGAAGTCGCCTCGCTGCTGCCGTAGCGCCTCTCTCCTTTTCGCCGTTCGATTCATCCGTTTGCGTGAGCGCGCTCTTTCGAGCCGTGCGTTCCTGCATGTGCGGTGCCGTCTGCCGCCCGCGCGTTTCATGCCCATCGGATCAGTTGCGCACCGCAGCGGATCGAATCGAACAGCCCATCCGATAACCACGCGCGGCGCGTTTCTGTCGACGACGACCGCCTGCACCACCCGGTGGCTTTGCGCTTCGCGCATGGCTGCGGAATCGTGCCGCGCTGTGTTTAACGTTGTTCATGCCGCGTCCCGCGGGGAACACACACGTCTATTCGTTATGCGAAACAAACCTCTCGTCGGCATCAGCGCCGACAGAACGATGATGGGAGTTCACCCGTCGCACGTGGTTGGCGAGAAGTACATCGCCGCTATCGTGGACGGCTCACAGGCGCTCGCCATGTTGCTGCCGGCGCTCGGCGAGCGTCAGTCCGCGGCGGACGTGCTGGCGACAGTCGACGGCCTGCTGTTTACCGGCAGCTATTCGAACGTCGAGCCGCACCGCTACGGCGGCCAGCCCAGCACGCCGGGCACGCTGCACGACGCCGCACGCGACGCGACCACGCTGCCGCTCATGCGCGCGGCGATCGCAGCCGGTGTGCCGGTGCTGGCCGTATGCCGGGGCTTCCAGGAAATGAACGTGGTTTTTGGCGGGACGCTGCATCAAAGCGTTCACGCGGTGGACGGTCTGAACGACCATCGCGAGAACAAGGAAGACGACCTCGACGTGCAATACGCACCGTCGCATTCGATCACGCTGACGCAGGGCGGCTTGTTGCAGCGCCTCGCGGGCGGCACGAATGAAGCGCGTGTGAATTCATTGCACGGTCAGGGCGTCGAGCGGCTGGGCGTGGGCCTCACGGCCGAAGCCACCGCGCCGGACGGCCTGATTGAAGCGGTAAGCGTGAAAGATGCGCGTGCCTTCGCGCTGGGTGTGCAGTGGCACCCGGAGTGGAAGCATGCCAGCGACGCGCTTTCCACCGCGATCTTTCGTGCGTTCGGCGACGCCTGCCGCGATCGAATGCGCACCAAGGCCGGCTATGGCGCGGCATCCGCCGCCGCCACGCATGCCTGAGCCGGTCGCGCACCAAAACTGAGAGAACAATCATGCATGACATCGACGATTTTCTGAAGAAGAACCGTGTCACCGAAATCGAAGCGATCATTCCGGATATGGCCGGGATCGCGCGCGGCAAGATCATTCCGCGCAGCAAATTCGAATCCGGCGAGTCCATGCGCTTGCCGCAGGCGGTGATGATCCAGACCGTCACAGGGGATTATCCGGAAGACGGCACGCTCACTGGCGTCACCGATCCGGACATGGTCTGCGTGCCCGACCCCAGCACCATCCGCATGATTCCGTGGGCCGTCGATCCGACCGCCCAGGTAATCCACGATTGCGTTCACTTCGACGGCACGCCGGTCGCGATCTCGCCGCGCCGTGTACTGCGCCGTGTGCTCGAACTCTATAAGGCCAAGGGCTGGAAGCCGGTCATCGCGCCCGAGCTCGAGTTCTATCTGGTCGACATGAACAAGGATCCGGACCTGCCGCTGCAACCGCCTATCGGCCGTACCGGGCGTCCGGAAACCGGCCGTCAGGCGTATTCGATCGAGGCAGTCAACGAATTCGATCCGCTTTTCGAAGACATCTACGAGTACTGCGAGGTGCAGGAACTGGAAGTCGACACGCTGATTCACGAAGTCGGCGCCGCGCAGATGGAAATCAACTTCATGCACGGCGATCCGCTCAAGCTCGCCGACAGCGTGTTCCTCTTCAAGCGCACGGTGCGTGAAGCCGCGTTGCGCCACAAGATGTATGCCACTTTCATGGCCAAGCCGATGGAAGGCGAACCGGGCTCGGCGATGCACATGCATCAAAGTCTCGTCGACGAAGAAACCGGCCACAACCTCTTCACCGGCGCGGACGGCAAGCCGACCACATTGTTCACGAGCTATATCGCCGGTCTGCAGAAGTACACGCCCGCGTTGATGCCGATTTTCGCGCCGTATATCAACTCGTATCGCCGCCTGTCGCGCTTCATGGCCGCGCCGATCAACGTGGCCTGGGGTTACGACAACCGCACGGTGGGTTTCCGGATTCCGCATTCGGGGCCGGCCGCGCGCCGTATCGAAAACCGCATTCCGGGCGTGGACTGCAACCCGTACCTCGCGATTGCAGCGACGCTCGCCGCCGGCTATCTCGGCATGACGCAGAACCTCGAAGCCACCGAGCCACTGCTCAGCGACGGTTACGAATTGCCGTATCAGTTGCCGCGCAATCTCGAAGAGGGCCTGACGTTGATGGGCGCCTGTGAACCGATCGCCGAAGTACTCGGCGAAAAATTCGTCAAGGCTTACCTCGCCCTGAAGGAAACCGAATACGAAGCGTTTTTCCGCGTGATCAGTTCGTGGGAACGCAGGCATTTGCTGCTGCACGTGTAAGGCAAACGCAAAAAATCTGGAGGAAGTATGAGCTACAGAACAGAAGAAGTCGCTTACGTGCAACCGGCGCAACCTGCCGCAAGCGCGCAAGCCGCACAACAGCAACGCAGCACCGCCGAATATCGCGCGCTGGACGCCGCGCACCACATCCACCCGTTTTCGGATATGGGCGCGCTCAATCGCACCGGCAGCCGCGTGATCGTCAAGGCACAAGGCGTGTACCTGTGGGACTCGGACGGCAACAAGGTGATCGACGGCATGGCCGGCCTGTGGTGCGTGAACGTCGGGTATGGCCGCAAGGAACTGGCCGACGCCGCATACAGACAGATGATGGAGCTGCCCTACTACAACACATTCTTCAAGACCACGCACCCGCCGGTGATCGAACTGTCGGCCTTGCTCGCGGAGCTGGCGCCCGAACCGTTCAATCACTTCTTCTACTGCAATAGCGGTTCGGAAGGCAACGACACGGTGCTGCGCATCGTCCACCATTACTGGGCAACGCAGGGCAAGCACTCGAAGAAATTCGTGATCTCGCGCAAGAACGGCTATCACGGTTCGACGATCGCGGGCGGCACGCTCGGCGGCATGGGCTACATGCATGAACAGATGCCCTCGAAAGTCGAGAACATCGTGCATATCGACCAGCCGTATTTCTTCGGCGAAGCACAAGGCAATCTGACGCCGGAAGAGTTCGCACTGGCTCGCGCGCAACAGCTGGAAGCGAAAATTCTCGAAATCGGCGCGGACAATGTCGCCGCATTTATCGGTGAGCCTTTCCAGGGAGCGGGCGGCGTGATCTTCCCCGCTTCGACGTATTGGCCGGAAATCCAGCGCATTTGCCGCAAGTACGACATTCTGCTCGTCGCCGACGAAGTGATCGGCGGTTTCGGCCGCACCGGCGAGTGGTTCGCACACCAGTACTTCGGTTTCGAGCCGGATCTGATCACACTGGCCAAGGGCCTGACGAGCGGTTACATACCGATGGGCGCGGTCGGCCTGCATGATCGCGTCGCCAAAGCAATCATCGAGAACGGCGACTTCAACCACGGTCTCACGTACTCGGGTCATCCGGTCGCCGCCGCCGTTGCGGTCGCGAACCTCAAGCTGCTGCGCGACGAAAAGATCGTCGAGCGCGTCAAGACCCATACGGGTCCGTACTTCCAGAAGAAGCTGCGCGACACGCTCGGCAATCACCCGATCATCGGCGAGATCTCCGGCGCGGGTCTGGTGGCCGGCCTGCAACTCGCGGAAGACCCGAAAACACGCAAGCGTTTCGCCAATGGCGGTGACGTCGGCACGATCTGCCGCGACTTCTGCTTCAACGGCAATCTCATCATGCGCGCCACCGGCGACCGGATGCTGCTGTCGCCGCCGCTGGTCATCAACAAGCTGGAAATCGACGAGATCGTCTCGAAGGCCAAAAAAGCCATCGACGCGACCGCACAACAACTCGGCATTTCGTAACGGCAGTCCGTATCGGCATGGGCACACCCACACGTCACGCTCATGCCGGTTCTTCACATCAAGGGAAAAAACCATGAGCGTTAGTCATCTTCGTCATGCGGTCGCGGGGGCCGCGCTTCTCGCCTTCACCGGTTTTGCGGCGCTGTCGGTCACGCCGGCCCTTGCGGCCGACACGGAACTGAATGTGTACAACTGGTCGGACTACATCGCGAAGGACACGATTCCAAACTTCGAGAAGCAGGACGGCATCAAGGTCAAATACGACAACTACGATAGCGACGACACGTTGCAGGCCAAGCTGCTCGCCGGCAGCTCCGGCTACGACATCGTGGTGCCGACGTCGAACTACATGGCCAAGCAGATTCAGGCCGGCGTGTACCAGAAGCTCGACAAATCGAAGTTGCCGAACCTTGCCAATCTCGACCCCGTGCTGATGAAGATGATTGCCGACGCGGATCCGGGCAACCAGTACGGCGTGCCCTGGGCATACGGTACGGACGGTATCGGCTACAACGTGCAGGCCGTGCAGAAGGCGCTCGGCGCCAATGCGCCGGTGGATAGCTGGGCACTGATCTTCGATCCGGCCAATCTCTCCAAGCTGAAAGGCTGCGGCGTCTCGATTCTCGACCAGGCCGTCGACGTCTTTGCCGCCACGCTGCAATATATGCACAAGGATCCGAACAGCACGAATCCCGCCGACTACCAGGCCGCATTCGAAGTGCTGAAGAAGATTCGCCCGTATATCACCCAATTCAATTCGTCGGGCTACATCAACGACCTCGCCAACAACGACGTGTGCGTGGTGCTGGGCTGGTCCGGCGACGTCGGTATCGCCAGCCGCCGTACCGAAGAGGCCAAGCGTTCGTATCAGATCAAGTTCTCGAACGTGAAGGAAGGCGGCCTGCTGTGGTTCGACGTGATGGTGATCCCGAAAGACGCGCCGCATCCCGAAGCCGCGTTGAAATGGATCAACTACATCTCGGACCCCAAGGTCAACGCTGCGATCACCAACGAAGTGTTCTACCCGACCGCGAACAAGGCCGCGCGCCAGTTCGTCACGCCGGCTGTCGCACAGGACAAGACCGTTTATCCGGGTGACGAAGTGTTGAGCAAGATGACGCTGATGAAGCCGATGCCGACCGACATTCTGCGCCTTGAAAACCGTCTTTGGGCGCAGCTCAAAACCGGCCATTAATCAGGCCGACGTTATAAAACATTGATCCCGCGCTCAGGGATCGCTCGAACCCTGAGCGCATGAATAGCAGTAACGGCAGTCAGCCTGCGCGCTTTTTGGCTCCCACCTGCGCGCAGTCCCATGTTTTCCGATCGCAGCGCACGTTGCGAGTCGCTTCCAGCGCCTCGTATGGAGACACTTGCGCCCGCGATCCGCAAGGAACGGTTACATCATGAACTCGACGACCTCAAAAAGCGCCGCCGGCGCCACCCAGATGGCCCGCCCCGCGGTGACGGCAAAAGCGAAACCGGACGAATTCGTTCGCATCGAAAATGTCGTGAAGAAATTCGGCGACAGCACCGCTGTCGACAACGTCAACCTGAGCATCGCGAAGAATGAACTGTTCGCGCTGCTCGGCAGTTCCGGCTGCGGCAAGTCCACGCTCCTGCGCATGCTTGCGGGGCTCGAGACGGTGACGTCCGGGCGCATTTTCGTCGACGGCGAAGATCTCGCCGCGATGCCGCCGTACAAGCGGCCGGTCAACATGATGTTCCAGTCGTACGCCCTCTTCCCGCATATGAGCGTGGAGGCGAACATCGCCTTCGGTCTGAAGCAGGAAGGCACGCCCAAAAACGAAATCAAGGAACGCGTGGCCGATGCGCTCAATCTCGTGCAGATGAGTAAGTACGCGCAACGCAAGCCGCATCAACTGTCAGGCGGCCAGCAGCAGCGTGTGGCGCTCGCCCGTTCGCTGGTCAAGCGCCCCAAGCTGCTGCTGCTCGACGAGCCGATGTCGGCGCTCGATAAAAAAATCCGCCAGAAGACCCAGCTCGAACTGGTGAACATCATCGAGAAAGTGGATGTGACCTGCGTGATGGTCACGCACGATCAGGAAGAAGCCATGACGATGGCCGGCCGCCTCGCGGTGATGAGCGAAGGCCGCATCGTGCAGATCGGCTCGCCGAGCCAGGTCTATGAGTTTCCGAATAGCCGCTTTTCGGCCGAATTCATCGGCTCGACCAACCTGTTCGAAGGCACGGTGGTCGCGGATGAACCGGACCACATCTTTGTCGAAAGCGAAGACCTCGAATCGCGCATTTACGTGAGCCACGGCATTACCGGGCCGCTCGGCATGCCGGTTGGCATCTCGGTGCGCCCGGAGCGCATCAAGGTGTCGCTCGACAAGCCGTCGACGCCGCACAACTGGGCGCGCGGCGTGGTTTCGGATGTGGCGTACATGGGCAGCTATTCGCTGTATCACGTGCGTCTGCCGAGCGGCAAGACCGTCGTGTCGAATCTCTCCAGCTCGCATCTGATGGCCGAAGGTGCGCCCTCCTATAACGACGACGTGTTCGTCTACTGGTCGCCGGCTAGCGGCGTGGTGCTGACGCAATGAGCAATCCCACTACCTCCTCCCCCGCGGCGCTCGGCGCGCCGTCCGGCAGCCGTTTGCCCGGCTCGCTGAAAAAACGCCTGTCGATGCTGGTGCCGTCGGGCCGCACGACCGTGATCGGCGTGCCGTTCCTCTGGCTCACGGTGTTCTTCGCGTTGCCGTTCGTACTGGTGCTGAAGATCAGTTTCGCCGATCTGCGTCTGGGCATTCCACCGTACACGGATCTCGTGACGGTCAAGGACGGCATGGTGCATTTCGCCATGCAGCTCAGTCACTACGCGTTCCTGCTGCAGGACGACCTCTACGTCGCCACCTATCTCAGTTCGCTGAAGATGGCCGCGGTCTCCACTTTCTTCTGCCTGCTGATCGGCTATCCGATTGCGTACTACATCGCCCGCTCGGAACCCACCAAACGCAACCTGCTGATGATGGGCGTGATGCTGCCGTTCTGGACTTCGTTCCTGATTCGCGTCTACGCATGGATCGGCATCCTGAAGGACGACGGCCTGCTCAATCACACGCTGATGGCGATCGGCATGATTCATTCGCCGTTGCGGCTCTACCACACGGATATCGGCGTCTATATCGGCATGGTCTATTCGTACCTGCCTTTCATGGTGATGCCGCTCTATGCGCACCTCGTGAAAATGGATCTGACGCTGCTCGAAGCGGCCTACGACCTCGGTTGCAAGCCGTGGACGGCATTCACGCGTATCACGTTGCCGCTGTCGAAGAACGGCATTATCGCCGGCAGTTTGCTGGTGTTCATTCCGGCGGTGGGCGAATACGTGATTCCGGAACTGCTCGGCGGCGCCGACACGCTGATGATCGGCCGCGTGATGTGGGATGAATTCTTCAACGATATGGACTGGCCGATGGCATCCGCCGTCACCGTCGCGATGGTGCTACTGCTGCTCGTGCCGATGGCCGTGTTCCAGTACTACCAGGTCAAGGAACTGGAGGGCGCGAAATGATCAAGCCTAACAAGACGCTTTCCAATGGCGTGCTGACGTTCGGATTCCTGTTTCTCTACATTCCGATCATCAGCCTCGTGGTGTATTCGTTCAACGAATCGAAGCTCGTCACGGTGTGGTCCGGCTTCTCCCTCAAATGGTACGGCGCGCTGCTGCATGACGGCGAACTGCTGAACGCGGCATGGCTGTCGTTGAAGATCGGTCTGCTGACCGCGTGCGCCTCCGTTGTGATCGGTACGTGGGCCGGCTTCGTGCTCGCGCGCTTCGGACGCTTTCGCGGCTTCACACTGTTCGCCGGCATGATCAACGCACCGCTCGTGATTCCTGAAGTGATTCAGGGTATCTCGCTGCTGCTGCTGTTCGTCGCGCTCGAACAGATGCTCGGCTGGCCGAAGGGCCGGGGTCTCTTCACGATCTGGATCGGCCACGTGATGCTATGCGTGTCGTATGTGGCGATCATCGTGCAATCGCGTGTGAAAGAGCTGAACAAGTCGCTCGAAGAGGCCGCGCTCGATCTCGGCGCCACGCCCTTCAAGGTGTTCTTCCTGATCACCCTGCCGCTGATCTCGCAGGCGCTGATGTCCGGCTGGCTGCTGTCGTTCACGCTTTCCTTCGACGACCTCGTACTCTCCGCATTCCTGTCCGGTCCCGGCTCGACCACGCTGCCTCTCGTCGTGTTCTCGCGTGTTCGCCTCGGCCTGAATCCGGAAATGAATGCACTCGCCACGATCTTCATCACCACGGTGACGATCGGCGTGATTGCCGTGAACCGCTGGATGCAGTTGCGCGAGCGCAAACGCAACCGCGACATGCAGATGGCTTTCGCGCTTGCCGAAGCCGCAGATCCCTTGCCCTCCGCTCCACAACAAGCCGCCGTACGGAAGTCGCTCGATACGGCACGTGCATAAGAAGTCCGTTTGCAATACGACCAATAAGGAGAATTTGAATGAGAAAGAAACTCATCTGTCTGTTGGTGGCGGGGAGTCTGCCTGGCATAGCCGCGGCAGATGCCACCAGCGACCAGATCAAGGCGCTGCAGGCCCAACTCAACGCGCTGCAAAAGGAGGTCAAGCAGCTGCGCGCGGAAGTCGCCACCAAACCGAAGGCCGCCGCTGCCGCCACCGTGGCCCCGGCCCCGGCGGTGGTGGCCGCACCGGTGGATATCTCGTCGCCTGATTACGGCAAGGCTCAGGCGACGCTGACCAACGACGACGTGACGGCGATGAAGCAACAGATCGCCAATCAGCAACTGAAGGTCGACTCGCTCGAAGATGCCGCTCAGACCGGGCCGATCGCCGGTCTGTCGGTGACGGGTTATATCGACCCAACCTACATTTATAACCGTGCGCAGAGCAGTTCGTCGTTCCTGTTCGCTAACCACGAAAGCAGCTACAACTACTTCAACAGCACGTTCGGCGACCTGTACCTCGACATCAAGAAGACTTTCGGTGTCGGCCCGATGGCGCCGTCCGCCGAAATCACGTTGATGCCGAACCGTGGTAACGGCATTACGCTGCTGCAGAACTCGCACGGCGATATCGGCAACAACATCCTGAACACGGCGGTGGTGAACGTGCCGCTCACGGCGACCACGACACTCGTGGCCGGTTTGATTCCGAGCTTCGGCGGCTATGAAGTGCAGCAGTCGAATCAGATGCTCACGCTCACGCACAACCTGCTGTACGACTTCTCGGATCCGGGCAGCTACATCGGGATCGGCGCGAACTACACGGCCGGCAACTGGGCGTGGAAGTTCTTCCTCGGCAACGAACAGTACCGCACGTTCGGCGCAGTCACGCAGACGGGCACGAACGCGCTGGGCGATCCGATCACGACCAGCAACAAGATTCCGACGTTCACGGCTCGCACCGATTACACATGGTCGAGCGCGCTGGATATCGGCGGCTCGATCAATATCGGGCGTCAGACCTTGCCGAGCTCGATCGCTGACAACGGCACGGTCAGCTACGGCGTAGGCGGCCAGGCGCCGAGCTCGGGCGGCACGTTCTTCTTCACCGAAGCCGACCTGACCTACACGCTCGCCGACGTGCAGTACAACGCCGAACTCGACTACGGTCAGCAGCAGAACGCCGCGTACAACGGCGGCCAGGCACAGTGGTACGGCCTGTCGCTGCTCGCGCACCGCAAGTTCAATCTGCCGGTGGTGGGCCGCATGGGCGCGACCGTGCGCTATGACCTGCTGGTCGACAGCAAGAACGGCGGTGGCGGTGCTGGCATTGCGTTGAACGGCAACGGCATGGACACGGCGAACGGCTTCGGTATCGGCGCGGACTGTCTTGCCAATTCGCAGGCAAACGGCGGCCTTGGTTTCGAATGCAAGGGCGCAACCCGCCAGGACGTCTCGCTCGACCTGCTGTTCTATCCGACCCAGCAGATCACGGTCAAGGTGGAATACCGCCACGACTGGGCCAACAAGCAGGTGTTCCTGAAGAACGACGGTTCGTATGGCAAGTCCAACGACCTGCTCGCGACGCAGTTCATCTACTCGTTCTAATCCGTACCGCCGGCGCGTGGCCTCGCTGTAAAAGAGGCCACGCGCACTGGCTCATTCCGCATGCAATGCCTATGCTCCGATTCTCGAATCAGCCTCACGTCGCCTCGTATTACGCCGCCACCGCCAACGACACCACCCGCCATCCCGCACTCGAAGAAACCATCAACGTCGACGTTTGCGTGATCGGCGCCGGCCTCACCGGCATTTCCACTGCGCTCAATCTTGCCGAGCGCGGCCATTCGGTCGCCGTGCTCGAAGCATCGAAAGTCGGCTGGGCGGCGAGCGGCCGCAATGGCGGCCAGTTGATCGGCGGCTTTGCGTGCGATATCGATACGTTCGCGAAGTACATGCCCGCGGACGACGTGAAACGCGTTTGGGACATGGGGATCGAAACCCTCGACATCGTCAAGGAACGCGTCGCCAAACATCAGATCGATTGCGATCTGACCATCGGTTATCTGACCGCTGCCAATAAGCCGCGCGATACCGACACGCTGCAGAAATGGCGCGACGAAGCGCGGCGGCGCTTCGGCTATGACCGCTTCAGTTACGTCGACGCTGACGGCGTTGGCAACTATGTTCAGTCGCAGCGCTACCTCGGCGGACTGTTCGACGCGGACAGCGGCCATCTGCATCCGCTGAATTACACGCTGGGTCTGGCGCGCGCGGCACGCGAGGCCGGCGTGCGGATTTTCGAAGACAGCTGCGTCACGGCCTTACGCGAAGAAAACGGCCGCCATGTCGCGCAAACCGCGCGCGGCGACGTGCGGGCGCGATTCGTCGTGCTCGCCTGCAACACCTATCTCGGCAAGCTGGCGCCGGACGTCGCGAACAAGATCATGCCGGTCGGCACCTACGTGATCGCCACGGAGCCGCTCGACCCCGATCGCGCCGAAGCGTTAATGCCTGCCAAAGCCGCCGTGTGCGACAGCCGCTTCGTGCTCGACTATTTCCGTCCCGCGCCCGATAACCGCCTGCTGTGGGGCGGCAAAGTGAGTTATTCGACATTCGCGCCGCGCAACCTCGGCGAAGCGATGCGCCGCGATATGCTCAAAACCTTCCCGCAACTCGACGATGTCAAAATCGACTATGCGTGGGGCGGTTTCGTCGACATCACGATGAATCGCGCGCCGCATTTCGGCCGGCTCTCGCCAACCGTGTATTTCGCGCAAGGCTTCTCCGGGCACGGCGTGAACACCACCGGACTCGCGGGTAGACTGATTGCCGAGGCGATCGACGGCCAGGCGTCGCGCTTCGATCTGTTCGGCAAGATTCGTCACCGCGACTTTCCTGGCGGCGCTACACTGCGCACCCCCGCCCTCGTACTCGCAATGGCCTGGTATCGAATGAAGGATCTGCTTTGATGAATGCTCCGACGCCTGGCTTCAACACACTCGAGCGCCGCGCCGATGCGCTGATCGCCAACTCCTACTATGAGGCGAGCGCCGCCCGTCCGCTCACCGACGACCCCGCCTTGGAAGGCACGCTCGAAGCCGACGTGTGCGTGATCGGTGCGGGCTTTTCCGGTTTGTCGGTAGCGCTGGAGTGCCGGGCGCGCGGCCTCTCGGTGATCGTGCTCGATGCGTATCGTCCGGGCTGGGGCGCGTCGGGACGCAACGGCGGACAGACGCTGGTGGGTTTCGCGAAAGACGAGGTGATGGAGCGCCAGCTCGGTCTCGAAGGCGCGCGCGCTGCGTGGGCGATGTCGGTGGAAGGCGTGGCGCTGGTGCGCGAGCGCATCGGGCGCTATGGCATCGACTGCGATTTCACGGCCGGCTATCTGACGGTTGCCACCAAACCGAAACGCGTGCCCGATCTGCGTTCGTGGATGGAATCGGCTTCGCAGCGCTGGGGTTATACAAAACTCTCGTGGCTCGATACCGACGAAATACGTTCACGGGTTGCATCGCGGCGCTATCTGGCCGGCGTGTACGATCCGTTTTCCGGCCATCTGCATCCATTGAAGTACTGCCTCGGTCTCGCCGATGCGGCGCGCCGCGAAGGCGCGCAATTGTTCGCGCATTCGCCGGTCGTCGAGATTGAGCGTGGTGCGCGGCCTGTGGTGCGTACCGCTCGCGGCGAAGTGCGCTGCCGTTTCGTCGCGGCATGCGGCAACGCCACCATCGGCGACGTGCTGCCTGCGCCGGTCGCTGCGCGCATTGCACCGATCGCCTCGTATATCGTCGCCACCGAACCGCTCGGCAAGGAACGCGCGGATGCACTGATCAAAGGGCGCGAGGCGATTTGCGACAACAACTTCTTTCTCGACTATTTCCGTTTGTCGGCGGACCATCGCGTGCTGTTCGGCGGACGGGCGAGTTCGACCGGGGCGTCGCTGGCGCAACTCAGTGAAGAGATACGCCAGCGCATGATCGCCGTGTTCCCGCAACTCGCCGATGTGAAAATCGACTATGCGTGGGGCGGTTTTGTCGACGTGACGCGCAATCGTGCGCCCGATTTCGGTTCGATCGATCCGAACTACTTCTACGTGCAGGGGTTTTCGGGGCACGGCGTTGCGTTGACCGGTATTGCCGGGCGCGTGGTCGCCCAGGCAATGGCGGGCGAGACGGCGGCCTTCGATCTGTTCGCGCGGCTGCGCCATGCACGCTTCCCAGGCGGTCCGGCGTTGCGCGGGCCGGCGCTTGAACTTGGGATGATGTATCACCGAATACTCGAGTTGTTCTAGTCGTCATCGCATCTTGTAGCAACAGCACGGCGCAAGTGCGGTAGCCGTGCTGCTTTTTCACTTATATTCACGCCTCCGCCACCCGTGACGCGCGTCACTGGCCTCGCCTTTCCCTCGGCCCCGTTCCCTCGAACATCCACACTCTCCTAAGCGTTTACCCCAAATACCCAATTTGTCGACTATTTATCGATAAATTCTCGTGTTAGATTTCTTCGCCTGCCAGCCGGCGCAACCCGGCGCAACCAATCGGCGCCTACGTGCAACCCGTGTTCGCGGCACTGAAGCAACGCACCGGCAGCACACAACAACGACACCTCAGCGACGCAGCAAGGAGAACATCATGTGGGTTTTAATCGGCGTGCCGATCGTGGTACTCGGCTTCGCATTGCGCTTTAACTCGCTACTGGTCGTGACGATCGCGGGGATCGCCACGGGCGTCGCGGGCGGCTTGCAGCCGGTCGAGATTGTCAGCGCATTCGGCAAGGCGTTTGCCGATAACCGCTACATGGGCCTGATCTGGCTGACGCTGCCGGTGATCGCACTGCTGGAACGCAACGGTCTGAAAGAACAGGCCAAGCACCTGATTTCGCGCCTGCACGCCGCCACCACCGGCCGCGTGCTGATGCTGTACTTCGTGATCCGCCAGATCACCGCCGCACTCGGGCTGACGTCGCTCGGCGGCCACGCGCAAATGGTGCGTCCGCTGATCGCGCCGATGGCCGAAGCGGCCGCCGCGAATCGCTACGGCGAATTACCCGATGCAGTGCGTCAGCAGATCCGCGCGAATGCATCGGCGGTCGACAACATCGCCGTGTTCTTCGGCGAAGACATTTTCATTGCGATCCAGTCGATCCTGCTGATCAAGGGCTTTCTCGAACAGAACGGCATCGCCGTCGAACCGCTGCAGGTGTCGGTGTGGGCGATTCCCACGGCCGTGGCCGCACTCGTGATTCATATCGCGAGACTGATGCTGCTGGACCGCAATCTCTCACACAAGATGACCGCGTACGGCCGGGGTATCGCACGATGATGATCAAACTCGAATCGCTCTACGTGCTGGCCGGTTTGATGTTTGCCGCCTTCGCCCTCTTCAATCTGCAGGACCGTTCGAATCCGCGCCGCCTCGCCAACTTTCTCTTCTGGGGTGTCTATGCGATCACCTTCATGTTCGGTGGAGAACTGCCGCACTTCGTGACAGGCTGCCTTGCCATTGCACTGGCCGTGATCGCCGGTTCCGGCAAGCTCGGCAAAGGCAAAGCGGACAGCAACACCGAAGCGGCCGCCGCGCGCCGCGAAGCGAATGCGCAACGCTTCGGCAACAAGCTGTTCATCCCGGCGCTGCTGATTCCGTTCATCACGTTGCTCGGCACCTTGACGCTGAAATATGCACCATTCGTCGAAGCGAAGAATGTCACGCTGATTTCGCTCGTATTGGGCACGCTGGTCGCGTTCGGCGCGGCGCTTTTCATGCTGCGCGACTCGCCGGTGCACGCACTGAAAGACGCGCGGCACACTATGGACACCGTAGGCTGGGCCGCCATTCTTCCGCAGATGCTGGCCGCGCTCGGTGCGCTGTTCGCCGTGGCGGGCGTGGGCCACGTGGTGTCGGATCTGGTGAAAACGTGGATTCCGCTCGACTCCGCCTTCGCGGTGGTCGCGGCCTATACGTTCGGCATGGCCATTTTCACGATGATCATGGGCAACGCATTCGCCGCGTTTCCCGTCATGACAGCGGGTATCGGCTTGCCGTTGATCGTGCATCAATTCCACGGCAACCCCGCCATTCTGGGCGCGATCGGCATGCTGTGCGGCTTTTGCGGCACTTTGATGACCCCAATGGCGGCCAACTTCAATATCGTGCCGGCCGCGCTGCTGGAGCTGAAAGATCAGAACGGCGTGATCAAGGCGCAATGGCCGACCGCTTTGCTATTGTTGATCGTCAACACCATACTGTTATATCTGTTCGTATTCCGCTTTTGAGGAGGCGCCAATGACTACCCAACTCACTCGCGAATTCGCGTCGAAATTCGCCAATCTCGCACTCGCCCATCTCACGCGCGAATACCCGAACAAGCTGACGCACTCGCTCGCCGGACCGCAAGACGTACAGGGTCCGCGCGCGCTGCATCCGATCTTTTACGGCAGCTACGACTGGCATTCGTGCGTGCACGGCTACTGGTTGATTCTGCATCTATTGGAACGCTTTCCCGATCTGCCCGAAGCGGCGCGCATTGTCGCGGTGGTCGACGAGCATTTCACCGCGGCGAACGTGGCCGGTGAACTTGCGTATCTCGATCTGCCGCACAACCGTGGTTTCGAGCGTCCGTATGGTTGGGCCTGGCTGCTCGCGCTCAGCGCGCAACTCGATTCGCTGAAGCTTTCGGAGGCCGCGCGCTGGTCGAAAACCTTTGCGCCGCTCACCCGGTTTTTTATCGAACAGTTCGAGGCATTTCTGCCGAAAGCGACCTACCCGCTGCGCGTGGGCACGCACTTCAACATGGCCTTCGCGTTGGCGCTTACGCTGGATTTCGCGCGGCAAACGTCGCGTGAATCGCTTGAGGCATTGGTCGTCAATACCGCGGAACGCTGGTTTGTGGACGACGTGGCGTGTCAGGCGTGGGAGCCTGCCGGCGACGAATTTCTCTCGCCGTCACTCATGGAAGCGGAGCTCATGCGCCGCGTGTTGCCGCCCGCGCAGTTCGTCGACTGGTTCGGCCGCTTTCTGCCGAACCTCGGCGCGAAAAAGCCCGCCACGCTGTTCGAGCCCGTCACCGTGACGGATCGTACCGACGGCAAGATCGCTCACCTCGACGGTTTGAATCTGAGCCGTGCGTGGTGCCAACGTTCTTTGGCGCGCGCATTGCCCGCAGGCGACATTCGCCGGACAGTCCTGTTCGACGCCGCCGAGCGGCATCTGCAAAGCGCGCTACCGCACGTGGCCGGCGACTATATGGGCGAGCACTGGCTGGGCACGTTCGCTACGCTCGCATTGGAAGCTTGAATAAGCCTTGATTCAAGGCTCCGATTCGAATTTTCATTGACGGCCTGGTCCGTCAGTCCGCCAGAAACGCGAAAGCGGCGCCGCGCACGAAACGGCTTCCCCCAACCGATTCGCGCCGCGAGCGCCGCTTTTCCATCATGGTCTCAATCCGGAGCCGCTTCTCGCGGCTCAGCCGGCGACCATGCCGGCTTCATGCATTATTGCCCCGTCAGCTTCTTGGGCTTCGGCGGCGCCTGAACCTTGTTGTACTGGAACGCGGGCGTCGCCTTCAAGGCGTCTTTGGTGGCGCCGGCCAGATAGAAATTCCCCTGGCGGATATCCAGCGCAGCGATGGGTACCGCAACGTCGTGCGAGGCCACGCCGAGGAAACCACCGGCGGAGACGATTGCGGCGGACAGCGAGCCATCGGGCGCAACCACCAGATCGCGGACCGTACCGATCTTCTCGTTCTGGTCGTTGTACACCCCCTTGCCAAGAATGCTCTTCTTGACACTCCAGCCGCTCAACAGCGCATTCGACTGCTCGACGGTGATGCTCAGCGGTTGCGTGCCGGCGACTTGCGCCTGCGCACCCAGGCTGGTTGCAGCTACTGCGACGACAACAACAAGTTTGCCCAAAGTCATATCGTTCACTCCGTGTTTAAAGACTTGACCGGCGCATGGCCTGCGCCGAAAGGAATCGCTGCAGCACGATCATACAGATTGCGCCGCGCGACTGCATCCAGCGCGGCGGGAGGCCGCATGCGGACCACGTAAAGAGTATTCGCGACAATGCCCCGTGCTGGCATCACGGCTCGAAGCTCGTGGCGGTAAAATCGCGCAAGGCGATCACGCCTGCATTAGAGGTGGAAGTTTGACTGAGCTTGAACAGGGTTTCATCCTGACCCGACATTGGCGGGACACACCCGCCGGCACGGAAGTCGATTTCTGGCTGGCAACGGACAGCGGGCCCCGTCACATCCGTCTGCGCCCTCAGCCTTCGGTGGCGTTCATTCCCGTCGAGCATCGTGAGCGGGCCGAAACGATCCTGCGCCGCGAAGCACCGCTCGATCTGCGCCCGCTCGATCTCTGCGACTTTCAGCATCGCCCGGTCATGGGACTTTATTGCCCGCAGTACCGGCAATTGACGGGGTTCGAGAAACGCCTGAAGCAAGGCGGCGTCGACGTCTACGAAGCCGACATCTTCCCGCCGGAGCGCTACATGATGGAGCGCTTCATCACGGCGCCGGTGTGGTTCAGCGCAGACGCGCAGAGCAACGGCCACAGCGGCCCGCTCCTTAACAGCGAACTCAAACCGGCCACGGGCTATCGCCCGCCCTTGAAGCTGGTCTCGCTCGATATCGAGACCAGTGCCCACGCCGAGTTGTACTCGATCGCGCTGGAAGGTTGCGGACAGCGCCAGGTGTATATGCTGGGCCCACCCAATGGCAATGCGGGCGCGCTCGACTTCGACCTCGAATACTGCGAAACCCGCGCACACTTGCTGGAAAAACTGAACGCGTGGCTGGAGCGGCATGATCCCGATGCGATCATCGGCTGGAATCTGGTGCAGTTCGATCTGCGTGTGCTGCAGCAGCACGCCGAACAATATCGCATACCGCTGCGGCTCGGCCGCGGTGGTGCGGTGATGGAATGGCGCGAGCACGGACTCAAACAGAACCATTTCTTCGCCGGCGCCGCGGGGCGGCTGATTATCGACGGCATCGAGGCACTGCGTTCCGCGACGTGGAGTTTCCCTTCGTTCAGTCTCGAACATGTCGCGCGTTCCGTGCTGGGCGAAGGCAAGTCGATCGACAATCCATATCAGCGCATGGACGAAATCCAGCGCCGCTTCGACGAGGACAAGCCCGCGCTCGCGCAGTACAACCTCAAGGACTGCGAGTTGGTCACGCGCATTTTCGCAAAAACGGAGTTGCTGCCGTTCCTGCTGGAACGCGCGAGCGTCACGGGGCTGCCGGCGGATCGCAGCGGCGGATCAGTGGCCGCGTTCACGCATCTGTATATGCCGCGTATGCATCGGCAAGGCTATGTCGCGCCCAATCTCGGCGACGTGGCGGGCGCCGCGAGCCCCGGCGGCTTCGTGATGGATTCGCGCCCCGGCCTCTACGATTCCGTGCTGGTGCTGGACTACAAGAGCCTCTATCCGTCCATTATCCGCACCTTTCTGATCGACCCCGTCGGCCTGGTGGAAGGCATGCTGAATCCCGCCGACGATCAATCCGTGCCGGGCTTTCTCGGCGCGCGTTTCTCGCGCACGCGCCATTGTTTGCCGTCGATCGTCGGGCAGGTCTGGCAAGGGCGCGAAACGGCCAAACGCGAGAACAACAAGCCGCTTTCGCAGGCGTTGAAGATCATCATGAACGCCTTTTACGGCGTGCTGGGATCGACCGGTTGCCGTTTCTTCGATCCGCGTCTCGCCTCGTCGATCACCATGCGTGGCCACGAAATCATGCATGCCACGCGCGAACTGATTCAGGGCGAAGGCTACGAGGTCATTTACGGCGACACGGATTCGACCTTCGTGTGGCTCAAGCATGCGCACAGCGAGGAAGACGCGAGCCGCATCGGCCGCGCGCTGGTCGAACATATCAATGCATGGTGGCGGGAGAATCTGCGGGAGAGATTCGGGCTCGACAGCGCGCTCGAACTGCAATTCGAGCGGCACTACCGGCGCTTCTTCATGCCGACCATTCGCGGCGCCGAGGAAGGCAGCAAGAAACGCTACGCAGGCCTCACGGTTATGCCGGACGGCCGCGAGGACATTGTCTACAAAGGACTCGAAACGGTACGAACGGACTGGACGCCGCTCGCGCAACAGTTTCAGCAGGAACTGTACCGGCGCATTTTCACGCGGCAACCGTATCAGGATTACGTACGCGACTATGTACGCGATACGCTCGAAGGCAAGCTCGACGACCAGCTCGTGTATCGCAAGCGCGTGCGCCGGCCGCTCGGCGAATACGAGCGCAACGTGCCGCCTCACGTGCGCGCGGCGCGTGTGGCGGACGAGTTCAATCGGCGGCAAGGGCGCCCGCTGCAATATCAGAACGGCGGCTGGATCAGTTATGTCATGACGGTTGCCGGACCCGAGCCGCTGGAAACGCTGCGCTCGGCGATCGATTACGAACACTATCTGACGCGACAGTTGCAGCCCGTCGCCGACGCGATCCTGCCGCTGCTGCGCGATGATTTCATCACTTTGATGTCGGGCCAGAAGCCGCTGTTCTGAAGCAGTGCTAGCATCGGGCGGATCAAAGCTCAAAGCAAAGGTCACGCATGCAAGAGTCGAACCTGAACACGGCAGGCGAGTTGAAAGACGACGCGCAAACCGCTGCGGATCGCGTGTTTTCAAACGGGGCGCTCAGTATCGGACTCACCTTGCCGATGCTGCGCGCCGGCACCGTCGTGGCCGATTTCGACGAGCAACTGGCGCTCGCACGCCTTGCCGACGAACGCGGCTTTCGCGCACTGTGGATACGCGATGTTCCGTTGAACAGCGCGGATTACCCGGACCCTGTCGGCCATCTCGACCCGTGGGTGTTGCTCGGCGCACTCGCCGTGAATACGCGGCGTATCGCGCTGGCGAGCGGCGCCATCGTGCTCACGCTGCGCCATCCGCTGCATATCGCCAAGGCGGCGGTATCAGTCGGCTCACTCAGCCACGGGCGCTTCATTTTAGGTCTGGGATCGGGCGACCGTCCGCCGGAATATGCCGCATTCGGCCGGGATTCCGACGAGCGCCGCGATCTGTATCGCAGTCACTGGGAAACGGTTGCTGCCGCGCTCGGCGAGCCGCCGCGCGTCATTCCCGATCGCACGCCTGAAGGCGCGCCGACTTTCCGTCTGCTGCCCGAGAGTTCTCATGACGTGCCGCTGCTCGCGGTGGGATCGGGCGGCCAGAGCGTCGACTGGATTGCGCGTCATTCGCTGGGATGGATGACCTACCACCGCGAACCCGACGCGCAGCGGGCCCGCTACAGCATGTGGCGCGCTGCCGTGGAACGCGCGGCGCCCGAGGCGTTTCGCGCGTTCGGTGTCGCGATGCGGCTCGAACTCAGCAGTGATCCGCATGAGCCGGCCCAGGCCGTTTCACTTGGCTACCGGACCGGCCGGCATGCGTTGATCGATATACTGACGGAGATGCGCGCGGGCGGGACGCATCATGTGACGTTCAATCTGTCATCGGCGCGGCCGGTCGCCGAGGTCGTCAATGAACTGGCTGATGAGGTGTTGCCGCAGTTTCATCGAGAGTAATTTCCTTCACGATCCTGCGGCAGAAAGCATACCGCCCTTGCGCAAGCAAGAACCACCGCCGCTGCACGAACCCGTCAAACCCAACTCTTTGTCCGCAACGTTTCGATAGCAAGGTCCAGAAATGACCGGACCTTCTGGTTTGCGTGCCGCCCTTCTCGGTGAACGACGTGCACAGGCAACGCGGCCGGTTCATAGTCGGCCAGCACGATCTTCAGCGCGCCCGCTTCGATCTCGCGCGCCACCTGATAGGACAGCAGCCGCGTAACCCCCAGTCCTGCGACGGCTGCCGCGATAGCGGAGTCGTTGGTGGTTGTGATCATGCGTGGTTGAATCGGGACAACGAGCGACTGCCGGTCAGCAGTGAAGCGCCATTCGGGCGCAGGCGAGACACCGCTTGCCTGAATGGTGGTGTGGCCTGCCAGATCCTCGGGGCGCTCTGGTACACCGTATCGATCGAGATAAGCGGGCGCCGCGCACAGGACGCGCCGAACCCCGCCCACCGCGATCGCTTGCAGGGAAGAACTCGGCAACTCTCCGATACGCACCGCGACGTCCGCACCTTCGTCGACCATATTCACAACGCGGTCGAGAAACCAGCAATTGACGTTGACCGCCGGATAGCGCGCCAGGTAGTCGAGCACGATCGGCATGAGATGCATCTTCCCGAACAGCACCGGCGCGGTCACGGTCAACTGGCCTCGCGGCGCCGCGTGCGTGCCGGCCGCCGTAACTTCCGCCGCGTCGATTTCGCCGAGTATGCGGCGGCAGTCCTCGAAATACGTGGCGCCGGCATCGGTCAGCCTGACGATACGCGTGGTACGCGTCAGCAACCTGACGCCGAGCCGTTCTTCGAGTTCGGTCACCATCCGGCTCACTACCGAGGGCGACACGTTCAGCTTGCGCGCCGCCGAAGCAAAACCTTCCGTTTCGACGACGGTCACAAACGTCGTCATTGCCTGAAGTCGGTCCATATCTGCCTGGATGTGCGAGTGAGCGATCGATGCACGCTCGCCGATCAGCAGCAGACTTCGATCAGCGGCGCGGATTCGCCAAGCATAGCAGGCGCGCCGCGCGGCTTCAGACGTAAGCGAGATCACGTCAAAGGTCCAGTAGCAGGCGTTCGGCGCTGCCGCTCCCGGCTTGCGCCGGCACAGCGCAACAGATCAGTGCCTCGTCGTTCGCCACCCTGAACTCGGGCGCGACAGGATACGCGACCGCTCCTTCGAGGACGCGGGTGCGGCAAGTCCCGCAACTGCCGCCACGGCAGCCGAATTCCGGCGACAAGCCCCGCGACTCGGCGAGATCCAGCAACGAACCACTGTCTGGATTCCAGCGCGCTTCCTTGCCGGACTTGACGAACGCAACCGGCGTCGGTTTATCCGCCGGCAAATGCGCAAGGCCTGCGTCTGCGCCGGCGTCTGTCCGACGATGCAACCCCGCCGGCCCGAACGCCTCGGCGTGAATCCGGTTATCGGCGACATTCAGCTCGCGCAGCCCATCGTACAGCGACTGCATGAACCCCGCCGGTCCGCACAGGTAAAAATCGTAGTCGTTGAATGGGAGTGTCTCGCGCAGAAGTTCGATATCGAGCCGACCTGCGGCATCGAAATCCTTGCCCATTTGCGCGCCTTCGCTATCGGTCAGCGTGCGCACCACGCGCACCTCACCACCGGCATTCGCGGCCAGTTGATCGATCTCTTTCGTGAAGGCCCGCTCGGCGAGCGTGCGTGCCGAGTGAAACAACCACGTCGGCCGGACCCTGCGTGTACGCAAACCTTCATATACGACGTGCCGCAACATCGCGAGCATGGGCGTCACGCCGACACCCGCTGCGAGCAGCACCGCCGGCCGGTGCGCGGCGGCGTCGATGGTGAACTGGCCGGCCGGCGCACGCGCCTCGATGACACTGCCCACCCGCAACGTTTCGTGCAGATGCACAGAAACCAGTCCTTGCCGCTTGACGCTGATCCGGTACACCCCGTCTGCCGGCGCCGTGGACAACGTATAGGTCCGGATTACCGGTTTGGTGCAACCGGGCGGCGTGACGCGAATCGGCAGATGTTGGCCCGCTGTGTGCGGAATGAGGCCGGCGCCATCGAGCGGTTCAAGGTAGAACGAACGGATCACCGAGCTTTCGTCGACGACCTGGGTGACCTTGAAGGGACGCCACGCGTCGGCCAGCGCCTGCGCTTTCAGGCGGCTCGCCACCTCGTCCCAACTGCCCGTCATCAGCGAGTTCGGCGACCAGCCGTTCGCCTGAAACTTCCAGCGCAGCGGCAACGCGCCGGCGCGATAGACGATGCGACGCGGCTTGAAACGCCACAGACGCTCCGCGCCCTGAAATGCGGCGATTTCGGGGGAGTCGAGATCGACTTGCGCCTCTCCCGTGAGCTGCAACAGATCGCCGCTTTCGAAATCAGCGAAGACGAGCCCCGCGCGGGGATTGATGACGAAGTTGCCGAGCGTGGCAAAAAACAGGTTGCCTGCAAAGTCAGGAATCGTCAGCACGCCGTCCTCACTCAGGCGCACGAACCCTGCTTTGCCGCCGCGGTGCGAGACGTCGACCTGACGGCCGGCGGGGTCATCGACATAAGACGCGACGAAGAAAGTATCGGCCGTATCGATCATCGTGCGCGCCCGTTCCGACAGGTACTCAAGGTGCACGGCCTCGGCGGGCGGCGGGCTCGCCGGGTCACGAACGAATTCGGCATCGCGCATCTGGATGTATTGCGGACAGTTGCCGAAACTCTGCGTCACGTCGACGTTGAAACCCGCGCCGGTGCAATGGCTCACCGTACCATTCAGGCGATTACGCCGGCGGGTATGCAGTTCGATGCCCAGCAAACCCACCGCTTCGCCATCGTCGAGACCAGCGGAGGCCGGGTCGTGCGGGTCGCGCACCAGGTCGACTAGCAGCGTGCGCGCGGTCGGTGCGTGCAGAAATCCCGGCTTACCGGCAACCAGCGTGGCCCACACGTCGCCTTCGTGATCCACCGCGCCAAGCGCGACAAACGGCAATTGGGAGAAGAACGTGCGATGCTGGTCGGGCATGAAACGACGAATGACCCGCCGCCCGACATCCTGCATCCGCTCAGCCACGCCCACTGCGCGTTGAAGCTTCAATTCGCCCGCATGCCAGGGCGAAACCGCGTTGTCTGTCGAATTTGCGCTCACGATGACACTCCTGTCCGGATGAGGCATAAGCGGGGAATCAGAGAAACGGTTGGCGCGCATCAGGTCGCGCCCGTATCAGCTTGGGGATCGCGCCGGGATCAACCGGGCGGCACCCTGAGATCACCATTACGCCGCGAGGCCAACAGGTGTCTTCCTGAACTCGACGAAGCCAGGCAGCGCTTCGATGCGCCGCAGCCAGGTACTGACGTTCGGGTAGCCGGAGAGATCGACATTGCCTTCCGGCGCCCGCGCGATGTAGCTGTACAGCGCGACGTCCGCGATGGTCGGATGGGCTCCGACGATGAATTCGCGACCGGTCAGCTCCTGATCGATGATCTTGAGGATCGCGTGAGCTCGGCCGATCACCTCCTCCGCATTGCGTGCCGCACCAAACACTGTGATCAGCCGCGCCGCCGCCGGGCCGTAAGCGATTTCCCCCGCGGCAACCGAAAGCCAGCGCTGGATCGCCGCTTCGCCGGCCGGCGTCTGCGGCAGCCAGTCCTTCTGGTTCAGCTTGCGGGCGAGGTATACGAGGATTGCATTCGAATCCGCCACCACCGTGTCGCCGTCGACCAGCGCGGGCACCTGGCCGAAGCGGTTCAGCTTGAGGAATTCCGGTGACTTGTGCTCGGCCTTCATCAGGTCGACTTCAATGAGTTCATGCTCGACACCGAGCAGCGAGAGGAACAGGTGGGCGCGATGCGAGTGGCCGGACAGCGGGTGGTAATAGAGTTTCATGACGATCTTCCCTGGTTGGCGGTGTGGCTGGGAAATCCGAACCACTGGAGCCAAGTCTAGGGACGCCGTCCTTTTTCCAGAATACGTCGCAAGGTCAAATCAATGTTCTCGTAACGAGAACAGTGCTGGCACCCTGATTGAGTTGAGCCCCCGTTCGTCTCAACCCGGTAACGCTGCACGGGTCAAGGGATCTATCAATGGCCTGCGCCGACTTGCCCTGTCAGCGCATTCGAGGCAACATCGCTTGCTCGATGAACCGGATTTCCCAAACCGACCTGCTACAGACGCTTACCGGAAAAACTCAGGCGAACCACGGCCATTAAATGAAACGCTTCGAATTGCTGGCCAACACAATGGCCGACGAGATTCGCTCCGGCCGGCGCCTCGTTGGCTCCCGGATGCCTTCCCTGCGACAGCTCACGACGCAGCACGGCGTGAGTCAGTCAACGGTATTCCGCGCGTACTATCTTCTCGAAGAATGGGGGCTGATTCGAGCACGCGAACGCTCCGGATACTACGTAGCGCCAGGTGCCGCGCTTAAGCAGCCGCTGGCTTCGAAGCCTCCTCCTGCTTTGGCATCCGCCAGGGTCGAGATCAGCGACCTCGTCTTCTCGGTGCTCGAGGCGGCGAAGCATCCCAACGTGGTTCCGTTCGGCTCCGCGTTTCCGTCTCCCAAGCTTTTTCCCCTTCAGCGCCTCGCCAGATCGCTCGCGCACTCGACCCGTTTGATCAGTCCGTGGAGCACTGTCGTCGACCTTCCGCCAGGCAATGAGCAACTGCGTCGCGAGATTTCGCTGCGGTATATGGCGATGGGCATCGCGCAACCAATGGAAGAGCTTGTTGTCACGAATGGCGCACTGGAGGCGCTCAATCTTTGTCTGATGGCAGTGACGCGGCCGGGAGACGTGGTGGCGATCGAGTCACCCGGATTCTATGCGGCGCTGCAGGCAATCGAACGCCTCGACTTGCGGGCGGTGGAAATCCCGGTCGATTCCGTTTCGGGTCTTGATCTGGAGGCTCTGGCGCATGCGTTCGAGACGCAGCCTATTCGGGCATGCTGGTTCATGACGAACTTTCAGAACCCGACAGGCGCCACGATGTCGCAGGAAAAGAAGAAAGCACTGGTCGAGCTTCTGGCCCGGCACGACGTGCCGCTCATTGAAGACGACGTGTATGGCGAGCTACATCACGGAGCCGCCAACCCGCTGCCGGCGAGGGTCTTTGACCAGAAGGGACTCGTCATGCACTGCAGTTCATTCTCAAAGACACTTGCACCGGGCTATCGCATTGGCTGGGTAGCGGCGGGGCGTTTCGCCGGGAAGGTCCAACGTCTGAAGTTGATGACCACCTTATCGGCCAGCATTCCCGCACAGGCCGGCATAGCCGACTATCTGCAGCACGGCGGCTACGACAAGCATCTCCGGAAACTACGTGGCGCGTTGCGCAATCAGCTGGATACGATGGATGCCGCACTGCACCGCTGGATGCCCGCTGATTCGCACTGGACGCGACCGTCCGGTGGATATTTCGTCTGGGTCCGACTGCCCCACCATGTCGACGCGATGCAATTGCACCGCCTTGCGATAGAAAATGGAATCAGCATTGCGCCGGGCCCCATTTTTTCCGCGCAGCACGCATTCCGCGACCACATCCGTTTGAATTTTGGTCATCCGTGGGACGAAAGAACCGAGCAGGCTGTTAAAACCCTCTGCTCGCTAATCAAACTGTCCAGCCAGTGAACAACGGACACCTTCTCGCCTCTCAATGCGCGACGGTGATTGCGAGCTTCGCCAAGGCAAAGAGAATCGCGCCGAACCCGGTGGCAAGAAGCACGGCAACGAAAGGCAACAGCGGTAGCCTGACTCCCGTGATATCCGCTTGATGCGAGGCGCCGCGACGAACGCCCAGAAAACTCCACAGCACGATTCGCGTCATCTTCAACAGGTTCATGACCGCACCTCTCCATGCAGCATTGTTTGATCTCCCGTGACACTATGGGCCGGACAGATCCGACAAAGAAGTAGCAGTTGTGAACTATTCGAACGTAGCAGTCTTCCTTCGTGCGGCCGTTCAGCGGCCTGTCCGAGACCTGCGTCCGGATCTGCTACCGCGATTTTTGCTGCATCTGCTACTTTTCAGCGCTTTCCTTTCCCTCTATTGTTTGCGGATAATAGAACCCGCGTTTACCGCACAGCTGTCTTTCGAGGCACAGGGCGAAAAGTGGCAAAAAAGTCTTTGTGCAAGGCTCTTTGCCAGGCACCGCCAGGCCGACGAGGTACGGCAAGCATCACCACCGGCGAGACCCGTCTCTTTACCGACCCAACGCCTGGGCGAGCAGCGCCACGTGCAGCCGCAGACACACCGGACCATGTACCAATACACTGAGTTTGACAAATCCTTCGTACGCAGCCGCGCAGCACAGTTTCGCGACCAGGTCGAGCGATGGCAATCCGGTAAGCTCAGCGAGAACGACTTTCGTCCGCTACGTCTTCAAAACGGATGGTATGTGCAACGGCACGCTCCAATGCTGCGCGTTGCCGTGCCGTATGGAGAGTTGTCGAGTTCGCAGTTGCGTGTGCTCGCCCGGATTGCGCGCGAGTATGACGAGCCTGAGGCCGAGGTCTATCGGCTTGCTTGCGAAGCACAGCGCAAACTCGGCACTCTCCACCTGCCTACCCACTATGCGCATTTCACAACGCGCACCAATGTCCAGTTCAACTGGATTCCGCTCTCGAAAGCGGCGGACGTGATGGACCTGCTCGCCAGCGTCGACATGCATGGGATTCAGACCAGCGGCAACTGCATTCGCAACATTTCCTGCGACGAACGTGCCGGAGTCGCACCGGACGAGATCGCCGACCCGAGGCCATTCGCTGAAATCATGCGGCAATGGACTACGTTGCATCCCGAGTTTGCCTTTCTTCCGCGCAAGTTCAAGATTGCAATTACCGGCGCGGCCGAAGATCGGGCCGCGACGGAGTGGCACGATGTAGGTTTGCGGCTCATCAGGAACGAAGCAGGCGAACTTGGCTTTCGGGTGACAGTCGGCGGCGGAATGGGTCGCACGCCCATGATCGGCGCAGTGCTGCGTGAGTTTTTGCCGTGGCAGCAGATCATGAACTATATCGAGGCGGTTGTACGCGTCTATAACCGCTACGGTCGACGCGATAACAAGTACAAGGCGCGCATAAAAATCCTGGTCAAGGCCGAGGGGCAGCGCTATGTCGACGACGTGAACGAGGAATTTCGCCAGATCGTCGAATTCGATGGCGGACCGCATACCATTGCGCAGGCCGAACTCGACCGCGTCAGCGCTTCGTTCGTGCCGCCAGCCTTGCATAAGCGAACACCTGCGAACGTCGGCGGTGTCCGCATGGATCTGCGCGCACAAGCGGAAATCCATCCGCGTTTCGGGAAATGGTTGGAGCGCAACGTGGCGCTACACAAGGATCCGCAAATGCGTGTCGTGACCTTGTCATTCAAACGCCTGCTTCAGGCACCCGGTGACGCATCGGCCGATCAGCTCGATACTGTCGCCGAACTGGCCGCGCGATATTCGGCCGGTGAGGCACGCGTAACCCATACGCAAAATGTGGTGCTGCCGTGGGTCCATGCGGACGACCTTTTCCCGCTCTGGCAAGCCGCCTCCGACGCGGACCTGGCCAGTGCAAACGTGCGCCTTCTCACAGACATGATTGCGTGCCCGGGCGGCGATTTTTGCGCCCTTGCCAATGCACGTTCCATTCCGGTTGCACAGGCGATTGCCGAGCGTTATCAGGATCTCGACGAACTCGACGATATCGGCGAGATCGATTTGCATATCAGCGGCTGCATCAACTCATGCGGTCATCACCATAGCGGCCACATCGGCATTCTCGGCGTCGACAAGGACGGACAAGAGTGGTATCAGGTTACGCTGGGCGGAGCGGATGGGAAGAATTCGAGCGGTGTCGCGCAGCCAGGAAAAGTCATTGGACCGTCTTTCTCCTCGCATGAAATACCTGACGTCATAGAAGCGATACTCTCCACTTACCGCGATGTACGAAGCGCAGATGGAACGCGGGAGACGTTTATCCAGACAGTCAGGCGCGTCGGTCTCGAACCGTTCAAGCTTGCCGCCAACGGCGCCCGGTGCAAAACAGAGGTTTCATTGTGACAAATGGCACTCGACTGAAAATCCTGTCGATGTCCGAACATCTGGCGGACGATGTCGAGAACGCGACTCTGCTTCCCAATGACGCAGACCCGACTACGCTTGCAGAGCGGATTGAAACGATCGCACGCATCGATCTCCACTTCCCGGACTTCACAGACGGACGCGCATACAGCCAAGCCTATCTCCTACGCCGCAGGCTCGGATTCAAAGGTGACTTACGCGCCACCGGAGACGTTTTGATAGACCAGCTCGTCCAGATGCAGAGAACGGGATTCTCTAGCGCGGTACTCAAAGACGGTGTCGATCCGGCCGACGCGAAACGCCAGTTCGAGCGATTCCCCGGCTACTATCAGGCCGCCGCTGAAAAAACCAACGAAAAGCTCGAGCCGATGTGAAATCGAAACCGGTGCGGATAACCAACTGCCGTTGACGCACGCATTGAACGTTTGAAATAGCGCCGGCCCAATCGTCCCAGGCACGAACTGGCTACTTCGAAATCTTCTCCAGTTCGATTCCGTTGGTGCGTGGCCCCATCAAACCAATCGCGAGCATCACGATCAACATCGCACCTGCGATGAACACGAACACGCCGCCAGTGCCAAAGTGCTTCAACACGGCGGCGATCAGAAAGGCGGTGAAAATCGCCGAAAAGCGGCTCCACGAATAAACGAAACCGACTGCCCGCGCACGAATGCTGGTCGGAAAAAGCTCGGCCTGATACGCGTGGAAACTGTACGAAATGATGTTGCCCGCGAGCGTCAAACCTACACCGAGACTCACCAGCAACACAGCACCCGCCGCCTGACTGAACCACAGCCCGCAGACGATATTCACACCCGCCATCACCACGATCACCGTCTTGCGCTCGAAGCGGTCGCCGATAAAAAGCCCGATCACCGGACCGAGCGGTGCAGCCAGCGCGATCACGCTCGAATACATCAGACTCGTGGTGATCGTAATGCCCTGCTTGATCAGAAGCGTGGGCACCCAATTCGCAAAGCCGTAGAAGCCCACCGTCTGGAAGATATTGAAGATCGTCATCATCAGCGTACGGCTGCGGTACGGCGGCACCCACATATCGCGGAAGCTGCCGCGCGGCGCAACCGGCACCGGCGGCGCGGGCGGCGGCAGTTCGCGGCCGTACTCGCGGCGCACCTTCGTTTCGAGTTCGGTCATCACGCGATCGGCTTCGGCAAGACGTCCTTGTTGTGCGAGCCAGCGCGGGCTTTCCGGCAAGGCGCGGCGAATCCACCACACGAACAGCGCACCGTGTGCGCCGATCAGCACGACCCAGCGCCAGCCGTCGAGGCCGAGCAGTGTGCGCGGCACCAATAGATACGAGAGAAATGCCACCACCGGCACGGCCGTAAAACCGACTGCCTGTTCGCACGCGAATGCGCGGCCGCGAATCTGCTTGGGCACCAGTTCCGAAATGTACGTGCCGATCGTCACCAGTTCCACGCCGATGCCGATCCCGGCCAGGAAGCGCCAGAAGTTCAGCCCGGTAGCCGTTTCCTGAAACGCCATCACGACGTTGGCCGCGGTATACCAGAGCAGCGAGTAGGTGAACACCGCACGGCGTCCGAAGCGATCCGCCAGAAAGCCGCACGCGATCGTGCCGATAAAGAGGCCGCTGAACAGCGCGGCAATGAAACTCGCGACGCCGGTCGAGCCGAACAGACCATGCGTGGTCGCGGTCAGCAGACCGCTTTTGACGAGGCCCGGCGCGACATAGCCCGAGTACAGCAGATCGTAGAGTTCGAAGAAGAAGCCGAGGCTCAGCAGCACCACCAGCTTCCAGATGGAGCGTGTGGCGGGCAGCCGGTCGAGGCGGGCGGAAATGCTGCCGGCGTCGACCGGAGTGGCCGCGCGCGCACTAGTCGCCGCCGTATCCGAATATACCGCGCCACTGCTGTTCGCGACGGAGCCGGCATGATCTGGGGATGCCATCCTGTCTGTCTCCTGTGTCGGTCGGAGTTAGCGCTTTAGCGCTTACTCCGACCCCATGCAAGTCATTGCGGTCGGTCGGAGTTAGCGCTTTAGCGCTTACTCCGACCCCATGCAAGTCATTGCGGTCGGTCGGAGTTAGCGCTTTAGCGCTTACTCCGGCTCCATGCAAGCCA
>Ga0255336_100307_pt1 | contig 92778 bp, 81 predicted proteins | sample MeOH1_35cm_T3_17_FD_189102 | JGI IMG/M metagenome (GOLD analysis project Ga0255336, IMG submission 189102) | Sandy soil microbial communities from University of British Columbia, Vancouver, Canada - MeOH1_35cm_T3_179 | ecosystem: Engineered > Artificial ecosystem > Sand microcosm > Unclassified ... | reverse complement strand
GCGCTTGCGGGTGTATCTGGTGGCTTCGCTGGCGGCGGCCGCGGCGGTGACGACGGCGGGCACCATCGGCTTCGTCGGGCTGGTTGTGCCGCATATGCTGCGGCTCGCGTTCGGCAACGATCAGCGCATGCTGCTGCCGGCCGCCGCGCTCGGCGGCGGTGTCGCGGTGATGGGCGCGGACCTGGTCGCGCGCACCGTGATCGCGCCGGCGCAGTTGCCGGTCGGCGTGATCACGTCGATCATCGGCGTGCCGGTGTTTCTGTGGATGCTATTGCGCAGGCGCCGATGATGCCGACCTTCGATACCGCCCAGGCCGTCCTCAGCGCGCAACGTCTGACCTTGCGTGCCGGCGCGCGCACCTTGCTCGGCGCTTTCACGCATACGTTCTACGAAGGCGAGATCTGGTGCGTGGCCGGACCGAATGGCGCGGGCAAGACGACATTGCTCTCCACGCTGGCGGGTCTGTTGCAACCGTCGGCGGGCCATGTCGAACTCGACGGCGTGCGTGTGGCCGACTGGCCGCCGCTCGCGCTCGCGCAGCGCCGCGCGTTGATGCCGCAAAGCGCGCCGGACGCATTCAGCACGAGCGTGTTCGATATCGTGATGCTGAATCGCTTTCCGCATCTCAGCGGCTGGGGCTGGGAACGCGCGGCCGATCGCGAAGCGGCGCAGGCGGCGTTGGATTTGCTGGGCCTCGCCGCATTTGCCGCGCGCGATGTGCTCTCGCTCTCGGGCGGCGAGCGTCAGCGCGTGGCGCTGGCGGCGACGCTATGCCAGGACGCGCCATTGCTGCTGCTCGACGAACCGTTATCGCATCTCGATCTGCATCATCAGATCGACTGTCTCGAAGCGCTGGCCGCCTGGACGCGCGAGCCTCGGCGTACAGTGATGTTTTCGTGCCACGATCTGAACCTGGCGCGCCGCTTCGCCACGCATGCGCTCTTGCTCGACGGCGCAGGCGGCGCCTATGCCGGACCGGTACAAGATGTGCTGACGCCCGCGCTCGCGAGCCGGGCCTTCGGTTACCCCTTGATCCTGATTCGCGACGGCGAACACGAGGCGCTGATTCCCGCGCCGCGCGCGCGTCACGAATCGCTCGCCGGCCAAGACACGCCGGCAGGCTGATCGCTTCAATTCAACATTCTCTTTCAGACACGCTTATGACTTCATCGCCACGCTTGCCCGGATTGCCCGAAGTCGAACCACTCGATCAAACGCTGCGTGATCACTTGCAGCACATCATCGATACCAAGACCAAGCCGCCCGGCAGTCTCGGCCGGCTCGAAACGCTCGCGCGCCAGATGGGCCTGATTCAGCGCACCACGCATCCCGCCGTGACACGTCCGGCGATGATCGTTTTCGCTGGCGACCACGGCGTGGCCGAGGAGGGCGTGAGCCCTTATCCGCAAGCCGTGACCGCGCAAATGGTCGCCAACTTTCTCGCGGGCGGCGCGGCGATCAATGCGTTGAGCCGCGTCGCGGGCATCGAACTCGAAGTGGTCAACGCGGGCATCGCGACGCCGCTGCCTTCGGCGGAAGGACTCGTCGACATTCCGGTCGCGGCCGGCACGCGCAACTTCGCGCATGAAGCGGCCATGAGCCGCGACCAGGCCCTTGCCGCGATGCAGGCGGGCGCGGCGCGCGTGCGGCATCACGCGGCGCTCGGCACCAATGTGATCGGTTTCGGCGAGATGGGCATTGCGAATACCTCGGCGGCTGCCTGTCTGATGAGCCGCTTGTGCGGCGTGCCGATCGACGAATGCGTCGGCCGCGGCACGGGTCTGGATAACGCGGGGCTCGCGAGGAAGCGCGACGTGCTGGCGTCGGCGCTCGCGCATCACCCGGTGTCCACTGATCCGCTCGACGTGCTCGCCACCTTCGGCGGCTTCGAGATCGCAATGATGGCGGGCGCCTATCTCGCGGCCGCCGAAGCACGCATGACGATACTGGTCGACGGTTTCATCGCGAGCTCGGCCTTGTTGATCGCCGACGCCTTCGCACCGAGCGTGCGCGAATATTGCGTGTTCGCGCATGCGTCGAACGAAGCGGGGCATCGCCGCATGCTCGATCATTTCGGCGCGCTGCCATTGCTCTCGCTCGATATGCGGCTCGGTGAAGGCACCGGCGCGGCGCTCGCAGTGCCTTTGCTGCGCGCGGCGGTGGCGTTCGTCAACGAGATGGCGAGCTTCGAATCGGCCGGCGTCGCGAATCGCGATGCGTGATCGTTCATACGGAAACACGCTCCCGGCCCGCTCATGAATCCGCTCGCGGAACTGCGCTATTTTTTCACGGCGCTCGGTTATTTCACGCGCGTGCCCGTGCCGCGCTGGGTCGGCTATGAACCGCATTATCTGAATGCAGCGGCGCGTTATTTTCCGCTGGTCGGCGTATTGATCGGCGGATTGAGCGCGCTGATCTATCTGGCCGCGTTGCGCGTGTTTCCGGCGGGCGTGGCGGTGCTGCTCTCGATGGCCGCGTCGCTGCTCGTGACCGGCGCATTCCATGAAGACGGTCTCGCAGATTGCGTCGATGCGTTCGGTGGCGCCTATACGCGCGAAGATGTATTGCGAATCATGCATGACTCGCGCATCGGCGCTTTCGGCGCCATCGCGCTCGTGGTGGCGCTCGCATTGAAATGGCAAACGCTCGCCGCCATGCCGCCGATGCGCGCCGCAAGTCTGATGATTGCCGCGCACGCGGCGAGCCGAACGTGCGCGATCAGCTATCTGGCTACGCTTGACTACGTGCGCGCCGAAGGCAAGGCCAAACCGGTGGCGCAGCGCCTGAGCGGCGGCGCGTTCGTCTGCGCCGCGATATCCGGTTTGCCGTGGCTGCTCTGGCCGAACTGGCTCGATGCGCCTGACTGGCGCTTTGCGGGCTCGGCGCTTGCGGTACTGGTCGTACTTCGCGTGGCAATGGGCCGTTATTTCGTCAGGCGCATCGGCGGTTATACCGGCGACTGCCTCGGCTTCGCACAGCAGATTTTTGAGTTGAGCATCTACCTGGTGGGGCTCATATGGATATCGTCCTGATTCGTCATCCCGCGGTCGCACTCGATGCGGGCGTGTGTTACGGCCACAGTGACGTGGCGCTTGCCGAAAACGCCGAGGTGTCGTCGGCGGCGCTCGCCTTGAAGCTCGCGACTTTGCAGATGCCCGCGCCACGCGTGCTGATGTCGAGCCCGTTGAAGCGCTGCTCGGCGCTGGCTGCCGAGATGGCGAACGACTTCGGCTGTGTGATCAGTCACGACGATCGTCTGATGGAAATGAACTTCGGCGATTGGGAAACGCAACGCTGGGACGCGATCGATCGCGAACTGCTCGACGACTGGGCGGTCAATTTCGAACATGCGCGTGCGCATGGCGGCGAAAGCGTGGCGCAGTTCGTCGCGCGGGTGCGTGCATGGCTCGATGCGTTCGCACTGACGCGCGAGTTGTCGCCGGCCTATGTGGTCACGCACGCGGGCGTGATGCGGGCCATTGCATCGATCGTGCTGGACGTGCCGCTCGAACGCTGTCTGCGCTGGTCGCTCGACATGAGCGGCATCGTATGGTTGCGCAGGAACGATGAAACGCAGCAGTGGTCGCTGGTGCGGTGGAATGCGTAAGACGGGCAGGGCGCCGATCGCCCTTGCCTCATTGCGCGCCTGACTTTCTGCGTGAGCGCGCTATGTCGAGGTCTTCGCACATCTGTTTCGCGCCCTGCGCGATGCGCGGCGCCGGCCGGTTGATCAGATCGCCGTCGATCGCAAAGAGGTTGTGGTTCGCCACCGCGGTGAGGCTCGGCCACGCTCGCCATGCGCCGAGTTGCGGCAAGGTAGTGTCCGGTTCGGTCGCGCCCGGCGCCGCCGTGACGATCGCTTCCGGATTCGCCGCGAGCACCGCTTCGGTCGAGACGGTCGGCACCAGCGGTGCGAGTTTTGCGAACACGTTGCGGCCGCCGCACAACGCGATCACGTCGCTGACCATATGCTCGCCGTTGAGCGTCATCAACGGTTGATCCCACACCTGATAGAACACGCTGACGGGCGCCCGGCCCGCATACCGGCTGCGCAGCGCCGCGATGTCCTGGCGGTACGCGGCCGCTGCCGCATCCGCCGCCGGCGACGTGCCGAGCAATTGTCCGAGCTTCGTCAGCGACGCGGCCACGTCGTCGAGATGATGCGGCTCGCTGAAGAAGAGCGGAATGTGCATCTCGCGCAGGCGGTCGAGCTGACGCTGCGCATTGCCATGCCGCCACACCACGATCAGATCGGGCTTCAGCGCAACAAGTCGCTCGAGATCGAGCGACTTGTTGTCGCCGACGCGTGGCAATTTTTTTGCCTCCGGCGGGTAGTCGCTATAGGACACTGCGCCGATCAGCTTCGCGCCGCCGCCCGCCGCATACAGCAATTCGGTGACGTGCGGCGCGAGGCTGATTACACGTTGCGCGGGAGCGGGCAGGGTGACGGTTGCGCCGGTGTCGTCGGTGACGGAGATGGCGGCAAACGCGTGCGTCGCGTGGATGCAAAGCGCTGCGGCGATGGTGAAGCGGGCGAGTCGATTCATCGGGCGAAGAGGTGGGAGACGTAGGGTGAGCGTGGCAGGGATGCAAGGTCTTTGCTGCATCAGCCCCTTCGCGTGGGATCGATCTCCCGAACGGCCTCACGCAGGCTCCCGTCAAAGCGTGTCCATTCGGCCTCGCTTGCAGGCAAGCCGAATCTGACGCTACCTGACGGCGTGAACAGACGCGTCCACACGCCGCGCCGCGCCAAGGCTCGATGCAAAGCGGCGGCGCGTGCGTCGCAGGTCCACGCGAAGAGCGGTGTGCAGCGCGTGTCGAACCCTTGCGCATGCAACAGGTCGGCCAGCCGCGCGCTTTCGGTGTCGAGCCGGGTGCGCATGTGCCGTTGCCAGGCCTCGTCGGCGAATCCGGCTCTGACGGCGTGACGGGCCGGGCCGCTGACGGTCCACGCGCCGAGCGTGTCGCGCAAACGTTCGAGCAACGCAGGTGCACCGAGTACGAAACCCGCGCGTACGCCGGCGAGACCGAAGAATTTCCCCGGCGAACGCAACACGAGCAGGCCGTCGCGATGCGTGCTCGCCGCGAGCGATGCCGACGGCATCGCATCGGCGAACGCTTCATCGACCAGCAGCGTGCCGCCGCGCGCGCCCAACTGGGCATGCCAATGCAGCAGCCTGGCGGCGCTCAGATGCACGGCGGTCGGATTGTTCGGATTCACGACGACTGCATGCGTAAGCGTGTCGGGCAATGTTTCGAAGGAGACATCGAGCACGATCGTTTCATGGCCGGCGCGCTCGAATGCGGGCGCGTATTCGCCGTACGTGAGCGGCGCGATGCCGACGCGTGCGCGCGGCAGCAGCGCGGGCAGCGCGCGAATCGCCGCCTGGCTACCTGCAACGGGCAGCACATGCGCGGCGTCGGGCGCGCCGTAGTAGCGCGCGGCGCAGGCGGCGAAATCGTCGCCGTCGTCGGGCAGGCGGCGCCAGGCATCGGCGGGAACCGGCGGGACCGGATAGCCGTGCGGATTGATACCCGTCGAAAGATCGAGCCATTGCGCGTGCGGAATGCCGTAGCGTCTGGCCGCTTCTTGCAGATTGCCGCCGTGCGCGATCGTACCGGTTGCAGCGGGCATTCCGTTTGCTTCGTTCGCTTTGCTCGTTTCGCCCGTTGTGTTCAAGCGGCCTGTCATTCGATCAAACATGAAAGGGCACGCTCAGCAACGCCAGCACGATCAGCGCGGCGAGCCATAGAACGACCGTGCGCTCGACCAGCATCAACGCGGCGTTGACGTCGGCGGCCTTGGCCTCGCGTCCGAAGCCGAGCATCGGGCGATGTTCGAGTGCGCCGTGATAAACCGCCGGGCCGCCGATCAGCACGTTCAGACTGCCTGCGCCGGCTGCCATCACCGGTCCGGCGTTCGGGCTGTCCCAGCGCGGCGCCTGTTCGCGCCAGCAGCGCCACGCGGTGCGCGTGTCGCCGAGGAGCGCATAGCTGGCGGCTGTCAGACGGGCGGGAATCCAGTTGAGCACGTCGTCGATCCGCGCGGCGGCCCAGCCGTAGCGCAAATAGCGCGGCGTGCGATAACCCCACATCGCGTCGAGCGTGTTGGCGAGACGAAACCCCAGCGCACCCGGACCGCCCGCGATGGCAAACCAGAACAGCGCGCCGAAGATCGCATCGTTGCCGTTTTCGAGCGCCGATTCGACGGCGGCGCGCGACAGCGCACCTTCGTCCGCATGCGCGGTTTCGCGCGAGACGATGCGCGCGGTCAGCAAGCGCGCTTGCGGGAGATCGCGCTGCGCCAATGCCTGCGCGATCGGCGCAATGTGATCGTGCAGACTGCGCGCGCCGAGCGCGAACCACAGCAGCGCGACATGCACCGCGCAGGCCGCGAAAAACGGCAGCACGGCAACCAGGCACCAGGCGATCAGCACGGGCGGCATCACGGCCAGCGACCACGCGAGCAGCCCTTTGAGCCGCAAGCGGCGGCCGGTGTTGTAGCGCGTTTCGAGACGCATCGCCCATTTGCCGAACCCTACCAGCGGATGAGCCGTGCGCGGCTCGCCGAACCAACGGTCGAGGGCGACGCCCACGGTGGTCAGCGTCACGAGAAGCGGGAGCGACAGCATCACGCGTGGCTCGCGGTTTTCAGCGCGAGCGGCAATCCGGCGACCATCATCGTGGCCTGGGTGCTCAACGCGGCGATGCGCTGGTTGAGCCGCCCGAGTTCGTCGACGTAAAGACGCGTGGCCGCGCCGAGCGGCACCACACCCAGACCGATCTCGTTGCTGACCACGATGACCTTGCCTTGGGCGTTGACGAGCGCCGCTTCGAGCGCGGCGACGTGCGCGTGATAGCGATCGATCGGCAGCGCGTCGCCTTCGGGCGGACAGAGCAGATTGGCGAGCCACAGCGTCAGGCAATCGACCAGGATGCAGTGGCCGGGCGCGTCGCTTTGCGTCACCGCGCCGGCGAGATCGACGCCTGCTTCGAACAGTTGCCAATGCGCCGGACGCCGCTCGCGATGGTGGGCGATGCGCGCGCTGAATTCGGCGTCGTCAGCGACGCGCGCGGTGGCGATGTAGGTGACGGGCAGGGCGCTGCCTGTGGCAAGCTGTTCGGCGTGCACGCTCTTGCCCGAACGGGCGCCGCCGAGAACGAAGGTGAGGTCGCGGGGAGTCATCGCGTGATTGTACCGGCGTGCAGTGCGGGCCGGCGCGATGGGATAATGCCGCGTTCCATGCATGGCGCCTCAGCGCACCACACGGGGCCGGCGCTGCGCGGCTTGTTACCGGCACGCGCTGATGTCCGTATGAAAACGCACGGCCCGGTGCCCCGCGTGAGCGCTGCGTTGCCGCCAGCTTCATTGTCTGTTTTGTCTGTTCACCGCCAGGCCCTGGCCCAAGACTCCGTGACCACCACTTCGACCTCGCATAACGCCGTACCCGTGCCGCGCGGCACGCTGATGATCCAGGGCACCACGTCCGACGCGGGCAAGAGCACACTGGTCGCCGGATTGTGCCGGCTCGCGCGCCGCGCCGGCGCGCGGGTCGCGCCGTTCAAGCCGCAGAACATGGCGCTCAACAGCGCGGTAACGGTGGACGGCGGCGAGATCGGCCGCGCGCAGGCTTTGCAGGCGGTGGCCGCGGGCATTGCCGCGCACACCGATCTGAACCCCGTGCTGCTCAAGCCGACCAGCGACCGCGGCGCGCAGGTGATCATCCACGGCAAGGCGCGCACGAACCTCGACGCGCGTGCGTACCACGACTACAAACCCGTCGCGTTCGAAGCCGTGCTGCAGTCGTATGCGCGTCTGCAAGCGGCGTACGACACGATTTTTGTCGAAGGCGCGGGCAGCCCCGCCGAAATCAATCTGCGCGACCGCGATATCGCCAACATGGGTTTTGCGGAGGCGGTGGATTGCCCGGTAGTGCTGGTGGCCGATATCGACCGAGGCGGCGTGTTCGCCCATCTCACGGGCACGCTCGCGTGTTTGTCGGCGAGCGAGCAGGCGCGGGTGCGCGGCTTCATCATCAACCGTTTTCGCGGCGACGTCGGTTTGCTGCAGCCCGGTCTGGACTGGCTCGAAGCGAAGACCGGCAAGCCGGTACTCGGCGTGATCCCCTATCTGCATGGGCTGACGCTCGACGCCGAAGACATGCTGCCGCCCGAATTGCGCGCGGCGCATAGCGGTGGCGCGGGGCGCATGCTGCGGGTAGTCGTGCCGGTGCTGCCGCACATCAGCAATCACACGGATTTCGACGCGTTGCGCGCGCATCCGCAGGTCGATTTTCATTACGTGCGCAGCGGCACACCGCCGCCGCCGGCCGATCTGATCATTCTGCCGGGCTCGAAGAACGTGCCTGGCGACCTGGCGTTTCTGCGCGCACAAGGCTGGGACGCGGTGCTGCAAAAGCATCTGCGCTATGGCGGCCGGGTGATCGGGATTTGCGGTGGCATGCAGATGCTGGGGCGTGAAGTGGCCGATCCGCATGGCGTGGAGGGCGCGCCGGGTACGTCCGCGGGACTCGGCTGGCTCGACTATTCGACAGTGCTCACGCGCGACAAGACGCTGAAGAATGTGACCGGGCGCCTCGCGTTGCCCGGCGCGCCGGAAGTGGCCGGCTACGAGATCCATATGGGCGAGACGCGCGGGCCGGCGTTGGACACGCCCGCGCTGCAATTGGGCGACGCGCGGGATGCCCGCCCCGACGGCGCGATCTCCGCCGATGGCCAGATTCTCGCCACCTACGTGCACGGCCTGTTCGACACGCCGGCCGCCTGTGCGGCTTTGCTCGCGTGGGCGGGTTTGAGCGATGCCGAGGCAATCGACTACCCGGCGTTGCGTGAGGCGTCTCTGGAACGCCTTGCGGATACGCTTGCCGAGCATCTCGATCTGGCGAAACTTTTTGCTGCGATGGGTTGATCGGGGTCAAAGGGAAGATCAGATTAAATCCTGTTGGGAAATAATCAAAGCTTGAGAACTGGTTTTTCGCTTCGTACGGTTCGAATAGAGTGCAGGCATCGACGGCCGTTTCCGTGCTGTCTCTCTCTTCAAGGACCTGTCATGAACCCGAACCGTTCTGCCGAGCTTGCCGCTTTACTCCTTCGCGTCGCTCTAGGCGTGCTCTATCTCGCCCACAGTCTGCAAAAGATTTTCGTCTTCACGCTGCCCGGCACGGCGCAGTTCTTCGTCTCGCTCGGCTTGCCGGGCTGGCTCGGCTACGTGACGGCATTCGTCGAACTGTTCGGCGGCATTGCGCTGCTGCTCGGCGTACAGGTGCGCTGGGCCGCGCTGGTGCTGCTGCCGTTCATGCTCGGCGCGATGTCGCAGCATCTCCACAACGGCTGGGGTTTCGCGTCGCCGAACGGCGGTTGGGAATATCCGGCGTTCTGGGCCGTGACGCTGGTGGTGCAGTCGCTGCTCGGCGGCGGGGCGCTGGCGTTCGGCGGGGCGAAGGCGCCGCGGGCGGTGGCCGCCTGAGCGGTTTGGCTGCTCCCATGAAAAGGCACGCGCCGCAAGGCCGCGTGCCTTTTTTATGGTACCGCGTCCCTTTCCCTCGTCAATACAACACGATCTGCGTACACCGGAACAGCGCCATCGTCTTGCCGTTCGGATCGGTGACCGTGGCATCCCACACCTGTGTGCTGCGCCCGAGATGCACGCTCTTTGCGACTGCACGGATCGTCCCCTCGGTTGCCGTGCCGAGAAAATTGCTTTTCACCTCGATGGTCGTGAAATTGCGCGCGGTCTCCGGCAGATGCGCGAGGCAGGCGTAGCCGCAGGCGGTGTCGGCGAGACCGATCACGGTGGCGGCATGCAAAAAGCCGTTCGGCGCGAGCAGTTCCGTGCGCACGGTCAATTCCGCGATCAGCACGCCCTCTTCCAGCGACACGACATGCACGCCCAGCAGGCCTGGCAGCGAGCCTTTCTGGCGTTCGTGGAGGCGTTCGACGGTGTATTCCGGGCGCAGTTTGCTCATGAGATTCGGATCCTGGTTGAAGAAATCGGCAGCGCACAGCGGCTAATTAGCCGTTTGGGGGCTTCGGCCAGCGTGCATTTGTCGATATTATCAACGGCTGGATCGGCAAGTGGATCTGAAACCAATGCGGATCCGGGCACACTTGCGCATGTCAGACCCAATACGCGGCAAACCGGCTGGCGGCAGCCAGCCTTCTTTCCGGGAGAATTCATGACGGTGATCGTGGTGGCGAATCCGAAGGGCGGCGTGGGCAAAAGCACGCTGTCCACCAATCTGGCCGGCTATTTCGCGGCGGCCGGCGAGTGGGTCGCGCTGGCGGACCTGGACAAACAGCAGTCCGCGCATGCGTGGCTGTCGCTGCGGCCCGACACGCTGCCGGCCATCGAAACCTGGGAAGTCAATCTGGACGCGCCGGTCAAACCGCCCAAGGGACTGGAGCATGCTGTCATCGACACACCGGCCGGGCTGCACGGCAATCGCCTGAATATCGCGCTGGATCTGGCCGACAAGGTGATCGTGCCGCTCCAGCCGTCCATGTTCGATATTCTCGCCACCCAGGAATTCCTCGAGCGGCTGGCCAAGGAGAAAGCGGTCAGGAAAGGCGCAATTGAAATCGGCGTGGTCGGCATGCGCGTGGATGCGCGCACGCGCTCGGCGGAGCAACTGCATCGCTTTGTCGAGGGGCTGAAGTTGCCGGTACTCGGCTTTTTGCGCGATACGCAGAATTACGTGCAACTGGCGGCCCACGGGCTGACCTTGTGGGACGTGGCGAAAAGCCGTGTGGAGAAGGATCTGGAGCAGTGGCAGCCGATCGTCGAATGGACTAGCGGGGCGGGAAGGAAGGGTTGAGGCGGCAGGGCCGGCGGCTGTGTGCCGCCCGCCAGGTCGAGTCCCCGCGCGGTGAATTCCCCAAGGAATTCCTTGGGGGCGCACGCGTGGCGGACATCTGACAAACTGCTAGCGAACTTGCCAGCAAACTACTACTGCGCGTTCAGGTCCAGTTCTGCGTCGGCACGTGATCGCGGCTGCCCTTGATCCTGTTGTTGTCGTCCACGAACACGAGGTCCGGCTTCCAGCCGGCCTTCAGCTCCGCTTCGTCCACCACTGCGAACGCCGCGATAATCACCAGATCGCCCAGCTGCGCGCGCCGCGCCGCCGATCCGTTCAGCGAGATCATGCCGCTGCCGCGTTCACCCTTGATCGCGTAGGTCGAGAAACGCTCGCCATTGTTGATGTTCCAGATGTCGATCCGCTCGTTTTCGACGATGTTCGCCGCTTCCAGCAAATCTTCGTCGATCGCGCACGAACCTTCGTAGTGCAGTTCGCAATGCGTGACCGCGACGCGGTGGATCTTCGACTTCAGCATGTTGCGTTGCATGACCAATCCTGTGTGATTTCTTTGCGTGTCTACGTCTGCCCAAGACGGCTTCAGATTTCGAGGTTATCGATCAGACGGGTGGCGCCGAGCTTGGCGGCGGCCAGCACCACCAGTTCCGCATTCGCGTCTTCCGGACCCGGCGGCAGCAGATTCGAGCGCTTGCGCACGGCGATGTAGTCGGGCTGCCAGCCGCGTGTGGCGAGCGCCGCCATCGCCGCCCGTTCGATTTTCGCGAAGTCGCGCTCGCCGCCAAGCACCGCTTCGCGCACCTGATTCAGTTCGGCGGCCAGCCTCGGCGCCTCGGCGCGCTCGGCGGACTGCAGATAGCGATTGCGCGAGCTGAGCGCGAGGCCGTCGGCATCCCGCACAGTTTCGGCGGCAATGATGTCGGTGGGCAGCGCGAACTGGTTGCACATGCGGCGCACGATCATCAACTGCTGGTAATCCTTTTTGCCGAACACGGCAACGCGCGGCTGCACGCACGACATCAGCTTCATCACCACCGTGCACACGCCCTGGAAGAAGCCCGGCCGGAATTCGCCTTCGAGGATATCGCCCAGATCGTGCGGCGGATGCACGCGGTACTCCTGCGGCTCCGGATAGAGGTCTTTTTCCGTCGGTGCGAACAACACGTAGACGTTTTCCTTCTGCAGCTTCTCGATGTCCGCTTCCATCGTGCGCGGGTATTTGTCGAAGTCTTCGTTCGGACCGAACTGCAGCCGGTTGACGAAGATGCTGGCCACCACCGGGTCGCCGTGCTGACGCGCGAGACGCATCAGCGACAGATGGCCCTCGTGCAGATTGCCCATTGTCGGCACAAACGCGGTGCGATTCTGGCCGCGCAACTGGTCGCGCAATTCATGGATCGAGCTGATGACTTTCATGATCGGACAGGGATTTCCTCGCGCGGCGCGAGACTGGGTGGACGCAAAACCCTAAGGAATCGCGCGGGCCGCCGCCTCACTGGTAATGACAGGTTCGGAGCGCGGGATTGTAGTGGATTTGGACGGCTGCCGCACTGAAAAGAGGCACCTTCTCCCGGCGAACGGAATCGAGCCCCGTTTGAGGGTGTCAGGCGGGCAAATAGGCGAGGCGCACATAGATCGGCGCGAACGGTTCCGCCTGGGTGATTTCAACGAGCGATTCGCGGCACAGCTCAAGCACGGCGATGAAATTCACCACGACCACCGGCACGCCTTTGCTCGTGTCGAACAGGTCGGAGAATTCGATGAAGCGCGCGTTTTGCAGCTGCCGCAGGATCGAGCTCATATGCTCGCGCACCGAAAGCTCCTCGCGCGAGATTCTGTGATGCTGGACCAGCTTGGCGCGCTTGATCACGTCGGCCCACGCGGCGCGCAGGTCTTCGCTGTTCACGTCGGGAAAACGCGGCGTGATGCTTTGCTCGATGTAGACCTCGGCGCGCAGGAAGTCGCGCCCGAGTTGCGGCAACTGGTCGATGCGCTGCGCGGCGAGCTTCATCTGCTCGTATTCGAGCAGGCGCCGCACCAGTTCCGCGCGCGGATCTTCGGCTTCCTCGCCGCTGTCCGCCTTCTTGACCGGCAGCAGCATGCGCGATTTGATTTCGATCAGCATCGCGGCCATGAGCAGATACTCGGACGCGAGTTCGAGATTGGTCTGGCGCAACTGGTCGACGTAGCCGAGGTACTGCACCGTGACGTCCGCCATCGGAATGTCGAGCACGTTGAAGTTCTGCTTGCGGATCAGATACAGCAGCAGATCCAGCGGGCCTTCGAACGTTTCGAGAAACACCTCGAGCGCGTCCGGCGGGATGTACAGATCCGTCGGCATCTTGAAGAGCGGCTCGCCGTACAGGCGTGCAAAAGCGATGCCGTCGACGGTGTCGGGTGTCGAATCGGTGGCGGGCGCGGCCAGCGCGGCGTCGGCGGGGGCCGGCGGAGCGCCGTGTGCCTCGTCGGCGTGACTCACGCGCTTAGAAGTTTTGATAGTACGAGTAAGGCGTCTGTTCCACGCGCGAGGCTTTCTGCTCGGCGCGTTCTTCGAGATCGATCGGCTGTTTGTCCCACAGCAGCGCGCGGCCGCGGCGCTGCTCGGCTTCCAGGTTGGGCTTCTGTTGCTTGAGCTGGTTCAGGAACTGGGTGATGTCCGATTGATACATGGCTCGACGTCCGTGGTATGGGAATTGGCGGCCACCCGGCGGTCATTCGCCGGACACCGCTGCTATTCCGCAATTTTACCGCATGCGCGGCGCGCGGGCGAAAAACGGCGGCAGCGCCAGGTGGCCGGCGCACGAAAATACCCGGAACCCGCGCGGCGCGGTGTGCGTCAAAGGCGGGCGCGTCGCCGACCAGGCGGCGTGCATCCGTTGTATTCCCTGGGTTCGGTGCGGGCGTCAGGGTCTTCGCTGGCGTGTTGCGCCGCGCGCGAATCTGGCGGCGAGGCCCGCCCGCACGCGGCGCACCCCTTTTTAGAGATCTCGCGGCATCATGCCGATGTGGTCAAATAGCGAGCTTCGGCCGCCGCGGCGCGCCTGAGCGACGGAATTCATCAACCACGGCCGGAGGTCCTGTTTGGCGGGGTGTGCGATCGACAAGCCGCGGCTGCGGCGCGGCAAGGCCGGTTTCCGGCGTGGGCCTCGCACGCCCATGCGGCACTGGCTGCGCGCGTGGCTGGCATTCGGTCTCGTCATGTTGACGCTGGCGGCCGGCCACGCTCACGCCGCGAAAGCGGCCGCCAGCTACAAGGTCGATATCGAAGCCACGCCGCGCTCGCTGCGCAAGCTGCTCGAAGCGCATCTGGATATTGCGCGTTTCGCCAAACGCCCCGACATCAGCGACGACCAGTTCGAGTTTCTGATCACCGCCACGCCTCAACAGGTGCGCGATCTGGCTTCCACGCAGGGTTATTTCACGCCGGTCGTGCGTACCGACGTGCGCACCGTCGACGATACGAAGCGCGTCACCGTGAGCGTCGATCCCGGGCCGCAAACGCTGATCTCGTCGATTTCGCTGTCGTTCCGCGGGCCGGTGCTCACCGAAGACCCGGCGCAGGAGAACGCCGCGCGCTTCGCGTTTTCGCTGCACGAAGGCGACCCGTTTTCGCAGGGCGGCTGGGACGATGCAAAAAACGCGTCGCTCAAGGCCTTGCAGGCGCGCCGGTATCTGGGCGCGAAGATTTACCATTCCGAGGCACGCGTCGATCCGCGCACACACGAGGCGAAACTGTCGGTCACGTACGAAAGCGGGCCGACTTTCACGATGGGCAAGTTGGACGTCTCCGGCACGCGGCGCTACCCGGAACAGATCGTCGACAACGTGAACCCGATTTCGGTGGGCGATATCTACGACGTGCAGCGCGTCGCCGAATTGCAGCGGCAACTGCAAAACACGCCGTACTACGCGAGCGTCGCAATCGACGTGGATAGCGACCCCGCCAAACCGGTCGAGACGCCGATGCACGTGAAGGTGTCGGAATATCCGTACAACAGCATTCGCGGCGGCGTGGGTTATTCCACGGACAACGGTCCGCTGGTCCAGGGCTCCTATTCGTACCTCGACACTTTCGGCAAAGCCTGGCCGTTCACCGTCGAGGGCCGCGTCGACCAGATCCAGCAGTACGGGCAAATCGAACTCTCGATGCCGCCGGGGCGGCGCGCGTGGACCAATAGCATGCTGGCTTCCTACACCACGACCGACGTTTCCGACACGCGCATCTACAGTATCCGTGGCGGCGTGCAGCGGGCCCGGACCTCGCAGTTCATCGACTACAACTACGCGCTCCTGTTCTATCAGGACCGGCTCGACCAGAACGCGGCCGCGCCGACCACGAGCCGAGCGCTGGTGCCGTCCTGGTCATGGACCCGGCGCAACACCGACGACCCGCTGTTCCCGCGCAAGGGCAACCTGATTCACGTCGAGGCGGGCTTCGCGGTCAAAGGGGTGCTCACCGACCAGACCTTCATTCGCGGTTATGCGCGCGGCCAGCAGTACCTGCCGATCGGCAAGGAAGACCTCGTGCTGATTCGCGCCGAACTGGGCGGTGTGTTCACGAGCGGCCCTTCGAGCGGCATTCCGGCTTCGCTGCTGTTTCGCGCGGGCGGCTCGAATTCGGTGCGTGGCTATGGCTATCAGAGCATCGGTAACAACGTCGACGGTTCGGTGCTGCCCACCAAGTACCTCGTCACGGCGGCGGCCGAATACCAGCATTGGTTCAACCACGACTGGGGCGCTGCTGCGTTTTTCGATGTCGGCACCGCCACGGATACCTGGGGCGAAAAAGTCTTTTATCCAGGCGTCGGTGTCGGGGCACGCTGGCGCAGCCCGGTCGGCCCGGTCAACGTCGATGTCGCCTACGGGATCCGCAACCGCAGCGTGCGGCCGTATCTGACGCTGGGCATCGCCTTCTGATGGAAACCTGCTTCCCCATGATCCACGCATGACCACGGACGTTTCCGCCCAACCTCCCGCCCAGCCGCCGGGTGCTCATCCGCCAGGAGAGCCGCCAAGGCAGCCGCCGGGACAGCAGCCGCCACCCGAAGGGCCTGCGCCCAGGCGCCGGCTCGGCCGGTTGCTGCTGAAATCGCTCGCGTGGACGGTGGCCGTGGTCGTGTTGTTGCTCGCGTTGGCGGCGGGTTTGCTATACGGCGCGCTGACCACGGAGCGCGGCACCGCCTATGCGTGGCAGGCGGCGGTGAAGCTGTTGGGCGGTAAGCTGAGCGGCACGCTTGAAAGCGGCGCACTCGCCAACGGCCTGCAATTGCGGCAAGTGCGCTGGCGCAGCCTCGACGGCAGCGGCACCGATATCCAGATCGATCGCGTGACGGGCCGCTGGGCGCTCGCGCGCCAACCGTGGCGCTTCACGGTCGACTATCTGCATGTCGGCACGGTGGACGCGCGCATCGGCGCTTCGTCGTCGAGCAGCGGGCCGATGAAGCTGCCGCAAGACCTGCGCTTGCCCATCCAGCTCGACATTCGCGACGTCCAGGTCGACAAACTGTTGCTGCATCAGGGCGCGTCGACGACCGAATTCTCGCGCTTCGTCTTTCATGGACGCAGCGACGGTCGCCATCACGAGGCCGCGATCGAGCGGCTCGACACGCCGTTCGGCGCGGTGACGGCGGCCGCGAAACTCGACGGCGTGCGGCCGTTTCCGCTGAGCGGGGACATCGGCTATTCGGGCAAGGTCAACAACGAGGCAGTGCAGGTGGGCGGGCATCTGAGCGGCTCGTTAGAGAATCTGATCGCCGAGCTCGACGCGAGCGGCATGAAACTCGCGGGTCACGCCAGGGTCGAGGCCGAGCCGTTCGGCGACGTGCCGCTACAGCGCGCCACGCTGACCTTCGATCACATCAACCCGCAGGCGTTTTCGCCGGGTGCGCCGCAGGCCGATCTCGCCGTGCGGGCAGAGTTGCAGCCGGTCGGGCAGGGGGCGGCGGAGGCGGCCGTGTCGGGGGCGAGTGGGGCGAGTGGGGCCAGCGCGGCGCAGCGCGCCATTGCCGCAAGCGGCGAACACAGCGCTCAGCCCCGCGCGTCAGGCAAAAGCACCGCCGGATTCGCGGTCGCCGGCCACGTTTCGATCGTCAACGCCAAGCCCGGCGCGATCGACCAGAACCTGCTGCCGCTGATCGATGCCAACGCCGACGTGCGGCTCGACGCCCAGACGCAGCGCATCTCGAACCTGAACGTGCGCCTCGTGAAGAGCGCCACGCTCACCGGCGGCGGCGCGCTGAGCGGCAAGCACGGGCAGTTCGATCTGCAGGTCGCCGGGCTCGACCTGAATGCATTGCAGGCAACGGTGCGGCCTACGCAGCTTTCCGGTCCAATCAGTGTTCGTCTGAACGACGACGTGCAGAGTGTCACGCTCGATCTCGCGGACCCGAAAGCGGCGCTGCGCGCCCAAGGCAAGATTACCTTCGATCCCGCGCGGATGAGCTTCAACGACGTGCGCATCACGTCGGGCAAAGGCCGCATCGATCTCTCCGGCGCGCTCAAGCACGACGCGAATTCCACCTACAACCTGAAAGCGCAACTGACCGATTTCGATCCGTTGACGCTGACTTCGCAGATGCCGTCGCGCACGCCGGTGGCCGGCCCGGCACCGGCGGCGAGCAGTGCCGGAAAGAGCGGAACCGCGCAGGCCACGGCGCAAGCCGGCAGCACGGCTGGCGCAAAGAGCGCGGCGCCCGCCGACAAAGCCGCCGCCGCCGTGAAAAACACCGCGAAGGCAGCGGTCAGAACCGAAGTGGCCCAGCGCAAAACGCCGGCGCCGAAACGCGGCGCGCCGCCTGCCCGCAAGATCGAGGCGCGCGTGAACGGCACGCTCAGCGCGGCCGGCATGCTCGGCCCGGTCTTCACGACCAAGGCCGACTTCAAGCTCGGTCCGAGCGTGTACGACGGCCTGCCGCTGACCGGTAGCGGCACCGTCCAACTGGCGGGCTCGCGAATCCTGCCGAGCCGCGCGAACCTCTCGGTGGCGGGCAACCAGGTGGATGTGCAAGGCAGCTTCGGCGCGCGTGGCGACCGGCTGAAGTTTCGCGTCGATGCGCCGGAACTGGAGCGCCTCGGCTTCGGTCTGGCGGGGCTCGTCGCTGCCGATGGCGACATCACCGGCTCGTTCGCGCATCCGAATGTGGTGCTGAACTACAAGGCGGACAGCGTGGTGTTCAGCAGCAACCGCATCGGTCATGCGGAAGGCCACGCGGAACTGCGCGACGGCGCGAACGGCGCGCTCGTCTTTACCACCGACGCACGCAATGTCAGCGCGGGCGGCGTCGATCTGAGCACGCTCACGGCGCGCTTGTCCGGCACGCGCGCCAATCACACGCTCGAGGCGGCGGCCACCGGCAAGCTGCAGGACCGTCCGCTCGATCTCACGCTCGCCGCCAACGGCAAGCTGACCGAAGCGCGCGAAGGCACGCGCTGGGACGGCACGGTCACCCGCTTGCAGAATCGCGGCACGCCGTCGTTCAATCTGGAGTCACCGCTCGCCGTCAGCGCCGGGCCGCAGCGCCTGACGCTCGGCGCGACGAGGCTCACGCTCGAAGGCGCGGTGCTGAGCCTGAAAACGTTCGCCTTCGACCACGGCAAGATTCAGTCGGCGGGCAGCCTGACTGACATTTCGGCCGTGCGCCTTCAGGATCTGCGGCGCCAGATCACCGGCGAGCCGCCGATCGTCAAAACCGACCTAGTGTTCGACGGCGACTGGGACTTCACGCTCGGCAGCACGGCGAGCGGCCACATCCAGCTGAAGCGCCGTAGCGGCGACGTTACGGTCGAGATCGGCCGGGGCCTCGCTTCCCTGGGCATTTCGGATATCAGCGCGCGCGCTGAGTTCAGCGGCGGCAACCGGCTCAACGCCACGGTGCATGCGCAGGCAAGCCGCATCGGCGTGATCGACGCCGACGCGCACACCACGTTGGTCATGCGCGACGGCTTCCTGACCGTCAACGAAGAGGGCGCGCTTACCGGCAATGTGAATGCCAATGTGCCGTCGCTGAAAACGACCGGCGGCCTGTTCGGTCCGAGCTATCTGCTCGACGGCCACCTCGCGCTCAAGCTCGCGCTCGGCGGCACGGTCGCCAAACCGAACCTGACCGGCTCGCTGCTCGGCGACGGAATTTCCGCGACGATGGTCGACCAGGGCGTGCAATTAAAGGATGGCGTGGTGCGTATCGCGCTCTCGCAGAATCTGGTCGACTTCCAGCAGGTCGAGTTTCACGGCGCGAGCGGCACGTTGCGCGCCACCGGGCGCGTGCGTCTGGACGGTGCCCAGCCGGACCTGACCGCGAGCATCGTCGCGGACAAGCTCGAATTGTTCGCGGCGCCGGACCGTAACCTGTCGCTGTCGGGCAGCGCGACCGTGGCGAACGGCGGGACGCTGGGCGGCATGGAGATCAACGGCAAATTCGTGGTCGATCACGCGTTGTTCGACATGCCGGAGCAGTCCGCGCCGAAGCTCGGCGACGACGTGGTGGTGGTGCGCCCCGACGGTTCGGTGGCGGGCGAGCGGCCGCGGCCCGTGGCGGGCACCAACAAGCCGATCGGCCCGTTCGCGCCGCGCGCCAATATTGACATCAACCTGGGCAACAGCTTCCGCTTCCGCGGTCAGGGCGCGGATCTGGGCCTGAGCGGTACGATCACCGCCATGAGCGCGCCGAATTTGCCGCTGCGCGCAGTGGGGAACGTGCGTGTCACGCCTGGTTCGACCTATACCGCGTTCGGCCGCAAGCTCAATATCGAAAACGGCTTCTTCACGTTCAACGGTCCGGTGGCCAATCCCGGCATCAACATCCTCGCCATGCGCCGCAATCAGCAGGTCGAGGCGGGCGTGCAGGTCACGGGCACGGTTCAATTCCCGACCGCGAAGCTGGTGTCCGAACCGAACGTGCCGGATAACGAAAAGCTCTCGTGGCTGCTGTTCGGTCATGGCACGGATCAGGGCAACAACCTGGGTCAACAGAGCACCATGACGACGGCGCTCGCGTTGCTCGGCAGCGCGAGCGGCAAGCGGATCGCGCAGACTTTCGGGCTCGACGAGTTCTCCATTGGGCGAAGCGAAGTCGGACTGACCGATCCGCAGGTGGTGATGGTGTCGAAGGCGATCAACGAGTGGCTCGTGATCGGCTACGAACAGGGGCTGCAGTCGGCGAGCAATGCGATCAAGGCGACCGTCAACCTGACGCGGTACTGGTCGGTTGCGGCTTATGGCGGCACGTTCGACGGCCTCGATCTGCTCTACACGCGGCGCTTCGACCGGATCCACTGGTGATGCGCGCGATGCGGGCTTGAATCTGCGCGGCCAGGCAAAAAAAGGCACCGCAAAAAAAGTACGGCAAAAAAACGGCACAGCAAAAAAACGGCACGCCTTTTAGAGCGTGCCGTTTTTATTCGCGCCTGCAGCGCAAGTCGCCGCGCGTTTTGTTTCTTTACTTCACGCGCATGCCCGGCTTCGCGCCGCTATCCGGCTCGAGCACGTAAAGGCCCGGTTCGGCTTTCTCGTCGGTGGCGGAGGCGGCCAGCACCATGCCTTCGGACATGCCGAACTTCATCTTGCGCGGCGCGAGATTGGCGACCATGACCGTGAGCTTGCCGACCAGTTGCTCCGGCTGATACGCCGACTTGATGCCCGAAAACACGTTGCGGGTCTTCTCTTCGCCGACGTCGAGCGTGAGTTGCAGCAGTTTGTCCGAACCTTCCACCGCCTTGCAGTCGACGATCTTCGCAATGCGCAAATCGATCTTCGCGAAGTCGTCGATCGAGATGACGCCGGGTGTTTCGTCTTTCTCGGCGGCGGCTGCTTTTGCTGCCTTCGACTTGCCCTTGGCGTCGGCCGGCGCGGCTGCTTCCGGCGTGGCTTGCAGCGAGTCGCGATTGGCGGCGAGCAGCGCTTCGATCTGCTTCGGATCGACGCGCGTCATCAGATGCTTGTACGCGTTGATTGGCCGGGTGGAACTGAGCGGCACGTTGGCGTCCGCCCAAACCAGCGGTTCGATGGCGAGGAAGCCTTCGACCGCTTCGGCGAGCTTCGGCAGCACCGGCTTCAGCGCCAGCGACAGCAGGCGGAACGCTTCTATGCTCACGCTGCACGTTTCATGCAGCGCGACGCCGTTCGCCGGGTCTTTGGCCTGATCCCACGGCTTGGCGGTGTCGACGTACGCGTTCACGGCGTCGGCCAGTTCCATAGTCTGACGCAGCGCGCGGTTGTACTCGCGGGCTTCGTAGTTCGCGGCGATTTGCGGCACGGCGGCGCGCAGCGAAGTGAGCAGCGGATGCTGCATCGCACTGTCCTGCACGCGGCCGTCGAAGCGCTTGATCAGGAAGCCGGCGGCGCGGCTCGCGATGTTCACGTATTTGCCGACCAGATCGCTATTGACGCGCGCCTGGAAGTCGTCGAGGTTCAGGTCGAGGTCTTCCATCGTGCTGTTCAGCTTGGCCGCGAAGTAATAGCGCAGCCATTCCGGATTCAGGCCCGTCTCGATCAGACTCTGCGCGGTGATGAAGGTGCCGCGCGACTTCGACATCTTCGCGCCGTCCACGGTCAGGAAGCCGTGCGCGAACACGTTGGTCGGCGTGCGGTGGCCCGAAAATTCGAGCATGGCCGGCCAGAACAGCGTATGGAAATACAGAATGTCCTTGCCGATGAAGTGATACTGCTCGGCCTTCGAACCCTTGCGAACCCACGCGTCGAAATCGAGGCCGCGTTTTTCGGCGAGGTTCTTGAAGCTCGCGTAATAGCCGACCGGCGCGTCCAGCCACACATAGAAATACTTGCCCGGCGCACCCGGAATTTCGAAACCGAAATACGGCGCGTCGCGCGAGATGTCCCAGTCGGCGAGCTTGGCTTCGCCGGCGTCGCCGAGCCATTCGCGCATCTTGTTGGTGGCTTCCGGCTGCGCCAGACCGCCCACCCATGCGCGCAGGAAATTCTCGCAACGCGGATCGGAGAGACGGAAGAAGTAGTGCGTCGAGGTCTTGCGAATCGGCGTGGCGCCCGAGACGACCGAGTACGGATTGATCAGTTCGGTGGGCAGATAAGTCGAACCGCATACTTCACAGCTGTCGCCGTACTGGTCTTTCGCGCCGCATTTCGGGCATTCGCCCTTGATGAAGCGATCCGGCAGGAACATTTCCTTGACCGGGTCATACGCCTGTTCGATGTCGCGCGCGTCGATCAGGCCTGCTTCCTTGAGCGCCAGATAGACGTTTTCGCTGAGAACGCGGTTCTCTTCGGAGTCGGTCGAATAGTAATTGTCGAACGAAATCCCGAAGCTGTCGAAGTCGCGCTTGTGTTCCTGCCAGACGCGGTCGATCAGCTGCTTCGGCGTGAGACCTTCTTTCTCCGCGCGCAACATGACGGGCGTGCCGTGCGTGTCGTCGGCGCCCACGTAGTAGACCTCGTGCCCGTGCATTCGCAACGTCCGGACCCAGATGTCCGTCTGGATATATTCGACCAGATGGCCAATATGGATTTGCCCGTTCGCATAAGGAAGGGCCGACGTGACGAGAATCTGGCGACGCCCTGACGGCGCGCCTGCGGAGAGATCGGTTGCGGGTGCTGACATAAGGATGGTGGGAGCCTGCGGTGGGACGAAACGTTGATTCTAGCAGGGCAGGCGCCCAGCGCGGGGCGGGGCCGCGTGGGGCGCGGCCCGGGTCGTTGCCGGGCGGACGGTGGGTCCCCAAGGGGGACTCCCTCGTTGTGTTAACCGAGCGCCCAAAAAAAACCGGGGCTATTAACCCCGGAGCAACAACGACAAGAGGAGAATGGTGACGCGGCGGCTTCGCCAGCCACGTACCGTAAAGACAGACAGCGGATTTTCCGCAGAGTTCGAAATTTTTTTCGTTCTCGTGCGAGATTCCTGTTCCCTGCCTTTCACGGCTTTCCAAAAAATAACGATCGCCGGCGATACAGCCGCGGCGACCGGCTTTCCCACTCTCCCTAAGCCCTGTCCTTATTGCGTGGCGTGCTGAGCCGTGGCGCGCAGATAGATTTCCACGCGGCGGTTCGCGGCACGGCCGGCTTCCGTATTGTTGTCGGCGATCGGCTGGGTTTGGCCCAGGCCTTGTGCCGACAGGCGCTGCGGCGCGACGCCGCGCTGACCCAGATAGCCCGTCACGCTTTCGGCGCGGTTGACCGACAGCGTCTGGTTGTAGGCCGGCTGGCCAGTGCTATCCGTGTGGCCGACAACCTGAGCGACCAGTTCCGGATTCTGCTGCATGGTCTGCGCGAGCTGGTCCAGCACCGGCGCGAACGACGGCTTGACTGCGTAGCTGTTGGTGTCGAACGTCACCGAGCTCGGAATGTTCAGCTTGAGCGAACCGTCCGGCTGTTCGGTGATCTGCGTGCCGGTGCCCTTGGTGGCGCCCGACAGCTTGTTATGAATGGCTTGCCAGTTGTAGCCGGTGATGCCGCCCACCGCCGCGCCGACGCCCGCGCCGATCGCCGCGCCCTTGCCGCCACCGAAGATGGCGCCGAGCGCCGCACCGGTGCCGGCGCCCACGCCCGTGCCGACAGCCGTGTTGGTGCCCTGTTGGGTGGCGCAGCCTGCCAGCAACGAACCGGCAACGGCAAAGATGGCCACGCGAGTCATGATTTTTGCATTCATTTTTGATTCCTTTTGAGTGAAGCGAGTCAGGCAGATAAGGCAGCGAAAAGCGACAAATCTATACGGCGAACATGACGGCAGTAAAGCCGTCGGCTCGATAATAGGAGAAGTCCTACGCCTCATTCAGCCTCGGTCCGACAGTGAAGAAGGGTCTTCCGGCAAGGCGTGGCGCCAGCCACTACAATGGTGGCTGAAGCACGCAGCGATGCGGCCCCATTGCGTCCCGCCTGCCCGAAGGGTGCCCGTCGCACCGGCTTTTCGCAATGCTGTCTAACAATTTCTTTCAAATTCCGGCGCGTGGCCGAGACTTCGATTCCGCTGCGCCGCAGGTGTTCCCCACGGAGTGTCAATGAGTATTGATCGGGCTTTGGTCGACGCTGCCCTCGCGGCCGTCACTGACCCCAACACCGGCCGGCCATATGCGGCGGCCAGGAATGTCAAGAACGTCGCCGTGCAGGGTGACGCGGTGAGCGTCGAGGTGGTACTCGGCTATCCGGCCATGCGTCAGTTCGACGCGATCCGCGCACAGTTCGCCGATGCGCTGCGCGCCGTGCCCGGTGTGGCTGACGTGCAGGTGCAGGTGTCGCAGCAAATCGCCGCGCATACCGTGCAGCGCGGCGTGAAACTGTTGCCGAACGTCAAAAATATCGTCGCGGTGGCGTCGGGCAAGGGCGGCGTCGGCAAGAGCACCACGGCCGTGAACCTCGCGCTGGCGTTGGCGAGCGAAGGCGCATCCGTCGGCATTCTCGACGCGGACATCTACGGCCCGTCGCTGCCCATGATGCTCGGCATCGTCGGCCGCCCGGAGTCGCCCGACGAGAAGTCGATGAACCCGATGACCGGCCACGGCCTGCAGGCCAACTCGATCGGCTTTCTGATCGAGCAGGACAACCCGATGGTGTGGCGCGGCCCGATGGCCACCTCCGCGCTCGAACAGTTGCTGCGGCAGACCAACTGGCACGATCTCGACTATTTGATCGTCGACATGCCGCCGGGCACCGGCGACATTCAGCTGACCCTGTCGCAACGCGTGCCGGTCACGGGCGCCGTGATCGTCACGACGCCGCAGGACATCGCGCTGCTCGACGCGAAGAAGGGCCTGAAGATGTTCGAGAAGGTCGGCATTCCGATTCTCGGCATCGTCGAAAACATGGGCATGCATATCTGCTCGAACTGCGGCCATGAGGAGCATATCTTCGGCGCCGGCGGCGGTGAGCGCATGGGCAAGGAATACGGCGTCGACGTGCTCGGCAGCCTGCCGCTCGACATCGCGATCCGCGAGCAGGCCGACTCCGGCAAACCGACCGTGGTGGCCGACCCGCAGGGGCGTATCGCGGAGATCTACCGGTCCATCGCGCGCAAGGTGGCGGTCCATATCGCCGAGCGCGCTCGCGACATGACGTCGAAGTTTCCCAACATCGTCGTCCAGAACACCTGAGAAAACGCCGGGCCGCCCCAAGTTTTCTCACCCCTTCGGGGGCTGTCGCGCGGCGATAGGTTGGAGCGCTCCCGACCGCGGTCCGGACAAGGGGCCAAGGCGCCTGTTTGCGCCTGGTCTCGCGGTATCATGTCGACTTCACGAGTTCGGCTCGGCGGCCGCAGGGGCGGCCACCAGGCCGGCAAGAGGATCGCATGGGAAAACGAATCGACGGGCAGGCGGTGCATGCGTTCATCGTCCTGACTGCCACCAGTGTGCTGTTATGCGGCTGTAGCGCGTTCCTGAGACCACAGGAAAAACGCGCCGACGCGCAGTTGCTGCCCACCGTGGGCAATCAGGCGCGCGGCCTCGTCACATTCATCGAGCGCTCGGACGGCGTGCAGGTCACCTACAATCTCGCCGGCATGGCACCCAATAGCGACCACGCATTGCAAGTGCACGAGCGTGGCGACTGTAACGCCGCCGACGGCTCGAGCGCGGGCCAGGTGTTCTCGCCGGCCGCCGAGCGTCTGAAAACCGGCGCACGGGTCGAAGGCGATCTCGGCAACATTCATGCGGATGCGAACGGCGTGGCCACGGGCTTCATCGTCGCGCCGGATGTCTCCCTCGACGGCATCCGCTCGGTATTGCAGCGCGCGGTTGTGCTGCATCACGACGCGAGTGATCCGTACGCCTATCCGCAGCATGGCGCCGGCCCCGCGCTCGCATGCGGACTGATCCGCCAATGAGCGACGGGCGCCGCGTATGCGCGGGCCAGGTGCGCCTCGCTGGCGTTCGTAAAGGCGGTCTAGAGTTAGGCGAACCGGCCATTCCCAACCCCACCCGCAGCAGCATTCTCACGATCGCGTAAAATAAGCGCCTTTCGTTCGGCCGCCTGGCCGCGGTGCCCGCCGCCCGGGTCTCGCGGCCACGCTGTCGAGCCGGCAGCATAGTGCGTCCGAGCGGCACGCCGTCTGGGCCCGCGCCCGCCAGCCAGTGCAATACGGGCGCGTAGTTAGCCCAAAGTGACCCGGCACTTACCGGGTTGTTATCCGTCACACCCCTGTCATTCACGTCGAGCAGCGTTCACCTATGACTATCAAATCCGACAAGTGGATCCGGCGCATGGCCGCGTCGCACAAGATGATCGAGCCGTTCGCGCCCGATCAGGTTCGCGTCTCCGAAGACGGCCGGAAGATTGTCAGCTACGGCACGTCGAGCTACGGCTACGACATCCGCTGCGCCGACGAATTCAAGATCTTCACGAACATCAACTCGACCATTGTCGATCCGAAGAATTTCGACGAGAAGTCGTTTGTCGACTTCAAGGGCGATGTCTGCATCATCCCGCCGAATTCGTTCGCGCTCGCGCGCACGGTCGAGTATTTCCGCATTCCGCGCAGCGTCCTGACCGTGTGTCTGGGCAAGTCCACGTATGCGCGTTGCGGGATCATCGTCAACGTGACGCCGTTTGAGCCGGAATGGGAAGGGCACGTCACGCTCGAATTCTCGAATACGACACCTTTGCCTGCGAAAATCTACGCGAACGAAGGCGTCGCCCAAGTGCTGTTTTTCGAAAGCGACGAGATTTGTGAAACGTCGTACGCGGATCGCGGCGGCAAATATCAAGGTCAGCACGGCGTCACGTTGCCCAAGACGTGACGTCGGCAGCGCATTGACCCACTAGCTATTCGGGTGACCGCTGCAATTGACAGAATGCAGCGGTCGTTCTTTTTGGAGAATCGCCCATGAAGTTTCGTTTTCCCGTCGTCATCATCGACGAAGATTTCCGCTCCGAGAACATCTCGGGTTCCGGCATCCGGGCTTTGGCCGAAGCTATCGAGAAAGAAGGCGCGGAAGTGCTCGGGTTGACGAGCTACGGCGATCTGACCTCGTTCGCGCAGCAGTCGAGCCGCGCCTCGTGCTTCATCCTCTCGATCGACGACGACGAGCTGCTGCCGTACGTCGATAACGTGGTGGTGGAAGGCGAGACGCCGGAGCTGGCCGCCGCGATCGTCGCGCTGCGCGCGTTCGTCACCGAAGTGCGCCGCCGCAACGCCGATATTCCGATCTTCCTGTACGGCGAAACGCGTACCTCGCGCCACTTGCCGAACGACATCCTGCGCGAACTGCACGGCTTCATCCACATGTTCGAGGACACGCCGGAGTTCGTCGCGCGCCATATCATCCGCGAGACCAAGGTGTATCTGGATTCGCTCGCGCCGCCGTTCTTCAAGGAACTGGTGCAGTACGCGGACGAAGGCTCGTACTCGTGGCACTGTCCGGGCCACTCGGGCGGCGTCGCGTTCCTGAAGAGCCCGCTCGGCCAGATGTTCCACCAGTTCTTCGGCGAGAACATGCTGCGCGCGGACGTGTGCAATGCCGTCGACGAACTCGGCCAGTTGCTGGACCATACCGGTCCGGTGGCGGCTTCCGAACGCAACGCGGCGCGCATCTTCAGCGCGGACCACGTGTTCTTCGTGACCAACGGCACGTCCACGTCGAACAAGATCGTCTGGCACGGTACGGTAGCGCCCGGCGACATCGTGCTGGTGGACCGCAACTGCCACAAGTCGATCCTGCACGCGATCACCATGACCGGCTCGATTCCGGTGTTCCTCACGCCGACGCGCAACAACTTCGGCATCATCGGTCCGATTCCGCGCAGCGAATTCGAGCCGGAAAACATCAAGAAGAAGATTCTGGCGAACCCGTTCGCCCGCGAAGCGCTCGCGAAGAATCCGGAGCTCAAGCCGCGCATCCTGACCATTACGCAAAGTACCTACGACGGCGTGATCTACAACGTCGAGATGATCAAGGAAATGCTGGGCGACTGGCTCGACACGCTGCACTTCGACGAAGCCTGGCTGCCGCACGCGGAATTCCACGAGTTCTATCAGGACATGCACGCAATCGGCGCGGGGCGTCCGCGCATCGGCGCGATGGTGTTCGCCACGCACTCCACGCACAAGCTGCTGGCCGGCATTTCGCAGGCTTCGCAGATCGTCGTGCAGGATTCGAAGAACAGCCGCTTCGACAAGCATCGTTTCAATGAAGCGTATCTGATGCACACGTCGACCAGCCCGCAGTACGCGATCATCGCCTCGTGCGACGTGGCCGCGGCGATGATGGAAGCGCCGGGCGGCACCGCGCTCGTCGAAGAGTCGATCGCGGAGGCGTTGGACTTCCGCCGCGCAATGAGCAAGGTCGACGCCGAATATGGCGACGACTGGTTCTTCAAGGTGTGGGGCCCGGATCAGTTCGCCGAAGAAGGCATCGGCTCGCGCGAAGACTGGATGCTGCGTCCGAACGATCCGTGGCACGGTTTCGGACCGCTCGCAGACGGCTTCAACATGCTCGACCCGATCAAGGCAACGATCGTCACGCCGGGTCTGGATATGGACGGCGGCTTCGGCGAGTCGGGTATTCCGGCCGCGATCGTCACGAAGTATCTGGCCGAGCACGGCATCATCGTCGAGAAGACCGGGCTGTATTCGTTCTTCATCATGTTCACGATCGGCATCACCAAGGGCCGCTGGAACTCGATGGTCACCGAACTCCAGCAGTTCAAGGACGACTACGACAACAACCAGCCGCTGTGGCGCGTGCTGCCCGAGTTCGTCTCGCATCATCCGATGTACGAGCGCGTCGGCCTGCGCGATCTGTGCGAGCAGATTCACAGTGTCTACCGCGCGAACGACATTGCGCGCCTGACGACCGAGATGTACCTGTCGAGCATGGAACCGGCCATGAAGCCTTCGGATGCGTTCGCCAAGCTCGCGCATCGCGAGATCGACCGCGTGCCTATCGACGAACTGGAAGGCCGCGTCACGTCGATCCTGCTGACGCCGTATCCGCCGGGTATTCCGTTGCTGATTCCGGGCGAACGCTTCAACAGGACCATCGTCAACTATCTGCGTTTTGCGCGCGAGTTCAACGAGCGCTTCCCGGGTTTCCACACGGACATCCACGGGCTTGTCGGCGAAACGATCAACGGGCGCATCGAATACTTCGTCGATTGCGTTCGCGGCTGACGATGCGGCGAGCGAAGTCCCCGTTGGGCGCCGGCGGCCCGCAGCGCGCGTTCTGTGCGCTGGCGCTGGCCGCGGCAGCGGTGTTCGGCGCGGCGTCGTTGCCGGCGCATGCCGAAGTCGCCGCCGCCGATCCGATCGACGCGTCGATGCGCGCTTGCCTCGCGCGCAGCGACATGTCGTCGACAGTGGGGCAGGTGCAGTGCATGGACAACGCGCGGATCGGCTGGAGGACCGCGCTGGACAACGCGTGGCAGCAGCTTCAGCAGAAGGTGCCGCCCGCGCAGCGCAAGCAGTGGGAAAAGAGCCAGGCGAGCTGGCAGGCGTCGCGCGATGCCGAGAAGCCGTTGCTCGCTGCGGTGTTCGCCACCACGCGCGGTTCCATGTACGTGCTCGCCGAAGCCGACATGCAGTTGCAGCCCGTACGCGACCGGGCGCTCGCGCTGCGCAGCGCGGTCGCGAAGGCGAGCGCCGGCGGCGATCCGCCGCGCCGGGTGCGCGCCTGCCGCGCGGACGCGCAGTGCGAACACGCCATGTTCGATCTGAACCGCTACTACCGCCGCCTGCAGTCGAAGATGCCGGTACGCACGCGCCCGACGCTGGCGCGCGCGCAGAAGGCGTGGACCGTGTACCTGAACGCCACGACGCCGGTTATCGACGAGCGCGGCCGCATCGATATCATCGGCGCGCGGGTGGCGACGCTCAAGCGTTTGTCGGAAACCGTCGGCAATAGTTGAGCGTGCGGTAAGCGGCGTGCTTCGGGCGAAGCACGCTCAATTGAGTATGTAGCCTTCCGCTTCCGGGCTCGGCAGCGGCAGAGCCGGTTCGCCGAGCAGGTCGCGCATGGCGTCCTCGATCACCATCGACATCATGTGAAGCGCCAGGTCGTTGTCGTCGGTGCCGAAAGGCTCTTCGATCTGCGACGCGATGGCTTCGTGCGCCATGAACGTGTACGCCACGAACACCGCGAAAACGGGCGTAAAGATGCCGATGCTGTCCACCAGTCCGAACGGCAAGGACGCGCAGAAGAAGTACACCGTGCGGTGAATCATCACCGAATACGCGAACGGCAGCGGCGTCGAAACAATGCGCTCGCAGCCGCCGATCACATCCGAAATGCCATTCAGATTCCGGTCGAAGGCGATGACCGCCATCGGATCGATTGCGCCTGCCCGGGCGTGGCGTTGCACCCATTCGCCGAGATAGAGCATCAAGGTGGCCGGCTTGTACCGCGACGCCATGACGCGCTCGAAGAGGGCTTGCGGCAGCCGTGCGGCGAGGTCTTCGCGCGGGTCGCTCTTGCGAAGCTGATGACGCAGCGCGTGAGGAAGGGCGCCGAGCGCCGTGAAAAATTCCCTGACGTCTTCTTTCGGCAATGGCCGGACCGGCAACGTGAGCACCTGGCGAGTAAGCGAGCGCGACTCGTTGAGCAACTGGCCCCAGAGCTTGCGGGCTTCCCACCAGCGGTCGTAACTGGCGTTGTTCCTGAAGCCGAGAAACACCGCGAGCGCAATGCCTATCAGGGAGAAGGGCGCCGTGGTGTTGAGATTCAGCGAGATCGGCAGAAGGTGGTCGTGGGCCGCCACGGCTACGATCGAAATGCAGAAGATCAGGAAGAGCCGCGGGAGCAATTGCGGAAGGACTGAGCCTCGCCAGGCGAGCAGCATGCGAAACCAATGGAGATGCGGGCGGATGATCATTGGGGGTGGTTTTCTTGCCTGAAGCAGCGGGGGTTCTATTATCGCTTTTTTGTGTTTTTGATCTCGCCGCTCAAACTCCCAGACAAACCGCCCCGGCCGCAACGATCACGCACGCGAGCCAGCGCTTTGCGCTCACCGCTTCCCGCAGAAACACGCGCCCGATCAGCACCGCGAACACCACGCTGGTCTCGCGCAACGCCGATACCGCGCCCATCGCGCCCGACTGCATCGCCCAGATCACGATGCCGTACGCCGCGATCGACACCAGGCCGCCGACGAGCGACGAACCCACTGCGATTGGCGCCGCCCGTACCGGTGTCCACAGCGCCGCGAGTCCGCGCATCGCGACGAACAGCAGCGGCATCAGCCAGTAGAACAGGAACATCCACGCCGTGTAGGTGAGCGCCCGGCCTTCGGATAAGCGCACGCCGATGCCGTCGATCACGGTATAGAGCGCGATCGTCGCCCCGGTCGTCAGCGCGGCCAGCGCACCCGCGCGCGATACGCGCCCGCCTTGCAGCGCGATCGCGATGATGCCGCCCGATATCATCGCAATCCCGAGCGCGTGCAAGGCGCCGATCGCCTCATGCGCGAAAAGCGCGGCGCCGAGCGTGACGAGCAGGGGCGATGAGCCGCGCGCGATCGGATACGCTTGGGCCAGATCGCTGCGGCGGTATGCCCGCACGAGGGTCATGTTGTAGACGATATGCAGGAGCCCCGAGACGACGATATACGGCCACGCCGCGCCGGTCGGCCACGGCGTGAACATGACCACGAAGCTGGAGACCGTTGCGATGGCGATGCTCATCCACGTCATGGACAGGAAACGGTCGCGGTTGCCGTGAAGCATTGCGTTCCAACTCGCGTGGAGCAGGGCTGCAAGCAGAACGAGACCGCCGGTATAACTGAGCATGGGCTCTGGGCCGGAAAGGGTGTGGAAAATTACGCTTCGCGCGTGCACGCCGCCCATCGGCGCTGCAAGCAGGATATCTATCTTGTCGCTCGCTAACAAACGAGTTAAATTGGGTGCTCGCGTTAGATAAACTCTTGTGAATGAAACGGGTATTGCCCCCGCTCAATGCATTGCGAGCCTTCGAGGCCGCAGGCCGACTCGGCAGCTTCAAGGAAGCGGCGGCCGAATTGCACGTGACTCACGGGGCGGTGAGTCAGCAGGTGCGCCTGCTCGAGGAATGGCTAGGCGCACCGCTATTCGAACGGCACAACCGGCGCGTGGTGCTCACCGCGGCGGCGAAGGCCTATCTGGGAGAAATCGGTCCCCTGTTCGAGCAGTTGTCGCAGGCAACCGCGAGATATGGTTTTCCGGAGACGGTCTCCCGCACACTCTCCGTGAATGCGCCTGCCACCTTCACATTGCGCTGGCTGGTGCCGAGACTGGCGAAGTTCCGCGCAGTGCATCCGGACGTGGACGTGAAGGTGGAGACGTCGAACGAGTCGGCGGAGAGTCTGAAAGATATCTATGACATCGTTATCCGGGGTGGTCCGGACACGTTCTACGGCTACTCGATGCGGCCTTTCCTGTCCGAGGAGCGGCTGCCGGTCTGTAGTCCGGCGCTATTGCAGCGACTGCCGCTTCGCACACCCGACGATATGCAGGAGCACACGCTGCTGCACACGTCGAGCCTTCCGCGTCTGTGGCCGGACTGGCTGGCGAGCGCGAAAATTCCCGCACTCAGGCCGGCTGCCGCTCTGACCTTCGACCATTTTTATCTGACGTTGCAAGCCGCCATCGACGGGATAGGCATCGCAATGGGGCCGACCGCGCTGGTATCCGACGATCTCGCGGCCGGCCGGCTTGTCGCGCCGTTCGCCGGCCCTCGTCTGCCGTCGCGGAGCTATTGCACTTATGTTCCGGAGGGGAAGTCCGCGGATGACCTGGTCGTGCTGTTCCGCTCCTGGCTCGAACGCGAGGGGATGTGCTCACGAGCGGAGACGAACCTCTGACCGGAAACGCAGCCCTGCGTCGCGACAGCAGGATTGCCCGAGCAGCCGGACACGGCGTGGCCCCGAGCGTCAGGTAAGAGCGCTGCTGGCCGCGGCCGCACGGCCGCGCAACCAGTTGATGCTCGCGAAGAGCAGCACGGCGAATACGATCAGCATCGTTGCCACGGCGAGAATCGAAGGGTCGATCGAATCGCGAATGCCGCTCCACATCTGCCGCGGCACGGTGGTTTGATCCGGGCCGCCAATGAACAGAATGACGATCACTTCGTCGAACGAAGTCGCGAATGCGAAGACGCTGCCGGTGGCGACAGCGGGCATGATGAGCGGCAGCGTGACGCGCCGGAACGTGACCCAAGGCGCTGCGCCTAGCCCGGAAGCGGCGCGCAACAGGCTTTGATCGAACGAAAGCAGCGACGCCGTCACGGTGATCACCACGAACGGCGTGCCGAGCGCCGCGTGCGCGAGCACCACGCCGGGATACGAGTTCACGAGGCCGAGCGGCGCGAAGATCAGATAGAAGCCCGCGGCGACGACCACGATCGGCACGATCATCGGCGAAATGATGATCGGCATGATCAGCGAGCGCAGCGGAAACTGCGCGCGCGAAAGGCCCAGCGCGGCGAGCGTGCCCAGACACGTGGCGATCAGTGTGGATGCCGCGCCGATGCCGATGCTGTTCAAAAGCGACCGTTGCCAGTCCGCGCTCGTCAGCGCCTGCTCATACCAGCGAAAAGAAAAGCCCTGCATCGGGTACGAGAAATACGAGCCCGAATTGAACGAGAGCGGGATGATCGCGAGAATCGGCGCGATCAGAAAGAAAAGCACGACCGCCGTATGCAGCCGCACCCAGCGCGTGGCGATGCGTTCCGTCAGCACCTTGTTGCGTTGTTCTTGCATGTCGTTCCTTCGTCGTATGCGCGTGTTTCGACCGAGGCTCAACCGAAGCGCAAGCGGTCGATACCGACGATGCGGTTGAACAGGAAATAGAAGATCGCCGTGAAGATCACGAGGTAGGCCGAGAGTGCGCCGGCGAGCCCCCAGTTGAGCTGCGTATTGGTCTGTATCGCGATGAGCTGGCTGATCATCTCGTCGCCTGCGCCGCCGAGCAGCGCGGGCGTGATGTAGTAGCCGAGCGCGAGCACGAATACGAGGAAGCAGCCTGCGCCCACGCCCGGCAGCGTCTGCGGAATGTAGACGCGCACGAACGCGGTGAACGGATGCGCCCCGAGCGATTGCGCGGCCCGCACGTAGACGGGCGATACGCTTTTCATCACCGAGTAGATGGCGAGAATCATGTACGGCAGGAGCACGTGCGTCATGCCGATGAGCACACCCGTGCGGTTGAAGATGAGCGGCAGCGGATGCGTGGCGAGCCCGAGACCCGTCAGCAGACTGTTGATGACGCCGCCCGGTTGCAGCAAAACGTACCATGCAGTCGTGCGTACGAGCAGCGAGGTCCAGAATGGCACGATCACGAACAGCATCAGGCGGTTGCTGCTTTTCGCGGGCAAGTTCGCGAGCAGCCATGCAACCGGATAGCCGAGCACGAGGCACAGCAGCGTGACCGTGGCGCTGATCGAGATCGTGCGCGCAAAGGCCTGCCGATAGATCGACGCATTGTCCGGCACGAACGCGACCGAGCCTTGCTGCGTGACTTGCGCATCGACGGCGGCGAGCAGATAGTCCGGCGTTGGCGACGCGGCGGCGCGCTTCAGCAGGCGCCAGATTTCCGGCGAATTCCAGCGTTCGTCGAGTTCGATGAGCGCCGGTTTCCATGCGGGCGGCGCATCGGCGGGAAGTTGGCGCGCGGTGCGCATCAACAGGCTGCGGAACTCGGCTTGGTCAAAGTTCAGCCGCCGCGCGACGGTGCCGAGCTGTCCGCTCTGCTGCGCCTCGCGGAGCCCCGCGGCGAGCATGGCGAACATGGGCTCGTCCGGCACGCCGCGGCCGTCCCACGCGTCGAGCGCGCGCGTGAGCGTCGGCATGCCGTTGGACATCTCGTGGTTCTGCACGCTGCGCGCGAGCAGCAGCGCGATTGGTGCGATGAACGTCGAAACGAGGAACACGATCAGCGGCAGCGCGAGCAACAGTGCCCGCACCGACGCGCGGCGGCGCGCCTTCTGAAATGACGCGCCGCCGTCGGCTCTCGTCGGAGAGCCGACGGCTGTGGCGCGGGCCGAAGCGGGCATGCTGGTAGTCACGTTGGGCTCTCGTCGGACGATGGGGTTACTGCGTCAGCCACACCTGGAAGCGCTTGTTGATCTGGTCCGCGTTGTCGGCCCAGAAGGTTGCGTTGATCTGCAACGCGCGCTTGAAGTTCTGCGGTGACGTCGGCAGATCGGCGAGCCGCTGCTTGTCGACGAGCGCGATCGCGTCCTTGCGCGGCGGCGCATAGGCGATGTATTTCGACAGGTCCGCATATGCCTTCGGCTGCGACGCCGAGACGATGAACTTCGCGGCGTCGTCGGCATGTTTCGCGCCGGTCGGCACGCCCCACCAGTCGAAGTCGTAGACCTGTGCGTCCCAGACGGCCTTGAACGGCTTGTTGTCCTTCTTCGCGGCGTCGTCGATGCGGCCGTTGTAGGCCTGCGTCATCACGACCGCGCCGTCCGCGAGTAGTTGCGGCGCCTGCGCGCCCGACTCCCACCACACAATGCTCTTCTTGATCGTGTCGAGTTTCTTGAATGCGCGATCCACGCCGGCGGGCGTGCCGAGTACTTTGTAGACATCCTTGGGATCGACGCCGTCGGCGATCAGCGCCCATTCCATCGACACCTTCGGCGACTTGCGCAGACCGCGCTTGCCGGGGAATTTCTGCAGATCGAAGAAGTCGTTGACGGTGGTCGGCGCGGTCTTGAGCTTGCTGGCATCGTAGGCGTAGACCGTGGACCAGACCATGCTCGCGACCGCGCAATCGCTGATCGAGCCGGGGATGAAGTCGCTCGTCTTGCCGAGCGACTTCTTGTCGAATTTCTGCAGGAGGCCTTCGTCGCAGGCGGTGATCGCGTCGTTTGTTTCGAGGTCGATCAGGTCCCACGTGGTGTTCTTCGCCTGCTCCATCGCGGAGAGCTTGGCGAGGCCGCCGTCATACGATTCGGTCGAAAAGCCGATGCCGGTAGCCTGCGTGAACGGCTCGAAATAGGCCTTCTTCGCGGCCGCTTCATACGCGCCGCCGAAGGTCACGACGGAGAGCGTCTCCGCTGCCTGGGAGGCCGCGGCGGTGAACGCGAGCACGGCGAGTGCGGCGCATTGTGCTTTGAGGTTGTTGCGCATATCAGTTGGCTCCTGCGGCTGCTGTAGTGATGATGGAAGGTGAAGGCGGTGTGGATACCTGGAGCGCGGGCGCGCTGCGTGGCGAGCTCGCCGCGAGAATCTTGCAGTCGTCGTGGCGCCACGCGATTTCGATCTCGCTGCCAGGCGAGGGCAGCGCGTGGCGCTGCGTGTTGGGCACTTTTACGACGATGGAATCGCGCGAGCCGAGCTTCAGGTGCACGCGATGATGGTCGCCGCAATACACCAGTTCCTCGACGCGCGCGCGTACCACGTTGCTGTGCTCATCGACCTGAATGCCTTCCGCGCTCGGGATATGCGCGCGTTCGGGGCGCAACGCGAGCATCGCTTCGTCGTCCGCGCGCAGGCCGGGTTCGCAACGGCCGCGAATCACGCTGCCGTCCGACAGCGTGAGCGTCGCCCAGTCGTCGCTCACATTGACGACGCGCCCGGTCAGCCCATTGTTCTCGCCGACGAAATTAGCGACGAAGGCGTTCTGCGCGTTCTCATAGAGTTCGCTCGGCGTGGCGGCCTGCTGGATACGGCCATCCGAGAACACGGCCACGCGATCGGACATGGTCAGCGCTTCGGCCTGATCGTGCGTCACATAGACGATCGTGAGCGACAGTTCGCGATGCAGGCGCATGATTTCGTATTGCATGGTTTCGCGCAGGCGCTTGTCGAGCGCGCCGAGCGGCTCGTCCATCAACACGACGCTCGGCTCGAACACGAGTGCGCGGGCGAGCGCCACGCGCTGCTGCTGGCCGCCCGAGAGTTGCACGGGGCGCCGGTTCGCCAGATGCGGCAACTCGATCATGTCGAGTGCGCGTTTTACGCGCGTCTTCTGCTCGGCGCGGCTTACGTGGCGAACGGAGAGCGGAAACGCGACGTTCTCCGCAATCGTCAGATGCGGAAAGAGCGCGTAGTTCTGAAACACCATGCCGATGTCGCGTTGATGCGGCGGCTTGTCGTCGAGCCGGCGGCCGTCGAGACGGATCTCGCCGTGCGTGGGCGATTCGAACCCCGCGAGCATCATGAGCGTCGTCGTCTTGCCCGAGCCGGACGGACCGAGCAGCGACAGGAATTCTCCCTTGCGCACGTCGAGGTTCAAATCGTCGACGACATATTGCGTGCCGTCGTACGTTTTGCTCACGCCCGAGAACGAAATGAAGGAAGGGTTTGACATCGTAATTGCGTCCTGTCGATGAAGCGGGTTCAATGCGTGCCGAGCTTGGTCGCGGCGATTTTGCTCACAAGGTAGCGCGCGAAGTCGTAGTTCGGGCGTTCGAGATGGCTCAGGTGGCCGGGCCGCGCGAGCGGCGCGTGTACGCCGCGAAAGACTGCTTCCACGCCGCGTTTGTCTTCCGCGTTCACTTCGTCGAGCAGTTTCTTCAGCGTCGTCATGTGCGCGTTGGCCTCGGGATCCGCGATGAACTCCGGCGCAAGCCCGCCGCCGAAGCGGATATGCACGCGTCCCACACCTTGAGGCTGCAACACCAGATACCAGAAGTAACCCGGTGTGAGCGTGACGAGATGCGTCGGATAGATTGCGAGCAGTGCCGTAGTTTTGCGCCAGTGTCCCGTGAGACGCGTGTTATCCGGATGCGCATTGCCGATCGGCAAGCTCGCTTCCTTCGTGATCCAGTGATAGTTGAAGGCGGGATAGCCCGGCGGGCATTCCATTTCCTCAAGCCGCGAATGCGGCCCTACCGTCGCGCGATGCAGCATCGGCAGGTGATAGCTCTCCATGAAGTTTTCCGCGAGGATCTTCCAGTTCGTGTCCCACACGTGCTCTTCATAGAAGGTTTCAATGTAGTCCGACATACCGTATGCGCCGACCAGCTCGCTCAAGCTGGCGAGCTGCAAGTGAACGGGCGGCGCGTTTTCGTCGAGAGTCACGTAGAGCCAGCCTTGCCATTCTTCGCAGCGTACGGCGGGCAGCTTGTAGGCCTCCTTGCAGAAGCCTTCTTGTCGATCCATCAGCGGCGCGCCTTGCAGCGCACCGTCCAGCGAATAGTTCCACGCGTGATAGGGGCACACGACGCGACGCACATTGCCGCGCCCTTCGAGCAGTACCGACATGCGATGCAGGCACACATTCGACATTGCCTTGAGTTGCATCTGTTCGTCGCGCAAGATGACGATGGGTTGCGCGCCAATACGCGTCGTCAGGTAATCGCCGGGTACTTTGAGCGCACTGGCGCGGCCGACGCATTGCCATTCGCGCTCGAAGATTGCGCGCTCTTCCAGTGTGAGAAATTCGGGCGACGTATAGACACCGGGCGGCATTGCATGCGCGTCGCTGAAGGGTCGCTCGCAACCCGTCTGCAACTCGTCGACAAGCGCTTGCACTGCAATCGTCCTTGCCGGGTTGGTCATGGTGTCCTCCTGGATTCATCGCGGTAAGAGCGCGCCAGCACGAGGCTTGCTAGTGCAGCGCTCAACATGGACACCAATCTATCAAGCCAAATTGCAAGCCAAAATATTGTTTTCAGATACAGATCAAAGTTTTTACCTATGCAAGGTGCACCGGCTCGAAACGGGCGAGCACGCTTTGCCGATCAATCGTCGAGATGCAGCCGCCGGATATACGTCTCGCAGAACGACGCGAAGCGATGCACCACCTGGCGTGGTTTCATCGTGCGCGATTGCGCGATGCCGAGCATCGTCGCGTTGACATTGTCTTTGAAGCGTTTAATGACGAACTCTTCTCCATCCACGGTGCGATTCGATTTGAGTGGGAAGTTGAGCAGGCTATAGCCGAGGCCGTTGGCCACCATGCCGCGCACAACTTCCGGCTGCGACGAACGGAACGCGGGCACGGGGCGGTTGCCCACCGCATCGAAGAGCGCGGCGAAATACTCGCGACTGTGCGGCAGATCGAGCATCACATACGGCTCGGGCAGAAGGTCTGCGAGCGATACCTTGCGGGCACGCGCGAGGCGGTGCGTTCTCGGCAGGATCGCGTAGGGCGGCAGCGAGAGCAGCGGCGTGAACGCAATATCCTCCGTCAAATCGAGGCTATAGGTGAGGGCGATGTCGAGCGAGCCGTCGTGCAGGCCGCGCAACAGCCCATCCTGATGCGCCTCGACAGTGCGGAACGAGATACCCGTGTGCTCGGCCGTGAAGCGGCTGATGAGCCGCGGCATGAGCGGCGGCGCGAGCGAGACGAGGCAGCCGAGCGCGATGGCGCCTGTCATGCCGCCGTCCATTTCCTTGGCGGCCATCTGCAGTTCTTCCGCGATCTTCAGCAGATTGCGCGCTTGCCCGAGCAGATCGCGCCCCGCTTGCGTGAGCGAGAGACCGCTCGCGTGATGCCGTATGAAGAGTTGCACGCCGAACGACACTTCGAGGTCCGCAAGCGCTGTCGAGATCGACGGCTGCGAGATGTGCAGACGCTTCGCGGCGGCCGTGAAAGACAGCGCTTCCGCGGTGACCACGAAATAACGCAACTGGCGCAGCGAGTAGCGCAGGGGGTGGCTCTCCATCGACTTATGCTCCCTGTTCGAGGCCTTCAATGGATGGGATTGTGGGGTGGTCAAAAAGGCATGCATAGGAAAATCCGATGCTATGCATTTTTTAAATATATTTTTCAGATTCCGGCCGGGCGCGTAGATTTTCACGAGCACGAACGGCCCAAGGCGGCACGCGCCACCGCAAAACACGACTGGGTCCGCCACGGTTGCGAGCGTTCGAAGGCCGCGAAGCCGCAACCGAATCGAAACATTCCGTCTTTCAGAAGGACACAGCCATGACAGTGGAAACAACGTCAATCGATACGCTGGTGGTCGGCGCCGGCCAGGCCGGCGTCGCCATGAGCGAACACCTGAGCAGGCTCGGCGTGCCGCACCTCGTCCTCGAGCGCGCCCGTATCGCCGAGCGCTGGCGCACGGGACGTTGGGATTCGCTGGTTGCCAACGGCCCCGCATGGCACGATCGTTTCCCCAATCTCGAGTTTGCCGATGTCGACCCGGACGCTTTCGCGCCGAAAGAGCAGGTCGCGGACTATTTCGTCGCTTATGCGAAGAAATTCGATGCGCCGATCCGCACCGGCGTGGAAGTGAAGAATGTCGTGCGCAATGCAGGGCGGCAGGGCTTCACGATCGAAACGTCGGAGGGCACGATCGAGGCCAATCGCGTGGTGGTCGCGACCGGACCTTTCCAGCGCCCGGTCATTCCGCCGATCGCGCCGCAAGATTCGAGTCTCACGCAGATTCATTCCGCCGACTATCGCAATCCGGGGCAATTGCCCGAAGGGGGCGTGCTGGTCATAGGCGGCGGATCGTCGGGCGTGCAGATCGCTGACGAGTTGCAACGTGCGGGCAGGCGCGTTTATCTGTCGGTCGGCGCGCATGACCGTCCGCCGCGCGCTTATCGCGGCCGAGACTTCTGCTGGTGGCTGGGCGTGCTCGGCGAATGGGACGCGGAGGTCATGAAACCCGGCAGGGAACACGTCACCATTGCGGTGAGCGGCGCGCGTGGCGGCCATACGGTGGACTTCAGGCGTCTCGCGAATCAGGGCATCACGCTGGTCGGATTGACGAAATCGTTCGACAACGGCGTGGCGATCTTCGAAACGAATCTCGCGGAGAACATCGCGCGCGGCGACGAGAACTATCTGTCGCTGCTGGACGCCGCCGATGCCTATGCTGCCCGCAATGGCCTCGATCTTCCGGAGGAACCCGAAGCCCGCATCATTCCTGCTGATCCCGAGTGCGTGACGCAGCCGTTGCACGATCTCGATCTGGCGAAAGCCGGCGTGACGTCGATTGTCTGGGCGACCGGCTATGCACTCGATTTCAGCTGGTTGAACGTCGACGCTTTCGATGAAAAGGGTAAGCCGAAACATCAACGCGGCGTGGCAAAAGAGCCCGGCATCTATTTCCTCGGTTTGCCCTGGCTGTCGCGCCGCGGTTCCGCGTTTATCTGGGGCGTGTGGCACGACGCGAAGCACATTGCCGATCACATCGTCACGCAGCGCAAATATCTTGCCTATTACGACGACTCGCAACGCCATGCACAGGGCGGCAGCGAGGAAAGCACCGGCAACACGTCCCACGATTCACGCGTTCACAAAGTCAGCGAGTTGGGCGTGAATTGATGTGTATGCTTCTTTAATCCGCGATCCGTATCCGTTTCTCCCTAGCATTGAGGTGCATTGATGAGCCAACCCACGCACACCCGTATCCGCATGTTCAACACGAAGGATACGTATCCGAACCAGACGCTCGACAACGATCTTTGTCAGGCCGTGCGCGCCGGCAATACCGTTTATGTGCGCGGTCAGGTGGGCACGGATTTCGAAGGCCGCCTGGTCGGCCTCGGTGATCCGCGCGCCCAGGCCGAGCAGGCAATGAAGAACGTCAAACAGTTGCTCGCGGAAGCGGGCAGCGATTTGTCGCACGTCGTCAAGACCACGACGTTTCTGACCGACATCCGCTACCGCGAGCCGGTCTATCAGGAAGTCGGCAAGTGGTTGAAGGGCGTGTTTCCTATTTCCACCGGCCTGGTGGTGGTCGCGCTCGGTCAGCCGCAGTGGTTGATGGAGATCGATGTCGTCGCGGTCATTCCGGATGGATGGACGCCGCCGACGGCCTAAGGAGCGGGACATGACATTCTCTATCGTCGGACGTTGTCCCGAATCCGGGCAGCTTGGAATCGCTATCAGTTCGTCCAGCATCGCGGTGGGCGCCCGGTGCCCGTGGGTTCGCGCAGGCGTGGGCGCGGTGGCGACGCAGAACGTCACGCTGCCAGCGCTCGGCCCGCAGATTCTCGATCTTCTGGAGAACGGACAATCCGATCCGGCCGCTGCGCTGGAGCGCGCGCTTGGCGCGAACGAATGGAGCGAGTACCGGCAGGTGACGGTGATCGATAGCCAGGGCCGCACAGCTTTCTTCAGCGGCAAGGAAGCGTTGGGCACGTATCACGCCGTGGCCGGCAAGCAATGTGTGGCCGCGGGCAACATGCTCGCCGGCGTCGAAGTAATCGAGGCGATGGTTCCGGCGTTCGAGCAGGCAACGGGCACGCTCGCCGATCGCTTGCTAGCGGCCATGCATGCCGCAATGGCGGCCGGCGGCGAAGCCGGGCCCGTGCATTCGGCGGCGCTCAGTATTGTGGGCGAACCGAGTTGGCCGATCGTCGATTTGCGGGTCGATTGGGCGGATGACGATCCCCTCGGCCAGCTCGACCATCTATGGCAGGCATATCGGCCGCAGATGCAGGATTACGTGACCCGGGCGCTGAATCCGACTGCCGCGCCCAGCTACGGAGTGCCAGGCGATGAATGACCGATCCAGCCGGGCGCTGCTGGAACAACTGATCGGCTTCGCCACGGTCAGCCGCGAGTCCAATCTGGACATGATCGAATTCATTCGGGATTACCTCGGGGAACTCGGAGTCGAGAGCGAGTTGTTCTACAACGCCGAGCGCACCAAGGCGAATCTGTTCGCGACCATCGGTCCGCGTGAGCGTGGCGGTATCGTGCTGTCCGGTCACACCGACGTGGTGCCGGTCGAAGGCCAGGCGTGGACCGTCGACGCATTCTGCCTTACCGAACGCGACGGGCGGCTCTATGGCCGCGGCACGGCCGACATGAAGGGCTTCATCGCTTCGGTGCTGGCGGCAGTGCCTGTGTTTCTTGAGCGCGAACTGAAGCTGCCGGTCCATCTCGCCTTTTCGTACGACGAGGAAGTGGGATGCCTCGGCGTGCGGCCCATGCTGGCGGAACTGGAGCGGCGCCCGCATAAGCCGACTCTGTGCCTGATCGGCGAGCCGACCGAACTCAAGCCGGTGCTGGGTCACAAGGGCAAGCTGGCGATGCGTTGTCACGTGAAAGGCGCGGCTTGCCATTCGGCTTATGCGCCGTACGGCGTCAATGCCATTCAATACGCGGCGCGCATGATCGGCCATCTGGAAGAGATTGGCGAGCAGTTGGCGCGGCCCGAGCATCACGACGAGCGATTCGATCCGCCGTTCTCGACCGTGCAGACGGGCGTGATCAAAGGCGGCCGTGCGCTCAACATCGTGCCGGCCGAATGCGAATTCGACTTCGAAGTGCGGGCGCTGCCCGGCTATAACGCCCACGAGGTAGCCGACGAGTTGCAGACCTACGCCGAAGCCGAATTGCTGCCGAAGATGCGCGCCGTGAAGTCCGATACCGACATCCGTTTTCAGTCGCTCTCCACCTATCCGGGATTGGCCACTTCGCCCGATAGCGAAGCGGCGCGTCTGCTGGCGCTGCTCAGCGGTTCCACTGAGTTCGGCACGGTTGCGTTCGGCACCGAGGGCGGGCTCTTCGATCAGGCTGGCATTCCCACGGTGGTCTGCGGGCCGGGGAGCATGGACCAGGGGCATAAGCCCGACGAGTTTGTCACCGTCGAGCAATTGCGCCGTTGCGACGCGATGCTGATTCGTCTCGCGGACTATCTGTCGGCCGAGGTTGCTTGAGGTTCTGTCCAGGGCCAGTGGAGCAACCGGACCGAAAAATGAGCTGCGACGGTATCTGTCCGCGGAGCATGGGTACTCCCGGCGGGCAGAGGCCCGATCATTTCTTTGCCGGCCGTTGCTGCGACTTCTTGCTAGCGCTCGTATCGTCCGTCTCGCGCAGCGCCGCGTTGGCCGTGACCAATAATGCTGCGTCGTGGTTACGCAGCGCCTCGTCCACTGCGTCGAATGCCTTCTTTAGCTCCTTCTGCCCAGGCTTCGTGGCATTGCCGCCTTGCGAAATGGCATCGGCTTCCTTTTTCAATCGTCTTACGAGTTTCGCAGCAAACCGGCTGTCTAGCGACCTGTTCTCGACGAACGCCTTGATCTGAGCCGTCAACGCTATCAAAGCCTGTTCAGTTGTTTCATTCGAGTCGCCGGCGTCGTCGGAAAACGATTTCTTGCTCATCAAAACTCTCCAAATTGTGTTTGCTCTCGACGAGCAGGGCAACGCGAAAGCGTAAATTCGCGAGCTGGAATGCGCCGGCATGCCAGCCGTCGCTTGCGCGAAGACATGGAGTACAGGGGCGAATGGGGCGTGTGATTACTGAGGAGCCTTCATGGCGCGTTTTTTACTTATATCAGAACTGCGAGCGCACGAGTGCACAGTTCGTCTTCCAGTCTATAGGTAGTCTGCTGCGTCGCAATAGAGGGCGTGGTAAAAATGTCGAATGGTTGGATGTCACAATTTTGAAAAATATTCGCCTGTGCGATTATGGATCGACCAGCTTTTGATCTGAAGATCATGATCCACGGGGACTCCATGAGTAGCCATGTGCTCATTTGGGCGGCGGTGCCGCACAACAGTGACGGCGTCGTCTTCCAGGTTCGTATTGCCCACGGACTTCAACGTTTCCACGTGTCGCGCCGCGTGCTCGAGGACGTGTTCGACCTGGAGTCGCCGGCTTCGGATGCGACCCAGCTCGAACTCTTCTATACGTTTCTGGAACGTATTCTGGTTCTGGCCGGCAAGAAACGCTCGATTGCCCGCTCGGGCACGGTTGCACTTCAGGCAACGGACTTCATTCCACGGGACAAAAAGGAAAGTGGGTCGAATCTACAGGCAAGCGCATTGCAACTCTGAATCGGTTCACGCGATGTCGCGATGAGTCGTCCATTAGCCTTCCATTAGCTGTCCCAGATGACCGCCGGTATGGCGAATAAGTGCTGCAATCTGGAAAGGTCTGTTACACGGCGCAGATAAATCGCCGTGAGCGGGTTCGCGCAAAAGCTGTTGTAAACCTCTCTGACCACGCTCGGCAGTAGCGTGCGATCCACGGGACGCTCAAGCGCAAAGCGCCGTCCAGAAAGGGTTTGCGCGGTAACTCCCGTGTCTGGCTAAATGTTCAGTACACCATTCTATCCACCCGAGCCGACTCTCCCGTTAATTCGCCAATAACACAATCGACGATTTCTATATAACAAGAGATCATTTCCGCTACAGCGGACAGACTTCTAGCATCGACTCCCTCTAATGGCATATCCCGCAATATCACCATCTTTCCGGAGTCAACCTTGACCAAGAAGCTTGTCTTGGGCGCTACTGTCGCGGCGAGCCTGATCGCTCCGCTCGCGCATGCCCAGAATTCAGTCACACTCTACGGCCTGATCGACGCCGGACTCATGTACACGAATAACGTCAAGAAAGGGTCTTCCCAAGGCTCTCTCATTCAGGCGACGAGCGGCAACATCAACGGGAGTCAGTTCGGCGTGCGCGGCAACGAGGATCTCGGCGGCGGACTTCATGCAGTCTTCGTGCTCGAGAACGGGTTCAACATCCAGAATGGCAAGCTCGGGCAGAACAACCGTCTGTTCGGCCGCCAGGCTTACGTTGGTATCGACAGTGCCCAATACGGGACGCTGACGCTTGGCCGCCAGTACGACTCGGGTGTCGACTTCGTGGCGCCGTTATCCGAAGTGGCTTCGTCGTTCGGAAAGACAGGCTTCTCGCACCCATTCGACAACGATAATCTGGACTACTCTGTCCGCATCAACAACGCTGTCAAGTTCAATAGCCACAGCATTGCAGGTTTGAAGTTCGGAGGACTTTATGCGTTCTCCAACAGCACGGACTTCAGTTCGAATCGCGTATACAGCGTTGGGGCAAGCTACGGGCAGGGGCCGTTAAACCTGGCGGCCAGCTACCTGCAGATCAATGGATCGAACAGCGCGAATACCTCCGGCGCAATCGACACCGCCGAATCGACAGCAAACGGCACGGGCGGATTCCAGCTCGGCGCGGACGTGCAGCGCGTGGCCGCCGCCGGCGTGAACTACGCGTTTGGCCCCGCTGTGCTCGGCTTTGTGTATTCGCATAGCCAGTATCAAGGTACGAAGTCATTTGGGTCGGCTGGCGGCACGGTGCGCTTCGACAATTTCGAAGTGAACGGCCGTTATGCGCTGACGCCGGCTCTGAAGGCGGGCATCGCTTACGTCTACACGGACGGCCATGTGAGTCACACGACGACCTACGGCGCAGACCCCAAATGGAATCAGGTTAATGCGCAACTGATCTATTCGCTTTCAAAGCGAACCGATGTCTACGCGGAAGGCATGTATCAGCACGTGAGCGGCAAGCAGTACGTTGCGTTTGTCAACACATCGGGCGGCGCGTCGTCGAGTGCCAACCAGGTGGTCGGAACCGTTGGATTACGGACCCGGTTTTAAACTATAAGGCTCGTCGACCGTTCTCCGTCAACGCGAGACACGAGACACGAGGCCTGGCGCTCGGCGGCGGCTTCCGGCCGCCACCGAGCGCCTTTCGCCGACGCGACTCTTCGAATCAGGCGCAGTGCACCTGCGTCTCTCACCGCCAGGGCGCCATCGCCTGGAACACACCGTCACGCCTGACCAGTGCGTGTAACAGCGCCGCTGCCAGATGAAGCACGATCAGCGCAAAGAAGCACAGCGCGAGGGCCCGGTGCGCGTTCCATAGCAACGTGTGCAACCCGTTGCTATGCGGCAGGATGGATGGCAAGTGCACCCCGAACACCACGACGGGATAGTCCGCGGCCGACAGCATGCCCCATCCGATCAGCGGAAGTCCGATCATCAGCAGATAGAACGCAAGATGCGACAGGTGGGCGGCGAGTTTCATCGGTTCCGGCATCGATGCCGGCAGCGGCGGCGCGCCGCGCGTCAACCTGAGCACGAGGCGAATCACCGCCAGCACGAGAATCACGATACCGAGCGGCTTGTGGATGGACACCAGCGAAAGATAGTCCGGGCGAATGGTGGACACCATTCCGACACCGATGAACAGCATCGCCAGAATGCAAATCGCCATGAGCCAGTGAAGGGCGCGCTGCAGCGGCGTGAAGCGATCGTGGGTCGGGGTCATGGCGTGGCTCCTTCCGCCGGATGGTGCGGATAGTCCTTATCCTCGGCGGTCCGCCGATTGAACGACACGGAATAGGCGGCTGAGCGCGCGGCGGGAAACGGGTCGTCCGAAACATGCATGCCTGGCGGCAGCACGGTGGGATCGAAGTTGAGATCGCGACACGGCCCGTCAGCCTCGGGCTCGATCGCGTTGACCACCAGCGTCCCCGCCTTGACCTTGCGCCGATCCTCCGGCCAGGCTTTGCTGGGGTCGGCGGTCGGGTCGCCGGGATTGGCGACCGTGACGACCAAAGTCCATCGTTGCGGTCCGCTTTGCACCCGCTGCGTAATATCCGCGGCGAGGAAGTCGGCGGCACGTGCTTTCAACTGGTCGGCGGGTACGGCCTCGGGCTGCGCGGCGGGCACGAAGGACCAGCGCACCGCCTGGTCCTCTCCCGCGGCATTGGTGAAAATGAAGCTATTGAGGCTGTTGTACCGTTCCTGTGCATACGAGCCCGTCCATGGCGCGCTGCCGGCCCACGCGACAAAAGCGCCGAACTCCGGGTGCGCAGCGGCAAAGTTCTTCATGGCGTCCGGGTCGGTCTTGTCGGCCGACGCCTCGAGCAGAGCGTAGAAGGCCTGCGGCGTGGCGACCGGGAAGACGGGGGCGTCGATCATCGCCGAGCGCCATTCGCTTCTGTCCGGCGCGACGATACGCAGACTCAGGCCGCGTACCCGCACCGTGGCGTCCGGGGCCTTGGGGTCCGCCGTGGCGAGGTTGAAACGCCCCGTGACCGGATACGAGCCAGGCGCGAACATCGGCGCCCTGGACAGGGCCGCGGCCGCACCATTCGATTCGAAGTTGCCGGTAAAGCAGATGCCCTTGGCATGATTGCGCCGGAAGCCGAGCGCCGCGCCGCCCGGCGGCGCCAGGCCGTTGACGATCTTTGCCGGCGTCAGGCGCCCTGGCGAAAGCCAGCCGGCCGTATAGGCGAAGGCCGCGACCAGCGCGGCCACGATGACTGCAATCAGAAGCAGCGAACGGACTGCGGACGTACTGGATGTCGGTCTGTCGGCCATCGATCTCTCCCGATCAATGATTCGGCTGAATGGAAATCTAGCAGGGTGGCGACAATAGTGCCATTGATTGATCAATCGTGCCTGGTCGCTGCCAGGCGTCGTAATGCGCGAACTCCTGGTGCGGGGTCGCCATGTGCCTTTGGTTCTGCACGCTCAAGGGAACGCCGAAAAAACTTCAAGGAAAGGCCGGCGCCGCGGGCAAGACAACTTCCGCCGCGGCGCAGCCCATTCCCCAACATCAATCCCGCGCCGAAGAAGCCGCGCCGTGGCTTAGCCAATCCAGCACGGCGGTCGCATCGTCGTCCGCGCCTTGCCGCGCCCTGGCGACCGTCTCCGCCACGTCGGCGCTCGGCACCGCACGACGGATCGCCACCCCGACCGCAAGAATATCGATCATCACCAGATGCAGAATCCGCGAAATCATCGACAACTGCGACTCGCGAATTTCGATGTGATCGGTTTCGAGCGCAACCGTGGCCCGCTTGGCCAAAGGCGTATTGCTCGACGTGATCGCGATCACCTTGGCGCCGGCCTGCATCGCTACATCCAGCACGCGCAGCAGTTCAGGCGCGCGCCCCGATTTGGACACCGCCACGATCACATCGCCCTTGCCGAGCAATGCCGCCGACGCCGCCTGCATGTACAGATCGCCGTACGCAATCGTCGGAATGCCGAAACGGAAGAACTTGTAGTGCGCGTCCTGCGCGACGATGTTCGAATTGCCGAGGCCATAGAACTCGATGCGCCGCGCGCCGTTCAGCAGATCGATGGCCCGCTCTACGTGCTCGAAGTTCAGATGCTCGCGCAACTGCAGGATCGCCGACACGGTGTTGTCCAGCACCTTCGCGCCGAAGTCCGTGGCCGTGTCGCCCAGATGTACCTGGCTGTGGCTCACCGGAATCGTGCCGGTCAAGCCCGTTGCCAGCTTCAGCTTGAAATCGGACAAGCCCTGGCAGCCGAGCGAACGGCAGAAGCGGATCACGGTAGGCTGACTCACGTCGGCCTTGCGCGCGATATCGACGATCGGATCGTTGATGATCGAACGCGGGTGATTCAGCGCGAGATCGGCCACGCGGCGTTCGGCCGGCGTCAACGCATCGCGCATCTGGCGAATCCGCTCGAACACTGCCGATGAACTGCCGCCCGCGCGGTTCGACAACTGTTCGGCGAGAATTGCCGAGACGCCGAGGAAGGCGGGATATTCGGCGGTAATCACATACGTCGGCACATTCTGCAGGTACGCCTCGAAGCGGCCCTTGGCTTCGAAGCGCTTGCGAAAAGACGAGCGGGCGAAGAGCTCGCCAAGCCGCGGCACCACGCCGCCGCCGATATAGATGCCGCCCAATGCGCCGAGCGTCACCGCGATATTGCCGGCGAAGGTGCCGAGAATGCCGCAGAACACGTCGACGGATTCGGCCGCGAGCGGCTCGCCTTCCATCGCGCGCTTGACGATCTCGATCGTATCGACGTTGGCCGCCACGCGCTTCTTGTCGCGGCCCGCGAGCGCGCGGTAGATCACTTCGATGCCCGGACCCGCGGCCACGCGTTCGAACGACACGTGCGACCACTTCTTGCGCGCGTATTGCAGCACGATGTCTTCGCGTTCGTCGGCCGGCGCGAAGGTGGCGTGGCCGCCCTCGCTGCCGAGCGCGATCCAGCGGTCGTCGGCGGGAATCAGGCCGGACACGCCCATGCCGGTGCCCGGCCCGAGCAGGCCGATCACGCTGTTCGGCCGGCGCGTGCCGCCGCCCACCTGCACGCGTTGCGCGTCGGTGAGGCCGGGCAGTGCCATGGCCAGCGCGGTGAAGTCGTTCACCACCAGCAGCGTGTCGAAACCGAGCGCGCGGCGCGTGGCTTCGATCGAAAAGCTCCAGTCGTGGTTCGTCATGCTTACCTGATCGCCGTCGACCGGGTTCGCAATCGCGATCGCCGCGTGATTCACGCGGCCGATCTTGGTGTCCTTCAGATACCTCTTGATGACTTCGGCAACACCCGGATAGTCCGCGCACGGATAGACCTTCACCGAGCCGATTTCGCCCGGACTCGCCTCCAGCGCGAAGCGCGCATTGGTGCCGCCGATATCGGCCAGCAGCCTGGGTCCATCGGCGTGCTGGCCCGCGCCCGGAGCAGCCTTAGTTTGCACACCAGTAGACATCGAGTCTCACTCCCTTGTCGTTTGCCAACTGTGAGATGGCATTTTTTTGTAGCGCAGCGGTGGCGGCATTCAGCACGTCCATCTTGCGCGGTCCTGCAATCAGCAAAAACAGATGCTTCACTTCCTTCAATGCGGACATCGACCAGCTCACGCGCGCATGCGGCGCGCTGCCGGGATGCACGGCAACGAAGCGCTCGGCGGTGGTGATCGCATGATCCCATTCGGGCGAGTCGGCAAAGATCGACGCGGTGTGGCCGTCTTCGCCCATGCCGAGAATCGCGACGTCGGGCACGCTGCTAAAACGCGCGTCGGCATTCAGCGCGGCGACATGCGCGTTGATATCCTGCGTGGTGTCCACGAGCGGCCAGAACGCGGCGTTCTTCGCGGCGTTCTGCAATAGCGTGGCGCGTACCAGTTGCGAGTTGCTCGCGCTGTCCGTTTCGGGCACCCAGCGGTCGTCGACCAGCGTCACGGCAATGCGTGCCCAGTCGAAGGACTGCGTGGACAACGTCTGCAGGAACGGGCGCGGACTGCTGCCGCCGGACACTGCAAGCATTGCCGGGCGCGCGCCGGTGGTGGCACCGGCGGCCTGTGCGGCGAGCGACGCATGCAACGCGTCGCCAACCGCTTTCGCCAACGCGTCGGACTGGGCGCGTTGATCGTCGAAAGCGTGAAGCTCGATCACTTCTCCTCCGTGCTGCTTTCTTGTTGGATCTGCCGAATGTGCCGTCCTGCTCTCACGCGATGCCTGCAAGATGGATGACTTGCAGGCGCCCTCGTGATACCGGCGCCATTCCGTTCAGTTCGTCGGTGGGTCTTACAGGCGCCACGCCATGTTCCGTGGAATACGACGTGGCGCCGCGATTCAATTCTCTTCTTCGAGCCAGCAGGTGCCGTGCTGTGCCAGCATCGCACTCGATGCGGCCGGTCCCCACGTGCCCGAAGCATACGGCTTGGGCGGCTTGTTCGACGCCTTCCATTCGTTCAGGATCGGTTCGACCCAGCGCCAGGCGGCTTCCTGCTCGTCGCGCCGCACAAACAGCGCGAGGCGGCCGTTGATCACGTCGAGCAGCAGACGCTGATACGCTTCCATCTGTCCTTCGCGGAAGAACTGGTCGAACGCGAGGTCGAGGTGGACGCTGGCGAGATTCATGCCTTCGCCGGGCTGCTTCGCGAGACAGTAGAGGCGAATGGTCTCGTTCGGCTGCAGGCGGATCACCAGGCGATTCGCGCCGGCGCGCAGCGCGGAGGCGCCCAGCGCCGAATGCGGCACGGGGCGAAAGTTCACCACGATCTCGGCGACGCGATCGGCCAGCCGCTTGCCGGTGCGCAGGAAAAACGGCACGCCGGCCCAGCGCCAGTTTTCGATCTCGACCTTCAGCGCAACGAAGGTTTCGGTCGTGCTGTCCGGCCTGACGCCAGGCTCCGTTGCGTACGCCGGCACGGAAGTGCCGCGAATCACACCCGAATGATACTGGCCGCGCACGGCCACCTTGCCGATATCGCGCGGATCGATAGGTTTGAGCGCACGCAGCACGCGCAGCTTTTCGTCACGCACCGAATCCGAATCCATGGAATGCGGCGGCTCCATCGCGACGATGGAGAGCAATTGCAGCAAATGGTTCTGCACCATGTCGCGCAGCGCGCCGGTATTGTCGTAGAAGTCGCCGCGCGCTTCCACGCCGAGCTCTTCCGCGATCGTGATCTGAATGCTTTCGACCCACTCCCGGCGCCACAGCGGCTCGAACAGCGCATTGCCGAAGCGCAGCGCCAGCAGATTCTGCACCGGCTCTTTACCGAGGTAGTGGTCGATCCGGTAGATCTGTTCTTCAGCGAAGATTTCGCCGACCGCATCATTAATTGCGTTCGACGACTTGAGGTCGTAGCCGAGCGGCTTTTCCAGCACGATGCGGGCGTTCGCATTCAATCCCACCGACGCGAGCGCGTGGCAGATCGGCACGAACAGCGACGGGCCGGTGGCCAGATAGAACACGCGGATGCCGGGCAGATCCTGAATGGCGTCGCGCAGCAGCGCGAAGTCGTCCGGGTTGCCGAGGTCGATCTTCACGAACTCGATGCGCTTCAGAAAGCTCGCCCATGCCGCTTCGTCCACACCGTTCTTCGACACATGCGGTTTGACGTGCTCGTTCACCCACTGCAGATATTCGCTGCGATCCGCCGCGTGCCGGGCCACCGCGAAGATCTTGCCGCTGTCGGCCAGCATGCCGCCCGCACGATGTGCTTCAAACAGTGCCGGCAGAATCTTGCGCATCGACAGATCGCCGGTTCCGCCGAAGAGAACGAAGGTGAAGCTTGAATCGGTTTGCATGAGTCTCCGTCGATTGTCCTGGGGCCGCGGAAAGTGAGTGGAAGCGCGACCGTAGTCCGATAAAATTTTTTTTGACACTGAATTGTAGTTTAACTACAATCCAAATCAAGAGGTAGCGCTAATTCGATGAAAAAAGCGTGCGCTGTGAGTCAAGATGCGCGTTTTCCCGAATCGGCAGGCGTCCCCTGCATGTTAACGGACATTGCGTGCCGGCACTTGCCAGCATGCCCGGCGGACCTTGCGGAAAGTCGGGCGGTTGAGCGGCCGGCAGGGTCTGCCCCAAGTTGACGTGCAAGGCACCTCGAGTCTGCCGCGCGCGACGCGGGCAGGCAAAAATCAAAAGAGGAGACAGTCAGTTGCATCCCGAACCACTCATCTCTTGAGCTTCCAGCGGCCGGACATCGGTCCGCCGGCACATGCCTCGCGCATGCGCCCGACCGTGCTCGATCGCCCAGTGTTTTGCCTGTTTGAACCAACCACAGCACCCTGGCGACATCAGGGGCCATTTGTTTTTTGTTCAGGTGTCTGGAGGAGATAAGCAATGAAATTTCGCGCGATCATGGGCGCTTTGTGCGCCGCAGGTCTGATGTGTGGCGTCTCGGCGGTGCAAGCTGCCGAGTCGATCGAAGTGTTGCACTGGTGGACCTCGGGCGGCGAATCGAAAGCCGTCGGCGTCCTCAAGGACGACATGACGAAGCAGGGTTACACGTGGAAGGACTTTGCGGTTGCGGGTGGCGCGGGCGCGGCTGCCATGACGGCACTCAAGACGCAGGTGATCTCGGGCAACGCGCCGAGCGCCGCGCAGATCAAGGGTCCGCTGATCCAGGACTGGGCGCAGCAAGGCGTGCTGGTGCCGATCGACGCGGCCGCCGGCGACTGGAAGAAGAACCTGCCGCCGGAAATCGACAAGATCATGCATGCGGACGGTCACTACGTCGCCGCACCGTTCTCGGTGCACCGCGTGAACTGGCTGTACATCAACAAGGCAGCGCTGGACAAGGCGGGCGGCAAGGCGCCGACCACGTGGCCTGAATTCTTCGCCGTCGCGGACAAAATGAAGGCCGCGGGCATCCAGCCGATCGCGATGGGCGGCCAGCCATGGCAAGACCTGACGCTGTGGGAAGACGTCGTGCTGTCGCAAGGCGCGGACTTCTACAAGAAGGCGCTGGTGGACCTCGACGAAAAAACGCTGACCTCGGACAAGATGGTCGGCGTATTCGACACGGTCCGCAAGATTCAGGGTTACTTCGACGCGGGCCGCACGGGCCGTGACTGGAACCTGGCAACGGCGATGGTCATCAACGGCAAGGCCGGCATGCAGTTCATGGGCGACTGGGCGAAGGGCGAATTCGCCAACGCCGGCAAGAAGTCGGGCTCGGACTACATCTGCGCCGCTGTGCCGGGCACGGAAAAGTCGTACACGTTCAACGTCGACTCGTTCGTGTTCTTCCAGCAGAAGGGTGCGAAGGCGGCCACGCCGGGTCAACTCGCACTGGCCAAGACGATCATGTCGCCGGACTTTCAGGAGCAGTTCAGCCTGAACAAGGGTTCCATCCCGGTTCGCCTGGGCGTGTCGATGGCCAAGTTCGACGACTGCGCGAAGAAGTCGTACGCGGATGAACAGGTGGCGATCAAGTCGGGCGGCTATGTGCCTTCGCTGGCACACGGCATGGCGCAACCGGATGCAGCAGCCGGCGCGATCTCGGACGTGGTCACGAAGTTCATGAACTCGCAGCAGGATTCGAAGAGCGCAGTTGCCGCGCTCGCGAAGGCAGCGAAGACCAAGTAGTCGCGTCAAGCGATGCGGCGCGCCCGGCGGTTCAGCAACGGGCGCCGGGCGCGCCCTTCGTGTCGCCGGTTGCCGGGCTGTCTAGCTCGCATCGGCAGGCGGCTTTACCTGGTTTCATAGAGTCACACCTATGCCGTTGCGGCTTCGCGTTTTTCAGCGTGAAGGTGCCGGCGGTACAGTTTCAGCAGGAGTCGAGTAGTGACTGCTTCTATCAGCGGAAACGGGAAACCGGCCACCGCCACCCGCCGCGTGTCGCCCATGGCGGCCCTTGCCGATCGCTGGATTCCGAAGCTGGTGCTCGCACCCAGCGTCGTGATCAGCCTGATCTTCGTGTACGGCTTCATCGCAATCACCGGCTATCTGTCGCTGTCCAATTCGCGGCTGATGCCTCGTTATGAATTTGTCGGTCTCGATCGTTATCGCGAACTGTTCGATAACGACGTGTTCTGGACGTCGGCTGCGAACCTCGGCTGGTTCGGCATCCCGTTCATCGGTATCTGTATCGGCCTGGGTCTGTTTCTCGCGATCCTGCTCGATCAGCAGATCCGCAACGAAGGCGCGCTGCGCGCCGTGTTCCTTTACCCGATGGCGCTGTCGTTCATCGTGACGGGTACGGCGTGGCAATGGATCATGACGCCGAGCATCGGCCTCGAAAAGGTGTTTCACGACTGGGGCTGGACGAGCTTTTCGTTCAGCTGGCTGGGCGACCCGGACAAGGCGATTTTCTGCGTCGTGATCGCGGCCGTGTGGCAGTCCACCGGTTTCGTGATGGCGCTGTTCCTCGCGGGCTTGCGCGGGGTGGACGGGGAAATCTTCAAGGCCGCGCAGATGGATGGCGCGGGCTTGCCCACCATCTATCGCAAGATCGTGATTCCGAGCATGCGCCCGGTGTTCTTCTCCGTGCTGCTGATTCTCTGCCACATCACGATCAAGACGTTCGATCTGGTGGTCGCGTTGACCGCGGGCGGTCCTGGCACGTCTTCGTCGCTGCCGGCCATTTTCATGTACACGTTTTCGTTCAATCGCGGGCAGCTGGGCGTCGGCGCGGCATCGTCGATGATGATGCTCGCCACCGTCGTAGCCGTGCTCGTGCCGCTGATGTATCTGGAATCGAGGAGCACCCGCAATGCAGCCTAAGATGACGATCAGCCGTGCCGTCATTTATGCGGCCTTGATTCTGTTCGCCCTGTATTTCCTGTTTCCGCTGTATGTGATGCTGTCCACGTCGTTCAAGGACATCGACCAGCTGCGCACCGGCAATCTGCTCACGCCGCCCACGCACTGGACCGTCGATCCGTGGATCAAGGCATGGAGCGGTGCCTGCACGGGAGTGCGCTGCGACGGCATGCAGCCCTTCTTCATGAATTCGGTGCGGATGGTGATTCCGGCCGTGCTGATCTCGTCGATCATCGGCGCGTTCAACGGGTATGTGCTCACGCACTGGCGTTTCCGTGGCGCTGACCCGATCTTCACGATGATCCTGGTCGGCTGCTTCATCCCGTTCCAGGCCATCCTTCTGCCGATGGCGCGTTTCGAAGGCTTTCTCGGCCTGTCGAACACGACGACCGGTCTGGTGGTGGTGCACGTGATCTACGGTATCGCCTTCACCACGATGTTCTTCCGCAACTTCTACGTCAGCATTCCGGCCGAGCTCGTGAAGGCGGCGCGTATCGACGGCGCGGGTTTCTTCACGATCTTCACGAAGATTCTGCTGCCGGTCTCGCTGCCGATTTTCATGGTGTGCCTGATCTGGCAATTCACGCAGATCTGGAACGACTTCCTGTTCGGTATCGTGTTCTCCGGTGTCGATTCGATGCCGATCACGGTGGCGCTGAACAACCTCGTAAACACCTCGACCGGCGTGAAGGAATACAACGTGGACATGGCCGGCGCGATCATCGCCGCACTGCCTACGCTGCTGGTCTACATCATCGCCGGGCGCTATTTCGTGCGCGGCCTGACGGCCGGCGCGGTGAAGGGCTAGACGCCAGGCTAAACCATCCGAGCGCGGCGGCGTCTGTTCGATTCGAAGCCGCCGTCACCCGACAAAGTTTTCAAGCTGTACCAGAGACAAGAGGATTCACAGCATGGCAAGCCTTTCCATCCGTGACGTGTACAAGACTTACCCGAACGGGGTGCCGGTTCTGAAGGGTGTCAACATCGACATCGAAGACGGCCAGTTCCTGATTCTCGTCGGCGGTTCGGGCTGCGGGAAATCGACGCTGCTCAACATGATTGCCGGCCTCGAAACCGTGACCAAGGGCGAGATCCAGATCGACGGCAAGACGGTGAACAACCTGTCGCCGAAAGATCGCGACATCGCCATGGTGTTCCAGTCGTACGCGCTGTATCCGTCCATGACGGTGCGCGAGAACATCTCGTTCGGCCTGAACATCCGCAAGGTGCCGAAGCAGGAGCAGGCACAGATCGTCGACCGCGTGTCGAACACGCTGCAGATCACGCACCTGCTCGACCGCAAGCCGGGTCAATTGTCCGGCGGCCAGCGTCAGCGCGTGGCAATGGGCCGTGCGTTGGCGCGCGACCCGGTCATGTTCCTGTTCGACGAACCGCTGTCGAACCTCGACGCGAAGCTGCGTATCGAGATGCGTTCGGAAATCAAGCTGCTGCATCAACGCCTCGGCACGACGATCGTCTACGTGACGCACGATCAGATCGAAGCCATGACGCTCGGCGACCGCATCGCGGTGATGAAAGACGGTATCGTCCAGCAGTTCGGCGCACCACAGGAAATCTACGACTCGCCGTCGAACCTGTTCGTGGCGGGCTTTATCGGCGCGCCGCCGATGAACTTCATCCAGGGCAAGCTGGTCGACCAGGGCGCGGGCGTGGCGCTCGAACTGGATACGGGAGTCGCGCGCACGGCGCTGAACCTGCCGTTCGACTCCGCGAAGGTGAAGTCGCATGTGGGCCGTGACGTGATTCTCGGCCTGCGTCCGGAGCGTATCACCGACGCGCGTGGCGCGCACGGCGACAACGCGAAGCTGCAACCGATCGAAGTGAAGGTCGACGTGATCGAGCCGACCGGCCCGGACACGCTGGTGTTCGCACAGGTCAACGGCAAGCGGATTGTGAGCCGCGTGCACCCGGCTTCGAATCCGCAGCCGCTGACGAACACGACGCTGCTGTTCGATACCTCGAAGGCGGTGCTGTTCGATCCGACCAACGAAGAGCGGATCGCCTGACCGCGAAGTTCGGATTGTGTTTAAAAAAAGCCCCATATGTTGCAAGACGCATGGGGCTTTTGCTTGTGCGACGTCGCCTCATTGCTCCGCAATATGCAGATCCGGATTGTTCCGCGCCAGCTCGGTTACCCACTCGATGAACGCGCGCAACCGCGAACTCAGATTGCGGCGATGCGCGTAGAGCACCGATAGCGGCGTGCCGGGGCTCGTGTAGGTGGTGAGAATTTCCTTCAGCGCGCCCTGTTTGATCAGATCGGAGACCATGAAGCGCGACGGCTGGATGATGCCGTGACCGAGCACGGCCGCACCGATATACACCGAGCCGTCGTTCACCGCCAGCACGCTCTTCAGCGTGACCTTGGCCAGTTCGCCGTCCACTTCGTATTCGAACGGGAACGTTTTGCCCGTGCGCGCGGACACGTAGTTGACCGCGCGATGTTCGCTCAATGCTTCGAGCGTGGTCGGCTCGCCGTATTTCTCCAGATACGCCGGCGACGCGCACGTGACGATCCGCGCCTGACCGATCCGCCGCGCAACGAGACTCGACTCCTCCGGCGTGCCCATGCGGATCACGCAATCCACGCCGTCCTGAATCAGGTCGATGTTGCGATCGGCGAGGCCGAGCCGCACGTCGATCTCGGGGTACTGCCGGTAGAAGTCGTCGAGCGCGGGCAGCAGCAGCGCGCGGGCCAGCGTGCCGGACGTATCCACGCGGATCGTGCCGGCCGGATTTTCGCGCTTGTTCGACAGCGACGATTCGGCTTCGGCGACTTCGGCGAGGATGCGCACGCAGCGCTCGTAGAACAGCGCGCCGTCTTCGGTGACGCTGACCTGGCGCGTCGAACGGTTCAGCAGACGCACGCCGACGTGTTCCTCCAGCGCCTGGATGGTGCGGCTGACTTTGGCGCGCGGCAGGTCGAGCGACTCGGATACTTTGGTGAAGCTGTTCGCCTCGACCACACGCGTAAATATCTCCATCGCTTCGAAACGGTCCATGTTTTGCCTTGTGAGTGATTGGCGGAAGTAGGTGTCGAAGTGAAGTGTATAGGTTGGAAAAATTGTTGTCCCAAAGGGTAAGAATGGGCGGTTTGCCAGTGCTCGTGTTGAGGTTTGTCCGCAGCCGCAGCCGCCGCCGTGCCGCCGCGCTCAATCCCGGTCCGGCGCGCCGAGGGGGAAAAACGCGCGATACGGGCGCGCTTCGTCCACCGCGCGCGCAAACGACGGCCGCGCCAGCAGCCGCTTCCGGTAGGCGAGCACGTGCGGGAAGGTCGGGCCGATGGCGTGCGTCCAGTCGGCATAGAAGAGGAACGGCGCGGCGCCGCAGTCGGCGAGGCTGAAGGTGTCGCCGGCGGCCCATTCGCGTTCCGCCATCACATTGTCCAGCCAGCCGTACGCGGTGTCGAGCAGGGCACGCGCCTCGGCCACCGAGTGCGGATCCCGTTCCGGCCCCGGGCGCAAACTGTCATAGACGATCTTCTGCTGCGGAGTCGAGATGTAATTGTCGAAGAAGCGGTCCATGCTGCGTACTTCGAGCGCGGCGCGCGCGTCGGCCGGCAGGAGCGGCACCGCCCCCGGGTGATAAAGACCCAGATATTCGATGATGATGCTCGACTCCGCCACGGTCCGGGCGCCGTCCACCAGCACCGGAAACCGCCTGATCGGCCAGAGCGCGGCGAATTCGGCCATGATTTGCGGGTCGTCGTGCGCCAGCAGGCGTAGCTCGAATGGCGTGCCGTTTTCGTAGAGCGCGGTCAGAACCTTCTGGCAGTAAGAGGAGAAGGGATGGGCGTAGAGCTTCAGAGGCATCGTGGTCACCTTGGACGGTTGCTAGTGCGGAGTGCGCGGCGGCGCAATGACGGCCAAAGAGGCCGTTTACCTCACGACGAACGGCAGCGGCACAAATCGACGGGCGCCACGATCCGGCCAGTATTGACCAGGAACAGCAACTTGTCATACCTGACGGCGTTGTTCGGCGGCTTCAGGCGTGCCGGCGACCAACAGGTCAGTTTGGAACACGGCGCGCTGCCCGTTCGCGGGCATGCGCCGCACGTGAATGCAAGCTGTGCCGCGCTGGCTAGTGCGGCAAGCGGACATCGAACCTGAACGTCACCAGCCTTGCAAGCAGGATAAAGGCGGTGGCGATCAGCACGCTATAGACCGTGTCGAAGTCGAAGTAATCCAGCAGCACATAAAGCCAGCAGCCGACGAAAGCGCAGGTCGCATAAGGCCGCGAGTCGCGCAGAATCAGCGGCACTTCGTTGCACAGCACGTCACGAATCACGCCGCCGAAAACCCCGGTCAGTACGCCCATCATCACCGAGGTGAACCACGGCATTTGCGCGTCGTGCGCGATCGACGTGCCGGCGATGCTGAAGAGGCCAAGCCCAATCGCATCCGCCACCAGCAAAACCCGCTCGGAAAGCAGGCGCGACGTCATTTTCAGCAGCGTCGGCGCGAACAGGGACATCACGAAGATCGCGATCAGATAATCCTGATGCTCGACCCAGTAAAAAGGCCGGCGCTCCAGCAGCACGTCGCGCAACGTGCCGCCGCCGAAGGCCGTGGCGATCGCCACCAGAAACGTGCCGACGGCATCGAGCCGGCGGCTTCTGGCCTCGATGAAACCGGAAATGGCGTAGGCGAAAATCGCCAGCGCTTCCATGATGGTCAGCGCGAGCGTCAGCCTCGGATGGATCACCGCGGCTCCGTCAGGGTCTGGCGTGCGCCGGCACGGCGCCAGGCTGCAGCAGAACGACCACTGCTCCCGCGCCGCCGTCGTGCGGACGCGCCTGGCAGAACGCAATGACTTCGGACTTCTGCACGAGCCACGCGCGCACTTTGCCTTTCAGCACCGGCTCTTTGCCGATCGATCCCAGACCCTTGCCGTGAATCACGCGCAAACACCGCAAGCCGCGTTTCACCGACTCGCGGATGAACTCTGCCAGCGCCTCGCGCGCTTCCTCGCGGCGCATGCCGTGCAAGTCGATCTGCGCCTGCACGATCCAGTCGCCGCGCCGCAGTTTGCGCACGACTTCCTGACTCACGCCGGGGCGGCAGTAGGAAAGCGTTTCGTCGGTTTCCAGCAGGACTTCGGGATCGAACTCGTCCGAGATCGCTTCGTGCAGCACGGCTTCTTCATCGAGCCGGGTTTGCACCGGCAGCGGCGGCGGGGGATTGCGCGGCAGCGTGGCGCGCGGCGGCACGGCTAGCGGCGCGACCGAGCCGATCTCGCGGCGAAACAGATCGGCGTCCGCCGAGGCTTCGCGCTGCGCGGCCGCAGCGGCCGCCCGTTCGCGCTCGCGCCGTTGCGCGTCGACTTTTAGCGCATCGCGCAACGCGCCGAGGCCGGCGAGACCGGCCGCTGGTTCGAGTTTCGGTTTGACGGCGGGCGCAGCCGGTTCGGGCGCGGGCCGCGCGACGGCGCGCGCGCGCTTCGGTTCGCTCGGATGGGGCTGATTCTTCGGCATATTGGTAATACACGCAGAGAAGTAGTTCGGTCGCGCGACGTTTGTTTGCGAGCGGAATGCAAAAAGGCCGCCGGCTATTCAGCCGCGGCCTTCTTCGAGCAGGCGGCCGGGCCATGCCCAGCCGCCATTTTACCGTTGCGCTAATCTTCCCGGCCGGGTCTCGGACCGGCGCGGCCGATCAACGCTCGGCTTCCTGACTCATGGCGTGCTCGCCGGCCATTTCGTCGATGGTTTCCAGATAGCGCTGCGCGTCGAGCGCGGCCATACAGCCCGTGCCCGCGCTGGTGATTGCCTGGCGGTACACGTGGTCCTGCACGTCGCCCGCGGCAAATACGCCCGGCACGCTGGTGGCGGTCGCAAAACCGTTCAGGCCGCCCTTGGTGATGATGTAGCCGTTCTTCATCTCCAACTGGCCCGCGAAAATGTCCGTGTTCGGCTTGTGGCCGATCGCGACGAACAGGCCTTGCAGCGCGAGGTCCGTGGTTTCGCCGGTCTGCGTGTGCTTGATGCGCAGGCCGGTCACGCCGGACTGGTCGCCGGTCACTTCGTCGAGCGTGTGGTTCCACTTGATCTCGACAATGCCTTCTTTCTCTTTGGCCAGCAGACGGTCGATCAGGATCGGCTCGGCGCGGAACTTGTCGCGGCGATGGATCACGGTCACCTTCTTCGCAATGCCGGCCAGATAGAGGGCTTCCTCGACCGCGGTATTGCCGCCACCGATCACGGCCACATGCTGCTGCTTGTAGAAGAAACCGTCGCAGGTGGCGCAAGCCGACACGCCCTTGCCCATGAACGCTTCTTCCGACGGCAGCCCGAGGTATTGCGCCGATGCGCCGGTTGCGATGATCAGCGAGTCGCAGGTGTATTCGCCCGAGTCGCCGATCAGGCGGATCGGCTTCTCGTCCAGCTTGGCCGTGTGGATGTGGTCGAAAATGATTTCAGTGTTGAAGCGCTCGGCGTGCTCCAGAAAGCGCCCCATCAGTTCCGGGCCTTGCACGCCGTTGGCGTCGGCAGGCCAGTTTTCGACGTCGGTCGTGGTCATGAGCTGGCCGCCCTGGGCGAGGCCCGTGACGAGCACCGGCGCGAGGTTCGCGCGCGCCGCGTAGACCGCTGCCGTGTAGCCGGCGGGACCGGAACCGAGAATCAGAACCTTGGCGTGTTTCGTGGAAGTTGCGGGCATGATCGAATCCTTTTACGGCGCCCGGCTCGCCCATGCGAGGCCGCGCGACTTGAGCTGGAACTATAGTTGGGTATCAGTGCGGCATTATAAAGGGCGGGGCGCCCGCCTGCTCCATCAAGCTTTCCGATCGCGCCGATAGCGTCGGCGGCGCGCCCTGCAACGCCTTTCTGTGGCCAGACGGCCAAGTTACCGTCATTTACAGCCTCGCGCGGGGCACTGCGTTTACAATAGGCCGGATCGAAGTTCCCGGAAGCCGGGATCGGGCCCGAAGCCCCGCTGGGTGAGGCTCGGCTACGGCCCAGGCGACAACCCAGGCCGGGAATCGGGCACACACGCAACAGGATCAATGGCAAAAGCTCCCTATTCCGCGAGCGCGCAGGCATTGCCGCACCGCATGTCGCGCCTCTTCACCGAAATCCGCTGGATCCTGCAGGTGGCGCTCGGCGTTTTCCTGCTCATGGCGCTCGTCAGCTACAGCAGGCGCGATCCGAGCTGGACCCACGCCGCGCAGGTCGACCATATCGCCAACTGGGCGGGCCGCGTCGGCGCGTGGACGTCGGACATCCTGCTGCTGCTGTTCGGCCTGTCCGCCTACTGGTGGATCGTGCTGCTCGGCCGTCATATCTCCGCGAACTACAAGCGCATCAACCGTCACGAGGAATTGCAGGAAGACGCGCCGCGCGACGTGAGTTGGCTCGCCGACGCGTTCGCCTTCATGCTCGTGCTGCTGGCGTGCGACGGCATCGAGGCCTTGCGCATGTGGTCGCTGAAAGTACAGTTGCCGCGCGCGCCGGGCGGCGTGATCGGCGAGGCGGTCGCGCGCGGCGTGTCGCATGCGCTGGGGTTCACGGGCGGCACATTGGCGCTGCTGATCGTGCTCGGCATCGGGCTGTCGCTGTATTTCCGCTTTTCGTGGCTGTCGGTGTCGGAGAAGGTTGGCGAATCCATTATTTCCGCCGTGACCTTCGCGAAGCTGCGCCGCGAGGCCGGCCGCGACCGAAAGCTGGGCGAAGCGGCCGCCGTGAAGCGCGAAGGCAAGGTCGAGAAGGGCCGCGTGCGGATCGAGGAACATGAGCCGGTCATGATCGTGCCGCCGGTCATCACACCGGCCAAGTCGGAACGCGTCGAGAAGGAACGGCAGGTGCCGCTCTTCACGGACCTGCCGGGCGACTCCACCTTGCCGCCCATTTCGCTGCTCGATGCCGCGCCCGTCGCGCAGGAAACCATCTCCGCGGATACGCTGGAATTCACCTCGCGCCTGATCGAGAAGAAGCTCAAGGACTTCGGTGTCGATGTGAGCGTGGTCGCGGCGTATCCCGGCCCGGTGGTCACGCGCTATGAAATCGAGCCGGCCACGGGTGTGAAGGGCAGCCAGATCGTCGGTCTCGCCAAAGACCTCGCGCGGTCGCTCTCGCTCGTGTCGATCCGTGTGGTCGAAACGATTCCGGGCAAGAATTTCATGGCGCTGGAGTTGCCGAACCAGCGCCGTCAGACCGTCAGTCTCTCGGAGATTCTCGGCTCGGCGGTGTATGCGGACGCCGCGTCGCCGCTGACAATGGGCTTGGGTAAAGACATCGGCGGCAAACCGGTGTGCGCCGACCTCGCGAAGATGCCGCACTTGCTGGTAGCCGGTACGACGGGTTCGGGCAAGTCGGTGGGGATCAACGCGATGATCCTGTCGCTGCTCTACAAGGCGAGCGCCGATCAGGTCCGCATGATCCTGATCGATCCGAAGATGCTGGAAATGAGCGTGTACGAAGGCATTCCGCATCTACTCTGTCCGGTGGTGACGGACATGCGCCAGGCCGGTCACGCGCTGAACTGGGCGGTGGCCGAAATGGAGCGCCGCTACAAGCTGATGAGCAAACTCGGCGTGCGTAACCTCGCCGGCTACAACAACAAGATCGACGAAGCCGCCAAACGCGAAGAAAAGCTGCCGAATCCGTTCAGCCTCACGCCGGACGATCCGGAGCCGCTCACGCGCCTGCCGAACATCGTGGTGGTGATCGACGAACTAGCCGACCTGATGATGGTGGTCGGCAAGAAGGTCGAAGAACTGATCGCGCGGATCGCGCAGAAGGCGCGCGCGGCCGGCATTCACCTGATTCTGGCTACGCAGCGTCCGTCGGTGGACGTGATTACCGGGCTCATCAAGGCCAACGTGCCGACGCGGATGGCGTTCCAGGTGTCCTCGAAGATCGACTCGCGCACCATTCTCGATCAGCAGGGCGCGGAATCGCTGCTCGGCATGGGCGACATGCTGTATCTGCCGCCGGGCAGCGGCCTGCCGGTGCGCGTGCACGGCGCGTTCGTGTCGGACGAGGAAGTGCATCGTGTGGTCGACAAACTCAAGGAACAGGGCGAGCCGAACTACATCGAGGGCATTCTCGAAGGCGGCGTGACGGGCGAGGGCGACGAAGGCTCCGCAGGCGCGGGGGGAACCGGATCGGGCGACGGCGAGTCGGACCCGTTATACGACCAGGCGGTCGACGTAGTGTTGAAGAACCGCCGCGCGTCGATCTCGCTGGTGCAGCGGCATTTGCGCATCGGCTATAACCGCGCGGCGCGCCTGCTCGAGCAGATGGAGAACTCGGGCGTGGTGTCGGCCATGTCGTCGAACGGCAATCGCGAGATTCTGGCGCCGGCGCGGGAAGCGGAGTGAGCCAGATGGCCTCGGTTCCGACGCGAAGCGGTGGCGCGCCGTCGGTCATGACCGCTCAACGAATTCAATCAAGGGAGAAAACTACATGCGGCTATTCGCGCAGCAGCACGCTCGAGAGAATGCTCGATCCGGCCGTTTCGGCCAGTTCGCGCGGACCCTCGTGCGTAGTGTGGGCAGTGTGGCGATCGGCGCGTCCGTGCTGTTCGCATCGCAGGCATTCGCGAGCGGCACCGAGCAACTGAAGGCGTTCGTCGCGCAAGTGCATTCGGCGCGCGGCACCTTCGTGCAGCAGGAAGTGCGGGCGCCGAGCAAGGCGCAGGGCGCAAGCGGTACCTTGTCCACCACGGGCGCCGGCAAGACCGGCACGTCGAGCGGCACGTTCACGTTCGCGCGTCCCGGCAAGTTCATCTGGCAATACGAGAAGCCCTATGCCCAACTGCTGCAAGCGGACGGCGACAAGCTCTTCGTGTACGACAAGGATCTGAATCAGGTGACGGTGCGCAGTCTCGGCGGCGCGCTCGGCGCGAGCCCTGCGGCGATCCTGTTCGGCAGCAACGATCTCGACAGGAACTTCACGCTGCGTGACGCGGGCGTGAAGGCCGGCATCGACTGGCTCGAACTGACGCCGAAGGCGAAAGACACGCAGTTTCAGCGCGTGGGCATCGGCTTCAAGGACGGCAATCTGGAAGCGATGGAATTGCACGACGTGTTCGGCAACGTCACGCTGCTGACCTTCTCGAACATTCAGAAGAATCCGCCGCTACCGGCCGATGCGTTCAAGTTCACGGTGCCGAAGGGCGCGGACGTGATCAACGGATAAACCGCCTGCGGGTGGTGTGTGATTGGCAGAAAGCCGCGCTCCGTGCGCGGCTTTTTATTGCGCGCGTTATTCATCCACCTGCAAAACCTGCATGGGATGCGCGGCCTTCATATCGTCGATAAACGCTTCGACGATATCCGTGCGATGCTGCCGCGCCCGCGTGACCATATGGAACGCGACGCGGTAGCGCATCTGAGCCGGATTCAGCGCGGCGAGCAGCCCTTGCTTGACGAACGGCGCCGCGAAATGCCCCGGCAGATAGCCGAGATGATGCCCGGAGAGCACCAGCATCGCGACCGCTTCCATGTTGTCCGCGACGGCGGTGACATTCTGCGGCCTGGTCGAACTCTCGGCTTCGGGCAGCGGATAACTGCGCCACGCCCATTCATGCTGCGCGGCCTCGGCGGGCTGCACCTCGCCTGCTTGCGCGAACAGCGGATGCCCTTTCGCGCAATAAGCGAACTGATCTTCCGCGAACACCTCGGTATATTCGAGCGACGGTACGCGGTGCCAGAAATAGCCGATGCCGATCTGAATCCGCCCATTGAGCAGCAGTTCCTCCAACTCGCCGGGAGAGCGCACCAGAATCGAAAACCGCACCGACTGATCGCGCGCCCGGAACCGGCCGATCGCGTCGCTGATGCGCGTGCTCGCCGACACCGGCGTGTGGCCGATCATGCCGATATCGAGCGTGCCGACCAGCTTGCGGCCCACGTTGCGCGCCTGCATGCCGAAGGTATCGACGGCCGACAGCAGCGCGCGGGCGGCGTCGATGAACTGCTCGCCGCGTGCGGTCAGACTGAAGCCGCCGCGGCCGCGCTCGCACAGCCGGTAGCCGAGGCGCGTTTCGAGTGTGGCAAGCTGTGTGCTGATAGTCGACTGGCCGACGTTCAGGGTCGCCTGGGCCGGTGAGACGCCGCCCGCGTCGACAATGGCGAGAAATACGCGGATCAGCCGCAGGTCGAGATCGGTGAGTTGGGAGAACATGGGTCAGGATACATCGCTGGGAATCAATGTGAAGTTTATGCCGTAGGTATTTTAAGTTCTGGGAAACTGCTCAAGAATCGAGATTCGCCCGGCAAGGTGCGGTTCAGACGCTCCTCCTCGGCCGGTCTGCATGATTTTGCGTGCTGTCCTTTTTTCATTGCCGAGACACGATGAATACCTCTTCCTTCATTAACCCCGAAGCCGGCGAACGGCCGCAGCCGCTGTCCGGCAACGCGATGCCGCGCTGCGGCGGCATTGCGACGATGATGCGGCTGCCGAACGTCGGCTCGGCCGAAGGGTTCGACGCCTGCTTCGTCGGCGTGCCGTTCGATCTCGGCACCTCGAACCGTACCGGCGCGCGCTTCGGGCCGCGCCAGATCCGCAGCGAGTCCGTGCTGCTGCGCCCGTACAACATGGCGACGCGCGCGGCACCGTTCGATTCGCTGCGCGTGGCCGACCTCGGCGACGTCGCGATCAATCCGTACAACCTGCACGATTCGATCAAGCGCATCGAAACCGCGTACGACGAAATTCTCCAGCACGATTGCACGCCGATCACGCTGGGCGGCGATCACACCATCGCGCTGCCGATCCTGCGCGCGATTCATCGCAAGCACGGCAAGGTCGGCCTGATTCACGTCGACGCGCACGCCGACGTCAACGACACGATGATGGGCGAGAAGATCGCGCACGGCACGCCGTTCCGCCGCGCGGTGGAAGAAGGCTTGCTCGATTGCGAGCGCGTCGTGCAAATCGGTTTGCGCGGCACGGGTTACGCGGCGGAAGACTTCGACTGGTGCCGCGATCAGGGTTTCGAAGTCGTGCAGGCCGAGGCCTGCTGGAACCAGTCGCTCGCGCCGCTGATGGCGCGTGTGCGCGAGCGCATGGGCGACGGTCCGGTGTACATCACGTTCGACATCGACGGGATCGATCCGGCCTTTGCGCCGGGTACGGGCACGCCGGAAATCGCCGGTTTGACGGTGCCGCAGGCGCTGGAGATCATTCGCGGTTCGCGTGGGCTGAATATCGTCGGCTGCGATCTGGTCGAAGTCGCGCCGCCGTACGATCCGTTTGGCACGACCGCGCTGCTCGGCGCGAATCTCGCGTTCGAATTGCTGTGCGTGCTGCCGGGCGTCGAGTATCGGGCGTCCACGCGCTGAAGTGACCTCGCAAACAGAAAAGGCCTGCATTTGCAGGCCTCTTCGCGTTTAACAGTGACGTTAGTTCAATCACGCATACGCAGTCTTGCGCGCCGACACGAACGCCAGATAGCACACCGCGCCGATTACCAGCGCGGGCAGCGTCGCGCCGAGATTCGGCAGCCATTGATTGATCGCCTGATACGCGACGATGCCGATGGCCCACGCGAGGAACGCGCTCAGATGCCAGCCGCCCGAGAAGCCGTAACGGCCGCGCACGTCGGCGAGAACCGCAGCTTCGATACGGCGCTTGCGCACGATGAAGTGATCCACCAGCACCACGCCGAACAGCGGCGCGAACACCGAGCCGATCAGCAGCAGGAAGTTCTGATACTTCGCCATCGGCACGAGCAGGGCGATCAGCGTGCACAGCGCGCCGAACGCCGCCGACAGGATGGGCACGCTGCCGCGCGTCCAGAACGTGCCCGTCGATACCGCGGCGGAGTGAATGTCGGCGAACGCGTTGTCGACTTCGTCGATCAGGATCAGCAGCAGCGCGAGGCCGCCGCCGGCTTGCGCCAGCGCGCTTGTCAGCAGCGCGTCGCCGCCGCCTGCCGCGAGGCCGTAGATCGCGCCGAGCGCGTAAAACCAGATGTTGGCGATGCCGTAGCCGAGCAGCGTGCCGCGGAACGTCTCACCGGCGCGCCGGCCGAAGCGCGTGTAGTCCGCGATCAGCGGCAGCCACGACAGCGGCATGGCGACCACCAGATCGATGGCGCCGCCGAACGACATCTCGCCCGTGCCCGGACGCTGCATCAGCGCAGCCAGATCGTGTTTTGCGAGCAGATTCCATGTCAGCCACGCCGCGCCCGCGAGCAACAGCCAGATGCCCCACGTGCGCAGAAAGCGCCGCACGAACGAGAGCGGTCCGCTGATCGCCAGCAGCGTCGCGAGCAGCCCGAAGATCACCGTCCAGATGAGCGGCATGGAGAGGCCGAAGGCCTGTTTGGCGAGGGCGTCGGCGGAATCGCGCATCACGATCACCTCGAACGAACCCCAGCCGACCAGTTGCACCGCGTTCAGCACGGCGGGCACCGACGCGCCGCGCACGCCGAGCGTCGGCCGCAGAGACGACATCGCCGCGAGCCCCGTATCCGTGCCGATCACGCCCGCCAGCGCCAGCAGCACGACGCCGATCACGCTGCCGATCACGATCGCCAGCAACGCATGCGGCAGCGACAGCCCGGGCACCAGCAGCGCGCCCGCTTGCGCGACCAGCAGGCCGATGCCGAGCGAGAACCAGAGCGCGAAGGCGTCGCCGGTGCGGAACGCGCGGCGCGCATCGGGCACCGGCATGAGCGGTGCGTAAGTGGAACCGGCGTCGCCGGCGAGTGGATCTTGTGCCATCTGGTCTTGTCCCTGTTGGTGTTGCTTGCCGATTTGCATGCGATGTTGCGTCGGCGGTTGCGTTTGCTGTTATGTCCGCGGCTGGGGCTTCGATTGCGTGCCCTGTTGCGTCGTACTTTGCCGGATTTTTGCACGGGTCGCGGCGCCCGGCTCGTCCCGGCGCAGTGCGCCGCCTTCGTTCGGGCGCCGTCACTGTCATAATGCAGGATGTTGCCCGCACTTTTGCGTGCTGGCGTGGCTCACCGGCAGTACGCCGCCTTCACACGGACCGCGTCCGGAAAAGCCGAGATTATCCCCAAAACGTCATGTTTGAAGAAACCCGTGCCAATGTTCCGCTCGCCGAACGCCTGCGGCCCCGCAATATCGACGAAGTGATCGGCCAGAAGCACCTGCTCGGCCCGAACAAGCCGCTGCGGGTCGCATTCGAATCCGGCGAAGCCCATTCGATGATCCTCTGGGGGCCGCCCGGCGTCGGTAAAACCACGCTCGCCCGACTCATGGCCGATGCCTTTCATGCCGAGTTCATCGCGTTGTCCGCGGTGCTCTCGGGCGTGAAGGATATCCGCGAGGCCGTCGAGACCGCGCAGATTCATCGCGCGAACGGGCATCAGACGCTCGTGTTCGTCGACGAGGTGCATCGTTTCAACAAGAGCCAGCAAGATGCGTTCTTGCCGCACGTCGAGTCGGGGCTGTTCGTGTTCGTCGGCGCGACGACCGAGAATCCGTCGTTCGAAGTGAATAGCGCTTTGCTCTCGCGTGCCGCCGTCTACGTGCTGAAAAGCCTGACCGACGAAGAGCAGCGCGAGCTGCTCGAGCGCGCGCAAAAGGAACTCGGCGGCCTCACGTTCACCGACGAAGCCCGCGACGCGCTGATCGGTTCCGCCGACGGCGACGGCCGCAAGCTGCTGAACAACCTCGAAATCGTCGCGCGGGCGGCTTCACAGCAAAAGACCACAGAGATCGACGGTGCCTTGCTCGGCAGTGCGCTTGCCGAAAACCTGCGCCGCTTCGACAAAGGCGGCGACGCATTCTACGACCAGATCAGCGCGCTGCATAAATCGGTGCGCGGCAGCAGCCCGGACGGCGCGCTGTACTGGTTCTGCCGCATGCTCGACGGCGGCGCGGACCCGCGCTATCTGGCGCGCCGCATCGTGCGCATGGCGTGGGAAGATATCGGCCTCGCCGATCCGCGCGCCGCGCGCATCGCGCTCGACGCCGCCGAAACCTATGAGCGCCTCGGCACGCCTGAGGGCGAACTGGCGCTTGCGCAGGCCATCATCTATCTGGCGGTCGCGCCGAAGTCCAATGCCGGGTACAACGCGTATAACGAGGCGCGCCGCTTCGTCAGCAAAGACCAGTCGCGCGGCGTGCCGGTGCATCTGCGCAACGCGCCCACCAGGCTGATGAAGGAACTCGGCTACGGTCACGAATACCGCTACGCGCACGACGAACCCGATGCGTACGCGGCCGGCGAGACCTATCTGCCGGAGAACATGCGCGATCCGCATTGGTACGAACCGACGCCGCGCGGTCTGGAAGGCAAGATCGGCGACAAGATGGCGCGTCTGGCCGAACTGGACGCGCAGTGGCGTAGCGAGAACAAGCCGAAGAAGGGGTGAGCTGGTCCGGTGCGTTGCTGGGTGCTTTTTTCGCAGTTCGGTTTGTGGCTGGTTTGTGGCTCGTGGTGCGGCTTTTTCGCGGCTTGTTCCGCGGCTCGGTCTTTACCTCGTCGTGCAGTCTGTTTGCGCTTCGCAATGCGCCTCGTTGAGCGCGTCGGTTCGTACCTTGTCTCGCGCAGCGGCGCACGCCCGGTCGGCTTTGCGCTCACGCTGACCATCTAACCCACCGGCCGCCCGCGCCGGTGCGCTAAAATCCCACCTTCATACAACGAACATCCGCCCCATTCCATGCTCGACATTCAGCTGCTGCGCAAAGACCTCGACGGCGTTGCCAAACGCCTCGCCGACCGCGGCTATACCCTCGACGTGGCGGCCTTCACCGCGCTCGAAGCGGAACGCCGCGATACCCAGACCCGTACCGAAGAGATGCAGGCGCGCCGCAACAGTCTGTCGAAACAGATCGGCGCGCTGAAAGGCAAGGGCGAGGACACCTCGGCGGTGATGGCCGAAGTGAGCGGTATCGGCGACGAGATGAAGGCTTCGGCGGCCAGGCTCGACGAGATCCAGAAGCGTCTGTCGGACCTGCTGCTCGGCGTGCCGAACCTGCCGCACGAAAGCGTGCCGTTGGGCAAGGACGAAACCGAAAACGTGGAAGTGCGCCGCTGGGGCACACCGCGGCAGTTCGAGTTCGAGGTGAAGGATCATGTGGACGTCGGCGCGCCGCTCGGGCTCGACTTCGAGACCGGCGCGAAGCTCTCGGGCGCGCGCTTCACCATGCTGCGCGGCCAGATTGCACGGCTGCATCGCGCGCTGGCGCAGTTCATGATCGACACGCACACGCAGCACCACGGCTATACGGAGATCTACACGCCGTACATCGTGAATCCGGAAATTCTGTACGGCACCGGCCAACTGCCGAAGTTCGCCGACGATATGTTCCGCGTCGAGAAGGGCGGTGACGAAAACACGGTTACGCAATATCTGATTTCCACGTCGGAAATTTCGCTGACGAACACGGTGCGCGACAGCATTGTCGAAGCGGACGCGCTGCCGATCAAGCTGACCGCGCATTCGCCGTGCTTCCGCTCGGAAGCGGGCTCGTATGGCCGCGACACGCGTGGTCTGATCCGCCAGCATCAGTTCGACAAGGTCGAGATGGTGCAGATCGTCGCGCCGGAGACCTCGTACGACGCGCTGGAACAGATGGTCGGCCACGCTGAAACGATTCTGCAGAAGCTGGAGTTGCCGTACCGCGTGATTACGCTGTGCACCGGCGACATGGGGTTTTCTGCTGCCAAGACGTACGATCTGGAAGTGTGGGTGCCGGCGCAGAATACGTATCGCGAAATTTCGAGCTGCTCGAATACTGAGTCGTTCCAGGCTCGCCGCATGCAGGCCCGTTATCGCAATGCGCAGGGCAAGCCGGAGCTGGTGCATACGCTGAATGGTTCGGGGCTGGCCGTCGGCCGTACGCTCGTGGCGGTGCTGGAGAACTTCCAGAACGCCGATGGTTCGGTCACTGTGCCGACCGCGTTGCGCCCGTACCTCGGCGGTTTGGAGCGGCTGGAATTGCCGGCTGCCTGATTTGAGCGCGGCGGGTTGCCGTGAATGGTTGCCAAGCCTCTTTAAAAATTTTTGACGAGGGGCTTGGAAATCGAATTAAGCTGTTCTATAATCTTTCTCTCCCAAGCAGCGACCCGCTTGGATCTGGCTTGATAGCAGCCCTGCAGTACGGTTGTTGCGAGTTGGAAGACACGGAAAGGTGGCAGAGTGGTCGAATGCGCTGGACTCGAAATCCAGTGTACCTTTAGGGGTACCGTGAGTTCGAATCTCACCCTTTCCGCCAAATTTAGAAAACCCCGCAGAATTTTCATTCTGCGGGGTTTTTGCTTTTCGACTGTCAACTCGACTATCAAGACAGTTTTGCGCGTCTGGAGTTCTTTACTGTCCCACGTACGTTTCGTAGCGCGTCGGAGTTTCTGCTTAGACTTTGCCGGAGGCGATGCGCATACGTTTGGCACTCGACTTCGTCCACTTTACACGAGGCGGAGAGGGGCACGACGACGACTCGCGTATGAGCAGACTGTCGTGCGTCGATTCCAGAAGTGGAACGGAACGCTGGCGTTGATATAAGCACCCACACGCGGAACCGGTCACGGATTGCAGGTAAGAGCTCAGTACGATCAGATCGTCGCGTCACTCGGCAAGGATGAATACAAGCCTCGCAGCGTTTCGATCGCGGACGACGCAACGGCCGCTGTTGTCCTTGCACAATTGAAATCCGGCGTGGCATTCGACCGGCTCGCCCGGGAGCACAGCACAGCACCGCACCGAGCAGGTCTGTCGGTGGTGAGCTAGCGTGGGTCAGCTTCAGAACACCGGTTATCGACGAGCATACACAAGGTGTGCCGTTGCCGTTAGCCCAGGCGCTGGCGCAGTTGCCTCGCGGTGGCGTTACCCCTGCGCCGCTCGTTGTCGATAATGCACGCGTGCTGGTAAAACTGGACGCGAAGCGGCCAACGGAAGTCCCTGCGTTCGATCAGGCAAAAGCAGCGATTCCTCGGCAGTTGGAGATGGTTGCATTGGAAAAGGCGGCCGCCCGTCTCGTATATGCACTACCCATTGCCCACCGCAACATTCGAATATGTCCTTGGTTCATCCAGCAAACCAGGGCTTCCTGAATTTCGAAGCATTGTGCTCTCGATTTCCTCTGGACCCGCAACGAGGATCCTCCATGACCAACGTGAATATTCCACCGCCGGCCGTGACCCACGACCAGACCGGAAATCGCAACGACTTCATACCGCAATCGCCTCCACCCGTTCCCCCGGGCCGCTACTTGCACTTCGACGACCAGGGGAACTTGCAGAGCATGGAAAACTTTGACGGCAACGGCAGACACTCGCAGGAGACCATCGGACGGGACGGGAGTCGATACTTCGTGACCGATACCAAACGCGGCACGGAGTTCGATCTGTTCGGCCCCAGAGACCCGGTGACGGGAAAGCGATCGCATGACAGCTTTTCGATCAATGGACGTGACCCGCAAATATCCGCAGTCCCCTCGCCGAATCCGCAAGCCGGGTCGCCGACCACCTTCACTTACTACGACAATGGAAAGGTGAAGGACATCTTCGTGCCGCAACCGCCTCCGTCCGTTCCCCCAGGCAAGTACGTGCAATTCGACGATCGGGACGACCTGGCGGGCATCGATATATTCGACGGCAACGGCACACACGTGCTTCAGGAAAGCTTCGCGCCGGACGGGACCACCTACGCCGCGATCACCGACGACAAGGGCACGTGGTTTCATCTGTCCTGGCCCAAGGTCGATCCGGATTCTCCGGACGCGAAAGGGATCGACGTGGACCTCAATTCTGGACGCGGCACCCTGAATTTCACGCTGCCCCGACCCGGTACAGACGCAAGCAGCAAGCCTTGAACCGAAGCGCCGGCCAGGTGAAATGCGGCGGACAGCGGCGGTGCGGTCAATCGGCGCCGCACGACTTGTCCGCATCCACATGCTGGGCGCCGAAGACAGCCGCGAAATGGCATCACCCGCCTTCGCACGATCGGGCTACCCAGACCTGTTGAATCAAAAATGGCTCGATCCACCGCCTTTGCATCCAATTCACCCTTGGCTGCGTAAATCCCCTCAAGGACGCGCAACCCTCGCCGCACACCCCACTAACCGACCGCGCGCCCCCGATCAGGAGAGGCGCCCATGCCCCATTCCGCACCGACCTCACCACTGCCGCGCGGCTCGCGGGTCGCGGTCATCGGCGCCGGTATCTCGGGTTTGGCTAGCGCCTATCTGCTCACGCGCAATCATCGTGTCACGCTGTTCGAATCGGCCGGCTATCTGGGCGGCCACACCAACACCGTGGACGTCACGCTCGATGGCCACAGCCATCCGGTCGACACCGGCTTCCTGGTGTTCAACGACCGCACCTATCCGAACCTGATCGCGCTGCTCGCCGAACTGGGCGTCCGGTCGCATCCGAGCGACATGACCTTCTCGGTTTCGCTCGACGCGGGCCGCCTCGAATGGGCCGGCAGCAGTCTGAACACGGTGTTCGCGCAGCGTCGCAACCTGTTTTCGCCGACCTTCATCGGCATGCTGCGCGACATCGTGCGCTTTAACGGCGGCGCGCAACGCAACCTCGAACTGGCGATTCAAACGCGTGCGTCGATGGGCGAGTTGCTGACCGAAGGCGGCTACGGCGGCGCGTTCCAGCGGCAGTATTTGCTGCCGATGGCCGCCGCGATCTGGTCGAGCGCCACCGCCGACATCCTCGCGTTCCCGGCCGCGACGTTCCTGCGCTTCTGTCTGAACCATGCGCTGTTGCAGGTGAACCGCCGGCCGCAGTGGAAGACCGTGGCAGGCGGTGGCCGGGAATACGTGAGGCAGATAGCGGGCACGCTCGGCGATGTCCGCATCGGCACGGCGGTCCGCGGCGTGCGGCGCGACGCTGACGGCGTCGACGTGTTCACCGACGGCGGCACCGAGCGCTTCGACGCGCTGGTGCTCGCCACGCACGCGCCGACCACGCTGCGTCTGCTGGAAGACGCCGATCAGGACGAGCGCGGCGTACTCGCCGCCGTGCGCTATCAACCGAACGTCGCCGTGCTGCATACGGATACCAATCTGCTGCCGCGTCGGCAGCGCGTGTGGTCGGCGTGGAATTACCTGGGCAGCCGAAGTGTCGACGGCACGCATCCGGTGTGCGTCAGCTATCTGGTCAATCAGTTGCAGCCGCTGCCGTTCAGCACGCCGCTCGTCGTCACGCTCAACCCGGTGGCCCAGCCGGCGCCGGGCGCCGAATTGCGCCGCTTCGTGTACGACCATCCGCTGTTCGATCTGGCCGCTATCGACGCGCAGCACCGTCTGCCTTCGCTGCAGGGCAAGCGCCGCACTTGGTTCGCGGGCGCGTGGACGGGCTACGGCTTCCACGAGGACGGTCTGAAATCGGCGCTGCGCGTGGCCGCGGATTTCGACGCGTCGCCGGCATGGGCCAGGCTATGAAACCGCCGAGCGACAGCCGCAACAGCACCTGCACCTGCACCGATCCGGCCGCCTGGCTTCTGACCGGCAAGGTGATGCACGAGCGTCTGCGGCCGAAGCATCATCGTTTCACCTACCCGGTGTTTTACGTGCGTTGCGACCTGGATAGGCTGACCGCGCTCGATAGCGGCTGGTTCGGCATAGACCGTTGGCGGCCGCTTGGTCTGCATCAGCGTGACCACGGTCCGCGCGACGGCAGCGACCTTGCCACATGGATGCGCGCGCAACTATCGCAAGCCGGTGTTGAAGAAGCGAACGGCCGGATCTGGTTGCAAGCTTTCCCGCGCGTATTCGGCTATGCGTTCAATCCGGTCAGCTTCTGGTTTTGTCATGATCGCGAAGGCCGGTTGCGCGCGCTGCTGGCCGAAGTGCGCAACACATTCGGCGAGCGCCACAGTTATCTGCTGAGTGCGGACGGCAACGCACCGATCACTGCGGACACGCGGCTCATGTGCCGCAAAGTGCTGCACGTGTCGCCGTTTTGTCGCGTTGAGGGCGGCTACACCTTCCGCATCAAGGAATCGCTCAACAGCGCGTCGGTCTCGATCGACTATCACGACGCGGACGGCCTGTTGCTGCGCACCGCATTGGGCGGCCGTTTGACGCCGCTAACGCGCGCGACCGCGCTCGCCGCGCTGCTGCGCCAGCCGCTGCTGACGGTTGGTGTCGTCACGAGAATTCACTGGCAGGCTCTGCGACTTGCTCTCAGGAACGCGCCGTTTTACGGCAAGAACCCCGCACCGGGCCAGACCGCCGACGCATCCGCCGACCCTACCGCAGCGGGCCAACCAACCTCCGCCGCTCGCCCCGTTTCGCCCGATTGAGGAGATTCCGTCATGGCGCTTTCAAGAACCCTGAGCGGGCACCAGGCCGCCCCCGCGTCAGGCCGTCTGTTCCTCTCCTTGCTCGAGCGGATTCAGGTAGGGCATCTGATCCTGACCACACCGGACGGCCAACAGCGCGTATTCGGCGATCCCCACGCAGCGCCCGGCGCGCGCCTGGAAATGCATGACTGGCGCGCGTGCGGCGCGATTTTGCGCAAAGGCGATATCGGTTTCGCAGACGCGTGGCGCGCCTTCTGGGTCGATACGCCCGACCTGGCCGCGCTACTGCGCGTCGCGATCCGCAACGAGCGCGCTTTGCAACGCACGGTGTATGGCGGCTGGCTCGCGCAACTTTGGTACGGGCTGCGCCACAAGCTGAGGCCGAACACGCGTTCGGGCAGCCGGCGCAATATTCACGCGCACTACGACATTGGCAACGCGTTTTACGCGCAGTGGCTCGACCCGACCTTCACCTATTCGAGCGCCGTGTTCGACGGCAATTTGCATCAATCGCTCGAAGACGCGCAGCACGCGAAATATCAACGGATCGTCGATGCGCTCGGTTTGCGCGAAGGCATGCACATTCTGGAAATCGGCTGCGGGTGGGGCGGTTTTGCGCTGCACGCGGCACGCCTCGGCATCCACGTGCACGGCGTGACGATCTCGCCGGCGCAGTTCGAATCCGGGCAGCAGCGTGTGCGCGAAGCGGGTCTGGGCGACCGCGTGAAACTCGAACTGCGCGACTATCGCACCTTGACCGGTCAGTACGATGGCATCGTATCGATCGAAATGTTCGAGGCAGTCGGCGAAAAGTTCTGGCCGACCTACTTCCGCATTCTGCGCGAACGTCTGCGGCCGGGCGCGCGCGCGCTGGTGCAAACCATCACGATCGACGACTCGCATTTTGCCGCGTATCGCGCGACGAGCGATTTCATTCGCGAGTTCATCTTTCCGGGCGGCATGTTGCCGAGTCCGCAGCGCTTCGGCCTGGCGGCGCGGCGTGCCGGACTCGTTGCTTGCGCGTCGCTCGCATTCGGCCGCGATTACGCGGAAACCTTGCGCCGCTGGCGCGACGCATTCGAAGCGCAACTCGAGACGATCCGCACGCAAGGGTTCGACGAGATTTTTGTGCGCACCTGGCGGCTGTATCTGACGTATTGCGAAGCCGGTTTCGACGAACGACGTACTGACGTGATGCAGTTCGTCCTTTCGAAAGCGGACTGACGTGTGCCCGCTCTCGGGGCGTCCGAATAAAACGGCGATTCGAGGCGCTCCGGAAAACACATCGTGAAGTTCGGGATTTTTGCAGAGATGAAATGCGTCAGTAAGGCATACTGATTTATTGCTGTAGGCCGACAGGGAGGTGCTGCCCAAATTTCCAGCTTGGCCGGTTTGGCATGGCTCGCGCAAGCCTTGTGGCGATCCTCTGTACAATTGGGCGATCGATTGAACATCGACTTTCCTATTCGACCCACATCGACCGAATTCATGGCCATTACCTACAAGACTCCCGACGACATCGCCAGGCTGCGCATTTCGGGCCGCCTCGCGGCCGACGTGCTGGCGATGATCGGCGAGCATATCAAGGCCGGTGTCTCCACTGAAGAGCTGGACACACTGTGCAACGACTACATTGTCAATACGCAAAAGTCGATTCCGGCAAATGTCGGCTATTTGGGATTTCCGAAGACTATCTGCACCTCGGTCAACTCGGTGGTGTGCCACGGCATCCCCAATCGCGGCGAAGTCCTGAAAGACGGCGACATCATCAATATCGACGTCGCGATCATCAAGGACGGCTATTTCGGCGACACGAGCCGCATGTATTGCGTCGGCCAGCCGAGCACGGTGGCGCGCCAGCTGATCGACACGACCTATGAGGCGATGCTCGCGGGCATCCGCGAAGTGAAGCCGGGCGCCACGCTCGGCGACGTGGGTCATGCGATCCAGAAGATCGCGCAGCGCGACGGCTTCTCGATTGTGCGCGACTATTGTGGGCACGGCATCGGCAAGGTCTACCACGAGGAGCCGCAGGTGCTGCATTACGGCCAGCCGGGGCAGGGCATACGCTTGAAGCCGGGCATGGTCTTCACGATCGAGCCGATGATCAACGCAGGCCGCGCCGGCACCACGGTGTTGCGCGATGGCTGGACCGTGGTCACCAAAGACCGCTCGCTGTCGGCGCAATGGGAACACATGGTCGCCGTCACCGACGACGGCTATGAGCTGCTGACGCCGTGGCCGGACGGCACCGGCAGCTACGAAGCGCCTTGAGCGTGCAAAGGGCGCGCTGCCTGCCGCCGCATGTGCCGGCGGCGGGCGCGCGAAATGCTGCTGAGTCTGGATAGACTCTGTGCGTGGTTCCACAATCCGGTAAAGAATGATTTGACTCTCGCGCCGGTTCGGTTAAAGCTACGCCTTAGGGTTTCAAGGGGTTTTCGTCTGCATGAGTCCGTCATTGACCGTTCGCCGTATCGCCGCTGATCAGGGCGCCGTTTTCCGCGAACTCCGTACTGCGTCGCTGCGGGAGGCACCCTATGCCTTCGGCGCCACGCTTGAGGACGCGTTGTCGGCCGACGCCGCCAGTTTCGACGCCACCGCCGCGGATCATGCGGTTTCCTTCACTGTTACCACCTTCATTCTCTACACCGAAGGTCATCCGGCAGGGTTGATCGAAGCGCATTTCGACGACACCGCCGCGCGCCGCGCATTCGTTTGCGAGCTGTGGGTGGCGCCGGCCGTGCGTCATCTGCGGGGTGGCGAGTTGCTGGTCGATTCGGCCGCTGCGTGGCTCGCGAATGAAGGCGCCACGGAAGTCTACGCGTGGGTCGCCGACGCCAACCGCAACGCCATGCGCTTCTATGAGGCGCTCGGCTTCGGGCCGACCGGCGAACATCGGCGCGTCGCGCGTGCACCGGACCAGGCGGAAAGTCTGCTGGTGCGCCACGTGCCGACCACGTCGCAGGTGTTTCAGCAGTGATCTTGCGAGCGGCGCGACAGCCTGCCGCTCGATTCCCATTCGTGTCTTCTGAGCGTGCGTCGCCGGATCATCGGCGTGAAGCGCGGCCTGAACGGCCAGCGTATTGTCCGCGTTATGGGCTACGTGATTGGCCACGTGACTGGCCACCGCGCGGCCGTTGCGGATCTACCGGCCGGCCCGTGCATGGCCGCACTGTTATCGCGTCGGCCCGCTCTCCCGGCAAAAAAGCTCGCCGCACGCGTCGACGCCTGTAAAATACGCAAAAATTTTTGCAGAACGCTATGTCGCCCAAGAAATCGCCCTTTTTCGAACTTCGCAGCGGCTCTGTCGACACCCTCCTGTTCGTGGTCAAGACAACCGACCTCGACGCCATGCGTGCCGAACTGACCCGGCGCTTCGAGGCGACTCCCGAGTTTTTCGCTAACGACGTCGTCGCGATCGACGTGCGGCGCCTCGCCGGGAACGAACGCGTGCCGCTCGCCGACATCGCGCAACTGCTCGACAGCGTGCGCATGCGACCGGTCGGCGTGGTCGCCAACGCGCAGCAGGCGTGGGCGGCGGAGTCAGCTTTGCCGCTGCTCGAAGCGCGCGACCGCCGTGGCGCCGCCGCTAGATCTGCGGATGAAGACAGCGCCTCCGCCACGGCGCCGGCTGTCACCGCCGCGACGGCCACGCCGCCGGCCGATCTGTTCGAAGCGGCCTTGGTCACGCCGGAAAGCGGCACGCCGGCCACGGCCGCCGCCGTCGAGCCTGCGCCGGCCGCGGAGCCGGTGCGTCTTGCCACCTCGTCGCAAACCATGGTGGTCGACAAGCCGTTGCGCTCCGGTCAGCGCATTTACGCCAAGGGCGACCTGGTCGTGCTCGGCCTCGTGAGCTACGGTGCGGAAGTGATCGCGGAAGGCAACATCCATATTTACGCGCCGCTGCGCGGCCGGGCGCTGGCCGGCGTGCAGGGCAATCACGACGCGCGCATTTTCTGTACGTGTCTCGAGCCGGAACTCATCTCGATCGCAGGCATCTATCGAACGACCGAGAACCCGCTGCCGGCCGACGTGCTCGGCAAGCCGGTGCAGATCTGGCTCGAAGAAGAAAAGTTGATGATCGAACCACTGCGGCTCACCTGAGCGACGTGAAGCGCGCTGCCTCGATCAATCCGGGGCACGCGGCGTTTCAGGCAAATAGGGCCGCACATAATTGATGAATTTGACGAACACAAGGTAAGGGTAATGGCAAAAATCATTGTGGTGACTTCGGGCAAGGGTGGCGTGGGCAAGACGACCACGAGCGCGAGTTTTGCATCGGCCCTCGCTCTGCGTGGCAGCAAAACCGCCGTGATCGACTTCGACGTCGGCCTGCGTAACCTCGACCTCATCATGGGTTGTGAACGCCGCGTGGTGTACGACCTGATCAATGTGATCCAGGGTGAAGCGAATCTGAACCAGGCGCTCATCAAGGACAAGAAGTGCGAGAACCTGTTCATCCTGCCCGCGTCGCAAACGCGTGACAAGGACGCCCTCACCATGGAAGGCGTCGAGAAGGTCATCAACGACCTGATCGCGATGGATTTCGAATACATCGTCTGCGATTCGCCGGCCGGTATCGAATCGGGCGCGCTGCTCGCCATGCATTTCGCCGACGAAGCGCTGATCGTGACGAATCCGGAAGTCTCGTCGGTGCGCGACTCCGATCGTATCCTCGGCATTCTGTCGTCGAAGACCAAGCGCGCGATCGAAGGCAAGGAGCCGATCAAGGAACATCTGCTGATTACCCGCTACAACCCCAAGCGCGTCAGCGAAGGCGAAATGCTGTCGCTCACCGACATCCAGGAAATCCTGCGCATCGACCTGATCGGCGTGATTCCGGAATCGGAAGCGGTGCTGCACGCATCGAACCAGGGCTTGCCGGCGGTGCACCTGGACGGCACCGACGTGGCCGAAGCCTATAAAGACGTCGTGTCGCGTTTCCTCGGCGAGCAGAAATCGCTTCGCTTTACCGACTACCAGAAGCCCGGGCTGCTGCAGCGCCTCTTCGGCACCAAGTAAGGGGAGCGCACGTAATGTCGATTCTTTCGTTTTTGCTGGGCGAGAAGAAGAAGTCCGCGTCGGTAGCGAAGGAACGCCTGCAGTTGATCATCGCGCATGAGCGCGCCGGCGGCCATGCGCCTGCCGATTACCTGCCTGCGTTGCAACGCGAACTGGTGGCCGTGATCTCGAAGTACGTGAAGATTTCCCATGAGGATATTCGCGTGAGCCTCGAACGTCAGGACGATCTCGAAGTGCTCGAGGTCAAGATCGAAATACCGCAGGCCTGATCGCCGGGTCTGTTCCGTTTCGCGGCCGGTTTCATATGACGTGCCGCGCGCTTCGCTGCGGTGCGTCGGAATGACGTGATGGGGCGAAGCGCGTGAGCGCGCCGGTTCGCGCCGCTCTGTCGTTCCTTTTTGTCGGTCCCGCTGCCTCAGTGCTTGTTCGCGCGCGCCTTGGCCTCGCGTCGAAATAATCCGTTGCACTTCAGCGCGTGGCGTTACACGCCCACGGTCAGCCATTGCATCCCCTCGCGCATTAAACGGGTAACGCCGCCTTCGGTGTTCACCTACAGAGGGACAACATGAACAAGACCTTTCGTTTGCTGCTCGCCAACGCCGTATTGATCGCCGCTGGCGCAACCGCTATGGCATCCGCTTCTGCGGCGGAAGTCGTCGTGATCGCGCCGTCCGCGCCGCCGCCGGTGCACTACGAAGCGGTGCCCGCGCCGCGTGTCGGCTACGTGTGGGATCGCGGTCACTGGCGCTGGGATCATGGCCGCTATGTGTGGATAGGCGGTCACTGGCAGGCCGCGCGCGTGGGCTATCACTGGGTGCCGGGCCACTGGGTCGCGCACGGCCCGCACTACCGCTGGGTTGAAGGCCACTGGGCGTAATTAGCGCCACAGGCTCCCACGGCTTGCGGCACGGCGCGGTGAACGCCGCGCGTGCCGCCCGTTCCATTTCGACGACATAGGCACCGCGCATGCGCCCGGCGTAGCGCCGGCCTGCGTGTTCCAGGAAACCCTTGTGATGAAAAAGAATCTGCTTCTGATCGCCGTTCTGGCGGTCATGCTGGCCGGCTGCGTCGTCGTGCCGGCGCGGCCGGTGTATCTGCGCGCGCCGGCCGTGGTCGTCTACTGACGCGCTGCGCCGCCGCTGTCTACGTGTGTGTCTTTGGCGGGCGGCTCATCATCGGCTTGCGTCGCGGCCGGCGCGGGTGCTTCGACTTCGGGCGCAACCGGCACCGGCGCGGGCGCCGGTTGTGCCAGCAGCGCCATATAGCGCGCCGCCAGCGACTCGTACAGCGGCGGCGCGAACAGCCGCGACACGCGGCTCGAAATCAACGCGGTGGCCATCAGCGAGATCACTAACGCGTGGCCGTTGATCATTTCCATCACGATTACGAACGAGGTGATCGGCGACTGCGTGACGGCGGCCAGATAGCCGACCATGCCGAGCGCGATCAGCATTGGTAAATCCATCGAGCTGAACACTTGATGCAGCAGATTGCCGAAGCCCGCGCCGATCGACAGCGACGGCGCGAAGATGCCGCCCGGAATGCCCGGCAGGTATGAGCCGACCATCGAGATCATTTTCATGAACGGATAAAACACCGACAACTGTGCATGCCCGTCGAGCAATCCGCGGGCTTCCGCGTAGCCGCTGCCGAACGTGGTGCCGCCCGAAATCAGGCCGACCACCGCGATTACCAAACCGCACAGCGCGGCGAACGCGACCGGCCGCTCGCCATGCAATCGACGCAGCGGCGCCGGAATCCAGCGCGCGGTATTCAGCAGCAGCCAGCCGAACGCGCCGCCTGCAAGGCCGGTGACAACCGCCGTGAGCAGCACGGCAAGCGCCATCAGATTGGGGAAGTGCGCGCCGATCTGAATCGTGCCGAAATAGGTGTAATTGCCGTTCAAACCGAGCGCGATCACGCCGGCAATGATGATCGCCGTAATCAGCACGCCGCTCGTGCGTGCCTCGAAGCTGCGCGTCAATTCCTCGATCGCGAAGACGATGCCGGCGAGCGGCGTGTTGAACGCGGCGGATAGACCTGCCGCCGCGCCGGCCAGCACCAGTTGCCGTTCGATCAATGCATTCGAGCGCGGATAGAGCCGCCGCAGATTGAACATCAACGCGGCTCCGACCTGCACGGTCGGACCTTCGCGGCCGATCGTGAAGCCGCCGAGAATCGCCAGAAACGACACGGCGATCTTGCCCAGCAGAATGGGAAACGACAGCAGCCGCGCTCCGTATGCGCCGGGTTTCGAGTGAAGGATAGCGATGACCTGCGGAATGCCGCTGCCTTCGGCACCGCGGAAGAATTTGCGCGTGAGCCAGACGGCGAGCGCTCCGACCGCGGGCGTGATGAACAGGGGCGCCCACACATGCTCGTGCTGAAGGGAGCGGAATTCGCCGTAGCCCCAGTCGATCAGCCGCGCGTACAGCACCGCGACGAGGCCGACCGCGATCGCGCCGAGCCAGAAGACGCCATATTGGCGCCAGAGCCGCCTCGCGCGGCGAACGAGACTGGACGGACGGAGCGTGAGTGGCACGAACATGAGCGAATGCTGGTGCAAAGGATGCAGTATAAGGCGCGACGCCCCGCGAGCCGGTATGAAAGTATTTTGAAATGATGTAAAAGAGCTGCGTGTAAGGCATTCGATGTAACCCGCCGTATTAATGCCCGAAGTGCGCGCTGTGCGGTTCGGCAGAGGTCATCGCATTCGTCGGCTAAAATGTTTTGATGTTCGAACAACTCACAGGTCTTCAATGAAGCGAGTCCTTATCGTCAAGGTCACTTCACTCGGCGATATCGTGCAGGCTTTGCCCGTCGTCGCCGATATCAAACGCGCGTTTCCCGGCGTTCAGGTGGATTGGGCCGCCGACGAAGCATTCGCCGAAGTAGTGCACTGGAGCGAGAACGTGGACCGCGTGCTATGCGCGCCGCTGCGCCGCTTCAAGAAGGCGCGCCGGTGGGCCGATTTCAAATCGATCTGGGCGTCGATCGCCGAACTGCGCGCCTACCGCTACGATTTCATCATCGACATTCAGGGCGTGTACAAAAGCGCGATCATCGCGTTTCTGGCGCGTTCGTCGCGGCGCATCGGCTATCAGGCTCCGGATCTCGGCGAACGCGGCGCCGCGTTCGCTTACACCGGGCGGTTCGGCCGGCGTCCGCAGTGCAATGCATGGCACGGCATGCGGATCAGTGCGGGCGAGGCGCTCGGCTACGAGATAGAAGGCCCGGCTGTGTTCAAACTGCGGCTGCCGGAGTCCACCGGGCTTCCGTTCGTCTCGAATGGCGCACCGGTCGCGGCGTTCTTTCACGCCACCTCGAAAGACGACAAGAAATGGCCGGTGACCCATTGGGTGGCGATCGGCCGCGAGTTGACGCAGCGCGGTTTTCAACTGGTGCTGCCGTGGGGCTCGGAAGGCGAGCGGATCGAAGCGGAGCAGATCGCGGCGCAGTTGCCGGGCGCGACGGTGCTGCCGAAAATGAGCGTGACCGAAATCGCGCAGATGATCGACGCGTGCGCCCTCGTGATCGGCACGGACACCGGCTTCGTCCATCTTGCGCACGCGCTGCAAAAGCGCACGGTGATGATCTTCGTGGCGACCCCGCCCGCGCATTACGGCATCGAATCGCCGTTCCGCTCCATCTCGATCGGTGACGGCCAGTCAGTGCCGTCCGTTAGCGCCGCGCTCGCGGCAATCGACTACGTTCACACCGAGCCGCATGACGTGGCCGTGCAACACGGTTCGGCCGCTGCCTGAGCGCCGGGTCTCTCCGTCTTTCTTGCGCAATCGTTTGCCCGAAAAGAAAAGAGGCGTGACGTGCAGTCCGCCCGATCAAACGGGCGCTGCCTCGTAACGCCTCCGAAAAACGCCCGCGTCGGAGAACAGCGGGCGGAGAGGAACCGCGGCGCCGCGCATTACACGCCTGTTAAATCTGTCGCTTTTCGTTGAGTACCTAATTGGCTTGCTCGCGCATTTTTCGCGCGATGCAAAAGCAGCCTTGTCGCGTGCCTGATCGCATGCACGCTCGCCGGCATTTTCATTTGCACGGCGTATGCACCGCTAGCAAGGCTCGCGCCGGACCGGCACGTTCAAACAAGTATAGGTGGTGTTTTCCTCTGATATGAATTCGTCGTGGTCGCGCTTCGGATGCAGCCCGTGGCGCGCCTCGATCATGTAACACCGCCGTGATCTTCCCTTACAAATGGCAACGCTTGCGCGAGGCGCCGTCGTGTTCAATCGAGTCATTCGGGGTTTCGGCTCGAATGACTCTGACTCGATGGAGAACAATATGAAACGTTTAATCTTGAGCCTGATCGCAGGCACGCTGCTCGCAACGGCACTCGGTGGCTGCATCGTCGCACCGGCACCGGGCTATTACGGCGGTGGTGGGTACTACCACCACGGCGGCTATTACTACCGGTAACTACTCCGGTTAAGTGCCGCGGCGCCGAAGGAGGGCGCCGCGACATTCGTCCGCGTCAGGCCAGCAGCATTTCGAACGCGACTACGGCGGCGATGGCCGCCGCATTCGCAGCCAACGCTTCCACGACAATGCCTTTCCATGTCGCCGGTCGAAAGCGCAATGCAAGCAGCAGCGAACATAGCAGCGCCAGCGCAATGATCATGACGATATCCGCGTTGTGGAGATGAATGTTCATCCGTGCCTCCCTGCTCGCCATAGGGTTATTGGAGTCGAGTATAGGCATGTCAAAAAGACGCGCAAGGCAGGGAATTTACTCAGGAATGCTCGGCAAGCAGCGGGTGTAAAGCGGGGAGGGGGACTGTACCGCCGCGGCGCGAGAATCGCACGCCGCGGCGGCACTGGGAGAGCGGGGCGCCAATCCAGTCTGGCGCCTCACATTACATCAGCCGCGTGTCGCGCGTTTCGCGCATGCACAGCACGCCGATCATGCTGACGGCCGCGGCAATCGACACATACGCGCCGACCCAAGGCAAGCCGCCGCGCGCGGCCAGCATCTGGGCAATATACGGCGCCACGGACGCGCCGAGAATCCCGCCCAGGTTATACGCCACACCCGCGCCGGTATAGCGCACGTTGGTCGGAAACAGCTCAGGCAGCAGCGCGCCCATCGGCGCGAAGGTCACGCCCATCAGGAACAGTTCGATGACGAGGAACAGCAGCACCAGCGGCGTCTGTCCGCTGCCGAGCAGCGGCGCCATCGTGAAGCCCGACAGGATCGCCGCGATGATGCCGACGATCAGCACCGGCTTGCGCCCATAGCGGTCGGCGGCCCAGGCCGAGAGCGGCGTGGCGAGCGCCATGAACACCACGGCGATGCACAGCAGACCGAGGAACGTCGGCCGCGGAATATGCAGCACGGACACGCCGTACGACAGCGAAAACGTGGTGGCGTTGTAGAACAGCGTGTAGCAGACCACCATCGCGAGCGCGCCGAGGAGAGTGGGCAGCCAGTGTTGCGACAACAGCGTGGCGATCGGCACCTTGACGCGTTCCTTGCGGTCGATCGCCGCCTGGAACGCGGGCGTCTCGGCGATTTTCAGGCGCACGTACAAGCCGAGCGCGACCAGCACGGCGCTCACGAGGAACGGCACGCGCCAGCCCCAGCTGCGGAATTGCTCGTCGCTCAGGGACAGCGCCAGCGCGAAGAACAGGCCGTTGGAAGCCAGAAAACCGATCGACGGCCCGAGTTGCGGGAACATCCCGAACCAGCCGCGTTTGCCGGCCGGCGCATTCTCGGTGGCGAGCAGTGCCGCGCCGCCCCATTCGCCGCCGAGGCCGATGCCCTGGCCGAAACGCAGGATGCACAACAGGATCGGCGCCAGGCTGCCGATCGAATCGTAGCCCGGCACGAAGCCGATCAGCGTGGTGGACAGGCCCATCACCAGCAGCGACGCGACCAGCGTCGACTTCCGGCCGATCCGGTCGCCGAAGTGGCCGAACAGGAACGAGCCGATCGGCCGCGCGACGAAGGCGATGCCGAACGTGACGAAGGCCGACAAGGCCTGAGCCGTGGCCGAGCCGTGCGGGAAAAACACCGGCCCGATGACGAGCGCCGCGGCGGTCGCATAGACGTAAAAATCGTAGAACTCGATCGCGGTGCCGATAAAGCTCGCGAAGATGATCCGCGAACTCTTGTTCTGCCCGGCCGCATTGGGCTGGGCTGCGGAAATCGGCGAAGTGGACATGCAGGGTCTCCAAATGTCGTGATGCCGCGAGGCGGCCGGTTCGTGAGCCGGTTGTGCGCGTGTGGGCGGCGTCCTTGTTTAAGTTCGTGTGCCTTGCTCGCTTGGCGGCCGGTGGAACGGCTACGCGCGGCGCGGGCGACGAAGCAACAGCTTACAACGGCAGCCGGCGAAGTTCGCCCGCGCAAGCGGCCATACCAGGGCAATAACCAGGCGGGTTGCGCGACGCGTGCGACCAACAACGCAAGGCGGCGAATGCCGCGCGAGGCGCTGAACGTTGGCGATCAGGGCAAGCGCGCGCATCGCCCATCAAGCAGGCGGCGCTCGCGGATGGCGCAGCGGCGCTGCAATCGGGCTCTTGCCGCGCCGGCGGGTGAGCGGGCGGCGTGAGCCATGCCGGAAGGCTCCGGCGCGGGGAATCGGAAAATTATAGCGAGCACGGCTGTGGCGCAGCAAGGCGGCCGGGTTCGCCGCTTGCCTCGGGCGAGGCGAGCGCGCGTTCAATCGATGTTTTGCGCCTGCGGTAAGGCGAGCTCGCGGAGCTGGAATTTGCCGTCGTCGTTGAAGAGCCAGTCTTCGAACAGCTCCAGCTGGCCACGGCCGTTCAGCAATCTGCCGGGCGGTTGCGGCAGCGGCGCGGCACGGCGCAAGGTGGCGAGCGCGGTGCTTTCGGCTTCGTCGTCGCCGTTAGTGCGGTACACCGACGACTCCACTACGCGCCCGTTACGATCCACCGTGAACGACACCACCACCAGCGAGCGCAGCATGGCTTGCGGCGTGCCGCGCAACACATAAGACGGATTGCGTTCGATGATGCGTCGGGCCACCGCATCGCGGTACTGGTCGAGCGCCGCGCTGTTGATGGCGGCCGCGGGCGTCGAGACGACCGGACGCGGCGGCGGCGTGATCGTGCAGCCGGCTACGGCGATTCCCAGCGCCACGGCGAGCAGCATGCCGCGCATGGGAGCCGGCCGGACACGCAGGCCTGACGCACGGCGTGCGGTGAGGCAGAGAAGGTGACGTGTGCGCTTGAGCATCGTCGGAGAAAACACGGGACAGGGTCTAACTCGATGGTAGTCAAAAAGCGCCAGGAAGCAATTGGCGTTCGCCCGTGGTTTGTGGCTTGACCCTTGTAATAGGCTGAAATATGGCCGGATTGGTGTGCGGCCGAAACACGCCTACACTTTGATGGCCTCTTACGAGAGGCATCGGTGGAAGTCTTTCATTTTGCCCGCTTCGTGCGGGCTTTTTCTTTTGCGCAGCGCGTTCCATGCGAGCCGCTGCGGCGCAAAAAACAAAAGGCGAACCCGATAACGAGTTCGCCTTTCTGTTTGCAAGGCTGCGAGGCCGCAAACACCAAGCAAGCCAGGCGCACGCGATGAGCTTGCAATGCCACCTCATCGCACGCCGCCCCCTTACTTCAACGCTTCGCGTGCCGCCTTCACCGCGGCGATCACCTGCTCCGGCGCCGTGCCGCCCGGATGGTTGCGGCTCGCCACCGAGCCTTCCAGCGTCAGATACGAGAACACGTCCTCGCCGATCAGATGCGCGACGTTCGGCAGTTCCGTGCGCATTTCTGCGAGCGTGAGATCCGCCAGATCGCAGCCGCGATCCGCGCACACGCGCACGGCGAGCGCCACTGCTTCGTGCGCGTCGCGGAACGGCAGACCGCGCTTGACGAGGTAGTCGGCCAGATCCGTTGCCGTGGAGAAGCCTTGCAACGCAGCATCGCGCATGGCTTGCGGCTTCACCGAAATACCGGTGACCATTTCAGCGAAGATGCGCAGCGTATCCGCAACCGTATCGACGGTATCGAACAGCGGCTCCTTGTCCTCCTGATTGTCTTTGTTGTACGCGAGCGACTGGCCTTTCATCAGCGTGAGCAGCGCGATCAGATGGCCGTTCACGCGGCCGGTCTTGCCGCGCGCGAGTTCGGGCACGTCTGGGTTCTTCTTCTGCGGCATGATCGACGAGCCGGTGCAGAAGCGGTCGGCCAGATCGATAAAGCCGACGCGCGGGCTCATCCACAACACGAGTTCTTCGGAGAAGCGCGAGATGTGCGTCATGACGAGTGCCGACGCCGCCGTGAATTCGATCGCGAAGTCGCGGTCGGACACCGCGTCCAGCGAGTTTGCGCAGATGCCGTCGAAGCCCAGCGTCTTCGCCACCGCGTAGCGGTCGATCGGATAGCTGGTGCCGGCGAGCGCGGCCGCGCCGAGCGGCAGACGGTTCACGCGCTTGCGGCAGTCGATCATGCGCTCGGCGTCGCGCGAAAACATTTCGACGTAAGCCAGCAGGTGATGGCCGAACGTGACCGGCTGCGCCACTTGCAGGTGCGTAAAGCCCGGCATGATGGTCGAGGCGTTCTTCTCCGCCATGTCGAGCAGGGCCGTGCGCAGTTCCGTAAGCAAGCCGCCGATCCGGTCGATCTCGCCGCGCAGCCACAAGCGGATATCCGTTGCGACCTGGTCGTTGCGCGAGCGGCCGGTGTGCAGGCGCTTGCCGGCGTCGCCGATCAGCGCGGTCAGGCGCGCTTCGATATTCAGGTGGACGTCTTCCAGATCGAGTTGCCACTCGAACTCCCCGCGCTCGATTTCACCCTTGATCTGCGCCATGCCGCGTTGGATCGCGGCGAGGTCGTCGGCGGCGATGATCTTCTGCGCGGCCAGCATGGAGGCGTGCGCGAGCGACCCTTCGATATCGACGAGCGCCAGACGCTTGTCGAAGAAAACCGACGACGTGTAGCGTTTGACGAGCTCCGACATCGGCTCCGAGAAGCGAGCCGACCAGGCTTCGCCTTTTTTGTGCAGTTGGGACGTCATGGTGTTGGGCAGTTAAGCGGCAGTTGAGCGAGCGGTGGGGAGGCTGACGACGCGCATGCACATACCGTGCAAAAGCAGCCGCCGAAGCGAAGAAAGACAGGGATTTTAACACCGGCGGGGAGGCTTGAAGCCGCGGTGCGCCATATGGTGGTGTCCAGAGGACGGCCCACAGCGGTCTGAGCGCGCGAGGTGAGGCGGCGTTGCCGCGTCCGGGAGGTCGGGCCAGGCGGGTTCGTGTGACGTGTTGCCGAGTCGCTGCGCGGCGCGCCCGCTGGCCACGGGCACGGCAAGCGCAAAAGCGGCTTTCCCTGGGGACGCGCTAACCGCCCCTGACCACCCATTCATCGCCTACTCGCGCACCAGCACAACCAGCTTCAAATCCTCGCGATGCGCGGGTTTGAACGTGATCTGGTCGTACACGATGCGGCCCTCGCGCGGATGGTTGAATTCGCGCCGTCCGCCTTCGCGGCCGCCCACGTCCTGCGACGCCCAGAAGCGCGCGAACGCGTCGCTCGCCGTAGTGAGCGAGTCGATCAGCGCGCGTGTGGGCGCGTCGTTCAGATGGCGGATCGAGTCGGCGCGGAATTCGGCGGCGAGCCGCCGCGCGCGCGTTTCCCAATCGACGATCAGCTCACGCGCGGCTGGCTCGGTAAACGTGTAGCGCAGCAGATTGCGGTCGTGCGCGCCGTCCAGCCAGCCGACGAACAGGTCGGCGGCACGCGCGTTCCACGCCAGCGCATTCCACTGGCGGTCGAGCACGTAAGCCGGCGCGTTCACGAGTTGCACGGTTTCCAGCAGGGTGGCGGGCGCGTCGGCGGCGGCCGGGTCGGGCTCCGCCGGGTCGCGCTGGGCGGCCAGCTCGAACAGATAGGCCCGCTCCGCGCGCGACAGCTGCAACGCGACCGCGATGCGCGCGAGCGCCTCGGCGGACGCGGAAACCGGGCGCCCCTGTTCGATCCACGTGTACCAGGTCGGACTCACGCCGCACAGTTGCGCGACTTCCTCGCGCCGCAATCCGGGCGTGCGGCGGCGCGGACCGGGCGGCAGGCCGACCGCTTGCGGCGAAAGCCGTTCGCGGTGAGCGCGGATGAAGTCGCCGAGCGCGCGGGCCGGGGTGGCGTCGAGCGGCGGCGGGTGGTCGGCGGAAGACGGCGTGGTCATTCTGAGCGGGCGGTGGGTGATGGGGCGACGAAGCGCAGGCAGGTAATAGAGATACCAGAATAATTGCTTAACTTGTACTGGTACACGGCGGGCTCTATTGTAGCGGCTCGTAGCGGCTGAAAGGGCACGACGTCCGCCAGCGCTACCCGACACACCTAACCGGAGCCTCCCATGAAGCATCACGATCAGGTCGCCGACGCCTTCGGCTCGACCGCCGCCGCCTATTTGACGAGCCCGACGCATGCCGCCGGCGCCGATCTGCGGACGCTGGCCGAAGCGATCGCGGCGACGCCGATTGCGACGGTGCTCGATATGGGGTGCGGCGCGGGTCACGCGAGTTTCGCAGTCGCGCCGCACGCGAAAGAGGTGGTGGCCTACGACATCGCGCCGCAAATGCTGGCGATCGTGGAAGGCGCAGCGAAGGAGCGTGGTCTCGCCAACATTCGCACGCAACAGGGCGCGGCCGAAGTGCTGCCGTTCTCCGACCATTCATTCGATTGGGTCATCAGCCGGATGAGCGCGCATCACTGGCACGACGTGCCGCTCGCGCTCGCCGAAGTGCGGCGCGTGCTGAAGCCGGGCGGCAAAGTGTTGTTCATCGATATTGCCGGCAGCGATCATCCGCTGCTCGACACGCATATCCAGGCCATCGAGTTGCTGCGCGATGCCTCGCATATCCGCGATTACCGCGCCGACGAGTGGCTCGCATTGTTCGCGGCGGCTGGGTTCAAAGCCGCGACTCGCGAACGTTGGCGCATCGATATCGAGTTCAGCTCGTGGGTGGCGCGCATGCGCACGCCGGAACCGCGCGTGGTGGCGATTCGTTCGATGTGGGCGTCCGCGCCGGATGAAGTCCGTCAATATTTCGACGTGCAGGAAGACGGCTCGTTCAAGCTCGACGCGTTGATGATCGAAGCGGCTTGAGGTGTGTCCTGACAACGTTAAGTCAAGTGATGCGTTCAACCGAGCATCCCAAAATAAGTGCACGGAAACGCCGTGACATGCTCTGGATTGCTTAGCAATTTGGAGCTGTCGCCATGCTGAAACGAACCGTTAGCACCGCCTTTGTTGGCCTTTCCGTGGCAACGTTATCGCCGTGCACCGTGGCTGAAACCAATCAGGAATTCTATAGCCGTAATGGCACGACACTGCCGCGCGCGATTGCCTCTTATCCCGGTGGCGTGCCGTATGGTGTTTCCTCGGATCCGCGGCACGCGCAGTACGGTTTCAGACCGCCCGGCATTACAG
>Ga0255336_100306_pt1 | contig 92779 bp, 146 predicted proteins | sample MeOH1_35cm_T3_17_FD_189102 | JGI IMG/M metagenome (GOLD analysis project Ga0255336, IMG submission 189102) | Sandy soil microbial communities from University of British Columbia, Vancouver, Canada - MeOH1_35cm_T3_179 | ecosystem: Engineered > Artificial ecosystem > Sand microcosm > Unclassified ... | reverse complement strand
CTGGACCTTCTTGTCCGTGACCCGGACGGTGATGTCCATGCCGAGCTTGGAGAGCACGCGCGCGGCCGCCGCGTTCAACTGGCCCAGGGCGTCCCGGAACACCCGGACGCGCGCCCCGCGCGGCCCCAGCGCCTCGCAGGCGGCCTCCGCCACCTGCATGTCGCGCTTGAACTTGGCCGCCTCGAGCTCGGCGTCCTGGACGCGCTTGGTGTCGATCGTGACCATCTTCTGGAGCCGGGCCCTGGTCTCCTCCTGGCCCTTCGCGGCCGCCAGCTCCGACTGGAGCTTGACCAGCGGCGTCCCGACGTCCTCCAGCGGCTCGCGGAGCTTCGCGCGGACGTCCGCCTCGGCCTGCCTCATGTCAGCGAGGTCCCCGGCCGCCGCCGCGCGCTCGGCCTCCAGTTGCTCCTTCGTGAACTTCACCGGGGCGAGCTCCGTCGAGTAGTGCACGACGATCTCGTGCCGCTCGTCCGCCCCGACAGGGCGGAGGCATACGGGGCAGTCCTTCAGGTCGGACCCGGACTTCACCTTCCCCTGCAGCGCCTTCACCTGCTCCGAGAGCATCCGGATCTTGGACAGCTTCTCGGAGTCCTCCGCCTCCATCTTCCGCAGGACCGCCGCCACCCGCTCCGCCCGGGCCCGGAGCGCCTGCGACGCCGTCACCTGGGCCGCGTGGCGCTGCGCCAGGACGGCGACCTCCTGGGAGATGACCCCCACGTCCCGCCCGCCCCTCTCGCCCGCCAGGGCCGCGCGGGAGCGCTCCAGGGAGCTCGCCGCCTCCCGGACGGCGCCGTCCGCCACCACGGACTTGGCCCGGCGCATCACTAGGACGCTGCGGCACTCTTTCTCGGCCCGGGTGAACTGCTCGAGCCCCAGGACCGACTCCAGCAGGGTCTGGCGCTCCTTGTTCGTGGCGTTCGAGAAGCGGGACAGGAGCGACCGGGAGAACACCCGGGTCGCCGCGAACCGGCGCCAGTCGCCGAACTCGCGGTCGACCTTGGCCTGCGTCTCCGCAGGTGTCTGGCCGGAGATGTCGCGGCACCCTTCCAGGCCGCCGTCTTCGGGTCCGCCTTCCGCGGTCTCACGCATGCGCAGGTCGACCAGGCGGCGCCCGGACCGAACGCGCCGGACCAGGGTGTCCTCGCCGACCCCCGAGGCGTCGCCACGGAACTCCACCTCCACGTCCCCGTCCGGGGTCGGGTCGGCGTCGCGGACGGTCTTCCCCCAGAGCGCCCAGGCCAGCGCCTCCACCCCGAGCGCGCTCTTGCCCGACCCGTTCGGCCCGACAACACACACCAGGCCGGCCTCCGGGAACTCGACCTCCTCCTTGCGATAGCCGAAGAAGTCCCGGAGTAGGATCCGCTGCACCCTCACCGGGGGACCTTCGTGCCGAGCGAGGGGTCACCGACCAGCGGCTCGAGTCTTAGCGCCTGGTCGGCCAGGTTGTTGATCTGCGCCAGGTCGTCGACCAGGTCTCCGGCCGTTCGCTCCGAGGCGATGATCTGAATCTTCCGGAGCGCCTCGCGCAGGTGGAGCGTCTCCAGGCAGCTGCAGACTTCGATGTTCGGTGACTTCGCCATGTCCCTCAGGCTCCCTTCGTCCAGCATTCCCTGACCAGGTCCAGGACGGCGCCGCGGTCGATGCCGTCCGGCAGCTGCTGTCCCTCCACGAACTCCGCCAGCGCCGCCAGCGGCTCGATACTTCCTGTTTTGCCTCCCTCGGCGAGGGGCGAAAAAGAGGAAGTATCCCCGCCGGTCGCGGGCTCGACCCCGCCGAACTCCTCGGGATGCGCGACCTCGTACGCACCCAACCCGCGGACGAAGATCCTCTTCGACTCACCGTCGCGGATGAAGTCATTCTCATCCTCCTTGCAACCGATACTGACGAACCGCGGTCCCGGGACCTCGACGAACGAGAACCCGCCGTCGCGGTAGGTTGCCATCAGGCCGCGATCGGTCAGGCCGGCGTCGCTGAACGACGCGGGGCAGAGCGTGCCGAGCTGGACGACCCGGGACCTCTCCCCGCGCCAGATGCGGTGCTCGTGGTAGTTCCCGACGAACGCGGTGTCGATGCCGGCCGCCTCGAGCAGGTCCAGGAGGAACCGGGCGCCGATCGCGTCCTTGGCGCGCCTCTGCCAGGGAGGCGCGTCCGCGTCGTCGTAGACCCCGACGTGCGTCACCAGGACCCGCGGGCGGCCGAGCAGGCCCGTGGGCTTGACGGCGAGCACCTCGGACAGGTGCATCGCCATCGGGACCCGGGACTGGAACGGGACGAGCAGGGCCTCGCAGTCGCCCGGCTCGCGCCAGCCCGGCTCGCTCACCAGGCTCGCGTTCTGCCAGAGCGGCGCGCAGGCCGTGTTACCCCCGGCCGCGTCCGCGTCCAGCATGTCGTGGTTCCCCGGGATCACCGTCACCCGGATCCCCGGTGACGCGCGGTGGATCGCCTGCTGGACGCCGGCGATGATCGCGGGCTCCGGGCGCCGGCTGTGGAACAGATCGCCCGCCACCACCAGGTCTCTGCACCCGCGCTCCGCGGCCATGATCAGCGCGTGCTCGAACGCCTTCAGGGCGATGGCGCCCCGGGCGTTGATCCCGTTCACCACCGGCCCCCCGAATCGCGCGTGGTTCGCTATGTGGCAGTCCGCGATCACCGCGAGCCCCCCGAGCGCCTCGGCCTTCTTCTTCGCCATGGCTACGGCCTCGGCGTCGAGGACGACGTCCCGACGTCCTCGAACCGATCGCGGAGCTCACAGAGCGCCTTCACGCGCTGGCGCTCGTTCGTGATGAACCCGTCCGACTGGTCGGGACCTTCCCGCGGGGTCGTGCACTCGTTGTCCAGCGCCAGGCGCGCCTTCCTGATGAGCCGGCCGAGTGCGGTGATGACACGTTCGTAATCGTCCATTTGGTCTCCTCCTGACTTTACGTGTTGGCCGGCTTCTTCGACGGGTCCTCGCCGAGGTCCACCTGGACGTCGGCGGCTTCCGGGTTCGTCTCCCACCCGAGGGCGACGCGGGCCTCCCTCAGGCTGCGGCAGGACGACGCGACGGCGCCGGCCTTCCGGGCGAACAGCATCGTGGTCTTGTGGTCGTCCCATCCCTGCTCGAAGTGCAGCAGGGCCATGGCGTCCCGGTACCCGCTCGCCAGGTGGTTCTTCTGGGCGCGGAACTTCACCCACTTCCCCGTGGTAGCCGGCCCCTCCTTGTGGGATGGTCCGTGCGTCAGGGAGAGCCGGAGGCTGGCGTACTGCTTTATCGCGCGCCCCCCGGCGGTCTCCTCCGTCGGGCCGTAGAGCACTCCGATGCGACTTCTCAATTGGTTCACGAGGATGACCATGACCAGACGCTCGGATATGAGCTTGTTCAGCTGTCGCAGGCCGCGCGACCAGGACGCCGCCATCGCCCCGGGGATCTCAGACTCGCGCAGGTCCTCCTCGAATGCCTTCTTCGGGGTCGTGCTCGGGACCGAGTCGAGGATGAACACGAGCTTGTTCCGGGCCCCGAACTTCCGGACCGTGAGCATCACGGAGGCGATCCACTCCTCCACCGTCGTGGCCGGCAGGAGCAGGACGTCGGGCCGGCTGACCCGAAACGTGTCCACCCAGTTCGGCTGCACCTTGCGCTCGCTGTCCCCCAGGGACGCCGTCGCGCCGTCACGCTGGGCGGCCGCGATCAGTCCGTTGATGAACGAGCTCTTTCCGGTGTCCTCGAGCCCGGAGACCTCGACGATGCGCCCGTAGGGCAGGCCGCCGATCCCCACCACGTGCCGGTCGACCACCTCGATGCCTGTGGGGAGGACCTCGCGGACCATCGAGTAGCCGCCGTCGCCGAACGTGTCGGCCGCCGACTCGTCGTTGAAATGCTTCCGCACCTCGTCGCGCATGCGCTCCGTCAGCGTCCGCGGGTCCTTCTTCTTCTCGGGCTTCTCCGCCTTCGGAGCCCGGACCTTCCTCTTCGCGCTCTTAGTTTTCGGCATCGGATTATTCCCGGAAGATTCCCCGCCCGCCCGCGGCGCGCGCCCCCGCCACGGTTGGAGGAGGTGTTGGAGGCGCGCGCCGCGGGCCGTGCAGAGAGCTTCTGGCTAGACCGAGCGCCCCGACGCGCGGAGGTTGCGGCGGTAGTCGAAGACGCCGGGGTTCGCCGGGTCTTCCATCCAGTCCTCGTCGTTGCCGGCGGGGCGGGAGGCCACCTGGCGCTGGGCCGGGGCCGGGCCGCCGCCGAACGCGCGCTCGTCCGGGTCGTTCGGGTCGGCCTTGGCAGGGGCGGACCCGTCGCCCTCCAGGATCCCGCGCGTGGTCACGTCGTCCGGCAGGTCGCGGATCTTCGTGAGGTCGTGCATGTGCTTCAGCCAGTCGTAGTTCGGGAGCTTCGTCCGCTGGCGCGACGGGGAGATCTCGTACTTCGTCTCCTTCACGGACTTGTTCCCGATCTTGATGTCCTTCCCGGTCTCGATGCGGTCGATGATCAGGTTGAACCCGGTCTCCGGGTGGGAGAAGTCCCCGCCGAGCAGCTCGGCCGTCTCGGGCTCCTTCCAGATCCGGTTCATCTTCTCGTAGAGGCCGATGGTCAGCTGCAGCGCGCGGGGGCCGCGGTCCATCTCCTCCTTCTTGTCCAGGCGGACGGCGTTCACGAAGATCTCCTCCTTGGACCCGATCTCCTTGGCGAGCTCGGCCGCCGCGCCCAGCGCCTTCGTCGCGCGGGCCAGCTTGTAGAGCTGCGCGACCAGGTCGCAGTAGAGGCACGGCTCGTCGCTCATCTTGCTCGGGCAGACGGTCGCCTTGAACCCCTGCCCCAGGTGCGACTCCACCAGGTCGAACACCTTCAATGCGTCGGCGATCTCCTTGCGCGGGACGTCCGGGAGCGCCGCCAGGATCTGCGTGATCCGGTTCAGCACCTCGTTGTTCACGCTGTGGGTCCAGATGCGCCCGAAGAGGCGCTTGGTCCCCTTGATCGGCGGGAGGGGCCGCCAGGTCGTCTTGCCCTTCTCCGGCTTCGTCACGGCGCCGGCGCGGCGCCGCTCGGCCGCGCTCTCCTCGTAGTCGGCGTAGTCCTCGCGGACCCAGTCCGGGTCGGCCGGCTCCCAGTCCGTCTCCGCCGTCGCCTCGGCTACCGCCGCAGGCGCGGCCGGCGCGAGCGCCTTCTCCTCCGGGTCACCGGCCTGGTTCTCCGCCTTCGATGCTGCTCCCTTGCGTGCCATGTGGTTCGTCTCCTCGTGCTGCGTGTTTTGGTGGTTCGTGTTGCGTGTTGAAAATAAGGCCGGCCTCGGACTCCCCCCTCGTGCTCGCGGACCGGCGCGCGAGGATCCCCGGAACCCAGGAGGCGGTCTTGCCCCGACCCAGGACCATCCTGGGTCGGCCGCACCCTTACCGGCGAGGGGAGAAAGCTAACTACCGCGGGCGTCGGTCTCGGATCGAGGGGTCCGCTTCCTTCTCGGCGCGGAGGTCCGCGCCGAGGGAGACGAGCATGTCCTTCTTCGCGGCGACCGCGTCCACCATCACCTGCGCCTGCTCCTTGCGCTCCGTCGCGTCGATGACCCGGAGGCGCGCCTGGCGGTACTCCGCCGAGAGCGTCACGGCATCGTCCGCCGCGTCCTCGGAGAGCGGCTTCAGCTTCGAGTCCTTCCCGGCGGCCTCGACCTCCGCCAGGCGCGCCTCCTTGGCCGTCTTCTTCGCGGACGCCTTCACCACCTCGAGATCCAGTTCCGCCAGGCGCTGGGCCTTCGCGAGGGCCACGCGCTCGCTCCCCCACCGGGCCAAGATCGACGGGAGCTGGATGTACTCCAGCTGGACGTCGGCGCGGATGGACACCGCGTTCTTCACGTCGGCTTCGGTCGTGGCCGGGGGCCTCACCGGGGCGGCCATCAGTCGATCCCCAGCGAGTCGCAGGCGACCGCCACCCGGTCGGTCAGGTCCTCGGCGGGGATCATGGCCAGCACCGGCACCGTCCTCCCGCGGTGGAGTTCCTCGGCGCGCGCCAGGATGGCGTCGTGCGTGATGTACCCGTCCGACTGCAGGAGCTTCAGGAGCTTCAGCATCGTGGTGGCGGTGGCGTACCGGGAGGGATCGGCTCGCGGGACAGCAGGCGCGAGAACAGGGCGTCCCGGAACAGGAGCCCCAGGAGCATCTCTGCCTGCGCCGCCTTCCACCGGATACCCTGCGCGCTGCTGAGCCACTGGAGCGTGCGCCGGCGCGCCAGCCGGTTCATCCTCCCGCGGTAGACCACGTGCAGCTGCCGGCGCCGCCGCGCCCTCCGACGCCTTGCCATCGCAGACTCCCCTCTCGACCGCCGCCAGCGCGGCGCCGACCCAGCGGCCCACCTCGCCGGGGTCGCCGGCCTCAATCGTGATCGTAAACTTGAGCATCTCGTCTCCGTCTTCTGTGTTGGCCGACGCCGGTTCAGCGCAGGCCGAGCGCGCCCTTCAGGGTCTCCGCGAGCTTCGCCATGACGACCGAGTCGACCTGCGCGGAGAACTTCTTCTTGGCCTCCGCGACGATGACGTTGAACTCCTTGTCGAACAGGGCGTCGATCTTCTTCTTGATCATGACCTCCAAGATCGTCAGGCCGGCGGACCCGCGGGTCTCGTACGAGTCCCGGAACTTCGCCATCAGTTCCTTCTCGATCATTTGGGAGATCGTCGTGCGCGACTTCTCCTTACCGGTGTAGCTGTCGAACTCCGGGATCCCCTGATCGAGGACCCGCTCCACCGCAGCGCCGACCGCCTCTCTGGCAGAGGCCGCGGAGATCTCACCGACCTTCTTGTCCAGGCGCTCCACGAGCATCCGCTCGTAGCGGTCGCACAGGTTGTACTGCGACTCGAGGACGCCGCGGATCGCGGACTGGACGGCCTCCTCCGAGAGGCCCGTGATGGTCACGCCTGAGGACTCCTTCGCGACGCGCTCCTCGTGGTACTGCTCTTCCTCTTCGGGATTCGGCTCTGGTGGTTCTGGTGGGTACGACATCGTCACTCCTCCTGGGTTGGGTCCCTGTCCGCGGGCGGCGGCCGGGGTTCGCAGTCTATATTGGCCGTCAGACCCCCGGGTCTTCCGGCGCGTCGTAGAAAGCGGTGAACCGACCGTCCCACTGGACGGGGATCTCCCCGCCCTCAACGTCGTCCCTGGCCTTCGGGACGAGCAGGAGCGCCTCCACAGGACCCCCGCCCGCCGAGCGCGTCCCCGGCTCGCGCCAGGGGAAGATCACCACGTCCGCGTCCTGCTCGAGCGCGCCACTCTCGCGCAGGTCGGAGAGCTTCGGCTTGCGCGGCTTCTTGCCCTTTTCGATCTCGCGCGACAGGTGGACGATGAGGATGATGGTGACGTTCAGCCCCTGCGCCAGGTTCTTGAACTCGCGGCTCATCTTCGTCACGTCGTCCATGCGGTTCTTCCCTGGTTTCTCCGGGACCGTCAGCGACATCGAGTCGATGGCGACGACCTTCAGCGGGCGCTCCTTCCCTTGCTGCGCGGCCTCGCGATCGACGCGGTAGCACCAGCGACGGATCTCCGCGCGGATGAGCTCCGCCGTCAGGTCTGTCCGGTCGTCGATGTCGAGCGGGAGGTCGAAGAGGACCTTGCTCCCGCGGTGCACGTCCTTCCAGTCGCCGCGCTCGATCGTGCCGCGCCTGAACTTGCGCGCATCGATGCGCGAGGTGAACGACAGCGCTCGCTCCACGATGCGCTGCTTATTCATCTCCTGCGAGAACAGTAGCGTCGGCACGCCGTTGATGCCCATGCGGATGAGCGTCGAGACGACGAACCCTGTCTTACCTCCGCCTGGTCTCTGCGCGACGATGACGAGGCTGCCGGCGGGGAGGCCGCAGTACATCGCGTCGTACGCGGAGAGTCCGATCTTCACGTACGCGCCGGACGGCTTGTCGCCGCGCTTCTCGACTTCGTCGACCACGTCGTTCACCATCTTCCCGATCCGCGACGGTCCACCCGTCCTGGCGTATGCGCCGATCTTCTCGAGCTTCGCCAGGCAGTCTGCGGCGAGCTCCTCCGGATCGTCAGCGGCGTACGCGCGGCTCGCCGTCTCCGTGCACACCGCGATGAGCTGGCGCAGCTCGGACTTTGCGCGGACTATGCGCGCGTAGTGCATCACGTTCTCCGCGGTCGACACCGCGTTCGTGAGCTTCAGCAAGTACATCTCCCCTTCCGGGAGACGCGCGGTCACCTGCCGATCGCGGAGGGCGTCGGCGATGCCGATGACGTCGAGCGCCTTCTTCTCCGCGTCGACGTGGACGAACGCGTCCCAGATCTCCCGGTGCGCGGGGATCAGGAAGTCGTCCGTGCGCACGAGACCCGCCACCTCGTGGAAACGGTCCGGGGACAGGATGATCGCGCCGAGCACCGCCATCTCCGCCTGCCCGTTGCTCGGCGCGACCTTCCTGACCGGGCGCCGCGCGCCACCCTCCGCGTGGTCGCTCACTCCGCGTCGTCCTCGTAGGACAGCGTCTCGCTCTTCGCAAAGCTCGACCTCACTTCGACACGGTTCACGCCGTGGAGCTTGAGGACGGGTTCCAGCGCCGTGACGATGTCGCCAGCGAAGTACGACTCTTCTTCCGGGTAGACTTTGACCACCAGCACATAGCTGGTCGACTCGCAGTCTAGTTGCAGCTCCAGCTCGCCGCGCGGCAACACGCTGCCCCTGTCGTGCCACTCGTCCCACTCATGGATGATATCGTGCATCGCCGCCTCGACGAGATCACGAGCGCGCTGCAGCGGCGTCCCGCGGAGCCTCACGACTCACCCGCGTCAGCGAACCCAGAGCAGGACACCGCCCACGGCACGATCTTAGGCGGCGGGCAGATGATGGCGTTCGGCGGCAGGCCGTTGGTCAACCCGACGTTCAGGCCGCGACCGCCGTTCGACTTCAGGTCCGGGTGCCGGCACCCGAGCCCGCTCCGCCAGACGCACGGGCCGCAGAGCACCGGCAGGTGCCCGGGGTTCCCGCGGACCCGCGCGTAGAGCCGCGGGTGGTCCTCCAGTAGCTGGTGGCAGAGCACGTGCGCCGGGCGCTCACCCAGGAACACGAGGGCCCCGTCGCCCTCGACCGGGACGTCATGCTCGTCGTGCTCGCGCTGCGGGTTTTTGTCGAGCGGGCCCGGCACGCCGCACAGGTTGCAGGCGGAGAGCAGGTCCTCCGGCCGGCGCGGGTGCAGGGTCAGCGGGACGGCGTTCCGAATCGTGGTTCGGTCGGGCTTCTTCGGGCTCGGTCGTCTGGGCACGGGGGACCTCCTGGGTTTGCTTGTTGGCCGCGCGGGCAGCGCAGCGGAGACACTTCTGGGGCGCGAGCCCGACCGCCTTCGGCGTCCAGCGCCGGGAGACGAAGTCCTTCAGGCACCCGGGGCAGAGCACCTCCCAGGTCACGAACTCCTTCGTCAGTTCGTAGATCGGAGTCCAGATGGACGAGCTCGGAGAGTAGGTCGCGAACGTCTTCGCGGGCGCGGGCTTCGCCATCAGGGCGCTTCTTCGGAGGGCGTGTCGCAGATCCCCCAGCGCATGCACCCTCCCTGCGGCGGATCGGCCAAGAGCTTCAGCTGCCGTCCTCCGCGCGACGTGCGCGACCAATCGACGACGGCGCGAATGTCCATCGGCTCGACGCCATGCCGAGCCATGAAAAACGTCGCCTCCGGGTGTTTGTAGCGCTCCGGCTCGGCGGCGTTTCGCTCAGCGCGCAGGGCCGTCATCTCGACCTCGAGCGCCGCGATCTGGTCGATCTTCTCTGGCGCGTGCTCGGCCACCAGCGCGATCTCCTCCTTGCCCGCGTAGATGCACGGGAAGCAGCCGACCCGGTTGTGACCGCGCTGGTAGAGCGGGTTGACCGGGATGCCGTGCCGGTTGTGCATGCCGATCACGTCCTCGACCGTCCAGCGGATGAGCGGCCGCCACACCCATCCGCCCCACGACCGCGGCCCGTCCGGCTCGTCTTCGAGCTCCGGCATCTTTGCCCGGGCGTCGCTCTCGGCCGCGCGCACGCCGACCGCGCAGACGCTCTCGAGGCCGGTCTCCTCCTCGACGCGATCGTGGTAGGCGCGCAACGGTTCCAGTTTCAGTTCACGCGTGCACCATCGCTGCATCCGGCCCGGGAACCCAGCCCGCGCTCGGATCTTCGCCTCCATCCCGCCTGGCGTTCCGACCACGTCAATGGCGAGCCCCATCCGGGTGCGCAGCAGGTCGAGATAGGCGTATGTCTCCGGCGCCTCCCACCCCGTATCAGCGAACACGGCCCGATGCGGGATGCCCTCCTCACGCAGCGCCAGAAGGAGCGCGGTCGAGTCCTTGCCGCCGCTCACACTCGCGATCACGGCCATGCCGACGAGCTCGACAGGGAGAGCGATGCGCTTCGCCATCAGGTCCCTTTTCGGACGGCGTCCACGGCGTTCAAGATCTCGGCGAGCACGCACCCGTCCTCATGCTTACCGGGATACTCCGCTGAGCCCTCCGCGCCGCACTGCGGACAGCCGCCACTTCCCTCCAGCACGAACGCGCTACCTTCCCACTCGAGGTCGCGGAGCAGCGCCAGCATCTTCGGAGCCAGCCTGACGAGCTCGCGGACCTCGAGCGAGGCGAAGATGATCTCATCGTTCCCGTCCGTTTCGATGACCGATTCGCCATCCTGGGTAGCCACGAACTCCGCCGCCAGCGGGTCCTCGGGGCCCGTGCTCGGACAGACCACCCACGGCTCCACCATCTCCACTTGGTTCGCCATCAGAGCGCACGCCCGCGGAGCGACGGCCCGCCGAACTGGTAGAACACGCCCGACTCGCGGATGCGGTCGAGGATCCGGATCCCGTAGCGCGCCTCCCACTCCCCGGCGTCCAGGTTCGTCGTCACGACCGTCCGCCGCTTCTCCTCGAGCCGCCGGACCAGGACCTCGTCGAGCAGGGTCAGGAACGACCCGCGCTCGTCGTTGAACTCGGCCCCCAGGTCGTCGATGACCAGGAGCCCGGGGTCGATGAGTCGGTCGACCTCGTCCTCGTCGTACCGCTGCCACCGCGCGAGCTGCGCCGCCTTCACGAACAGGGCCGTCTTCGTCTTCGGCTGGGCCACCAGCCAGCAGGCCGCGACGGTCTTCCCGGCCCCAGCCTTCCCCGCCAGGACCAGGAGCTTGCACGCCTGGTTCTGGCGCGCGACCTCCATCGGCTCCGTAGCCCGGACCTCCTTCACCAAGATCTCCAGGACCGACCTCGGGACGCAGGCCTGGTCACGGAGCCACCGCGCGTCCTCGTCACGCCTGGCCTCCTCCTGCAGGCGCAGGGCGAGCGACGCGTGCGCCGCGCCCTCTGGCGTGAGCCCCCACGCCTCCAGGCGCTTCACGTAGTCCCCGATCTTCTCGTCCTTCCCGATCTCTGGTTTGCTCATACCGCTACCCTCCCGGTCACGAAGACCTTGTCGGACGTCGCCTTGACGTGCCCGTTCGCGTGTTGGCCGGCGGGACGCTCCGACCGATATTTGTTCACCCCGCCGCTCGTGCAAAAGAACGCCAGGCTCCGCCCCTGCTTCTCCACGAACGGGTCCCGGTCGCGCATATACCGCTGGAACATCACCGGGAGCTCAGCCATCAGCGCCGCAGGTAGACCGGATACCATCGCCTTCGCCTGCCCGGCGTCCCGCGGGAGCAGGCAGTAGCGGGCCCCACCGTTCGCCTCCTTCCAGGCATCGCAGAACCAGCCGATCACCTCGCGGACACCAGGCTCCCCGGCCGGGGTCAGCGCGGCGCGGCGCGGGCGCGGAACCTTCGGGGTCCGGGGATCTCCGGATTGCACAGACAGCAGGGTTTGCTGGACCGGAGAAGCGCGACCGGTTTCGGTCGCGTGTTCTTCTCTGATTCTGATCTCTGGGTTTGGTTTGGTTTGGAAAGGAAGGGAAGGGAGAGGAAGGGTAGGGGCTTTTGCCTGGGTTTCAGTCCGGTTACCCGGCTGGTTAACCGGCAGGTTTTTACCCTTCGATTCTGTTGGCTTTTTCGGCCGACCTCCGCTCTTGGCTCCATTCGAGCGCATCGACTCGACACGCTTCTGCCCGCGGTAGTCGTAGCCCTCTACGAAAAGGCCGCCATCGACCCACCGGCAGAGGCCCGCCTGGACCGCCACCTGGACCTCTGCCAGGGTCACCCCGGCGCCCAGGAGGAACGTCCGCTCGGACGATGTCGGAGTCAGCAGGAGCTCGTCAGACTCGGCGACCGCGGCGGCGGCCGCGAGACGGACCCAGGCGCCGAGCGCGGCCGGAGAGGCGTCGGAGAACGGCGGAGCATTCAGGGTCGCCGGGTAGACGGCGGCGAACTTCATGACGCCTCTCTCTGAGACAGCTTCCAGACTTCAGCCGCCGGGACTCCAGCGGGGAAGTCCCGCGGCGTACTCACAACCTGCTCGGACCCGGCGCCCGATGACACGCGCGCGCTCATGCGGCACCGCCGACGTCAGACAGTGCCCGCGCCGTCAGGACTTCGATCGCGAGCGCCGCTTGCTGCCAGACGACGGCGTTTCCGAGGCAGCGCAGGCGGTCCACTCGTCCGGGAACCCCATGAGCCACTCGACCCACCTCGGGTTCAACGCTCCAGTTGCCCCAGCGCCGGAGACCGCGATGGCGTCCTCCAGGTTGCGCTTCCCGTCGTCCAGTCTCCGTTGCGCGAGCTCCGCCGACGGCATCCCCCGCTTCGGATCGCCGTTCCGCGCCGTCGGTGTCGGCCAGCTCTGTCGAACAACGGCGTCCGTAAGCGACGTCCCCGCGTGCGTCCGTGAGCCTGGCTTCGCTGCGGTCGTGTTCCTCCCGCCGCTGGCTCTGGAGTCCCCCGCCGTCGGAGTCGGAGTCGGCCAAGTCCGTACGGCACCGGATAGCGTCAGACTCCCCCGCGCGTACGTTCCGCTCGATCGGCGACTGTCCGCTGCCGTGGGCGTCAGCCACAGCCCCTGCGCCGCCATCGAGTCGAGACTCAGACGAGTCGGCCCGACCCTGCCCGCCGAGCCACCCTGATTCGAACCGTAAGGCGTCGCGCTCGGCGTAGGCAAGAATGAAGATTCGCGCTCGGAGATGGGGCGCGCCGACGTCGGACGCTCGAAGCACGTCCCATTCCGCATCGAACCCGAGCGCGGCCAGATCTCCGAGAACCCGATCGAGCCCCCGAACAGTGAGAGCTGCGACGTTCTCCACGAGGACGATGCGCGGTCGAAGCTCGCGAACGATCCGAGCGAACTCCGACCAGAGGCCGGATCGCTCGCCGTCGATGCCGACGCGCTTGCCGGCATTCGAGATGTCCTGGCAGGGGAAACCGCCGCAGATGATGTCAGGGGGGGGGGCGTGGCCATCGATCTCCTTCACGTCGTGAAAGCAACTGACCTCGGGCCAGTGACGGGCCAGCACGCTACGCGCGTACGGGTCTCGCTCGGCCTGCCACAAGGGGGCGTGGCCGAAGTGTTCGAGCGCCAGGTCGAGACCTCCGATCCCGGAGAACAGGGAGCCGAACCTCAAATCCCACCTCCGCAATACCGAACGCAGACCACGCCGCGCTCCGACGGTCCGCGAGGGTCGACCTGCAGCCAGCATCCCTGGGGAGGGATCGGGAGCTTCGTGTCGACCGCTCCGCACCATGTGCAGGAATTCCCATGGAGGGACAGGATCCGAGCGCGCTTCTTGGCCCACCCGGAGGCGACCGCACTCACCGGCCGCCCCCAAAGTCGGCTAGAACAACCCGCCCCGTCCCGCGGAACCCCCGGCTTGCTGAAGGCCAAAGACGAGCGGGACGGATTGATCTAGGCGACCTTGGTTCAATCATGGGGATTCCTTTCGGTTTAGGCGACCCGGTTTCCGACCAGGTCAGCCCCAGCGGGGAGAAAATTAACGCGACCGTTTCCAAAAGGAAACAGCGATCAGGTCTTTGACGGCTTCGTCAGCCCCAGAACGAGCCCCCGGGCGCGCTCGTAGGCGCCGGAGACGTTCCAGGCGCGGCAGAGGCCGCTCGGGTGGGGCAGGGACGCGTACCGGACAGAGAACGCCCCGCCTGGCGCAAGCCATGAGCCCACGGTGAACGGCTCGTAGGGAACCCGGAACGCCTGGGCCACCTTGGCGCCCAGGAGGACCAGGGGGACGGGGGAGGCGGAGGGATCCCAGTCGTGGGCGTACGCCTCCACCGCGACCTCAACCGCCCGGACCCGGGCGTCCGCCAGGCACCAGCCGACCGGGCAGAGGTTCACCCGGTGGAACTGGTCGCAGTACTCGAACGGGGAGAGGCCGAGGACCTTGTGGCAGAGGCGCCAGCCGGCCGACCCGATCGGCTTCGGGAACAGGGCGGCGCGCGGGTCACCGCCCAGCGGGTTCGCCTCGCCCACCAGGACCGCGCGGTAGCTCGGGCGCCAGAGCGGGTCTTTCCAGCGCTGCGGCGACATGACCACCGCGGAGGCGATGTACTCGTGCAGCTCGCGCTCCTCCCGCGCGCTGCGCTTGGTCACGCGACGCCCTTCCGGACCATGTCCCGGGCGCGGACCCGGAACAGCGCCTCCCCGACGTCGCAGGCCCGGTCGGGGAGGGTCGGGTCGCACGTGCAGGTGGCGTCCACCCTCGCGCTGGCGAATCCACCGGGGAGGCCGAACCTCCGGACGTGGTCGAGGTACAGGTCCATGCTCGCGTGCCAGACGACCGCCGACCCCCTCACGGCCGGAACCCCAGCCGCTCGAGCGCGGCGTCCACGGCGTCCTCGACCACCTTGGACACCTTCAGGGCCTCGGCCTCGACGGCCTCCCGGCTGATGCGGTTCGCGGCCACCAGGTGGGCGCAGTCGGCCGTGACCATCTCCAGGAGATTCGGCAGGGCCCGCCGGCGCAGGCCCCGGAGGCACTCCTCGATCCCAGCTCGCTGCGCCTCGCTCACGTCCGACCACGCCCGCGCCATCAGACGCCCCCGGACTTGGGCGGGAAGTTCATGCACCCGTCGATCGGCACGCTGTCGCACGGCGGCGGGTAGTAGTCGCACTTGGGAGCGTTCAGGTTCCCGTTGGGGCACCCGCAGGACATCGAGTTGATCAGGCCGACGTTGACCGCGTCCTGGCAGCTGGCGGGCGTGGCGGACGTCTCGAATACCTTGTCCAGCGGGAGCACGGTGGTGCGCACCCACCCGTCGCCGCACCAGCCGCTGCCCGGGGTGCCGCCGGCCTTCCCGGAGGACAGGTAGAAGTTGATCTTGCCGTAGGGGTCGGTCGGGTCGGCGTACGCGCCCACCGGCGCCGGCGTGTAGTAGTACGCCCGCAGGTACACCGTCGTGATCGGATCCTGCGCGTGCCACGACGCGGGCCAGACCGTGTGCAGCTGGCAGGAGATCCAGTTCCCCTGGTCCCAGTTAGATCCGTAGAACATCCCGTAGATCGGGTTGCCGCCGGGCTGCTGCCCGTAGTCCTGGATCAGGATCCCCCCGTAGCACGTCAGGTAGACGTCGGCCGAGACGTCCTGGTGGTTCGACCCCACGGTGTCGGGGGTCGACAGCCCGATGTCCGCGTACGACCCGGTGGGGGAACTCGCATCCCGGTACTGGTTCCAGGAGAAGAACATCCGGTACGACCACCCTCCGCACGAGTAGAGGTCGGACACCTCCGCCTTCGGGTGCCCCGGGACCGTGGTGTACGCCGTCCAGTTCCCGATGCCGGGCGGGAACGGGATCGGCACGGCCTCTGACTGCGGCGCCTTCGCCGGCCCTCCCGCGGGTTCGGGCGGCGCCCCGCCGCACCCCACCGCCACCAGCATCACGCCCACCGAGAACACCTTGAACATCTTCATCTGCGACCTCCCCGTCTCGTTGTTTGCTTCCCACTCCGCCCCGGGGCGACATACCCCGGCGCGCTTTCCCGTCACGTTAAATCGGCACCCGCCCTCAGCGGCAGTCCGCGGCGTTCGTGCACTTACCGCCTCCGGTACCGCCCTCGGTCGGTGCGTCGCTGTAGCCACCGTCCGGCGGCGGAACCGGCGTCGCGCACGCCAGCCAGGCGTCGTCGCACCCGGCCAGTGCCAGCAGGGCGACCCCGGCGACCACCATCCACTTCGTCATGCTGCATCTCCGATCTTCCGGTAGCTCTTGACCTCGACGTACGCGTCCACCTCGTACCCGTCGAGCGGATTCCCGGACCGGTAGGTCCTGCCGTCAACGAGAGCGACGAACTTGCCGCCCGCGGCGACGTCGGCCGGCACGTCGCCCTCTTCCCATAGGTCACCCGGTAGGTCACCACCGAACGCCTCCCAGGCATATCCACCACCGGCTTCCCACGCTTCGTACCCGCGGGCTCCGTGCGCCTTCGGTTCTCGGAGCTTGTTCGGGATGTTGCAAGCGATGAACTTCCACTCGCGCTCGTACTCCGCCGTCTCTGGCGAGACGCTGAACACCACGTTGAACCTCACGCGGCCCTCGCGATCGCGCCCAGGTCCTCCGGGCGCACGTGGTGGACGGTGTACCCGCGAGATCGGAACGCGTCGGCGCGGTGGCGGGAGTGCTGCTCGAGCCAGCGGTTCCCGACGTCGTCGAAGTCGAAGTACCGGACGACGCGGTTCTTGCCCTCCACCACGCGCATGAGCCGGCCGACCTTCTGGAGCGCGTCGATCCGGCTGTCGCCGGCGGCGGCGTTCACGCCCCCCTCGACCTCGGGGATGTCGATCCCCTTGTTGAACACCTTGGACGTCACCAGGACGTCGCGCAGGCGGACGCGGAGCTGGTGGCGGGCGGAGTCCCGCGCCCGCGAGCTCGAGGCCCCCTCAACGAACACGGTGCGGACCCCGAGCGGGTTCAGCGACCGGTCGAGCGCCCGCCCGTGGGCGAGCTTCGAGAAGAACAGCATCGACGGCCGTGGGCAGAGGTCGCGGTCGGCGACGATGCGCCTGACCAGCGCGTTGCGCCCCTCGCACAGGGTGACCCCGGCCTCGTACACCTCGGCGAACGACCCGGTCATCTTCTGGTGCTGGTGCCGGACCATCCAGATCCTCGGCTCGGCCAGCCAGCCGGCGGCGATGAGCGGTCCCGGCATCACGTCGTGGATGAGCGGCCCGAGCACCTCGATCGCCCGGTAGTCCGCCTCGTCGGACCGCTCGAACGGCGTGGCGGAGAACCCCACCCGCCACCAGGCGTTCACCGTGGCCACCGCCACCTTGCGGAACTCGGTCGCCGAGAGGACCTGGACCTCGTCCGCGATCATCCCCTGCGCCGACGCCAGGAGCTGGTCGACGCGCCCCTTGTCCCCCATGTGCTTGTGCAGGGTCTGCAGGGTCGCGACGGTGTACCGCCTCGGCTCCCACTCGCCGTCCCCCGCCAGGCCGGCGCGCTCGCCGGTCAGCTGGTAGAAGCGGTCGGCCGCCTGGTGCATCAGGTCCTTCGTGTCGACCAGGACGAGCCAGCGGATCCCCACGCACGCGCCGAGGGCGGAGAACACCTGTGTTTTTCCAGAATTGTGAACGACGATCCCGTTCGCGATGAAGTTGCGCGGATCGGCCTCCATCTCGATGTCGAACGTCTCCTCCTCTCCGAACCGTTCGATCGAGACGATCTCGTCCAGGAACGTTGAGGCCGTGACGTGCTGCCATCCGCCCTGTTTCCCGTGAACCCTGTGATGCTCGTCCTTCGGCATGACATCCAGGTTCCAGCCTTCGTTGTTGCGCGGGTTCTCGTCCCGGTGGTGGACGGAGACGACCTTCGGGTCCAGGAACTTCAGGTCAGCGATGCGACCACGCCTGACCAGTCCGACGAACTTCTCGAACGAGAGTCCGTTGAGTCGCGCCTCCGCGACGAGCCTGTGCTTCGGTACACTCCACCCGCCCTTGCCGGGTTTCACGCCCTTCCGCCCAACGTACGGGTGCGCGCGAAGCCCGGCGACGAGCTGGTACCAATTCTTCTTCCCCTTCGGCTTACCTCCGCCTCCGCGTGACTTCTCCACGAACACGTGCATCCCGGGCGACAGGTCTCCCAGGCGCTCCCATCCCGAGACCGTGAGGAACCGATGGTCTGCAGTCGCGCGGATTTTTTTTCCGCCCTTCGTCTCCACGGTGAAGGTGGTCTTGATGCCGCTACGGTAGACCCCCTTCATCGAACGAACTCTGATGAACCCGTCCTCCTCTCGGCACCGGACCTTGGTCTGGATATCCTGCGTCCACGGGCGCAGGCCGCGCCCGTTCTGTCCGCGCTCCAGATCCCGGATCTTGATCCGAAAGCTGCGACCAGCCCGGTACGCCCCGATCTCCGTGTCGCCCGACAAACATCCGGTCGGCATGGAGACGATGCCCCGCCCGCGACCGAGCACGACCCCCAGCGCCTCGCGCTGGTAGTCGCGGAGCCAGGGGATCGCGTCTGGCTCCCACCGGTTGTCGACGACCCAGAACGGCTTGGTCCTGACGTCCTTCACCTCGAAGGCGAACCCGGCCTCCTTCGCGCGGCCGGCCACCAGGCGCAGGAGCCCGGAGGCGATCCGGGACCGCTTCCGGTCCAGGAGCTTCACCGACCCGTCCCACACGCCGCGCTCGTACGCTTCGCTGTACTCGGCGCCCTTCACCGGGACGGTCAGGTAGCCGTCCAGCCAGTCGAGCTCCTCCGCCGTGGCGGCCTCGATGACCGCCCACAGGTTGTCAGCTGCCAGGCGCACTGCGCCCCCCCCTCGTCCGGTCCACCACTCCGCGGATGTGCCGGAGGGCCCCCTCCGCCGACCGGAGCGACTCCCTGGCCGCCTCCGCCGCGCGCAGGGCCCCGGCGTCCACCAGGTCGTCCCGCACACGGCGGAGGAGCGTGACGGCGCGCTCGATGAGCTGGACCTCCCGCTCGGTGTACTCGCGCGGGTTCGCCATGCCGGCCATCAGGCAGCCCGTCGCTTCTTGGGCGCGCGGACCAGCCGGCGCTTCCCGCGCGCCGGCTTCACCTCGGCCGGCGCCGCGGGGGCGGCCGCCAGCCCGAACGCGACCGGGACCTTCTTCTGGAGGTCGAGGAGGGACACGTAGACCGACCCGCGGCCGCGCCCCCAGTTCTTCCGGCGGATCTCACCGGCGCGCACCCAGTGGTAGATGTTCGAGCGGATCACCTTGGCCGCCGCCGCCGCCTCGTCGATGGACACGTAGGGTCCGCCTTCCTCCTCCGGGATGGCGGCCATCTCTCCGGCGCGGGCGGCGTGCATGGCCGCGATCTGAGGGTCTTTGTAGTTCACGGGTGGGGGTCCTTTCACGTACGGGGTTTCGGTCTCAGGCCGAGCTGGATCAGGTCCTTCTCGACCGCCAGTCCGTCCTTCAGGGTCACCGGCCCGGTGACCTCGAACACGATGCTGTTGTCGTCCGCATCTTCGATCGTCCAACCCTCCGGCAGGGGAAGCATGAGCGCCTCCAGTTCGAGCTCGGTTGGCCCCCGCCCTCCAGGGCGTTCGATGTCGATCTCGAACCTGACGAAGCACGCGTCCCACGGGGTCCTCACGTGTTCCCTTCCCGCTTCTCGGGCGGCCGCGGGTCCAGCAAGATCGCCGACGTCAGGCGCACGCCGAGCACGGTCATGATCTTGACGGCCTCCTCGCCCTGGGCCGCGCGGATCGCCTCCGCCAGGATCGGGCGGACCCGGTCCAGGATCGCAAGGCGCTCCGTCACCTGGTACACGAGCTTGTCGTTGGCGCTCACGACCCGCTCCCAGAGCGCCGCTGGACGACGGCGGCGACCGCCTCGGCGAGCGTCTTGAACCCCTCCGCGGTCATCACGCGGACGGCCTCCATCTTGGTCGCCTCGCTGGCGGTCATGACCAGGTCGATCCAGGTGAGCCCGCCGGGGCGAGTCGGCTCGTCATCCCACGGGGCCGGTTCTAGGATGACGATCTCCTCGACGCTCATGACGTCACCTTCGCGGCGACCACACCCTGCGGAAGCTTCGAGAAGCACGACGGGCAGAGCGTCACGGTGCTCCCGCCGCGGGACGACGGCCGCGCGCCACACCTCGTGACCAGGTTGTCCCCGAGCTCGAGGAGCGTCCCGCACCCGGCGAGTGCCGGCACCTTGGCGACGCTGGTGGCGGGTACGGCGGCCGAGTATGGCGCGCGTAGGTCGCACTGGAAGCAGTCACCGACCGGGCGGTCGGCCCACGTCGCCCCGCACCTCTGGCACTGCCAGCTCATGACAGGGCCGCCTCGAGCGCGCGGACCTCGCGCGACATCCGCGCGGCGGGCGTCCCGGAGATCCGCTTGTTGTACTTGGACACGGCGCGCTCGGCGTCCTCGCGCCACACCCCGAGCTGCAGGGCGACCTTCTTGGGACGGAGAGGCGGACCGTCGACCCCGATGGCCAGGTCGCCGGCGGCGCGCACGTGGCGCGGCAGGCCGCGGGTGGCGCGCTCGACCTCGCGCCGCCAGGTGACGCGGAGGGAGGACAGGCGGCGCGCCAGCTCCGCCGCGTCCTCCGCCGCCTCCAGGAGCGCCACGGCGTCCGGGAAGTTGGAGACCAGGTTCGCGTCGCTCACCTCGACGCGCCGCTGGAGCGACCCGGCCCCGCCCGCCTTGGCGATGGCGCGGGAGATGGACGTGGCGGAGATCCACTTGTGGACGATGGCCGCCGTGTGCAGGAGCATGCCCCGGTAGAAGTACGGCTCGGGCGGGCCGAACGCGGGGTCGTACCGGGGGGCCATCTCCAGGCCGACCACCCAGGCCTCCTGGGCGATGTCGGCGGCGAGGGACGGGAAGTGCCGGCCGAGGTGCCGCTCGATGGCGAGCGCGGCGCGGCCGATGGGGGCGTGATTCACGGGACGGGTTGCGGTCTGCATGACGATCCTCCTGGGTTCACCGGCTGGCCGGGCTTGGCCCGCCGAGTGAGAGTTACCGTAACTAAATCTAGCACGCGAAACAAACGTTACCTGGTGCCGGCGACCGCCAGGGCGACCATCGCGGCGAGGGAGGCGGCCCCCAGCGCGACGACGCACGAGACCTTGACGACCTCGACCCAACCTGTCATTCGTTTGGACATCGGGGATCCCTCCTGGGACTCTGTTGGTACGGGCGAGGGTCTCCCCGGGCCGGGTCAAACTGGCCCGGGGAGGGTCTCTCAGCCGACCCGCTCGAGGTGCTTGCCGTAGCGGACGTGGACGCTCTCGGCTCCCTCCGGGTCGCGGCAGAGGAACTCCTTGCCGCTGGCGGAGACCTTGTCGACGACCATGTCCGCCAGGAACTCGGCGGAGTACAGGCCGGAGCGGGTGTACCTCGAGAGCGCCTTCTTGGTCACGCGGACGGCGTCGCCGACCGAGAACTTCGGGGCAGCCGGAGGCTTGATGGCGGGGACCTCCTCGGCGTCCAGCCACTGGAGCGCGTTGTGCGCTTCCAGGATGCCGGAGACCAGGCTCGCCATGGCGGTCGCCAGCTTCCCGCCCACGGGGGCTGCCGGCGTCGGGCTAGATTCGACAGCCACGGCCACGGCCTTGATGCGTACGCGGAGCTTCTCGAGGCGCGCCAGCTGGCTGTCGAGCTTGCGCCACGTGGACGGCTTGCCGGAGCGCGGCTTCTTCCCCGCCTTGGCGGCGGCGGGGGAGGCCGCCTCCTTGGCGGCGGCGGGGGAGGCGGTCTTGGACTCGGGGGCGTGCTTCGCGGACGGGTTGGGCTTGGCCATGGGTATCTCCTGGGTTCGGACGGCGGGGCATCCACCGCTCCCCGCCGCCCCGGTCGCACCCGGGGCCGCAGGCAGCGCTAGGAGCTACGCCGCCCGGAGGACGTCGCCGGCCAGGCGCTCGAGCTCGAGCTTCTGGTCGGGATCCTTCGTGTCGCGCGCCACCAGGGAGATGGCGTTCGAGAAGCGCCACAGGGTGTTACCGGGGGGGCAGCTCGACGACGTCGGCCGAGTTGAAGGCCTCGGCGATCGCCTTCTCCGTGCCGGCCCCGATCTTCTTCCGCATTCCGGCGAGCGTCACCTTCGCGTCGATCCCCTCGGCGTTCGCCTTCGTGATGAGCGAGGCGGTCTGGGAGATCTTCGCCTCGGACAGGAGGGCCCGGGCGACGTCGCGCGTCCCGGAGATGGCGGTCTTCGTGTCCAGCTCCAGCGTGCGCTGCGACCACTCGACGTCGTCCGTCAGGGCGCGCCCGACGTGCACCTGGCGGAGCGCCTGCTCCATAGTGGCGCCGTTGAAGCACGCCAGGCGGAAGGCGAACGAGCGGACCCAGTTCGCGCCGGCACCGTAGTCCGAGGTCCCCCAGGCGAACCCGAACACCATGAACTCGCCGGGGGCGGGCTCGAGGACCTTCGGGATGATGAACTTCACCTCTGTCCGGATGTCGGAGGCGATCGCGTCCACCGGGATCGCGCCGACCCGCTGCGACTCGCCGATGAGCATGTCCAGGATGGGGCGCGAGTCCAGCCGGCGGAACTTGGAGGAGAGGACGGCGCGGACCTGGCCACCGCAGGAGCGGACCAGGTAGCGCGACCCCTGGTGGCCGTACTGGACGCCATCCGTCAGGTTGCGCGCCAGGAGCTCCTGGCCCCATCCGCCCTGGCCCAGCAGGTGGTCCACGTAGGCCATCGGCATCTTCGCCAGCTCGGCGGCCTGGCCCAGCCCGTGGCGGTGGAGCGGGTTGGCGACCGTCCGGCCGTCCTTCCGGTCGAGGACCATCTCCAGGCCGGAATCCCGGTTCGTGTTGGCGAACCGGATCGTGCCGGCCGGGGCGATGTAGTCGGTGGGGACGTCGCGGACGACCTTCTCCTGGACGGCCAGGGCGCGCTGCTGCCCCTCCTGGATGTAGCGGTCGAGGCGGTTGATGGCGATCTCGCGGGTGACCTGGGTCGTGGCTCGAAGGTTCATGGGTATCTCCTGGGTTCGGGTTTTGTCGCTGGTCCCGGGCTTGGTTCCAACCGACAACCTCACACTACAGTAATTAAAACTAGAAGGAAAAAAGAATCTTCAGCCGGTTGAAAACTCAGCCGTTGTCGCGCGGGCGGAACTCGCGGAGGACCTCCGCGGCGCGGACGATGGCACTCCGTGCCTGCACGCTTCCCCACGGGCGCCCCTCGGCGTGCCACATGAGTTGCGCGACCTCAGAGGCGGCGGCATCGGCCCGCCGGAGGCGCTTCACCTCCGCGGCGAGCTGGTGGACCGTCCCGCCCTGCCACCCGAACATGGCATAGACCTCGCGGACGAACGCTTCGAGCCGGCGCGCGGCCGCCTCCTCGATGGCCGCGCGGTCCAGGGAGGAGACCTTCTCGACGGCCTGCCCGGGGGAGGCGGGGTCGACGTAGGACGGGACGGATTCCCCGATCCCAGCCTCTTGGGCGTGCCAGACGGCGGCGTGGGCGTGGCACATGCCGTCCTCGGCGTCCTCGCAGGCGACGAGCTCCTGGCAGTCCGTTACGCAGCAGTACCCGGGGCACTTCTCCTCGGGAGGAGCACCGTCGGCGTGGAACGCGCACGGGCCCCGATCCGTGCAGGTCATCTGGTGGCCGGACATCACGCCCCCTCCTTCGCCGCATGGACGCGGATGGTCGGTTCCTCCGAGCCCCACTCCCCCATCGCGATCCCGTGTTCCAGGGTCATCCGGAGGAGCGCCTCGAGAGCGATGACGTCAGTCTCGGTGGGGCGGAGGACGGGCCAGAACCTGGCCAGGTACGCCTCCGCCTGCTCCTTCTGCGTCAGGAGCGCCTCCACGGTGATCACGTCGCCCCCCCGACCGCGCCGTAGAGCATCTCGTCCAGCCCCACGCCCGCCAGGAGCGCGCGGGCCGTCGGGTTGGAGGGCGGGACCACCACGCGGGCGCGCTGCAGGTGGGCCACGGCCTCAACCGCCAGGGCGTCGTAGGTGTCGACCGGGAGAGACCGGAGCACCGCCAGCCGGACCTCGCGGGAGTGACCCCTGAGCTGGCCGGCGACGGCGCGCGCCAGGGGGGACATCACCGTGACACCTCGGCCCTCGCCCTGGCGTAGTTGATGGCAGCCGCGACCATCTGCCGAGCTTGCTTCGGGGTCATGGACCGGAGGCGCTCGATCTCCTCGAGTGAAAGGAACTTGGTGGCGCGCGTATCGAGTTGGTATGCGCGGGCACGGTCGCAGACGAACGCCATCATGTAATCCCCGGCTTCAACCGCTTCGTCAGCTAGGGCCCTTGCCTGCCCGTTGGTCACCGTGGCCGCGGTGATCACGGTGACACCAGGGCGACGGCGAGGGTGGCGGAGCAGGCGTCGACCGCGCGCTGGGCGGCCACCCAACGGTCCTCGATCTCCGCCGTCGCGTGCTTGGCGGCGCGAACGGCCTTCGCCTCGCAGGCGGCGGAGACTAGGTCCAGCAGGGTGGAGAGCCCCTGGCGCTCCAGGATGACCTGGATGGAGATCTCGTCCGAGAGGCGGTGCTGGCGGGCGGCGGCGTTCTGTTCAAGGTTCATCGGTAGTTCCTCCTGGGTTTCCGGCTGGCCGTCCCGGGCGGGGACCGATCCAACCGACAAGAAGAACAGTACCGTAATTAAAACCAGAACGCAAACCGAAATCGTCCGCCCGCCGGTGGCAGCCGATCTGAGTCCGTGGTCAGGCGCCCTGCGGGGCGATCCGGGCAGGGACGCGGCGCCGGCGGGCGGGGGGCTTCGGAGGGGTCCGCTTGAGGTACCCGTGGGCGACGAGCAGGAGCCAGAAGGCGAGCGACAGGTGCTGGCTGAACCTCGCCGCGGGGAGTCCGCACGCGGCGACGACGCTGGCCGACGGGCTCCCCGTCACGCAGGAGATCGACGCCACGATCCCCCACGCCTTGTCACCGAACGCGCTCCCCGAGTCGGCCCGGGAGATCATCCCGCGCGCGGCCGCGTCGAGGTCGTGTCGCTCCTCGATGCCCATGAGGAGGAACAGGCAGGCGGCCCAGGTGAACATTAGGACCGCGACGACCGCGTTGTCGGCGTACCACCTCGCCTCCGCGACGACCTTCATCAGGATCGACATGAACGACGCGAAGTTCACCGCGAAGCGGACGTTCACCTTCTCCGCTCCGGTCGCGCGCATGATCGCGTGCACGCACCAGTCGAACGCTCGCTGCACGTGACGGTCGGTGTCGGCGACGAACGCGACGACGGCACCGACCGCCCTCATCGCAGGCCGAGCTTCCCGAAGTGCGCGAGCAGGAGCGCGTCCGCGCGGTCGATGAGCAGCGCGCCCTTCGGTCCGCGCAGGTCGCCGGCCGCGCGCGGGTAGAGCTGCTGCGCGAACGGGATGACCGCCTCCTTCGTCTTCGGGAGGCCACGCATGAGCTCCGCTTTCCAATGTGACGCGTGGACGACCTGGTGCGAGACCTCGAGTGCGGCGAGCAGCATCTGCCACATCCCCCAGCCCTCGCCGGTCGAGAACGCGGAGACGGTTCCGGTCTGGCGGAACGAGCCGCGGATCGGGGGCATCGGCTGGACCTTCTCGATCGTCACGTGGTCAAGCCTCGCGTCGCGCACCAGGCGCAGCATCTCCGCGGGGAGGTAGACGCGCCGGGTCTTCTTGTTCCCGAGCTTGGTCTTTGTGGACAGCTCCACCGTGGCCAGCGGGACCCCGTAGAACTCGACCGACCCGTCCGGGCGGATGACGGCGAGGCCGCCGTCCTTCCCCGGGTCGATGCCACCGAACGACTTACCCTCAGGTTGGTTTGTCTCCATGGGTCTCTATGTTGGCCGAGAGGCCCCAGCGCAGGCAGGTCAGGAGGGATCTACCTCCATCCAGTCGATCGAGACCCCGATCTGCATGGTGCCGGTCCCGGGGTTGACGACGTTGCGCAGCACGATCCCCTCGTTCGCGGCGAGCGTCAGAGGGTAGTCACCGTTCGACGGCTCCCAGCGCAGTATGTCAGTGGGGAGCAAGATCGGAGAGGCGGTGGGGTCCAGGACTAACGCGCGCGGTCCGCGGATGGCGAAAGTCTTCGTGCCGCCGCCGAGGGCCGCAGTCGTCGCGATCCTGCAGTCACCGGAGGCGAGCAGCGACGTCGGCATGGTGTTGCGCTGGAGCCCGCACGAGGTCGTCGCGACGTCCACGACGGTGCCGCCCGTCCCCTGCGCGGTCCAGGCGGTCGCCTTGGAGAGCTGCCACACACTCGGGGACGCCGTGAACGCCGTCACGCCCTTGGCGATCGACAGGATCAATCTCCTGATGACAGCGAGGTGCGTGGGGTCCGTCCACCGGAACTGGAACAGCTCCAGGGTCGTCCCGGCCGCTATCTCGCCGGACGATGCCCCAGCGTGGTACTGCCCTCTCGCAACCCGAGGGGGGAAGGAACTGTTCGCGTTCGTGATCATGGGCTGTTGCTCCTGGCTTTCAAATTTTCAGTTCGTGGTGAACGATGCGTTGTGGGCCGGCACCGTGATCGGGATGCCGGAGTAATCGTACTGCGCCCCGACCACGCTGATCGGGTGGGCGGCGCTGGTCGTGGCGTCGAAAGCGGTCAGGGGCGTGGTGGCAACGGAGTTCACCGAGCACCCCGAATAGGCGACGTTGACGATGAGGCCTGTGTTACCAGACCCGTGGATAGCGTCGATGCTGGCGAAGCTGTTGTTGTCCACGAGGATCGCGGTCGTCGTGTCATCGTAGACGTAGAGCGTCCCTAACCTCGGGTACGACGAGTGGGACACCCAGAGCTGACCAGTCTTCGCGATCACGTTTACGTATCCGTGCAGGTCGCCTGACCACGTGACGCCCTGGAACGATCCGCCCATGATCAGGCTTCGGTCGAACGAATTTTGTATCTGGACTCCCTGGATCGAACCGCCAGCCGTGAAGATGACACCTTGGCAGATGATCCCGCCAGTGCGGACCACGTTGCCGATCGACGCGGGCCCACTGAACCCCGAGAGTCGTACCTGGGAGAAACCTCCGATAATAAGACTCATGTCGAGGTAGATGAAGTCAGTCCCGTTGAAGCTGCCGGAGTACTCGGGGAGCGACACCTTGGGGAACTTCGGCAACGCCAGGACTTCATAAGCATCTCCGATCGCGAAGGATGCAGATGCAGGTCCCGATACGGAATAGTCCGCCGAGTACCCGGTGGTCGGCGACGTCTGCGCCGTTCGCGCACTATTCTCATAGGCCATCATCGCGTGCTTGGTGCGGTCAGTCTTCCTGATCACGCGAGACCCGTTCGATGTCGACAGGCACCCCGACGCTGACCATGACGCTGGCAGGGTCGCGTCCGACACGGTCCACGGAGCATCTGTGGCTCCCGTGAGCACCCCGGATCGTACAACCGTAGGCACGCCCACGAATACGAGTGTCGGCGCCATGGAACCGATCGAGAGGTTCCCCGGGACGATCCCGGAGAGGTTGATGCTCAGGCGCGTGGTGTCACTCAACCAGCGCACGACGATGTCCGACGTGTAACTCGATAGCTTCCCTATTCGGCGTAAGAGTTCGTCAACGGTCAGACACGGGTGCAGATCATCGGCGCAGGTATTTTCGTCATTCGCGAGACCGGTGGCGTTGCTCTCGTCGACGCTCCACGTGCCTTGCGTCAGCCACTCCAGGCTCTGGACGCCCTGGCGTGACCAGTCCCTGCCGTCCGGAGCCCTGACGTGCACCATGGGGACGGGAGTCGTCGCTCCAGCCGGCTCGAGGATGAACCAGTCCTTCACGCTGGCGACCCAGGCGCGCGTCGAGAACGACGGCCGGCCCGCGACGGAGGCGGTCGCCAGCTGGGACACTCCTGTGGCGATCCCGTCGCAGATGAGCGTGGAGTCGGGGGCGGCCACGGGGATCGCCGTCGCCGCTACCCCGAGGGCGAGCACGACGCCGAGGACCGCGAGCTCTTGCCACTTCTTCATGTGAGCACCCACTGGAGGCCGGAGATGGACGACGCCAAGAAGGACGAGCCGTCGTCGGGGTTGGTCCCGCGCGGGTCGAGCGTGTAGTAGCCGATGTTCCGGACGCGAGCCAGGGTCGCCCCGGGGATATAGACGCTGGCGTCGGTGGCGGTGAGGAGCGCCGTCGAGTCGAACGACCCGACGAACCCGCCGCGCAGGACCGGAGAGCCGCCCCCACCAGCGGCCGTGTCGCCGGCGGCGACGTACTCGATGGTCCCGGTCCCCACGATCTTCGCCGCCAAGATCGGATCTCCGGGGGACGGGACGTGCAGGTAGAGCACGTCCGAGAACGGCCACGCCTGGTCGACGCCGCCGGTCGCGCTGGTCAGGAGGGCGACCATCGCCGCGCGGTCGACGGACCGGATCATCAGGAAGCGGATCGCGCCGACGCCGCCGGGGGCGAGCAGGTGAGGAGCCTCGGACGTGCCGCTGACGGCGAACAGGCCGGAGTCCTGGGCCGCGTAGTTCCTGCAAGCGACGTCGAGCTCGATCGTGGACGACGAGTGGGTCGACCCGCACGGGGTCGACGGGGTCACGGAGGCGAGGCCGCTCACGGTCAGCTTGCTGGACATCTGGTCATCCCTTCTTCGCGCGCTGGTCGACGACCACCGGGGTCTCGGTCTTCCGGCGGTCCGGCAGGAAGAAGACCTCCATCTTCTGCGGGAGCACCAGGCGCCCGTCCCCGGGACGCGCGGCCGGCTCGACCGGGCTCTTGCACCAGTACCACCCGCCGGGATCCCGGCTGCCGCGGCACGCGCCGTCGTAGGGCGGCCCCCAGGCCGCAGCGTGCGTCACGGGGATCCCGAAGTCGCCCTCTAGCTCGAGGAACTTCTTGCTGCACCCGGGGCACCGGCGCTCGAGGTTCGTCGGCATGTCCTCGAACTCCGTGACCTCGATGTCCGCGGCCGGCGGGACCTCCGGGGAGGCCACGGGACGCGGGATGTCATCCCGCGACGGGAGTGGGATCCTGGCCGGTGTCATCGCGCCTCGGGCACCGCGCCAGCATCGGTCGGGAGGCCGCCGACCGTCAAGGATCAGGCCCGCTTGCGGCCGGGGCGGGAGTCCTCGCCGCGCTCGCGCCTGGCCCGGCGCGTCTCGCTGGTCTCCTCGGTCGGAGGCGGAGTAGCGTCGCGCCCGCGGTCGAGGTCGATGGCCTCCGCGCGCGCCAGGGGTCCCTGCGCCGCGAGCGTCGGCATGAGCTCGTCTAAGGCGTCCGCGAAAAGGCGGAGAGTCGTAGCTCGGTCGACTCCCTGAGCTCCGACAGCTGAGCCTTGAATCTCGCTGAGAGTGTCGAGGAGGGCCCGGACACGGCGCCAGTGCCGTCGGCTCTCTTGGTTGTCCTCGAGCCTCCGATTTGCTTCCGCGAGGCGCGCCGCCCTGTCACCAGATCCCGCACTACCGTTGCGAGGCTGCCCATCATTCATGACTCCCTGCCGGCGGTTTGGAGATGCGCATCTGGCCTGCTGAACAGGGTAACCACGTCCGTCACCCCTTGCCCAATCCGGCGTCGAGATTCTGCGGTGCGGTCGGCACCACCGGCGCCACTGTCGGATGGTCGTTTTTGTCCGGTGCCGGCGTTAGCCTGATGGACGCCGGGGCGACGGGCAGGAGGAGCGGTAGCGGCTTGAGCGCGGGGACCGGCTTCTTGCGCCGAGCCTCGAGCTCCTTGCTGTTCTTCGCGGCGTTGGCCTTCACGTCCTTGACCAGTCCAGCGTCGATTCGGCGGAGCGCCGCCGGGTGGCCTTCGACCACGAAGTCGTGCGCCAGGGCGACCTCGATCGCGCTCTGCGCCTTCTGCGTCTTCTCGACCGCGATGAGGCGAGCCTCGCAGGCCTCGACCCTCGTCTGCAGTTTGTTCAGCGGGTCGGCGAGGCCCGACCACACGCCGCCCACCACGCTGGCGGTCTCCGTCTTCGCCTCGGTCTTGGCCGTCGCCTTGGCTTCAGCTTTGACCTCGGCCTTGACCTCGGTCTTGACCTTGTCGGTCTTCTCGTCGACCGCGCTGGTCGTGACGCCGTGCTGGATGCGAGCGATCGCCAGCATGCCGAGCGTCGTCAGCAGTGGCCAGAGCGCCTTGTCGAGGAACCGGTGGTAGCCCTCGCTGTCGCGGAGACTCTGCAGGCGCGACGATGTCCGGCGCGGCCGCCGCGACTCCGCCGGGGTGACCTCCTCCTCGCCCACCCCGTCAGGCCCCCGCCACGGGGGCGACCGGGACCGCGTTCGCCGCCGCCACGTGAGCGAGCTTCATCTCGTCGACGGCGGCCTCGATCTTCCCCTGCAGGGTCGTCGTCATCTGGACGACGTCCAGGCCGTTCAGCTTCGCGAGGTCGACGATCTCCTTCGTGGCGACCTCGCGGAGGCGCTTCACGGCGACGCCGCGGAGGTACTCGCGGTCCTCCGGCGTGAGCTGGCCGTCCTTGGCGCGCGCGGACAGCTCCTTGTAGGTGGTCGCCGAGACGTCGCGGACCACGTCGGAGGCCGCGTCCGCGAGCCGGTCGAGCACGCCCCGCAGCTGCTCGTTCTTGGTCTTCGCGGCGATGAACTTCTTCAGCTCCCAGACCGCGAGCGGCACCAGGGCCGCCAGGATCGAACCGAGCGCGGGGAGGACGGTCTCGACCAGGAACTTGTTCATCTGGCCGATGATGCACCAGCTCCGGGCGCGCCGTCTACCATGCGGTCCGACGCTGCGGTGCGGCTCCTACTGGCAGATGTCAACCGCGGCGCACGTCTCGGCAGACGTGATGCACATGACGTCGTACGAGATGATCCCGGAGGCCTGGGCGTTCTCGCAGGCCGGGACGCACTGGGCGGACTTGTTGGCGCACCCGAGGCGGGTGATGTTGGCGCACGCAGTCGCGCAGGTCGGGGACCCGGTGACGAGCGGGGGAGCGGGCGGCGGTACGGTCGCGACGCACCCGAGAACCACCAGGATAGCCGCGAGCCTCACAGGGACCCCTCGGAATAAAGCGGACAGGAAGCAATCATCCACGTGTCCTCCGACACCTCGAGGTAGTCCCAGGCGATCTTGAACCAGCCGTGATCGAACACCCCGTCGCCCCAGCTCGTCCGGGCCCAGGCGTAGTCTGGCGTGTGGCCGCCGAGCAGCATGCAGTGGCCGCCGGCGATCGCGTCTCCGGGGCCTGGTGCCTGGGCGATTCCGGTCGGCCCGAGGTCGGCGTTGACGAACGCCTCGGTGACTTCGACGCCGAACACCACCGGCATGCCGCCGCCGAGGGCGCGCTTGACGTCGTCCACCAGGCCGCCGCCCGAGCTCAGGATGCGGCGGTAGTCGACCTCGGGGCGCTTGTCGTCGCGCTGGTCGAAGGCTGACTCGAGCGCGAACAGCGGCGGCTTCTGCTTCCACTTCTCCCCGGCGTCCGTGTACGGCCACGCGGACTCGGGCGCGAACCCGAACGTGTTGAGCGCCTGGAACGCCAGGTGGATGAACGACCCCTGGTCCACGTCCTGCTCGCCGGTCTCCGCGCGCGCTAGCCAGTAGAGCGCGAGGCGCGAGAGCAGCTGCGCCCTCCCCGGGTCAGCGCCGAGCCGGACTTGCACCGCGCGCACCGAGTCGGCGATCGCGTTCGCGACGCACGACGAGAGGGCGAGCTGGTCGACCGCGGGCCCGAAGATCGGGCGCAGGTCAGACGTCGTCGGCGCGGGCGCCGTGCCCAGGTGGTGGCGGGCGTCGCGGTCGCGCGGACCCCCGCCGGGGGCGCGGCGGTACCCGAGGGCCCTCATTCGCGCACCCCGCCGTCGGCCTTGGCCCCCCAGGACGGCTGGGTCGGGTCGCAGCGCGGCCAGTCGACCGTGCTGGGGTTGCAGGGCGGGTCGCCCTTGTAGCAGCTTCCGACGAGCGCGCACGCCAGCGCGAGCGCCACCATCCCGACCAGGCCGACGACTTTGCTCATCCTGCGATCTCCCTTCCGCATCCGACCGAGGTGGCGCAGTCAGCGCCGTGGAACACCCTGGCGTCACGCCCCGGCAGGGCCGCGCCGCACGTCAGTTTCTGGTGGGCCAACGCCTCCGTCACCGCCGAGCTCACCGCCGCCGCCTGGCCGGCCGCCTGCTCGCGCCGCATGTCCTCCGCGGCCTCCCGAGCCCGGCCGAGGAAGATCCCGAACCCGACGTCCACCAGCGCCTTGACCGCGGCGGCGCCGATGGCGAGGGGGGGGCACGCGAACCCGAGCGCGGCCGCCAGCGACATGACGTCGTCAGCGACCCGTTGTTCCTCCTGGACGCGCGCGACGTCTGCCATCACCGCCCGAGGATCAGCGGGTCCGGGGCCACGTAGCCGCCGCGGACGGCGCCCATGGGCGATCCCGGGGTCGCGCGCCTCACGCCGAGGGGGCCGAGGAGGGCCACCAGGCTGGTGTAGGCGGACTTGAAGTCGGCGAACGCCAGGTCGACCTGAGCGTTCGTCAGCTCGGTCGTCCCGTCGCAGATCCGGATCCCGGCGTCGAGCGCCACCCGGGCGTCGGAGATCCCCTTCTCGACCTTGGCCTGCAGCGCCGGGTTCGGGCTGACGACGAAGTACCCCCTCTCGAAGGTCTCGAGGCCGGTCAAGATCAGCTCGGCGTCCTGCGCGTAGGCCACGGCGTGCGGGAGGTTGCTGACGACCGGCTTGAACAGTGCGCACCCTGGTGCGGCCATGGTGGCGGACATGAGCGCGAGGGCGAAGGCGGCGGCGATGATCCTGTTCATTCGCCCATCGTGCTCCCGCCCGCGCGCGGCCGTCAAGCCTTGCGGCGGCGCTTGGCGCGCGGCGGCGCGGGCATCTCGGTCGCCGGCACGACGAGCCGGGGCTCCCCGGGCTTGCGCTCGAGGTCCACGACCTGCCAATCGGAGGAGGCGAGCTCGTCGGCGCCGGGCTCCCAGGCGTGGATCTTGGTCCCGTCGTCCGTGTAGACCGCCATCTTCCCGTCCTCGGCGGCGCCGGCCGCCGTGGGCCCGACGTAGTCGGGCTGGGGGATCGGCTTGTTCGCGCACCAGTGCGCGTGGCGGACGAAGTGCCCGGTGGCGACGGCGTCCTTGGCTTGTCCCCAGTTCAGCTGGTACCCGAGCACCCTCATGCCGGGCAGGATATCACGGGGCCGGGTCGAGCAGCCCGCCCACCAGCGCCGGCGGCGCGGAGAGCGGCTCCCGCGCGAACAGGGCGCGCATCGCGTCCCGCTCCGGGTGCTCGGGGAGGTGCACCGCCCGGGCCGCGAAGTCCTCCTCCCGGAACGTCCCCCAGTTCCGCAGCGCGGTGAACAGGACCGCGTCGGCGCCGAGCCCGCGGCCCATCTCCACGAACGCGGGCGCCTCGCGCCAGTTGTTCGCCTGCGTCACGAACGACAGCTGCAGCGTCTCCAGCGGCCCACCGCGGCGCAGGCCGGCGACGAACGCCAGGTTGCGCTGGAGCACGCCCCAGTCCCCGCCGCGGTTCACCGCGTAGGTCTCCGGGGTTGCGGCGTCCACCGACACCTCGATGGCCCGGACCATCTCCCTGGCCTCTCCCAGGCCCGCCCAGGCGGTCTCGTCCAGCAGCAGGCCGTTGGTGTGCAGGCGGAGCTTCAGGCCCGGCAAGCGCGCGGGGGAGAGCGTACGGAGCAGCTCCAGGTGGGGGGCGCTGGCGAACGGGTCGCCGCTGCCGCTGACGGACAGCCAGTCCAGCCCCTCCAGGATCCCCTCCGACAGGGCGGCTGCCTGGACCCGCCGCACGCGGTCCCGGTCGGCAGGACTGGACCGGTGGGGCGCCACCCGGCAGCTGGGGCAGGCCAGGTTGCAGGCCAGGTCCACCGCCAGGTTCAGGTAGCGCGGTCCGGGGGGGACCAGGGGGTAGGCGGACAGGTCCGCGTCCTCGGCCACCTGCTGCACGGGCCCGGTCGAGGTCGCCAGGAACGGGCACGCCTTGCAGCGCCGGAACGATCCGTCCAGGACCGAGATGCGCACGTCCCGCGCGTAGAGGCCCTCCCACACGGCGCGCGGTCCCTCGTCCACCACGTTGCCGATCGGGCGCGGTTGCCACCCGGGGCAGCAGGCGTAGGCCGTCCCGTCCGGCATGACCTCCAGGTGCTCGAACGGGTTGGCGCAGAAGCGCCTCACCGGAAGTGGTCCGGGAGCGCGGACCCGGGCTGCCGCCGGAGGCGCATCGCGTCCACGTCGCAGAGCCACGCCCGGGAGCTGCGCGGCCCCATCAGCGTCCGGTCCGCGCTCACCAGGGACGCGTGCCCGACGTGCTGGAACAGACCCGGGTAGTGGTACCCGACCAGCCAGTCGCGGCGCCCGCCGACCGCCGCCATGCACTCGTCGGAACCTCCCAGCGCGTGGGCCTCCATCTCGGCGCGGGCGCCGGCCAACTCCCGGCAGGTGGCCAGGGGGACCTTGAGGGCCTGGCAGAACACGAACTGCGCGGCGGGGCGCCGCCAGATCCCGTGCGGGAACGAGATGTCCCCCCAGGGCGCGTACAGGGAGAGCCACGCGCAGTCCCTCGGGACGGGCAGCTCCTCCGCGTAGCGGACCGCGTTCGGGCACCCGACCACGTCGTCCTCGAAGAACAGCAGGTCCTCGCCGGCCGCGACCGCCGCTTCGAAGGCGGCCCACGTCGACCACCGGTTCTCCGTGCGCGGCCTCCCCGGCGGCTTCGGCGCGCCGACCACGACCCACCCCGGCCTGACGGTCACGGAGTTGGATGCGCCGTCGACCAGGACCACGCGGAGCTCCGAGGTCGCCGACGAGTCGACCGAGGCCAGCGTGGCAGCCAGGTGCTCGCCGCGCCGGGGGTCCGTGAGAACCACGATCACGGGGGTAGCTTAGTTGAATTCGACCGTGGCGGCGTAGGCGCAGCCGCTGGAGCTGATCGGGATTATGGCGAGGCCCATGCCGCGATTGACCCCGGCCGGGATGGTCAGCGGCCCGAGGGCGATCGCCCCTCCGATGCTGCTGACGCCGATGCCGTGGGCGGAGCCGGACACGACGGCCCCGTTGACGGTGAGGATGACCACCGCGTCGGGGCCCACGAAGTCGGCAACGTACCCGCGGAGGAAGCACGTGGTGGCGCCGTTCGCCATGAACGACTCGATCGGGAACTCGAAGCGCGTGGGGGACGCGAAGTTCCCCCCGTAGAACCAGATCGTCGTTGACCCCATGCTCGGGATCAGCCCGCCGAGCTGCAGCAGCCCCTTTATGTGGGCCGAGATGATCGGGTTCTGCCCACCCGTGGAGTCCACCCCGGCGGTAGGGACTAGGCCGATGATGCCGGTGTTCGTGATGACGGGGTTCTGCCCGCCGGAACTGCTGATGCCGGTCCCGCTGATGACCGACAGGACCCCGGTGTTGTTGACCACGGGGTTGGCGCCCGTCCCCGTGACGCTGATGCCGGTCCCGTGGGTCACGGCCAGGACGCCGGTGTTGCTGACGATCGGGTTGGACCCTGCCGTGACGGAGATGCCCGTGCCCGCGCCGACGGACACGACGCCGCTGGAACTGCCCAGGACGCCACCGACCTGGACCATCTTGTTGGTGGCGTTCTCGAACCGGAAGGTGGCTGACTGCCCAGCGGCTACCGATGCGTTCGCCCCGGACGACAGGACGAATGCAGCCTGGCTGACACCGCCGCCGCCGGCGTTGTGGTTCAGCGTCAGCGCGGAGACGAAGTAGAGGACGACCTGCTGGCCGTCCAGCAGGAATGCGTTGTTGTAGAAGCTGGTCGTGCTGGTCCCGGTGACGTGGAAGTACTCCTGCGGGCCTGCCGGAGCGAGCGTGGTCCCGGACGCGATGTCGAGGCCGTGCAGGTGCTGCTCGTTGATCTGGAAGTCGTCCTTGCGAAGGCTGGCCGCCGAGACGTTGCCTCCCTGGATGTTCTCCCCGCGGGTGATGATGGTGACGGCCATCTCAGCCTCCTATTCCTGCCCCGAGGCCGATCCCGGACAGCGTCGACAGGTCCATGATCGGGATCTGGGAGACCGTGTACGTGGCGCCCGCCAGTGTGATCGGAGAGGCGTCACTGGTCGCGACGGTCGTCGTGGCAGGTGGTAACTGAGACACCGTTCCGAGCGACCCCTGGAGTATCTTCGCGGAGTTTCCGGATCCGTAGAACGGAGTCGCTCCTACGGTGGCGATGAATCGAGCACACCGCGAGCAAGAGATCATGTGCCCACCCGACACCGTGTTCGGGACGTTAAAGGCTGAGACCGCTCCCGATCCGTCTACGGATATGTAGGCGTCGTGCTGGAACTGCAGGCTGGAGTTCTCCAGGTCTAGTGGCGCCTGAGTCGCGAGGATCGTCCCGCCAGTGAACACGACGCTGAGTCCGAGGACGCCTACGCCGACGAGAGTCGTCTGCCCGTCACCGCTGAAGGAGCTGAAGTTCTTCGAGAAGAGGCTCCCGATGATCGCGCCGCCGAACCCACCATTCTTCGCGATCGTAACGCCATTTATGATCGAGTGCGCGACGAACAGGTCGTTGCCGAACTCGGCGATCCCCAGGTCTCCTACGTTGGAGTTGCGACCTTGGATCTCGCACGTCTCGATCGCCGCGGACATGACCTGATGCGAGAAGGGAAAATTACGCAGGACGGGCAGGTTCCACACGCGCACAGTCTCGCCGACCGAGAATGGGGCCGAGAAAGATCCCGACTGGGAGATCGTGTCCCAGGCGTCTGGCTGCTGGATGCGCACCTGGTTCGCGCCCAAGCTCGACTTGATGAACGCCCACTTCGTCTCCGCGGCGTTGGTGACTAGCTTCCCGACGTTGCCGCCGGCGCCGAGACCGGTGGCCGACAGGAGAAAGCCGGTGTTGCTGGCCGGGACCGCGGCGGCGTACGCGGTCACCGTGTAGTCGCTCCCGACCTGGGTCTTCTTCCCGATGAAGATCGGGAATCCCTGCCCGTGACCACTCTTGAGGTTCGTCAGGACGTCGGATCCGGACAGGGTCGTCTCGCTCGACAGGAGGTGGAAGATGCGCGTGGTCGGCGCGTCCACGCCCACCAGGCGCCGGTTCAGCTCCGCGCGCGTCAGCAGCGGGACTGCGTCGGCTGCGGCCTGCGACGTGCCCCAGCCGTCGTTCTCGTCGCTGGCCACGCCCGTCGAGTTGCTGGGGTCGATCGCCCAGTACGTGGCTTGCTGGAAGATCAGGTTCGGGATGTTCATCCGGACCCACTGGCCGCCGCCGCCGCCGGTGTTGAGCACGGCGTTGATCCCGTCCGTCTGGGGGATCGTCGTGGAGGGCGTGTAGCGGTAGAAGTCACCGACGGAGAGCACCTCGCAGATGTGCGCGTCGGAGGTCAAGAAGGCGCTGGCGTCGATGCCCACCATCCCGGCGATGTTGGGGCGGCGGTACAGCACGGGGGTGACCGGGCCGCCGCCCGTCGCCGCGTTGATGATCGGGTTCTGGGCCGTCCCGCCCAGGGAGACGTTCGTGCCAGCCGTGATCGACAGGACGCCCGTGTTCGTCACCACGGGGTTGGCGCCCGTCCCCGTGACGCTGATGCCGGCGCCAGCCGTGATCGACAGGACTCCGGTGTTGTTCACGACGGGGACGGTCCCCGTCCCCGTGATCGATATGCCTGGCCCGGCGCTGATAGACAGGACCCCGGGGGCGCCGCCAGACGACCCGACGGTTCCTCCGATCTGGACCATCCGCGCCAGGGTGGCGTCGTACCGGAGGATGAGCGTCTGCCCGTTGAGCACGCTGGCGCTGACCCCGGCGGACAGATCAAACAAGACGGTGCCACCGGGCGGAGATGACCCGTTGTGCACCAGGGTCTGGTTGCCAACGAAGTAGAGGACGATCTCCTTCCCGTCGAGCAGGAACGTCGTGTCGTAGTAGGTGATCGTCGTCGTGGCTACGTTGACGTGGAAGTACTCCTCGGCGCCGGCGCCACCGATCACGCCGCCGGCGGCCGAGGTGATGTCCGCGCCCCGGAGCGACTGGTCGTAGAGGGGGAAGTGGAACTTGTCCGTCGCGGCGGCCGTGACAGCCTCACCGCGGAGCTTCTCGCCGTCTGAGGTTACGTAGCCCATGTCAGGTGGTCACCGTGATGGAGGCGTTCTTCGAGAGGCGGACGACCGGGAGGTCGGCGTAGTCGAACGTCTTGCCGACGATCTTGATCGGGTGCGCGGCGGCCGTCGTCGCGTGGAAGAACGCGGCCGACTGCGGGCAGGACACGGAGCAGTCCGTGTCCTGGACGTTGATGATCAGGTCAAAGTTTCCAGACCCGCGCACCTCGTCTAGGACAGGGTTCGACCTGCTGCTGACCGTGAGGGGGACGAACGCGCAGTCGTACGCGTGCACGACGCCCAGGCGCCCCCTGCTGCCATGGGTCACCGACACGGTGCCGTTGTTCGCGACGACGTTGGCCTGGCCGCTCGAGTCGCCAGCCCAGTCCACGAACTGGAAGTCTCCCAGGACGATCGACCTGTTCAGGGAGCACGCCTGTGACCCCTGCACGGTGCCGCCGAACGTGAACCCGCAGCCGCGCAGGACGTGCTTGCCGCCGCGCACCTCGCAGCTCAGCGCGGAGGCCGCGCGCCAGCCGCACATCCGGTACTCGTTCGAGCCGCCAAAGACGTCCTGCATGTCGAGGTAGATGAAGTAGCAGCCCGCGATGTCCGTCCCGTGGGAGTCGGGGATGGACTGCGGCGGCTTGACGCGCGGGAACTTCGGCACGTTGATCACCTCGTACGAGTCCTCGATGACGAACGTGGCCACGGGCGTGCCGTCAGACCCGAAGGCGTAGGTGTTCGAGTACCCGGTCGTGGGGGACGTGTCCACCGTCTTGGCGAGTGGCTCGTACCCCATGAAGGCGTGCTTCGCCCCGTCCGGCGTGCGGATGAACCTGGACGACGCCGACGTGGAGAGGCACGCGGACGCGGCCCACGACGTCCCCAGTGAGGAGTCGACCAGCTCCCACGGTCCGACCTGAGACACCGCGCTGAAGGTGCCCGCGCGGACGAGCGTCGTCACGCCGACGATGACCAGCGGGAAGGCCGCCGTGAGCGTGCCCGCCGCGGACTGCGCGCCAGCGTTGATGCCGGACAGGTCCAGCGAGTAGTGCGTGGTGTCGCTCATCCAGCGGATCGTCGTGACCTGCGGTAGCACGCAGCGTCCCATGCGCCGCGCGAACTCCGCGCCGGTGCGCAGGGGGTGCGTGTCGTCGACGCCGGTGTTCTCGTCGCTCGCCAGGGTGCTGATGTTCCCCTCGTCGATGGACCAGGTGGCCTGCGCGCGCCAGGCCAGGTTGGGGATCAGGAGCCGCTGCCACTGGCCGCCGCCGCCGCCGGTGTTGTTGATCACCGTGATCCCATCAGGGGTCAGCGTGGTCCCGGGGACGTACTTGTAGTAGTCGCCGACGGTGAGGACCTCGCAGATGTGCGCGTCGGAGGTCAGGAACACGGAGGCGTCGATCCCGATCATGCCGGCGATGTTCGAGCGCCGGAACAGCGTCGGGTTGGCGCCCCCGCCCCCGCCCCCGGCGGCGTTGATGATCGGGTTCTGCGCCGTACCACCCAGGGAGATGTTGACCCCGGCCGTGATCGACAGGACCCCGGTGTTGTTGACGATGGGGTTGGCGCCCGACCCCGTGATGCTGATGCCGGGACCGGCCGTGACGGTGAGGACGCCGCCGGCGGAGGCATTGATGATCGGGTTCTGGGCCGTGCCCGTGACGGTGACGTTCGTCCCGGCAGCGACCGACAGGACGCCCGTGTTGTTCACGATCGGGACGGCTACGGTCCCGGTGACGGAGATGCCAGTGCCTGCCGTGACCAGGAGGACGCCGGTGTTGTTGACGATCGGGTTCGTCGCGGTCCCCGTGATCGAGATGCCCGTGCCGGCGCTGACTGATGCGACGCCGCCTCCTCCTCCGCCTCCTCCTCCGCGCAGCAGCTCGAGCCAGCGGTTGAGCATCGTCGCCCAGCCGGCCAGGAGGTTGTGCACCGACGTGTCCTCGAGCGACTCGAAGGGTCCGAGCTTCGCCAGGGGGACCGTCTGGCCACCGGGAGCGGGGATCGTCAGGCCGGTCAAGCGGCGGAAGATGCACGTCTTCCGAGTCTCACCGGGGGACCCGGGGTTGATGGTCGCCCAGACGGTGTACGTCCCGTCCCGGTGGACGCCGCCGTTGTCCAGGTCGACGGTGAACGAGGCGGTGAGCGCGGACGCCAGGGGCCACGGGTTGGACCCGGTGCCGCCGGCGACCGAGAACTCCGGCCTCCCGGCGATCTCCCACCGGACCGAGCTCACGCCGACCGTGCTCGTCAGGGACAGCGCCAGGACGTCGGCCTGCTCCAGGTCCTCGCGGTAGCCGACCGTCAGGCCGGAACCGTTCCTGGTGCTCTGGATTCTGCAGTTCTCGAACGCCATGTCCGGTTAGCCCGCCAGCCGGTGGACGCCGTGGGAGTACCCGAGGATCGTGAAGCCGACGTTGCTGGCGTTGTACGTGAGCCAGGCGATCCCGTTGGACCCCACTCCCAGCGGGATGTCGAGCGTGCGCACGAATCCGATGACCCCGGAGGCCCCGATCGCCTCCTCGTCGATCGTGCCCAGCCCCGTGCCGGCGGGGACGCCGGCAGCCGACGGGTTGATCGAGATGCCGGCGTTGATCTGCGCGCCGGTTGAACTGAGGACGCAGCGCACCTTCGCAGTCAGGTCGGAGTGGCTGGTGGGAGCGGGGATGGACAGGAACACCGTGGGGGACGTCGCGCTGGCGAGAGCCTCCAGGACGCCGCGCGCCGCCCACGTGATGCCACCCGCCTGGATGCAGTTCTGGCGGTTCGTGGTCCCGCGGTAGACGAACCCGAGCCCCACGTAGAGCGCCCCCCGCTGCGTCGTGCCGCGCGGCGTGGTGATGGTCCCGGACGGGCGACCGTTCGGGTCTGGGGGTACGGTGCTCTCGACGAGCACCACCGGGAGCGGCAGGGCGCCCGCCAGCAGGCCCGTCCCGCCGAGCGCGAGCTGCGGCTGGTTGCGGCCGGCGCACAGGTAGACGTAGTAGGGGCGCGCGGCCGTCGCTGGGGCGGCGCTGCCGAACGGGTTGGCCGTCGAGTCCTGGACGACCTTGGGAGACCCGGTCCACGTGATCATCTCCCCGTCGATGATCGCCGCGTGCTTGGCGTTGTTGTTCATCGACATCTCGGCGGCGACGGAGGCCGGGTCGACGGTCATGTCCCAGAGCAGCTTGCAGTCGGACACGACGGTGTTGATCGCGCTCATCGGGTAGAGCGCCTTGCGCCAGAGGCGCGGGAAGAACCTGAAGAACGAGGCGTTCGCCACGCCGGGCGGCACGTACACCTCGTAGATCGGGACCAGGTGGGCGGGGATCGTCGGGCCCTGCGGCGACCCGGCCGCAGTCCCCGTCACGACGGAGAGCACGGTCAGCGGGTTGCTGGTCTTGAACACGTTGTTCGGCGTGATGGACCGCGTGGTCGGGTCGACCAGGATGTTCCGGCTCTGCAGGTCGGTGTCCTGCCCGGTGACGGTCCCGCAGATCACGTCGATGCGCCCGTTCGTGCTGTCGGGGGAGGCGAACGTCAGCAGCGTGGACGCCCACCGGAGGACCAGGTAGGCGCTGTCGTCGGCGGTCAGGCCGGGGAACGTCGGGTCCCACGAGAACCCGCGCCCGGCGCCCACCGTCGCCGTGAACCCGCCGGCGTCGCCGGTGACGGGCGGGAGCTGGATGGCGCCGGAGAACGGCGCGTTGCTGTCGAAGTCCGAGCTCAGGTAGGCCAGGGAGTCCTGGATCTCCCGGGAGTGCAGGTCCAGGCCGCGGTTGAGGTCGCCCGAGAGGACCTGCTCTCGCGCGTTCTCGTTGACCCGGGAGAAGTGAGATCCGCCCATGCGACCGAGGCTAAGCGATCGCCCGACGGCCTGTCTATCTCCGGGCCGGTCAGTACAGGCCGTACATCAGGTGGACGCGCATGGTCATCACCAGGTTCACGGCCGTGGACCCGTCGGACTTCACCGACCCCTGGACGCGGTGGACGGCCTTGCCGACCGCCACCGGCACGCGCACCGTCCCGTACCCGCTGCCGTCGATCGAGATCGTGGAGTTGTCGATGAGCGTGAAGAACAGGTTCCAGGCCGACGCCGGGACCGGGTTCGGCGAGTCGACCCCGGCCGTCACTTCCATGATCATCCACGAGTCGAACGCCGGGGCGATGAGGTCGAACACCTGGGTCAGGGTCGCGCTGGTCGTCGCGCCCACGCCGTAGACCACGTCCGGGTCGCGCATGTAGACGTCGAAGTTGACGCCCCCCGCCTTCGCGCCCTGGACCGCGCGGAGCATCGACAGGATGCCGGCCAGGACCTCCGGCGGGAACCCGATCCACGCGTCCGCGTACCCGTGGATCGGGTCGTCGTAGTACCCGTCCTCGTAGAACATCGCCAGCATCCCGACGTCGCGCGCGTAGTCCTGGCCCTGGACCCGGAAGTAGGCGCGGATCGTGCGCCGGTCCCCGAGCTCGAGCTCGTCGTCGTCCAGGAAGTCGGCGTTCCCAGGCGCCGGGGTGGCGTCGAATGCGACCGTGTCGAAGCTGCCCAGGTGATGCAGCTCCTTCAGCGCGGGGGTCGCCAGGTCCCGGAACGGCTCGAGCACGCGGAACGTGGGGACGCCGTCGACCTGGCCGGTGGCCCCGACCACGTCGGCCACCGCGACCGGCGACACCGCGTCGGGGACGTTGCGGATCCGGGCCCGGTAGTCCGACTCGGTCTCGCCCGTCTGGCGGAGCGCCCCGCGCTCGTCGCCGTGGACGGTCAGGTAGTCCGCCGCCCCGCCCTGGATCGGGGTGGACGACGCGACCGCGACGAACGTCCCGCCGCCGTTGGCCGGGTCGCCGACCGGCCCGATCAGGTTGCTGATCGAGAAGTTGGCGATGACACCGGGGGCGTCCGGGGCGACTTCGAACCCGGGGTCATCCGCCGTGTTGACGAGCTCGGTCTGCCGGACGGTCTCGAGCTGCAGGACGACGGTCGTCTGGCCGATCACCACCGGGACGTCCGTCTGCGTGATCGCCCGGCACCCGCGCTGGTCGACGAACGGGTAGCCGTGTGGGATCGTCCCGGACGAGCCGCCGGCGCGAGTCATCGTCACCTGGCACGTCCCGTGCTGCCCGGCCGAGCACGCCGAGATCAGGGCCGCGTCCCGGTTGTGCAGGACCGCCGGCCCCAGGCGGCCGAAGATCGCCACCGTCGCCCCCACCAGCGCGGCCGAGTCGGGGTCGTCGAGGAGCGGCTGCAGCCAGCCGAACTCGTCCGTGTTCGCGCGGAGTAGCTCGAGCAGGCTGTCGGCGGTCTCGGGGAGCGCCATCGGCTCAGCCTACCTGGTCGTGGACGACGACGTCGAACCCGTCCGGGCTCTCCGCCGACGGCCCGTACGTCTGGATCAGCTGGACGCACGTGCCGTCCCGGCAGTAGCAGCACGCCGCGGACGGCCGGTTCCTGACGACCGTCACGCCCAGGAGCTGGCCGGCGCCCTCGCGCGCGAAGGCCATGGCGCTCTCCTCCGTCTCGAAGACCGCCGCGAGTACGACCGCGCTCACGTGAACGACACGTCCTCTGGGCGCACGCGGAGGAGCTGCTGGTTGTCGTCCGGGATGATGTCCCCGACCGGGGCCACCAGCGCGTCGTCCGCGACGACCACGCCGGGGACCGACCGGGCCGCCCCGATCAGGTCGGACCGCAGGAGCCGCTGCCCCGGGTTCAGGAACTGGGCCATGGCGACCACCACCGAGCGGACCTCGTTCGCGGCGCGGATGGTGTCCACGCCGGGGGCGAACCCGAGCTTGTAGACGACGCTCTCGAAGGCCACGTCGCCGCCCGAGAGGAACACGGGGATCCCGCAGGCCCGGAACTGCAGGAGGATGTCTCGGACGGACTGGAGCATGTCGGACGAGGCGTTGCCGTCGTCGTCGCCGATGATGAGCTCGACCGCCCCGGCGGGCAGCGCGTTCCCCGGGTTCACGATCTCGTACGCGCTCGAGACGGAGACGCCGGGGATCGTGGTGGCGGCGTACTGGATGGCCCCCACCGTGGCGCGCCGGAGCGTCAGGAAGTAGCTCCGGATCCGACCCCGGAACTGCGCGTCGCTCTCCGCGTCGGACCCGCCCGCCGCCGGGTTGGTCGAGTTGGTCGCGACGATCGACGGGTCGAACAGGGAGTCGGAGATCACCCAGGCCGTCCCCGCCGGGACGTTCATCGAAGGCCCGACGACCTGCGCCACGGACGGCGCGTTCTTGGACAGGTCGGTCGGCCCGAACACCACGTCGACCTCGACCGCGAACACCGACCCCGAGGCGGTCGTCAGGCGCGTACCCGCCGCGACGGTCCCGCCGCCCGCGGCCGCGCTCGTGCGGTGGAGGTTGATGTCGACGGTGGCGGCGGACGCCGGCTTGCGCGTGACGCCGAAGCGGTCGAACGCGATCCGGTCGAGCGCCGCGCCGCGGGCGGTGTCGACGAACAGGTCACGCATGCACTTCGCCCAGCTGGCGACGATGGCCTCGCCCATGAGCGACGACTGGCCGACTACAAGGTTGACGTCGGATCCCTCGACGTCGACGACCAGCGGGTTGATCCGCGTGTTCGGCGCCGTGACTATGTAGCGCCTGCCGATAGCGAATAAATCACTGCGATTTGGGAGGTCGCCGATTTGCCTACCCTCCCTTCGTTACGTGCAGGTCACCCAACGGACACCACCTGTCCCGCCTGGTCGACGGCGAGCTTCACGGGGACGACCCCGGTCTTCCTGGTCTTGATCCGGGCGTCCACCGTGGTCACGCCCAGGCCGCTCACGGAGACCGAGACGGAGACGTCCTGCGCCTCCGGCTCGCGGCGGAGCTGGGGGCCGGCCTCGTCCCGGAGCTCGGACATCTTGGCGGTCGTGGCCACGCCCTTCAGCGGGATGCGCAGGCCGTACCCGGAGAGGAACGAGAACGCCCCGCGGCTGGTCCCGAGGCGCCGCAGGACCCGCTTCCGGATGCCGACGTCGGGTGCGTCGACCTGGGGCGGTTCGGGGACGACGTCGCCGCCGTCGTCGATCACCCAGTGGCCCTGGACGCTCAGGAAGTCGGTCAGGTCCTGGCGCCGCTGGGGGCGCTGGGTCTCCTGGAGGAGCGTGACACCGCTGAAGTCGGCGGTGTACGGCGCGCCGATCTCCCCGCCGACCAGACTGTCGACGTTCTTTACGAACACCCGGTAGCGGATCCCCACGACCAGTTGCCGGTCCACGTGGACGTCGAGGGCCCGCTCGTCCCCGGCGTCGGTCCCGTTGCCCACGCCGTAGGCCGGGCCCACCACCAGGTCGCGGCTCACCCCGACCGCCGCCGGCGCGGTGGCCTGGCCGTCGACCACGGAGAACACGTAGTTCGCGACGTTGAGCGCGTCGCGCGCGCCCGCGGGGGTCCGGTGGAGCGGCTCCTCGGAGAACGTCACCCGGACGACCTGGCCCGCCACCGCCAGCGCCCGGACGACGCTGATCGGGCCGCCGCCCCCGAACGGGTCACCGTACGCCTCGCGACCGTATCCGGCTGACTTCAGGGCCACGGCCCGAGACTACTCGCCTTTGATTGCGCTCGACAAGAACTGGGAGGCCTGCGCCTCGAACGCGAGGAGCGCGGCGTGGGCGGTGGCGAACCCGGGCTGCAGGGCCGCCAGCGGGCCCACGGCAGCCGCCTGGAGCGCGGCGAAGGCCCCCGCCAGGCCGGTACCCTCACCGTTCAGCTGGGCCTCCGCCTGGCGGTAGGTGGAGCCCTTCAGGAACGCCTCCTGGGCGCCGGCGCCGTGCAGGCGGACCGTCCCGTCCGGATCGATCCGGACCGTCCCGTTCTTGTTCTCAACCTGGACGGCGCCGCCGGCCTCGAGCAGGACGCGCGACCCGCCGTCCGTCACGATCTCGACCGGGACGCCGCGCGCGTGGAGCAGGACCCGGTCGTTCTTGAACAGGGGGAGCCCGTCGTCCCCCACCGGCATGGGCGCCGAGGCGCCGGTCACGGCGGCCAGGACCTGGGGGACCATCGACACGTCGCCGTCCGGGAACCCGACGATCACCTGGTCCCCCGGCTCGAGCGGGCAGTGGAAGTGGGCCCGGCCGCCGCCCCAGCCCCAGCGCGCCGTCACCGGGTGCATGCTGGGCTCGAGTACCAGGTCCACCTCGGCGCCGCTCGGGGTGACGACGACGGCGTTCCGGTTCGTGAAGTCGGGCTTGCCGGTGGCGTCGTCCACCACCGCCACGGTCGCGTAGCTGACCCAGTGGCGCAGGTCGAGCCCGGCGGACCGGAGCCCCTCCGCGAACCGCGTCATGTCCAGGGCGCGGCGGGCCGGGATGGACCGGGCCCTCACGGCGTGCCACCCCGCCGGACGGCGGCCTGGGCCAGGCGGAGGAGGACCTGGTCCTTGTTCGCCTCCAGGGCGGCCGCGCGGGCGTCCGGCTTCTTGCCGCTGACCCTCGCCTTGTAGTGGTCGTCAGACGCCTTGTCCTGCGCTGAGAGCGACGCGGGGTTGTTCCTGGCCTCCTGGTACCCGGCGAGCTCGATCGTGAGCTGGAACCCCTCGTCCGCGCTCCACCGGTAGCACACGGAGCGGACGTAGAACCAGTCGGTCAGCTTGGCGGTCTGGTAGGCGGCGTCGATCCGGGCCAGGGCCCGCTCGAGGGCCGGGCGCTGGCCGGCGGCGATGTAGGCCTGGCTGTTCGGGTTGTCGAGAAGCGCCTTGCGGAGGAACGCCGGGTTGCTCCGCCGGTCCATGAGCTGGGAGAGCCCGTCCGTGGCGACGTCGCCCGAGGCCGGGTCCTCGACCGAGCGCGCCACCATGACGCGGACGCACGCCCCCGGGCGGAGCCGGAGCAGGTCGGGATTCTCGTTGTGGCTCTCGGGCCGGGTGGGGTCGATGTAGCTCGACAGCTCGTCCGTCTCGATGGTCGCGGTGACCTCGTGCTGGCTGATGAGGTGGTAGAGCGCGACCGCGATCCGCTCCAGGTCCTCCTTCGAGCGGATCTCTCGGACCACCCGGACCACCTCCTCCTCGATCGGCTGGTGCCCCTGCGCGGCGCCGGCGGCGCCCGTCCCGGCCGCGCTGACGGCGGTGGCGCGCGGCGTCTTGGGGAACACGGCCTCGAGCGTCCGCTCCCCGGGGCGGCCGTCGGGGTTGTGGCAGATGACCCGGACGCGCGGGACGCGGCTGTTGCGCCCGTACTTCCTGCCCATCTTGTACTTGCGCAGGTTCTTCCCCCACACGAGCAGCCGCACCTGGGTCGTGACCTCGCTCGTCCCGCCGAGCGTCACCTGGCGGGAGAACCCGTCGGCCGGTCCGCCGGGGATCGTGAGGCCGCCCTGGGGTGTCTCCTTGATGTTCTGCGGCGGGACGATCAGGATGCTGTTCGCGCCGATCGGGTTGACCGACCCGTCGGGCTCCGTGACCACGATCGACGGGTCGTAGATCGGGATCATCCCGGAGAGCAGGCAGGCGCGCGTGACCAGGTCCCACACCGTGATCTCCGTGGTCGGGGCCGGGGTCGGGTAGCCCACGCCGGCGGGCGTCCCGCCGCCCGGGTCGGCGCCGGGGTCCATGCCCGGGGGCAGCCCCCCCTGGACGGCGCCGCCGGCGGCCGCGCGCGACTGGGCGCTCTGGAGCGACCGCTTCAGGCGCTTCCCGTCGATCCGGGGCGCCTTGGCCGGGTCGACGTTCGGGAAGTACCGGACGCCGATGGCGCTCCCCAGGCTGCCGTTGAACTCGGGGACCACCGCCAGGATCTTCCGGACGTAGTCGGCCAGGTCCTCTCCGCCGGCCGCCACCCGGCGCTCCTTGGCGAACGGGTCGAACTTCGCCTCCATCAGGCGCTTCTCCAGGCTGTGCGCGTCGATCGTCAGCTGGAGGTCGGAGTCGGACGCCTCGATGTCCTCCTCCTCCGCGTAGCCGCGGAACACCGGCGCCGTGTGGAACAGCTGGGGGATCCACCGGGTCGGGTCGGTGTAGTCGTCGGCCGCCACCGTCCCGAAGAACACCTCCACCAGGACGGCCCGGACGATGTCCGGAACCACGGGGAAGTCGCCGAGGGGGATCTGGATCGACAGGTGGTCCGCCGTCTTGAACCCCTGCAGCTCGAGCGACAGGCCGATCGGTACCACCGCCACCTGGATCGTCAGGTCGTCGCCGGGGACGTTGAGCGGCGCCGCCGCGTCCGCCGCCCCCATCCGGTCCGACCGGCCGGCCGCCGCCCGCTTCCGCGTCCGGATCGCCTCGGCGTCCGCGCGGATGTCCGCGTCGCCCGAGGCGCGGCGGATCGCCTGGAGCCCGGCCGCGAACGAGGCCGCGACCGCCGCGCGCGCCGCCTTGGACTTCGGGGGCGCCCCCTCCTGCAGCGCGATCGGACCGTCGTCGTTGCCGAAGTCCTCCAGCCGGATCGTCAGGCGCGCCACCAGCGCCGGCCGGTAGACGTACTTCACGCCCTGGCGCGCGGCCTGGTCGGTCGCCAGGCCCACCGGGGCGGTCGCGTCGGTCAGCCCCACTCCGACCTCAGCACTGGGCCCGCAGGTCCGACGTCGCGCCGGGCTGCACGCGGGGGATGTACGTCGGGCGGGGGGGCGTGTCCCCGGGCCCGTCCGGCTGCGATGGGACGGACATCCCGTCCGCGTCGTTGAACTGCGCGATCGCCCACCCGAGGTCCGGGTCGCCGTAGTAGCGGAGCGCCAGGTCGCGGTAGGACGTCCCCGCCGGCGCGTCCACCGCCGCCACCACGTCCGGCTCGACCAGGTCGACCACGCCGTCCCGCACGCGCAGGCAGGTCTCCTTCGACTGGCCGTGCTGCAGCAGTTGCGTGAACACGTCGTCCGTCACGCGCAGGAGGTCGAGCGCGCTGTCGCGCACCTCCACCAGTAGGAGGGGCGTCTCGAGCAGCGTCCGCTCCATGAGCCTCACCGACGCCACCGCGTCCTCGGCCGCCCCGATCATCCGGAGCGCCGCCTGCGTGGGGATCACGGTCGCCGCCTGGATGGCCGACTGGCCGCTCTGCAGCGCCGCCACCGCCGTCTCGATCGAGTCCTGGGCGTTCGCCATCACCTGCTCCACCAGCTGGGAGAACCCCACCTGGCTCACCGGGCCCTGCGAGTAGGCCGTCCACATGGCCGAGGACATCTCCAGGTCGTCCGTGGCGTCGGCCACGTCCTGGCGCGGGTTGAGCTTCGGGGTCGCCGTGATGGCGGGCGCCGTCGGCGTCCCGCGGCCGCGCCACTCGAACGTCAGCTCCCAGGGGACGTCCTGGACCCGGACCGGGCTGAACTTCGCGTTCGTGATGACGCCCACCCGCACCAGCGCCGACCCCGTCGCGCTCGAGCCGGAGATGGCCCCGCCCCAGGAGACCTCCACCGACACGCCGCGCGCCCGCACGTCGTCGAGGAGGTTCATCAGCCCCATGGCCGCGCCGTCGCCCAGGAACCGGTCGTTCCACTCGCCCGCCACCACCATGGGCTTGTCCGTGGCGCCGAGCGCCTGCTGGGAGCCGTTCTGGTTGCCGGGGTAGTAGGTCGTCTTGACCCGGTGGCTCCCCTCGTAGACCAGCCCCTGGAGCGGGCCGGCCCGCCCGGAGAGCTTGATGACGCCGGCCGTCTCCCCGGGCTGGAGCTGGGCCACTGACAGCTCGCCCTCCAGGACGCGGATCTGGAAGGCGCCTGCCTGCGAGTCGAGCTCTGCGCCGGGCATGCTGCCCAGACTACTCCGACAGCGGGTCCGCCGTCACCGCTTGGGTCCGGCGGCTGGTGTAGTTCTCGATGTGGTCGATGAACCGGACGAACACCCGGTCGGGGTCCGTCTCCTCGTTCTTCCAGGTGACGTGGATGCCGCCCGTGAAGTTGTTGTTCACCACCTGCTTCGCGAACTTCCGGTTCGCGTCGTCCGCGCCGGCGCCAGCCACGACCGGCTTGTAGGTCTTCTGGAACAGCTCGGTCGCGGCCGCACCGAGCATCCCGCTCGACACGTCGCCCAGGCCCTTCAGCCCCAGGGACTCGGCGAACTTCTTCCGGACGTCGTCGCTCATCGAGTCGACCACGCCGTTGAACTTCTCCACCGCCAGGGCGCCGTTCTCGAACAGGCCCTTGGCCTTCAAGATCTCCGCCGCCGCCGCCGCGTGCGTCGCGGCGAAGTCCTTCCCCGCCTGCGCCTGGTCGGAGGACAGACCGAGGTGCTTCTGCATGTACTGCTGCGTTTCGGCGACCTTCCCCATCTCGGAGAAGAACCCGCCGAGGTCGGCGGCCTGCTTCTTCCGCCCCTGCCACTCGTCGTAGACGCCCTTCAGGGCGATGGACGCCAGGGCGGCCGCCGTCACGATCCCACCCAGCGCCGGGGCCAGCGCGCCGAGGGACCCGGCGATCCCCCCCAGCCCGCCGAGCTTGCCCCCCAGGTAGCCCAGGGGGCCGCCGCCGCCGAGCGCGCCGCCGGCGCTCCCGAGCGCCCCGGCGATGCCGGTCAGGAGGCCGCCGACCTTCATCCCGGCGACCACCGCGCCGATCGACATCCAGTGCTCCTTGAGCGTGGACGTGATGTCGGCGAGCGTCTTGAACGCGGACAGGAGCTTCCCGGAGAACTCGTCGATCAGTGGCTTCGCCCCGGCGCGTGCCTCGCGCAGGTGCTTCACCCAGGACTCGAGGCGGGTGGCGACCTCCTTGAACACGGGGGACGTCAGGTCGCGGAGCGTCTCACCGATCACCATCCGGGCCCGGCTGACGGCGCCGCCGATCCCACCGGCCATGACGTCGGCGATCTCCACCGACCCACCGAGCGCCTTCTGGATGGCGCCGAAGCGCTGCTCCTGGTTCATCTTCTTCAGGTTCCCCATGCGCTTCAGGAGGCGGTCCAGGGAGATGGAGAACTCGTCCGTGCCGCGGACGCCGCCCGTCCGGAGGGCCCGGACCACGGTGTTGACGGCGTCGCCGCCCTGGATCTGGAACCGGGCCGCGGATGCCGACGTCTTCTCCGTCAGCTCCATGACCTGCTTCTGGGAGAGGCCCATGCTACCGGCGGCGAGCGCGGTCTTCTTGTAGACCTCAGCGACGTCGGTGAACTGGAGGTTGAACCGGCCGGCCGTGTGCTCGAGCTCCTCCGTGACATCCTTGGCCAGGGCCAGGGACCGCGTGTAGCGGTTCACCTCGGTGGTCCCCTCGTCGAACTTCAGCGCGCCGGACAGGACGCCGGCGATGCCCTTCGTCGCGCGGCCGAACTCGGCGTTCTCCTCCTTGATGCGCTCGAACACCGACCCGATCCCGTAGCCCAGGCCCAGGACGGCGACCGTCGTCAGTCCCTGCTCCTTGCGGAAGTCGCGGATCCGGTCGCGCAGTCCCTCGGTCTGGTGGCCGGCGTGGGCGAACGCTCCGGAGATCTGGGAGAGCTGCCCGCGGAGGCCCTTGTCCTCCGCGGTGAACTCGGTCCTGACTTCCCTCGTCTCGTGCTCGCCCATGTTACTTCCCGTTCTCCTCCTGGACGATGCCGGACAGGGCGCGCTGCAGGAGGTCGGCGTCGCGGCGGGTCAGGGACAGGACCTCGACCATGGGGACGTGGGCGTAGCGGCAGATGTACGCGATCCGGTTGAAGCAGTCGCGCTCGAACCGGGTCGCGTCGAACCTCTCCACGGTCACCCGATTCCGATCGACATCCCGGCTAAAAAAGCGTCCGTCTCCTCCTTGCCGAGGCCGGTGCTGGTGAGCTTGGCCATGGCGAGGTCGAGGAACATCCGGACCTGCTGGCTCTGGCCCTCGAGCCAGTCGAAGTCCTTCACCTCGACCCCGTTGATCTCGAACACGCACCGGCGGATGACCTCCGCCTTCAGGGAGACGTCCGTCCCCCCCTGGAGCGCGGCCGCCCGGGCGGCGTCGATCTCGTTCTGCAGGGTCGGCGCGCGCATCTTGAACGTCTTCACGTCCGTGTCCGGGAAGGCGCGCGCCGCCTCCGGGATCGTCGCTGACAGCACCGGCCTCGCCAGAAGCTTCGGTTCCAGACTCCCTCGGTCGCTCATCTTCTCGTGCCCCTTTCAGGTCGCCCGGGATGGGGACCAGGGCTCCGATGCTACTGCCCGATGGGGATGAAGTCTTGCCCCTCGCCGGAGAGCCGCAGGGAGATGTACGCGTCGCGGCCCGAGCTGGTGAGGCTCGGGTCCTGGAACATCAGGTCCGGGACCGTGATGCGGGCGCGCTTCTGGAGGAAGTTGATGCTGAACGTCAGGTTGATCTGGACGTTCGCGTTGGCCGTGCGGCGGGCCGCCCGGTCGCGGATGGCCGTCAGCAGGTCGATCACGTCCGGCGACTCGGCGTCGATCGCGATCTCCACGCCGACGCCGCGGTAGATGTCGTCGCGCCGGTCGATGGTCTCGCCCTGGTACCCCTTGCGGATGATGTCCACCTTCAGGGTGAGCGTCAGGCTCTCGATGGCGGTGATGGTCCGGAGGAGCTCCCCGCCCTTGGTGAGGCGGATCTGCATCTCCTGCCCCTTGACCCTCAGTTCGTCAGCCACTGCTCAGCTCCTCTCTTTTGAAATCAGGCGGCGGCCTGGACGGTGACCGGGATGACGACCGTCTCCCCGATCTGGGTCCGGTAGACGATGTAGTCGTTCGTCGGCAGGATGCGGACGTAGACCAGGATGGTGCGGATCCCGAGCGCGATGAGGGCGCTCGTGTTCCCGCCGTCGGGGTCGACCTTGTACTCGGCGATCCGCTGCGCCGACGGCGTCGCCGTCGCCAGCAGGAGCTCGAGGAACGCGATGTTCTCGGCCACCAGGGCGTCCACCCGGTCGGTGGTCGCGGGGCTCTTGAGGTACGGGGCGGCCTGCTCCGCCAGGCTGTCCTGGATGAAGTCCGCCATGCGCCGGCGCTTGATGCTGGTGCGGGTCGGGTAGGACGCGCTGTTCGCCGCCGTCACGCCCTGCATCCACTGCCAGCCGGTCGCGCGGTCCTTGTAGAGCGCGCAGACGCCCGCGCGGATCAGGTTCGCGTGGTCGGTCTTCTCCAGGGGGCTGTTCTTGAACGCGTCCTCCAGCTCCGTGATGTCCTGGATGTAGACGTTCGCCTGGCCGGGGTTCTGCTCCTCCGGCATGTTCGAGAGGGTCGCTGCCATGGCCGAGCAGGAGTCGGTCGTCACGTTCACCGACCCGAAGTCCGGCACGGTGATCTTCCGGTGGGGGAAGGTGATGACCGCGCGGTCCGCCGGCTGGGCGTAGCCGTCCGACCCGGCCAGGCCGATGGCCGCGGTCTTCGCGGCGGAGGCCGAGGCCACCGTCCCGTCGGCCGCCGGGTCCGCCGCCACCACCGCCATCCTCCCGCGGCCCATCTCCGAGCAGGCCACCGCGTTCGCCACCAGGGCCACGCGGATCGCCGAGGTCCGGCGGGCCGACCAGTTGACCACGATGTTCGGGGTCACGTCGCCGTCGCCGGGGATCGTCTTGTTGATGGCCGCCAGGTACTGCGCCTCGAGCCGCGCCGCCAGCGTCGTCCCGGCGCCCTGGGGCCAGAGCACCGTCGCGTTGTTCACGGCGGTGATGGTGGTCCCGGCCGCCACGTTCGGGAGCGCGGGGTCCAGCACGTTGGCGATCGCCGCGATGGCCGTCGCCACCACCGGCTCGACCACGCGGATCGGGAAGCACGGCGCCGTGATGGTCACGGCGTTCGTCGTCAGCGCGGTCCCCTTGGGGATCGTGTAGTCGCCGGAGAGCGCGAACACCCGGGTCGACGCGGCGAACGTGCTCGAGGAGCCGAACCGTGCGCCGGCGGGGAGGACGATGTCTTTGTTCGTGTTGCTGGACCCGTCCTGGTCCACCGACGCCACCGTCACGGTCAGCGAGAGCGCGGCCTTGGTCGTCCCGGCGTCCGCCGTCACGGCCTCGTGGTCGACGCGCAGGAGCGCCAGCCGGCGGAATGGCTTCTTCAGCAGCGACAGGTTGCCGTTGCCGTTCCACGGCGCGTAGCCGATGGAGGAGAGGGTCACGTCGGCCGAGCCGTCCTGGATGCCGGCGGAGGACTGGCTGAAGTACTTGTAGACGGTCCCGCCGAACAGGGCGGCCTGCTCGCCGGACGATCCGATCTCGGTGGGGACGAAGGGGCCCTTCACGAACTCCCCGATGCAGACGCAGATGCCGGGGGCGGTCCCGATCGAGATGACCGGGCCGGTGTCGTCGATGATGACGATCTGAGGGACGGCCGTGATCTCGGCTAGGGTCGGCGTGGTGTCGCGGCGCAGGACAAATGCCATCTACGGCCTCCGCGGACCATCCTGGACTACCCGTGAAACGGGCGTCAAGGAATCGGCCCCTCGCCGGTCGACACGACGAGGTTGAGCTTGAACGGCTGCACCGGACCCACGATGACCTTCGGGGCGTCGCACCGGACCACCAGCTGCGCCTCCTCGATGTTCTTGGCCGCGCTGTCGCTGTCGTCCAGCTTGCGCGAGCTGAGGAGCGTGAACCGGGCCGGGACGCGGTAGTAGTCCCCGAGCTCGACGACGACCCCGTAGCGCGTGCCCTGGTCCGTCATGAGCACCTCCGGGTCGACCGCCAGGAGGTCCTCCAGCCCGCCCACGACGGCCGACCGCTCCTCCGGGGAGGACGCGCGGACCTCCAGGAGGAAGTCCTTCGTCCCCTCGCCGAGCTTGTAGAGCCCGAACCCGGGCTCGCCCTGGCGCTCCCAGGTGTCCTCCATCAGTGCCGGGGTGGCCTGGGGGGCGGAGATCGTCAGGTCGCCGTCCGGCAGGACGCACGCCGCCGGCGCCACGTTCCCGTCGTTCAGGTCCGGCCACTCCTCGTACACCTCGAGCAGGCGGACCGGGCCGCCCGGCGCCGTGAACGACCGGCCCCGGACCAGCTCCACCAGGGCGCGCGCCATGGCCGTCTCCAGGTCGCACCGGCGGATCCGGGAGAACTGCTCACGGGTTATGGGCACCGCCGCCTCCTAGCTCCGCTCGCAGGGCCTGCCGCACGTCCGCCTGGATGTTCCGCGAGGCGATCCCCAGGACGTGGCGCCCGGGGATCCCCCGACGCTTGATCGCGCGCTGGATGAGCCAGGCGACGCCCCTGACGTCTGACTGGTTCGCCTTCCGGCCGCCGGCCACGAGCTTCTTCCGCACGACCCACTCCATCAGGACCTTCAGCGGCGGGCCCTTCGCCCCCTTGCGGCGCCCGTACTCGATGACCGCGGCGTAGGGCGCGGAGTTGTAGACCGTCGCTCCGCCCTCGATGTCCTCGTACTGGAAGCTGCGCCGGTAGGTCCCGCGGTCCACCGGCTTCCTGGCCAGGGCGGAGATCACCTCCTGGACTCGCCGGGGGCCGCTGACCTTCACCGTCTTGCGGATGACCTTCACGGCGTCCTCAACCGTGCGGTCGTGCTCGCGGTAGACCTTCGCCATCTCTGAGAAACTGTAGACCTGGCCCGGCACGTCAGAAGTCCTCCCGGCGGGTGCCGCCGTTCCGGCCGCGGTCGTAGTCCTGCTTCGTGATCGTGACCACCCACCCGAGCCCGTCGCGCTGGAGCTCGGGCACCGCCACCGGTGGGCTGAACCGCCGGCGGGCCGGTTTCGGCTGCGACGGCCGCAGCTCGACCATCTCGTAGAAGAAGTCCACCGCCCGCCGTGACGTCCGCTGGAGGACAGGGTCCTGCAGGTCCGGGGTCCGGCCCATCAGGTCGTCCTCGGTGAACCGGTTGGAGATCTCGTCGACGATGACCTCGCCGTCCTCGATCGTCCCGGTCGGCTGCACCACCCGGCGGATGCTGTCGACGTCGCGGACCCGCGGTGGCGGGACGATCTCCCGGCGGGAGATCTCCCTCTGCTCGCCGCTGCCCCGGCGCCCGCCCGTCCACTCCACGTGGACCAGGTAGACGCGCCAGCGGCGGATCCCGAACTTCGAGTTGAGGCGGCGGACCCGGTCGACCACGCCGGTCAGCCGCCAGGCCAGCGTGTCGGCCACCTGGTCGACGCGCGGCCCCTCGAGCTGCCCGGACGCCTCGGGGATCTGGGACCCCGGGACGCCCGTCTGTGTCCGGTCGGCCGACACGGGGTCCTACCCTCGCTTCAGGCGAGCTGCTCGGGGACCGACGGCTCGACCGAGGTCCAGCGAATGAGCAGGTCGACGCCAACGTGCGGCGTCGGGGTGAAGCTGCCGTCAGTCGTGTGCTTCACGCCGAGCTTGTCGCCGGCGTTGAAGGCGACCGGGACCCCGAACTGCAGCGTGCCGGAGGTCGACGTCGCGGGGGCCGCGAGGTTCGCGGTGTCACCCACGGCGGTGCCGGCGATCGTCGCGCGGGCCGTACACACGCCGGCAGTGACCGCGGTGCTCAGGGTCCAGGCCAGGCCGACGATGTGGCCGGCGCGCCCCGCCACGAAGCTGGTCTGGGCGTTCGCGTCGATCCCCTGGTACTTTTCGGCGACGCCCGCCTGGCTGGCCGCCAGGGAGTCGACGCGGAACTGGCCGATCTGCTCGAACCGCGCGTTCGCCGTCTCGAGGGCCGGCTCATTGCAACGCTCGGTCCGAGTGGTCCCGTTGTTCTTGTCGATGATTCGCCGTGTGTTCATCTGCCGTTGCTCCTCAGAAGTGGATGACTGGTCGAGACGCGCCCACCCCGGCCGTCGTCGCGTAGCGCTCAGCGTACGGGTTCAGGGGCGCGCCGAGCAAGTTTGAGAGCCGCTGGGCCCACCGGTTGTACTCGCGCTCGAGCGCGTTGGTCGCGTCCTCGCGGAGCTTGATGTTCCCGATCTCGCTCACGTCCAGCTGCTCGACGATGTCCATCAGGCGGACCTTTATCCGCTCGAGGTGGCCCAGGGTGCGCCGGAGCTCACCCACCGCCGACTCGGGGATCCGCTCGAGAGCGGACGCCACCAGGAACATCGGCTGGGTCGCGGACGGGATGCCCAGAGACATCGACGCGGAGGCCATCTGCTGGGCCTGGTAGCCCATGTGGAGGAGGACCGACGTCTTCTCCTCCTGGCTCAGGATGGCGGTGTTCTCGGCCATCGGATCACCCTAGCAGGGGCGGGGGTCGGCTGGCGAGTGTCGGCCCCCGCCCGCCCCCGTCAGCCCTGCGCCGCCGTGTGCCACTCGGGCGCTTCGCACGCCTCGAGCTGGATGCCGGCCTGGCGGAGCTTCGCCGGGTCGTAGGACGAGGAGTGGATCACCTCGCCCTCCGGGAGCTTCATCTGCCCGTGCTGCCGGGAGACGACGCCGCCCTTCTTCACGATGAACCAGCCCTCGTTCGCCGCCACCTTCGCCGCGGGCTTCGCGGCCTTCGCCGGGGCGGGGGGCTGCGCCTCGTTCGTCAGGTCCTGCTGCTGGTTCGGGCGACCGCCGCCGAGCGGGTTCTTCTTCGGTTCATCCATCGCGTCCTCCTGGTGCGGGGTGGCGCGAGATTGCGCGGTCCGCGCCCCTGAGACTGGGTCCCCGGGCGCGGACCGTCAAGCGGGTCAGGTCGAGGGCGGCGCTTCGGGGGCCGGGGGCACCGGGTCCGCGGCGGGAGCCGGCGCGGGATCGGGGGCCGGGGCGGGAGCCGGCGTGACGGCCACCGTGTTGGCGGCGACGGCGGCGGAGAGCGCCTCGGCGCTCCCCATCAGCTGCGACCGCAGGTCAGCGAGCTTCGTCGCGTCGGTCCCGGCAGCGGACAGCTGGGCGTTGATCCCCTGGATCAGGGTGAGCGCCGACTGCTCCACGGTCACGCTGGCCGCGACCTGGGCGGTGAGCTGGGAGATCTGGGTCTCGAGGTCGTTCATCTGCTGCGACATGATTTCTACCTTCCTGGCGATGCCCTCCACGGTCATGAGCACGTGGTCGATGCGGTGGAGAGCGCGTTCGACCATCTCGATTACTTCCTGCATGACGGAGACGGTACGCCCGCGCGCGCCGCCTGTCGCCAAAATAGAAACGGCCGCCCTGGGTCTCCCCGGGACGGCCGCTCTCTCAGGCGCTGGCGTTACTCGCCGTGGATCACGCAGACCGCGCGCTTGAACACCGCCGGGCTGGAAGTGGCCAGAGCATCCGAAGGCACGGGCCAGTCTCCGCTTATGGACCAGCTGGAGCTGGTGACCTGCTGCAGGCGGTCCTGCGGCGAACGGAGCACCAGGCGGATCCGCTCGGTCATGACCTGGACGCCGCCGTTGGTGACGGCGAACTCCCCGATCTTTCCCATCACGCCGGCCTCGCTGATGTAGCGGGACTCGTCGAGGTACTTCTCCTCGATGGCGCCCTGGCCCGTGAAGATCGGGCGGTGGATGTTCACGCTGGCACCGTTCGTCACCTCGAACCCGTGCGTCGCGCCGTTCACGACGTCCGGGTCGCAGGTCGTCACGAAGGGTGCCTCGTTGTTCCGGTAGAACGCGCAGTTCAGCAGGTACCCGGCCGCGAACTCGCGGTAGTGGATCCCGTCGGGCAGCGACTGGTTCAGCCGCTGGAACTCGTTGTCACCGAAGATCTGGTTCTCCGACGTGGGGTCGAGGTGGACGTGGTAGGCGCCGTCCTCGTGGGTCGGGATGTTGTTGAACCGGAGCTTCGCCACCGCGGTCCGCACGTCCGCCAGCGTGAGCTGGTCGGCCGAGGAGATGTCGTCGACCGACGTCCCGCCGCCCGAGTAGACCAGGGCGGTCCCGTTCGTCGCGAGGATGGCCGAGCGCGCCGCCACGTTGCCGGCCAGCGCCGGGGTGATGGTGAGCGTCCCGCCGTGGACCTCGTCGCCGGCCGTGTCGGCGGTGAACCCGGTGACCTGACCGGAGTACGACCCGCCGGCCTGCGCGGGGATCGTGATCCCGATCGGGTTGGTCGAGCTGACCAGCTGGGGGCGACCCTGGAACAGCTGGCGCGTGAACCCGACCAGGTTCGCCACGTGGACCGTGGTGTTGGTCGAGGTCTGCGCGACGTCGACCACCGAGTTGCCCGAGACGTAGGCGTTGTAGAGCTTGTCCCGGACGACGCGGTTGATCGACTGGCCGGACTGCATCCCGAGGGCCTGCATGTTCGACAGGTACTGGCTGGCCAGCGTCAGGTAGCTGGTCGGCATGTGCGTGTCGACGGTGTCCGCCCACTGGGCCGCGGTGGCGTCCCACTGCTCGGTGGGGACGATCTTGGGAGACGGGTCGAAGCCGGCCGTCTGGGGCCGGGTCTTCGGCTTCACCAGGCCGCGCCGGGTGAACGTCTGCGATCCGCCGAGGTTCATCGCCCAGAGCTCGGCGGTGGCCTCCATGCGGAACAGCAGGCGCGGGAACAGGGCGTCCCGGAACATGCGCTGCAGCGTCCGGTCCTGGATGGTCGCGACGACGCTCGGGTTGAATGCGACGGAAAGCTGGTCAGCCATGTTCGTTCATCTCCTTGGTGGAAACCTTGCCTGTACGGCGTCTCCGCCGTCAAGAATCAGCCCCCGTAGTTGTGGTTGCGCCTCGTGTAGCGCCGGAACTCTTCCGGACTCATGTCGTCGACGTTGACCGGTTTCTCGACGGGCTTGGCGGCCGTCTCGGGCGGCCCGCCGCCGGGCGCCGTGCTCTCCGGCGCCGCCGTCGACGCGGGCACCTTGACCACCTCGGGGGCGACGGGGGCGGCGCTGCTGCCGAACAGGTAGGGGTACTTCCCCCGCAGCCCGGCGAAGAACGCGCGCGGCTCCTGCGCCTTGTCGGCGCCGTCCGCCTGGACGTGCTTCTGGTACCGGTCGAGCGCGAAGTCCACGTGGTCGTCGAGGACGCCGGACACGAGCGCCGCGTGGCGCAGGTTCAGCTCGAACACCTCGGCGCCGTGCGAGGCGCGCGTGCGCTGCAGGCGGGACTTCCACTTGTCGCCGCGCTCGCGCTCGCGCTCGGCCTTCTTCTCGAGGCGGGCGATCCGCTCGGCCTCCGTCTCGCCCTCCGGGGCGCCGCCGCCCTTGGCCTTGCTCTTGGCGAGGAGCTCCTTGGCCTCCTCGAGCGTGCAGCCAAGCTCCTTCTGGATCCGCTTCTCGGCCTCGCGCCCCACGCGCGCCTCCAGCTTCGCCTGGGGGATCCGGAACACCTTCTTGGCCTCCGGGGCGGCGGCGGGAGGGGTCGCGGGGGGCGGCGTCACCGCGGGGGGCGGTACCACCGCTGCCGGCGGGACCACCGCGGCGGGCGGGGGCGGGTCTCCCGCCGGTGGCGGCGTCACGGCGGGCGTGACTGGCGGGACGACGGGGGCGGTGCCTGGGATCGTTACTTGGTCGGCCATCGGACGTTTCTCTTCCGGTCCCTCGGGTCAGTAGGCGCCGGAATGACCGCCCGGCGGGGGCGTGGGGGAGGGACTCGCGACCCCTACCCGGGGATCCCGCTGCTCGGCTGGAGGCGGCGCGCCCGGGGTGCCCCGGGCACTGGCGCGCCGCCTCGTCGGGTTACTTGTCGAGCGGCTGGGCCAGGATGCTGCGGGACACGTTCGCCGCGGTGGCGTACGTGAAGGCCGCCGTCGTGATCGCGTCGGCGGTGGAGAAGAGGACCTTCTTCGCGCCGTCCCACACGGCCTCGCCGGCCACGGGGGGGACGGCGTTCGGGCCGGAGATCGCGCCCTGGCGGAGGGTCTTGATCCCGGTCGAGGTGCCGGCGGTCCCGTTGATCAGGACGAACGAGGACGGCACGTTGGCCAGCGTCGCGACGTTCGCCGTCACGGTGACGCCGGTCTCGGTCGCCGTCAGGGCCGACAGGAGCAGGTTAAGCATCTCCCCGAAACCCATCAGCCGGAGGACCTCGGCGAGTCGGTTCGGATCGACCGTGTTGAGGCTGTCTCGGAGGGTGGTTTCGGCTGCCATGTTCTATCTCCTGGTGGACGTTTGAGATGCGCGCTCGCCGACCAGACTGCTGCACGCCGCGACCGGCTGTCAAGGAACCGACACGTCGCGGAGCACCAGGAGCTCGAGCTCGCCCAGCCCTGACACCGCTACCCCCGTGACGCTCGTGCCGGGGAGGATGACCGTCCCGGACACCGGGAGGAGCGCCACCCCGTCGTCCGTCGTCAGGTGCAGGACCATGTCGCGCCCGCCCGCGTAGCGCGCGGCGAGGTACGTCGCCGCGCGCGGGAGCGCCAGGTCGTACGGGTCGTCGCGACGGCGACGGACGGAGAGCTGCCCTGAAAACATCACCGCGAACAGGCCGCGGTCTGCAGACGTCCACGGGGCGTCACCAACCGACAGGTGCAGATCGGTCACCACCTCGGACGGGCCCACCGTCGTCACGACGGCGACTGCTCCCTCAGGCGGCGTCGCCCGCGATCATGTACGCGATGTCGCCGACGCCCACGACCTTCAGGGCGGTCATCTCGTCGCCCGCCCCGGGAGCGTGGATCACGAACCGGTCGGAGCAGGGGATCACCTGGTCCACCCCGCCGTTCGGGGACGTGACCAGGAGCTTCATCGGCATCTGCGTCTGGAACGCGAAGAAGCGGACCTTCACGACGCCCTCGAGCGGGATCACGAACGGCGTACTCGGCGCGTTGATGCTCGGGCGGCCAGCCTTGGATGCGCCGTAGGCCGCGTTCACCGTGACCTGCATCGTGTCGAACAGGGTCGGGCCCCCCATGCTCACGGCTGGCGCGAGCGTGGCGGCCCCGGTGACCTGGACTATGACCGGCTGCCCCATGCGGTCAGCCGACTTCGCGGACGTTCTTGAACGGGGTCGGCGTCTCGCGGACCGGGTTCAGGGTCGTGCCCCAGGCCTCGGCCTCGGAGATCGGCTTCGCGTCCGGCTGGCTGCCGGGCTTGCCGTGCTCGCGGTCGTAGGCGTCGATCGGGTTAGTGTCGGACATGGTGGCGCTCCTTCTCGAGAGGGGTTGTGGTTCAGCCGCGGGTGACGCGGACGGGGGCCGGCTGCTTCGCAGGGTTGCGCGGGTTGGCGCGCGGGTCGCGGTCGCGCGGTTGCTCCTGCTCCTTCACGAACTTCTCGGCCTTCTCCTCGAGCTGGCCGGCGGCGCCGGAGCTGATGGCGATCTCCCTGGGTGTCGGCATGGTCACTTCCTCCGGAGGTTCTTGTAGGGGATCGGGTCGCGGACCGGGTTCTCGGGGTCGGAGTCGGAGAGCCCGCCCGAGGCCTCGCGCTGGTTCTGCAGGACCCGGCCGTCGGCGAAGTCGTCGACGATGGGGTCGCGGACCACCTCGGTCACCACCACCCGGTCCTGGACCGGCGCGGTACCCGGCGTTCTGTACGGGAGCGGCACGGGTCAGTCCTCCGACCCGGCGTCTTCGTCCTCGTCGTCCTCGTCGTCGTCCGGCTCCTCGTCGTCGGCCCTGTCGCCGGGCTTCTCGTCATCGGCGTGGGCCTTGTCGTAGTCGTCCGCGAACTCCGTGAGCTCGTCGGCCGTCTCGCCCATGTCCTCGATGACCTTGTCCAGGCGCTTGCGGAACTTCTTCGCGTCGGCCGCCGGGAGGGCGTTGTCCTTCAGGACGTCGAGGCCGTCCCCGATCGCCCCGGCCACCGCGCGCAGCTGGTCGCCGAGAGACATCGGCCCGTCGGCGGCCGCGTCCTCGTCGTCTACCGCGGCGTCCTCGTCGTCCGCGCCGGCGGCGGCCGCGCCGCCCACGGCTCCGGCGCCCTTCTTCTTGCCCCGTTCCTTCGCCCAGTTCTGGGCGTCGGCAGCGTCGAACTCGTTGGCCATTCGCCGAGGATGCGCTGCGCGCGCGGCGGGTGTCAAGGAACGGAGCGGGCGCGCTTCCTGGCGAACTGACCGTTGACGCGAACCCTGTCCTTGGAGTGGTGCCTCATGTGCTCCGAGATCGTCGTCAGCTCTAGGTTCAACGGGTTGTTGTCCGTGACGTCGCCGTTCACGTGGTGGACGATCTCTTCACGCCCGAGCGATCTCCCGAGCTTCTTTGCCATGACGAGCCGGTGCTCTTTCACGTACCCGGCCCTGTCAGCCATCGGATGATCCGGTACGTAGCGCGCGAGATACCCGTACCCGTCAACCTTGTAACCGACGGTCGGCATGCCAGCCCGCACGTACTTCCTCCGACTCTTCACGCTGGCCGCGATCGAAGCGCGCGACGCCGGCTTACCCGCCTTGGCCTGCGAGATCGTCCTGGTCCCGATCCCAGCCATCTTGAGCCAGAACCTGATGGTCGTGGCATCCGTGCCGAGCTCCGCACCGACCTCCCTGGTGCTCATTCTCCTCTCCAGGTACAGCTTCCGTAACACGACCTCGCCGGGGTAGCTCGAGTAGCCGTTCCTCGATCGCGGCTGGACCCCCGCTTCCAGTAAGCGCTTCCTGACGACCCCTCCGGCGACCCCCAGGTCGTGCCCTACCGAGGCGAACGACTTCCCTTCTCCGTACAGGCGAAGGGCCTCCGCCAAGTCGAACGACTTCCGCCTCTCCGGCCGAACCTTCCTCGTGTCCATCCAGCCACGATACCACGGCCGCGCTCTCGTTCTGCTATAGTCCGCGAGTCGTCGGCTCAACCGGCCCAGAGTGATCGAGAGAAACCGAGGCTGGCCAGTTCGAAAACCACGGGATACTAAGCTCTCTGTCGTTGGGTCTCCCGGGAGGCTGCATGTACCTGACCACCTTCCCGGTCGGACTTCCCTTCGAGTCCTTCACGACCCACACGAACGGCTGGTCGACTGGCACCGTCTGGCCGTTCAGTTCCTTGGAGTCCTCGCCGGTTCGATCGTCGAGTGTCGCCACCAAGCGCTTCAGCATCTGCGGGGTCTGCTTCGATAGCTCGTCCATTCCAATCTGCGTCGCCACCCCGTAACTGAACGAACTTTCCGTCCTGACGATCCGCTCCGCCCGCCAGCGCTGGTCGGCCACCAGGCCGGTCGCCCCGGCCACCCGGTCGACCGCCTCGTCCACGCCCTCTCCCTGGAGCACGGAGAGCGTCAGCTGGTCCCGGACCTTCGCGATCACGGGCGGGCCGTAGAGCCGGGACGAGCTCTCGTAGTGGTCGAGGAGCGACGGCGCGCGGCCCTCGTAGGCGCGCTGGAACACCGCCGCCTGGCGCGGCTGGAGCACCGGGGTCGCCCCCTTGAAGTGCTCCTGGAGCTGCTCGATGGCCGAGATGAGGTGGCGCGGGGCCAGGTCGGCCGCCACCCGCCCCGTGTCCTCGAGCCGGGTCACGATCCCCTTCTGTACCTCGTGCACGGCGCCCACCACCTGGGCCAGCACCTGGCGGACGTGGTGGGCCTGGAACGTCTGGCCCTTCCCGCCGCGCACCAGGTGCTTCAGCTTCCGCTCGAGCTCCACCCGGGCATGGTCGTACGAGGGGCGCAGGCGCTCCACGCCGCGGATCTCCACCAGGCCGAACAGCTGGCGCCGGTGCAGGTCGATGATCCGGCGGATGGCGGAGACGGCCACGTGCTCAGCCCGCGGCGCTGCGCTTCCGGTGCGCGAGGGCCTCGTCCAGCATCCAGTGGTGCGAGATCGCGTACTCCTCGTGACCCGCGTCGCGCGGGCAGAAGTACTCGTCACCGCCGCTCACGCGCTTCGCCTTGCACTGCAGGTGAACGTTGAGATCGCAGCGCTCGCGCATCGACAGGTCTGACTTCTCACACGCTCGCGCAACCGCGTCACCGCGGATGAGACGGCAGACGATGCTCGTCACCTCCCCCAGTGCGCTCGCCACCGCGTCACCGACAACGTTCCTGAGAATCTTCATACTCATGGGATTCGCTCCTCCTCTTGGTTCAGCCCGCGAAGATCAGGTCCAGGACGGCGATGGCCGCCGCGTTCCGCTGCTCGTACCCGGTGACGCCGAACCGGTCGTGCAGGAGCATGGCCACGTTCGCAACGTAGGCCTGGCGGAGCCCCTCATCGGCCATGAACGCGGCCGCCATGATGTTCCTGGCGCCGATGAACCGGCGGACCGCCCGGTCCTCCTGGACGCGCTCGGAGAGGAGCCTGGCGAACGACTCGACCAGCTCGCCGTCCACCTCCTTGCCAGCGTGCTGCGGCTCCCGCAGGACGGCCTCGGCCCAACCCCTCGCCTCCTGCAGGTCCATCACGCCTCCCGGGGCGGCCAGTTCCAGCAGCCCGGCGTCGGGACGTCCCCGGGGGCGTGCTTGACCCGGTTGAAGAACAACCCCTGGGGGTTCATCACGACGACGCTGCACTCCTCGTCCTCGTGCACCTCGGCGATGATCGCGGCGCGCGGCGCCGGCTTGAACTCACCGTTCGGGGTCCCGTACGAGTGGTAATGGACGATCCTTGCGACGGTTGGCTTCATGACCCAGGACCCTACTACTTCTTGAGGTCGGATGATCCGAACTGCAGGGGGGCCCGGCCGAACGGGTTGTCCATCGCCTGGTGCTGCGCTTGGACAGGCGCCTCGGGCTCGGTCGCGAACGCCTCGAAGTAGGCGGCGGTCTGCGGCGCGGGGGCCAGGTCGGGGAGGTTCGCGAGCGCCGCGTCCCACGGGTCGGGGATCACGACCCCGTCCTTCGAGAGCGGGCGGACCAGCTTGGCGTTCCGGGTCCGCGGGCGGATCGGGACGACGTTCGGGTGGGACGGGAAGGACATCACCGGCGCGTCGGGCATCCCGGCGGGGAGCGGTACGAGCATCGGTACACCCCCGTGGAACGCGTAGGTGTACCCGGGAGGGGGGGCGGGCAGGGATGCCGCCGCCGGCTGCCTGGCGGGCTCTGGCGCGGCCGGAGAGGCGCTAGAGCGGACCTTGCGGCCCGCCCACTTCCCGAGCTGGTCCCTGTCGATCCCCATGCCACGAGACGGTAGCACGGCCGGGACGCGCGCTACGACCGCGTGACCCGGCCCGGGGGGCGCGGTCCGCATCCCGCGCGGGGTCGCGTGTAGGTCCGCCACTTGCACCTCGACGCGCCCATGCCAAACCAGCAGGACGTCCTCATCCGCCCGCGGCTCTCGGAGCGGCCGCTCTACCCCTTCAACGTCAACGGCCCCGACCGGGAGGTCAGGGCCGAGGAGGTCGTCAGCTACGGTGGTTTCCCGTTCGCCATGACGGACGACGGTTGGGTCCTGGTCGAGCACGTCGACCTGGGGGACTGACCGCTCAGAGCGGAACGACGAACTGGACGCGCTGGTTGCAGGCCCCCTTTGTCGGGTCCGGGCTCTGCGGGTCGATCGTGATGATCTGTACGCCGGCAGGGTAGTCGGGGCGCTCGTTCGGAGCGTAGATCCACGTCCCGTACACCGGGATCGCCGCTGGGGTACACCCGGGATTGAACGGGTCGGTGCTCTTTACGCACACGCCGCTGGTGTATGGCAGCGGTCCGGCGTTGTACAGGACGTGATAGGGGCCGTCCATCGCCTCTGTCAGCTTCATCCTCGGCGCCACCGTCAGCTTCTCGGTGAACCCCCACGCGATGCCAACGTTGGTGTCCTCGTAACTCGTGTACCAGTCGCCGAACCCTCCACCAGCGTTGTACGTGCGAGTCCGCCCGCCCATCGAGAAAAAGTTCCCTGGCACGCAGCTGTAGAGACCCCACAGCGCCGTCCAGTCCGACGCGAAGTTCGGGGGGCCGAACACCGACCCCTGCTTCGCTTCCTCCTCGGCGGCGGCGGAGGAGCTGGTATTGCACGACACCGCGAGCGGGTTCATCGCGCACATCGCGTCGTGCGCGGGGCCCGAGACGGACGTGCCACCACCGTCGCACCCAGCGGCGGCGGCGAGCAGGGACAGACTGACGATCGCTCTCTTCAACATGGGATCCTCCTTACGGTTGGTTGGGCGGTGACACAGGTACCAAGAAACCGAGCTCGCGGGCCAGGCGGATGAAGTCGGGCCCCTCGGACCAGACGTCGACGTACAGCTGGCAGGGGGGCATGCCCTGACCCTCCCAGACGCGGACGAGCGGCCACGCGCCCTCGATCTGCAGGAAGGCCCGCATCCGCTGCTGGTCGGTCCAGCGCAGGGAGGTTGCGGCCGGGACGCGGCCGGTGCGCGCCCAGTCCTCCGCGTCGCCCGGCAGGACCTCCGCCTCCTGGACCGCGGCGGCGGAGACCACCACCAGGCGCCCGCCGGCGGCGGCCACCGCCAGGACGAAGTCCTTCGCCCCTGGGCGCCAGGTGAGCGGGGCGTCCGGGGTGCTCACCACCAGCGCCCCCTCGAACGACGCGGCGACGATCACGCGGCCCCCTTCGTCAGCCACAGCGCGAGCTCGGCGAACCACTCGAACACGGGGATCCCCTTCTCGCGCGCGACCAGCACCTCGTTCGTCGCTCCATTCGAAGACCCCCACGCGTCGACCGTCAGCACGGCGTCGCACTTCAGCATCAGCGCGAGCGTCGCCTCGTACCAGTACGCCGGCGTGATGGTGCCGACCAAGTGGCGACCCATCGTGTGCGGGACGAGCGCCGACGCGCCCATCTCCGCGACGCGCAGTCCAGCCTCCTCCGCCACGCGGACGTTCTGCTCGATGCCCCACGCGGTCGGAGCAGTGAATGGGCCCGCGACGTAGACGACCTTCACGGCGCGTCCTTCTTGTTCGCTTCGAGGATCGCACGCGCGATGCGCTTGCTCGCGTTGTCGATCGCGTACGTGATCCACGCGACCAGAGCCGCCGCGTTCATCATCGCGAGGCCAGCGATGAGGATCCCGTCGTGGTTCACGCCGCACCTTCTTCCGCGCGCATCTCCTGCCACCTCACCAGCGTGTCGACCGCCTCCGCGACGTCCTGCCGGATGTCCTTCCCGGCGCCACGCCCGCCCGCCACCAGGAGCTTCTTCAGCGCGTGCTGCAGGCACGGGTCCGTCACGCCGAACAGCAGGAGGACGCGGTAGACGTCCACCTCCGCGAACGGCGTCGCCTTGAAGTAGTGCGCGTGCTTCCGCTCGGGTACCTCCTCCGCTTCGTTCGCAGCGCGTTCGACGCGCATCGCAGCGATCGCTGACGGAGTCGACATCACGTACGCGGTGTCCACACCGTTGTCCACCGGTAGCTGCATGATCGCGGCGGGGATCTCTCCGGCGTCAATCGCACATGCCGCCGTCACCCTTGCGCGCGTCGCTGCCAACGCGCGCATCTCGACGCGCGCGTGGAACGCGACCAGCTCGAGCAGCGGCACGATCGACTCATGGCACCGCGCCGCCGCATCCTTCCCGATCAGTTCCAGTGCTGTCTTCATGGCTTCACCGGAAGCGCATGAACCCTGCGCCCGAATTCGATGATCGAGTCGGAGAGGTCCAGCAGACTGCACGTCCCCACTCCGATGAGCGACATCTCCGACACGATGGCGTCGCGCATCTCCGCGCGGGCCCTCTCCGCGACGAGCTCCATCATCTTTCCCATCGACTCACCGAACGGACCAGACACCGTCGACGTAAGGCACAAGAACGTATGCGAGTCATCCCCTAGCAGTTCCAATGCTGTCTTCATGACCACTGTGTTGGCTAGCTGACCTCAGAGTCGCCCGCGCCCTGGCTCCCCATGGCCTCCTTGCGCAGGTCGGCGTGGTCCTTCCCGAGCAGCGGGGTCTTCCCCGCGCCGTTCTGACCACCCGCCGCCGAGCTCGACCGCTGGAGGTCCGCCAGGGCCACGCCGGTCACCCCGCCGCCCGCGGCCGCCATCATGGCGTCCACCTCGGAGGCCTGCTCGGTCTCGACCTTCGCCAGCATGGCGTCGAGGTCGCGGACCTGGAACACGGACTCGGCCACGTGGGACGCGGCGGTCCGCCGGTCGATGAGCCCGCCGTTCTTAGCCGCCACCGCGTTCGTGATGTCGACGCCCTCCTCGGCCGGGCCCTTGTTGAAGTACGGGCCCCACTTCACCTGGATCACGCCGCCCTTCCCAAGCCGGTGGGCCTGCATGGTCCCGTCCGGCATGCGGCGCGGGTCGAGCTCGAGCGTCGGCACGCCCACTCGCTCCCGCCCGTCCTCCGCCGGCGGCAGGGGGATCCGCTGGGCCGCGAACCCGCGGACGATCTTCTCCACGACCTTCAGCAGCTCGACCATGGCAGGCCCGTACTGGCCGCGCTTCTTGTCGGCGCGCTGGATCATGGGCCTGAACATCAGGCGGATAGCCAGGGAGCTGGCCGCCGCGCCGGCGACCTTGTCCGGCTCGGCGAACACGTAGCCGGTGCGCCGGGAGATCCACCGCTCCAGCTGCTCGGCGAACGACATCGCGGACGCCAGGCCGGTGCCCGTGACCTCGAGGAACTTGGCGGTGCCCTTCTCGGACAGCTCGACGGTGTTGTCGCTGCTGCGGCTGACCGGTCCGGCCTCCTTCATCTTCGGGTCGTCGCTGATGACCAGGCTGGGGTCGACCGTGGCGAGCTCGCCCTTGTTCACCTGGGAGAGCAGGCGGTCGAGCGCGTCGACCGTCTTCCAGGCGCCCTCGCAGTCGGCCAGGCCGTCCTTGTCGTCGTCGGCCGCGGTGTTCTGGATCCACACCCCGGGGAACACCCCAAGGTCGTGGCGGGAGCAGAGCGCCTCCACCCGGACCCAGTCCCACGTGTTCGGGTCGGACGCCTTTATGGGGCGGTAGACCACGTCCTCGGCCTCCGAGATGATCCGCCGGTGGACGTACTCCACGGGGGTCTTGTTCCCGGTCTTCCGGTCCTTGTCGTCGAGCTCGTCCTCCTGGACCACGACGACCTTGAAGATCAGGACGGCGGCCGGCTTCAGCTGGCGCCGGTTCCGCCACAGGGGGACCACGCACTTCGTGTTGTGGACCTCCATGTCCATCTGGCCGGCGCGCGCCGCCACCGTCACCAGGACCGAGCCCACCGCGCCGCCCAGGTCGCGGGCGTGGGTCCACTTCGGGAGCCAGTGCATCTTCTCCTGGAGCGCCAGGAGCATCGCCTCCGTGTCCGGATCACCCTCCACGATGGTCCGGGGCGCCGCCTGCTCGGACATCATCAGGTCCGTGTAGCCCTCGACCACCGTGGCGCAGGCGCCCGTCTCGATGCTCGGGCGCTTCTGCCGGGTGTTCAGGACCAGCTGGGCCGGCTGCACGAACCCCTGGGGGACGGCCACGCGCGGGCTGACGGTCTCGTAGTCGTCGGCGTTCATGCCCCACCAGTCGACGCTCTGGTGGTCGTACTGGCAGCCGCGCCAGTGGGCCTCGTACCGGTCGAGCTGGAGGTACCGCTCGTCGGACGTGTAGGGCGGGAGCGCGTTCTGCTCGAGGAAGGCCACCGCCTCCTCCGGCTTCATGACGAATGGGGCCAGGACCGGGGCGCCGGACGGGAGGAACGACATCCGGTCAGGCTATCCGGGTCGGCCGAGGTATCGCAAGACAGTGTCCGCCGCCCAGGCCAGGAGCCACCGGAGCCAGCGCGGGCCGCGGAGCTTCCTGTCGAAGTCCACCGGGGCCGGCAGCCCGAGCGCCAGCGGGTACTCCTGGGGTGGCTCCCACCCGGCCGTGGAGGCGGGGATCTCCACGAACTCCGGCGGGCCGCTCACAGCTGGCGCAGCCTGACCAGGACGTCGGCGGACGTGTGCCCGTCGAACGGCGGCGGCGCCCGCTCCGGCACGTCCGCCTCGTCCCACCGCGAGAGCGGCAGGTGGTAGGTGACCTGCTGGCCCGGCTCGGCCCCGATGCCGACGATGAACCAGCCCAGGAACGCCGTCCCGTCGGAGTGGACCCGGCTCTTCCAGGCGTCGGAGCGCGTGCGGCAGAGAGCCAGGTACAGCGCGATCCGGTGCTCGTACAGCTCCCCGAACGTGTGGTAGCCGTCCGAGACCTCCACGCCGTCGGGGATCTGGAGCTTCACGACGGGAGCGCTCATCGCCCGTCGTCGGCCGGCTTGCGCCCCGAATCGAAGCAGGACACGCCGCCGCCCACCGCGTACTGGATGACCTTGCCGAGGCGCATCCTCGCGTCCTCCAGGTGGCGCACGGCGAGGACGGCCTGCGCGTGAGCCTCGCCGTAAAGTACCGGGGGCCCTTCCGCGCCACCGAAGGCCATCTGCCGCACGCGCTTCTCGATGGCGAGGAGCTCGGCGCGCATCTGGTTGCAGGCGTCCTCCGACGTTGGACTGGACGGCGGGATCACGCTGGCGACCGCGGCGTTCATCGGCTCAGCACCGCAGTGCTCGCACCGGGACGCGTAGACGCCGGTCTCCTCGCAGATCGGCCCCAGCTGTACCTGGCGCTCCAGGTCGCCGCTCATGACCGCGCCACCACCAGGCGGCGCTCCGCCTTACCCACCCGCGCTCTGGTCAGCCGGCGCTCGAGCTTCTCCTGCTTCACCCAGCGGTCCAGGTCCTCGTGGCTGGCGTAGTTCGCCACCAGGTCGCTGGGGGTCAGCGCCAGGCGCAGGCCGACGTGCCGCCACTGGCCCTCGACCTCCGGGGCCGCCTCGCCCGGGGCGGTGACCATCTCGGTCCCGGCCATGAGCGCTGCCTCGGCCACCAGTTCGGCCGGGTAGAACCGGAACCCGTGGTGCTCGAGGACCCGGCGCATGGCCTCCGGGCTCTTGCCGTCAGAGGCGCGGCGGAGCAGTTCGGCGCGCTCCTTCGGGTCGAACTGCGGCCGCTGGACCTGCGATCCGCTGTCGGCGCCCTCCCGGATCCGCTCCATGGCCTTCGCCATCGCCCCGGCGTCGTACTTGTGGAACATCTTGGCCACCGGTCACCTCCGCTATCGAGACGTCCAGGAACCCGGCGCGCACCCTGGTCACCGCGACCAGGAGCGGGCCGGGCGTCAGACGAACTTGACCTTCTCCCGGTCGGGCCGCCAGGAGGACGTGTGCGCGCGCTGGCGCGCCTGCATCTCCGGCTCGGTCGTCACGCCAGGCGGCGCCACGAACATCACCCGCCAGCCCGGCGCCTCGGGGAGCGCCTTCTCCACGTCGGCGTGGGACTGCGCGGCCAGCGAGCTCTCCGCCTCCACCCGGACGCGCTTGAAGTCGTCCTCCGCGGCGGCGTGCTCCCCGACCTCCTTCTTGATCAGGACGACGTCGAAGACCTCGAGCTTCACCGGGTACCTATCCTTCGGCTGCTGCGACATGCTTCGGAGGATTGCACGGATCTACCACCTCGTACACCGACAGCTTCGCGCCGGGCTGCACCACGAGCAGCGCCGAGAAGTGCGGGTGCACCAGGTTGCCGAGCACCTGCGCCATCTGCTCGAGCTTCAGGTGAGAGAGCTTCAGCCGGTCGGCGTGCTCGATCGCGAACACGAACGCGCGCCGCTCGGGACCGACGTCGAAGCGCCACTTCCTGACCGGCACCTCGAGCGGCAAGATCGCCGGGGCCACCTCGTCGATGCGCAGCTCGCGACCCTTCTTCCGCTTCTTCGCCACGCTACTTCGACCTCTTGAAGTACTCGACCTGCTGCTCGTGCTTCACGGCCTCGGCCTTGGTCGCGAACGTCCCGAGGTTCCTGTGGCGCCCGGTCTTCGGATCCTTTTTCTTCGACACGAGGTGATACTTCCCGTCGACCCTCTTGATCATGACTGGATCACGTGGCCGAGCAGGGTGGCGGCGACGAACGCCGAGTCCTGATTCTTGCAGTCGCCGAACGGGTAGACGGTGACGCTGCCGTTCTGCGCGATCACCGCGATCAGGACGCCGCGCGTGTCGGGGTCGTCGGAGATCTGGGCCAGCGCCTGGACGCCGTCGCGGACGTGGTCGGTGTTCGGGGTCTTCAGCGCCCGCACGACGTTCCGACGGTCCTCGTCTGCCACACCTCGACGGATACAACGGAACGACCACGCTGTCTATCGCACGTTGTGGTCGCGCTTCGCACTGCGGGAGGAGCCGGGGCGCCACCAGCGGTCGATGGCCGCCTTGCAGAACCACGTCGCCATGATGCCGTCGGAGGTGCTGTACTTCGGGTAGAGCCGGAACTCGCGGGAGAGCACGCACCAGGCGCAGTCGTGCCCCGTCTCGTGCCCCTCCCACTCGCCGCTCGGGAACGCCCAGCTGTGGTTCGCGAACTCCACCTCGAGCCCGGGGAGGCCGAACGCGGGGTCGGCCTTGTTCCGCCCGGTCGTGTGGGCCTCGACCTTGTTCCACCAGGGGAAGGCCGACTTGCCCTTCTTGACCCAGTCGATGATCGCCTCCTGGTAGGCGTTGTTCTCGACCATCACGTACTGGAGGTTCGGGTGGTGGGAGCAGACGTCCGTCAGGACCTCGGCCGTCTCCGGGGAGCTCCAGGCGCCGGCCCTGGCCTCCACGGGGATCCGGATTCCGTTCGCCGTGTCGACCGCCACCGCCACGATGAAGTTGCCGGGGCGGCTGGCGCTGGAGAGGTCGACCCCCACGTAGGTCGGCAGCGCGCGGCGCCACACCTCGGACAGGACCAGGCCGGGGGACAGGCAGGACGGGAAGCTGGGGAACTTCAGGTCCCCTGGCTTCACCACCTGCATCCGGAACCCCTGGAGCCACATGGCCGAGCCGCCCACCTCGCGACCGCTGGCCTTCGCCTGGAGAACCTCGAGCGGGAACTTCTCCTCCCACCGGGGGAGCTCGGGCAGCTGGAGCTTGGGGACGGCCCTCATGCCCCCGAGGGTACTACAGCCGCAGGACGTGCCCGGCGACCTCCCAGAGCGTCACCAGGAGGCCGGCGCCGAACGCCAGGCGCCCCATCTCCTGGACCTTGGGGTTCGAGGCCAGGGCGTAGACCAGGACGCCGACGATGCAGGCCAGGAGGGGGATGAGGATGATCATGGCCCCCACCTTGGGGTACGGCGGCCGATACGGCAAGGGGCGCCTGGCTCACCGGTTCGCGCCGTACGGGGCGTTCTCGTCCCGGGCGTCCGGACGTACCGGCGGGCTCCTGCGCGCCCCTCAGGGGCGCGGGCAGGTGCCGAGGTTGCCGTTCGTGTCGTAGCAGACACCCTGGTCGCCGCCCGTACCTGGCGGTACGGAGCCTCCGGATCCGCTCGCCCCCGGCGTCCCACCCGTCGAACCGACCGATCCGCCGGTACCCAGTGGAGGCGCCCCCACGGATCCCCCGGGACCTGCTCCGGTACCCGCAGACCCACCCGGGGCGCCTCCGCTGGACACCGGCGCGGTACCGGCGCGGCCGCCCTCCTCGCCCCCCGCGGCCCCGGCCGCCCCGCGGGAGAGCTTCCCCGGGGTGGCGCCGGTCGCCCCGCCGAACGGCATGGCATCCACACCGCAGGCGGACAGGAGCAGGAGGACGACCAGGGGCCTCACTCGCACGCCTCGACGGCCGCCACGCGGGCCTCCAGGCGACGCACCGACGTCACGGTGAACCAGATGTCCACCACCTGGCAGGCGAGCACCAGTATCACCACGACGAGGGTGGCCGCGCGGAGCATCAGAGCGCCTTCACCGGGACGTAGTCCGGCGCGGCCGCCATGCGGATGTCCGCCACGTCGAACTGGAACATCCGGCCCGCGTTCCTCATCCGCTCGTATTCTGCGACGACCGCGTCAGTCACGCGAGCGCGCTCCTTGATGACGGCGCCCTCGCGCTCCCTGGCAAGGTGGAGCGCGTCGGCGATGGCGCGCTCGCACGTCGCGCTCGCGTGACGGACGCGCTGCTCCGCGGCGGCGACCTTCTCGAGCGCCGCGCTCTCGGACGCCAGGAGCTGCTCGACGCGGGCGTCGTGGTCTTTGGCGGACCGCGTGAGCTGCGCATGGATGACCAGCAGGGCCTCGTAGTCCGCGAACAACGCATTGTTCTTCGCGGCGAGCGCGTCTCGCTTGTCGCGGACTTCGTCGAGGACGCGCAGCGCCTGCGAGCGGTCTTCTTGGTTCTCCCTCGCGCGCTTCTCCGCGTCCTTGACCCTGGTGACCAGCTTGTCGTTGATGACGTCGATCGCCAGGTCGATGTGGCGCCGCGCCTTCGACAATTGCTCGGGGACCAATAGGTGCTGCTGCTGGAGGTCGAAGATCGCACCGGAGATTCCGACGTGTGCCTCGGTCAGGTCATTCGTGACGGACGCGACGTCTTGGTCTTGCTCAACAATCGTATTCGCTGACTTCGGCGGCTGGCACCACGTCAGCCCGTCTACGCTCGCCCACCCGCACCTGCGACACAGCCACGTCGACGATGCCATCGACAATCCCGGCACGACGTACTCCGGCGTGCCGCACTCGACGCACTTCGGAGATCCCGCCTGCACCGAAGCGTTCGTCAGCTTGACCTCGACGCCGCCGGCGCGATTGAAGTCGTGGGCGATGATCCCCTTCGGGAGGTGGCAGACGAGGCACCTGATGACGCTGGTGTCGCTCGCGTCCAGGAGGGTGAACCGGTGCGGCGTCTTACGCATCTTCTCGACCCTTTCCAGGATCGCCGAACCGATGAACTCCACCTCCTCCGGCGCCTCCTTCGACTTCATGTACACCGCGTACTCGGCCAGCAGGTTCGCGACCGACTCGAGCGCGACCGACTGCCTCTTCGCCTCCACCAAGATCGCCTCGGCGTGCTGCTTCTGCGCGGCGAACAATCGCTCCCGATACTCGACCTCTCGCTCTTCTGGGCTGCTCATCGTCTCCGTCCTCCTGGGAGACATGTTGGCCGGCCCCGCCGAGTCCCCGCCGGGCTGCCGCGCGCGGCGACCTCCGGGGGGCGACGCGGTGGCGGTCCATACCAGAGCAAGCTATCCGGCCGAGCAGGCGCGGATCCGTCAAGTTATGACGCGGTCGAGCTACGCCAGCGCCAGGTCTGACGGGATGCCGGCGGCGACCATCAGGCGCCGCTCGACCTCGAGCCAGTCCACGCAGTTGAACTGCGCCGCCAGGCCGAGGTGCTTCCCCGTGGCGCCGTAGTCGAGCTCGTAGGCGTGCTCGTGGCAGTCGACCGCCAGGAGGATCTGGCAGCCGGGCGGGACGCCGCGCGACTCGCCCTCCACCAGGGCGGTGATGACCCGGCGCTCCCTCGGGTCCCACGCCGCCAGGGACCACCCGGACGTGCTGCCGGCGGCGGCGCGCAGGTCCGCCAGCCAGGCGTCGGTCGAGCCGAACGCCTCGGCCGCCAGGAGCGCCGTGTTCAGGCCGAGGTACCCGCCGGCAGGCGGGGCCAGGTTCTCGAAGTGCAGCTCGTGCAGCCTCACCGCGGCGTGCAGGTCGGGCAGGCGGCGCAGGATGGCGCTGTGCTCCGAGTAGGCGGCGCGCGCCCCCAGGTAGTCGCCGACCGTCTCCGTCAGCTGCTGGTACGGCTCGCGGCGGCCGAGCGCCGTCACCTTCGGGTCGCCGTAGAACCTGCCCCGGTCCACCACCAGGCGGGCCACCACCTCCAGCTTGCGGGCGGCGCCGGTGCCCTCCTCGTACTCGCCGGGCCGCACGCCCGCCAGCCACACGGCGAACGTCTCCGCCCAGTCCTCGTCCGGGTGCTTCTGGGGGTAGTGCGCCAGCTGGCCGGGCCCGGGGCGGGACAGGTGGACCACGTAGTCCTCCGCGGCCGCCGCGTCGGGCTCGTAGGCGTCCTGGTAGGGGGCGCCGAACGGGCCGAAGGCCTCCTCCCAGCCGGGCGCCTCCCACCCCTCGTAGGCGTAGAGCAGCGCGTGGGCGTACTCGTGGCGGAGGATCCGCAGGACGTCGTCCTCCGTGAGCTTCAGGCGCCGGTCGTTCACCATGCGCCAGGTGGCCTCGCTCCCCAGGTACCAGGGGAGGTTCACGCTGGTGGCGCGGTCCGTGGTCCAGAAGTCGTCGCCGCCCAGGTAGAAGTTCGGCCACCAGGTGATCCCCTTGGACCTGGTCTCGGCGCGGAGCCGGGCGAGCGCGTCGCCCAGGCGGCCGCCCTCGAGCGACAGCTGGAGCTGGCCGATCGGCGTGTCGAGGACGCGCTGGAGGTCACCGGCGGGCAGCGAGAGCGCGGCGGGCGGCACGGCCGCCGACACCAGGCGCAGCTGGGAGCGCGCGGCCTGGAGCTCGCGCGCGGCGCCCTCGTAGAGCGCCAGGTGCTGGTCGAGGGCGCGGTCGGAGAACCCGGGGAGGCGCCCGAGCAGGCGGGGGCGGTAGTCGGTCACCGCAGCCCCAGGTACTTGTGGGTCTGGACCGACAAGCGCCAGCCGTACTGGCGGCACCACTCGACGCACCGGGCGGTGGCCTGGGGGGACTGCGACAGCGGCTGGAGCCACACGGGGATCCCCGGCCGGTGCCACCCCATCGCCAGCAGCTCCCGGAGCTCGTCCACGTGGCGCTGGGTCGCGGTCGGGTGCTTGATCTCGTCCGCCCGCTCGACCGCCTCCCGGACGACGGAGAGCCCGCCGGCCTGGAGGATCTTCGGGCTGACCGTCACCCACGCGTCCTTGGTCACCATGACCGGCGTCGTCCCCGACGTCTCGACCTGGACGCGGAGCCCGCGCGCCTCGAGACCAAAAGCCAGCGGCTCCAGGTCGTAGTCGGCGGGCTCACCGCCTGTCAGGACGACCAGGCGCGCGCCGCGCGCCGCGCGCACCACCTCCTGGACCAGGTCGTCGGTGCCGACCTCCGCGTACTGCGGCGTCGCCACCTCCGTCTTCCCCAGCATCCTGGCGAGCGGGACGAAGTTCTGGTCGGAGAGCTCCCACGTGTGCTTGGTGTCGCAGAACGCACAACCGACCGAGCAGCCCTGCAGGCGCACGAACACCGCCGGCAGCCCCGCGTTCGCGGCCTCGCCCTGGACAGTCAGGAACACCTCGTTCACCGGGTAGGTCACGCCGTCACGCTCGCCGCGCACTTGCGCGTCTCCTCGAGCGTCACGCCCTGGAGGCTGCACCCCGTTCCGGCGAGCTGCGCCGGGCCGACCACGAACACCAGGTGCTGAGCCAGGTTCTCCGCCGTGGGGTTGAACCCCACGACCGCGACGGTCGGGTCGACCGCGCGGATCACCGCTAGGTCGGGGTCCTGATCCCACAGGACCATGCGGTGGTCCCAGTTCTCCTCGAGCCACGCGCACAGGCGGTCCCTCACGACCGAGAAGTCGACCACCCTGCCGACGGCGTCGAGGCGGTCGGAGACCACGTCGAAGTGGGCCCTGTAGTTGTGGCCGTGCAGGTTGCGGCACTTGCCCTCGTGCCCGACGACCCGGTGACCGGCCGAGAAGTCGTGGTACCTCGTGATGGCGATCTTCATGTCGAGCGTGTTGGCCGCGCCAGGGCCAGGAACTCCGCCCGCGCGGCGGGCTTCTCCAGGAAGGCCCCGCGCATGACGCTGGTGACCATCTCCGCGGACGAGTCGCGGACCCCCCGCCAGGTCATGCACATGTGGCTCGCGCGGACGACCAGCGCCAGGCCGCGCGGCTCGATCATCTCCTCCAGCAGGTCGGCGAGCTGGATGGTCGCCTCCTCCTGCATCTGCGGCCTGGCCATCACCCACGACGTCAGGCGGGAGAACTTGGAGAGGCCGATGAGCTTCCTGTCCGGCAGGACACCCACCCAGGCGCGCCCCACGACCGGGACCAGGTGGTGCGAGCACATGGACCGCACGTCGACCGGGCCCACCGCGTAGACCTCGTCGAGCTCCCTGGTGTTCTCGAAGCTGGTCACCGCCGGCACCGGCTCGTAGCGGCCGCACATGACCTCGCGTACCAGCATCTTGGCCACCCGCTCGGGCGTCTTCTGCGAGCCCGGGTCGCGGTCGACGTCGATGACCAGGGAGCGGAGGAGGCCGCGGACGTGACCGGCGACCTCCTCCTCGATCCTAGTCAGGTCACCCGGCTGGACGGCCCGGCTGACGTTGTCGTTGGAGAGGTACGGGAGGCCGGCGGCTTCAAGCCGTCCCCTGATATCGTCGGACGTCGCCACGTCAGCGACGTTATCAGGCCGCCGGTGCGTACGCGACCGGATCGACGGCGCCGGACTTCTCGAACGCCTCCAGGCGCTCGCGGCACGACCCGCACTTGCCGCACGCGAACGCGCCGCCCTCGTAGCAGGTCCAGGTGTGCTCGAACTTGACCCCGAGCTCGAGCCCGCGAGCCACGATCTGCTGCTTCGTCATGTCGCGGAACGGGGCGATCAGCCCCATCTGCTCCTTGCGGTGGCCCTCGGTCCCCAGGAGGAGCGCGCGCTCGAGCGCCTGGAGGTACTCGGGGCGGCAGTCCGGGTAGATGTAGTGGTCGCCGGCGTGGACGCCGAGCGCGACCGCGTCGCACCCGGACGAGCACGCGATGCCCCACGCGATCGAGAGCATGATCGTGTTCCGGTTCGGCACCACGGTCTGCCGCATGGTCTCCGCCTCGTAGTGACCGTGCGGGACCGGGACGCTCGGGTCCGTGAGCGCGGAGCCGCTCAGGAGCGCGCCCAGGCCCGGGAGGTCGATCACCCGGTGCGGTACCCCCAGGTCGCGCGCGACCGTCGCGGCAGCCACCAGCTCGCGCTTGTGGCGCTGGCCGTAGTCGAACGACACGGCCTCGAGCTCGTGGCCAGCGTCCACCAGGTGGTGCGCGAGCACGGCGCTGTCGGCGCCTCCAGACAGGATGATCAGAGTCTTCATGTGGTCCCCCTCTTCATTTCGAAATCATAACCGTGCAGTAACCTCGCCACGTCTCCGTTGCCAGCCGACGCGGCCATGAACAGCAGCGTACCCAGAGATCGCTGGACGTCGAGCGACATCCTGACCGCGCTCATCGCGTTGACCATGCGGTTCCCCGAACCGACCGTCGACCAGCCGCTCGCGTCTCGCGCGAACACCGCTGGGTCGACGCCGTAAGACCTGATCAGGTCCACCACGCGCTTCGTCGGCCTCTTCGCGAAGTCCGCCTTGCTCAGCTTCACCGACATCCCGGCCCTGTCGTACAGGACCAAGCCGCCGTACATAGCCACCTCCCACGTCGACGAGTCACACATGTACGGCCGGTAGTGCTTGAGGAACTCGACCGAGGTGAAGCCCAGCCAGTGGCAGCGACGACTCTTCACCCGCTTCATTACCCCGTTCACGAAGCCCTTGTTCCCCGGCGTCCCCACCAGTCCGCCGACCCCGACCACGTCACTCGTCTCGTAGTAGTCGTCGATCACAGATAAGTCCTCGCCGCGGGTGAAGATCGGCACGGGCTTGAAGCCCCGCTTCACCATCGTGAGGTAGTTCCGCATCGTCCCCGCCGGGTCGCCAACCACGTCGAGCGTGAAGTAGCGCCACGGCTTAAACGGCATCGATTCGATGAACCTGCAGTAGTCGTCGACCTCGATCTTCTTCTTCGCCTTCCACGCGGTGAACGCGCCGGAGTCGAGGAGGAACCGGATCTTCTCCTGGCCGTCCGACAGGATCTTGATCACCCGATCGGACATGTACGGGTACGCGACCAGGACGTTCAGCAGCTCTGACTCGGAACGCGGCGCGATCAAACGATCTTCACCTTCGGGAACCGCTTCACGGCCGCCGCGACCACCTTCGAGACCTTCTCCTTCACAGCCTGGGGGCAGAACACGACGATCTTCGCCAGGATGCCGTCGGTGTTCTCCCCGTGGCTCCTGATGGCGGTGATGTCGCTGTCCCAGCCCGCGGCGATGGAGGCGACCTGGTCGGCGGACCATCCGATGGCCGCGAGCGCGTCCCCGCCGTGGTCGGCAACCGCCTGGAGCATGGACCCGAGGACCTTCTCATCCCACCCGGCGAGCTCCACCAGCCGGTTGTCGGCCAGCAGGTACTGCTCGGCCTCCGCCTCGTTCTCGAACGTCCCGCCGCGCACGACGGGGATCATCCACTCGCCGTCCTCCCCGACCTTCACGCCCCTGGGGACTTCTCCCGGCGTGTCCGACTTGATGAACTCGACCGCTTCCTTGCGGCCGTGCCCCGCCACGATCCTCCCCGTGGCGGCGTCCTCGACCGGGGGGGCCTTGAAGCCCCACCTCCGGATCGACGCGACGATCGTCGGGACGTCGTGCAGTTTCGGGTTCCGCTTCGCCGGTTTGACGTCCGGGAGGCGGACGTATTCGATCCGCACCTCCTCCTGGACCTTCGCCACGGCCACCTTGGTCGCTCTCTTCGCCATGGGAAGAGACGGTATCACGGCGCCGAGCTGCTACGCGCGCGCCACCCGGACGGCCAGGTGGTACAGGCCAGGATCGGCGAAGTCGCCGGCGTCGCACTCGCTGGCGTGCTTCCCGCGGACGTCGAGGCGCGCGTCGACCAGCCTGCCGGCCGGGCGACCACCGTCGCTCTCGACCGCGTCCTTCGCGCTGTCCACCCGAACGTGGACCCAGTAGCTCCCGTCGTCGCAGCGCGCGACGTCCACGTCGCCGCCCGGGAACACGATCCGAACGTGCGTCGGTTCAGGATTGCATCTTTCGCCCAAGAGCCTGATGCCCTGGACCTCCGTCCCCATCTGCTCGACCTTCAGCGTCTTCATGTGACCAGCCTTCCTTCGTGTTCCCTGTGGTGCGTCCTGCAGAACCACCTCACCAGTAACGGCTTCGAGTAGTCCTCGTGATGCGCCTCAACTTTGACCACCGTGCCGCACGTCTCACACGGACCGCGAACGAGCCTTCCGTCCCTAATCGCGTTCCCCACCGCGGTCCTTGCACGATAGCGATCTGGATACAGACCGCGTTGCTTCTTCGCTGCCTCGATTGACCACCGCCGACGCGCCGGCCGTTTGAATCTCTCCCGATCATAGGCACGCTTCGCTTCGACGTTCTCCAGGTATCCCAGACGAACATCGCGCTTCGCGCACACCTTGCACTTGCCGAGGTAGCCGTCTGCCATCTTCGGATGCCGATAGAACAGGCCGACACGCTTGCGCCGATGGCACTTGAAGCAGACCTTCGTTCGTTCCGCCCCCGGGGACTCCCCCGGGGGCTTCGTCAAAAGGGAGGTCATCGTCCCCCGCCGCGAAGTCCGGCTCGTCATCCTTGGCCGCCGCGTCGCCGTGCGGGTCCGGGTTCTCGAGGTCATCCCCGCGGTACCCGCTCCGCGCGTCGTCCCCGATGTTGGCCTGGCGCGGGCGGGCCCGCTCCCCGCCGGAGCTGGCGGCTGGGGCGCCCTGGCCCCAGCCCTTCGCCTTGGCGAGCCACTCGGCGACCCACAGGTCACCGCGCTGGCCGTCGCCGCTGACCGGGCTGTCCTTGTCGATCCCCCGGAGCGGGACCCACGCGACAGTGCCGTCCGGCAGACGGACCTGGATGGCCTTCTCGCTCGAGCGGAGGACCACCACGCCCGGGACCACCGCGTGCGGCGGCGGGCCCTCCTCCTCCCACTTCCCCACCAGCCAGGCGGAGACCTCCAGGTCGATCACCTCGTCCAGCTCCCCGAAACTCTGGTAGCTCGGGCACTGGTTCCGCGACACGAACCGCTCGGTCCCGTCCGGCAGGCGGCAGAGCACGGATCGCTCCTGCTTGTCGGCGGAGCGCCGGTCGATGTTCACGGTCCCCTCGAACATGACCACCTCGTCGCCGTCTCGGAATGGCATCAGTCCCTCCTCACTTGCACCAGATCTCCACGTAGCAGATCGCCACGACCGCGCCGGCAGCCGACCCGACCGCGCAGGCGAACGCGAAGTCGCACGCGAGCTTCAGCGTCCCGAGCCACCCGAACCCGTCTCGCTCTCTCCACATGACTGACCTCCTCACCGGTTCTTGGTCCTGTACGCCATCAGCCTCGACCAGGCCGCGCGCGAGCACGGCGTGCAGCGGTCGCGCATCGTCATGAACGACTGGGCGTCCACCGCGTAGACCCCCGGTTCGCCCTCCCCGCAGTACGCAGATCGGTCGAACGTCCCGGGGACCCAGTGGGCCAGGACCGGGGGGGGAGGCGGCGGGGGCGGTGGCTCGCGCCGGAGGAGCTTCTTCAGCCAGGCGATCATGTCTCCCCCTCCGTGTTGGCCGGACCGATTCCGAACAGGCTGGACTGCGCCACCGGGAACACCGTCGGCGTGACCAGCTCGTTCCCGAGGCACGTCCACCCGGGGCGCTCCGCCCGGGCGAACAGCTCGACCCGCGGCCCCGGGCAGAGCCCCTCGACCAGCGCGTAGAACGCCGCCGGCTTCTCGCTGTGCCGGAGCACGGGGGCGGAGAACGACGACCGCGTGCTGGCGTTGTAGCGGGTCGGCCGGCCGCGCACGGCGAGGATGGCGGTCTCGTGGGAGGCGCGGACGTGGTGGCCCATGCCGAACCAGGGCTTGCCGGTCTTCGTCAGCTTGTTCCAGACGACCTCCGACTTCGGCTTGAACCCCCAGGCCCGGACGACCCGGTAGGCCTCCTCCACCATCGCGGAGACGCGCCACAGGAACAGGTAGGCGTCGTCGGCGATCGGGGGGAGCGGGATGCGGCAGAGGTCGTCGACCGACATGACGTCGTAGTTCCTGGCGGCGCCGCGCTTCTCCCCCGAGAGCTGGTCCGAGAACGCCCAGGGCGGGTCGGCCACCACGCACGCGAATGGCTCTTGGTTCAATTCCTCCTCCGCATTTTCCTGGTTCGATTCTGGCGAGAGATAAATTTCAGGAGCTCGTCGTTCAAGATCGCCTCGCAGCCTTCCCTGTTCCCGAAGTACTTCACGGGGCCGTGTGTCACCTGCTCCCCGACGTCGAACTCTTGCGCGAAGGCGACGATGACGACGTCGGAGTATTTCATCAGCAAAAGCCGAAGTTCCTCCTGCAATTCATTGAGGCGGCTCATCGCTGCCCCAGCGCGAAGACGACGCGGTCGCGGGCGACGTTGATCCGCGCCAGCTTCTGCGTGTCCCCGCCGCGGTCCGGGTGGTTCTCGAGCGCCAGGCGCCGGTGCGCCGCCTTCACCGCCTGCAGGTCGGCCGACTGCGCCACGCCGAGGACGCGGTAGTCTTCTTCGGACGGCTGCATACCGCGGCGGAATGGGGACGGCGGCGGGGACGGACGCGCGGCCCCCCGCCCCGGCGTCACCCCCCGCATGAACTGCTCGAAGTCCTTCCAGCTACCCTCGAACACCGTCTCCCTCCAGGGCGACTTCCTTGGCGGGATGAAGAACGGGCACCCCGGCCGGTGGTCCTTCGGACCCATCGACGTGTTGCTCGAGCACGTGCACCGCGGCTCCGCTGGACCGCTGCATGGGGCGCCATCGGCCGCCGCGCGCGCCTTCGCCTCGACGTCGGCGTCCACCTTCGTTCGCGCCGCGAATACCTTCGCGAGGCCCCTGTCCGGCTCGATGCGCGCGCCGAGCGACTTGAGCTTGTCGAGCACCAGGTTCGTCCACGAAGTGTCGACGACCCACATCTTCGCCATCGGGTCCCACCTCCGCGCGTGGCCCGGGGCAGCCATCTTCACGGCGTCGACCAGGTCCTGGCGGAATCCGAACGAGAGGACGTCCCTGTCGCCGAGCCCCGGGACGGTGACGCGCGCCCACCGGACCGTCGGCGGCATCACGCTGCACCCACCGCTAGGGCGCGCACCAGACGCATGAACCGCTCCGGGTCGCCGTCGATGAGCCGGGACGCCCCCTCCGAGCAGAAGTACATGGCCGTCGCCGAGTCCCACCCGAGCCCGTGCTTGGCGCACCAGGCGGCGAGGGACTCGTAGTCGTGGGCGTAGCTCACGCACGCGGTCGCCTCCGGAGAGACGTCGGCGAGGTGGCGGGCCAGCTCCTGCTCGTGCGCGGTGAAGCAGTGGTACCCGCCGCGGTAGCCGGCGTAGGCAGGACGGCGCGCACCGGTCTCCGGGCAGCGAATCTCCACGCAGCGGATCAGGACCCCGCGGTAGAGCACCTTGTCGCCAGGGACGAGCCCCGTCACCGGGGGCGCAGGCGGAGGGCCCCCGCCGACCTCCGCCTCCACGTGCGCCTCCGCGCGCGCCAGCAGCTTCGACACCTCCCAGCCCAGCTCGTCGCTCACGACTTTGCCTCCTTTCGAGCGATCCCCTTGCGGATCCACAGGAGCAGCCCCAGCACGTCCACGTTGGTGACCCAGTGGCTCTCCTGGACGAACTCCCGCAGCTTCTGGGAGACCGAGATCAGCCTCGCCACCTCAGCGGCCTCCGGGTACGCCGGATCCACCCGGGCCACCACGCGGCCTGCGACGTCGACGACGTTCAGCGGAGACCCGCTCTCCACGTCCCAGTCCGACTCGAGGACCCACATCTCTGCCGGGTCGCTCACGGCGCGCTCCGGGGCATCGGCTTCCACTCCGGCAGCGGGACCTTCACTTCGAGCGCGGCCTGGGTCTGGCAGTTGCCCACGTGCGTCCCGGCCTTGTATCCGCGGTTCAGCACCCACCGGACGACGCCGAGCTTCGACGAGCTGACCTTCGCCCGTCCGCCGTCCACCAGGAGGACCTGCGCGCAGGGATCCGCCAGGACGGGGTTGAGCGGGATGACCACGTCGCCCTCGACCATGTCGTAGACCGCCAGGCACCGGGCCTCGTCCGTGGCCTTGAAGCACAGGGCGCGGTCGTGGACCTTGAGCGCGGTCGACAGGAGCCGGTAGTCGTGCCCGCGGATGCAGGCGGCGTCCCTGGCCGAGCACTCCGTGGCCATCGGGTCCGGCAGGTCGGGGCCGTACATGACCGGCTTCGGGTCAGGGCGGAAGTAGGGTATTGGGTCGCTGGCGAAGGCGTAGCCGGAGGCCGCCAGGACGACGGCGGCGCACATCAAGTTCAGGGCTCGGTTGTTCTCTCGCATGGGGTCTCCTCCTGGGTTGTTGGCCGGGCGCAGCGCGGGCGGCGCCGTCCCGGCAGATCCTACGGCAGCGGGCGGGCGCCGAGCCGGCCGAGGAACTCGGACCGGGCGCGGGCCAGGCGCTCGCGGTGGATGTCGGTCACGGCTGACAGGTACGCCGCCCGCTCGCTGCGGCACCAGCGGTTGTAAGCGAGCTCCGCCTTGACCAGGTCACTAGCCATCCGGAAGCAGGAGCCGTGGGGGAGGCGGAACCCCGGGTGGCCGCTCTCGATCCGGACGAACCACCGGGCCGCCTCGAACGCGTCGTGCGCCAGGACCACGGCCCCGGTCCGGCGGGCGCGGACCTGCCACTCGTGCTCGGCGTACATGGCGGCCCGGCCCGGCGGGTCGTAGAAGGCCACCTCCGCCAGGCGGCCGGAGAGGCGCCCCGCGCGGAGCAGCTCGGCGGCGGCGCCGGCGACGTCCTCGGCGTCCCCGGTCAGGGCGGCGCACCGGGGGCACCACCCATCGACCGCCGGGCCGGCGTGCCCACACGGGAGCGCGTCCGGACCATCAGACAACCCGCCGCCATCGACGCCGTCAGACGGGTCGCGCGGCATCTCCGGAAGAGACGTCCCCGATGACGATCGAGCCTTCACCAGGGCTTCGTACAGGGGGAGGTCGAAGTGCGGCTGGCCCACCACGTGACCGGGTCCGGACACCACGACCACGCGCTCCCCAGGTAGGTCACGGGCGGTGGCATAGGCCCACCCGTCACGCCTCCGGTACCGGGACACCTCTAGCGCTAGCCACGGAGACCCGCTGCGCTGGCAGCGAGCGGCGATAGTCCGCTTCGCAGTGTGGACCAGGATACCGGGGTTCACAACCGCACCACCCGGCGCTCGACCACCGTGACCGGTTCGCCGTACGTCACGGTCGGCTCGTCTTCGAACTCGACCGTGGGGGTGGAGGCCGAGGAGTGGACCACCATGGCCGCCAGGTGCGACCAGATGTCAGTCGCCGGCTGCAAGGCCAGGGGGGCGAGGCGGGGCACCTTCCGTTCCGTCGTCGTTTCCATGACCTAGATACTACCGTAATTAAAACTAGAACGCAAACGGGAATCGTCCGACGGCTATTCCCAGGCTTCCCCGGGCATCATTCGGACGCACAACTCCGCCGGCCACTCCTCCGGGTCACCGCCCTTCGTGCTGCGGATCGGGTAGGCCACAGGGGCGCTCCCTCCGCCGGCCATGGCGAACCCGGGCTCGATGACCGAGTCCACCCTGACCGGGACGGACCCGTCGACCGGGCGCTTCCCCAGCTGCTTCACGAACACCGGGACGCCGGCGTCCCGGCATTGGTCGACGATGTCCCCGATCCACCCGATGTCACAGGGGCGCGCGCGTTGCCCGCTCTCGCCTCCGACGACGACCCAGTCGATGCGCGGCGCGACCGGGCGATCCTCCTTGTCATCCAGCGGGAACAGCTCCTCGTCCGAGTACTCCTTCCCCGTCAGCGCCTCGACCATGTCCCACTGCGCTCCCGCGTGGTTCGCCGGGATCCGCTGGAAGTCGATCGACTCCAAGAGAGGCTCCGCGCTCACCCACCGTACGGCGGCCGGGCAGCTCAGGAGCAGCGGGATCCGTTCGTCGGCGCGGCGCCGGTCCTCGCAGCTGACCCCCAGGTGCACGTTCGGGAGTGGCCACGCGACTGGCTTCTGCCAGGCCACGAGCAGCGCGGCTTGGCCAGGCAGGTCGACCAGCACCCGGCTCGCCTGCATGAAGCAGCCCATCACCGGTTCCGCCGGGGCGACGAGCTTCAGGCCGGTCCTGACGTCCGCGCCGACCATCCCCCCGAGCCACCGGAAGAACTCAAGCGCGCGGTCAGGGCGCTTGGTGAGGACCTGGTGCGTGTGCTGAGGCGTCGCGGCCATCACCCCGAAGCACGCGGCGACCCACTCGAACGGGACCCAGTCGCCGAACATGTCGGTCATGTCGCACCAGAAGATCTTCGTTGGCTTCTTCCGGCGCAGGACCTCGCCGAGCTTCTTCGGGTCGAGGTACACCTCCGGCGCGTCCTCCCCGCGCTGCTCCTGGAACTGCGGCAGGCCGAACCGCGGCTGGAGCCGCGAGCTGTAACAGTTCTTGCAACCAGGCGACACCTTCACGCAGTAGTGACCGGTGCGCCCGTTCAGGCGCGCGCGAAAAACATTTTGGGACCAGTCCGTCCACTCTATGCTGGTGTCGCCCATCTTCGTTTACTCCGCCGCCTTCTTCTTGCGGCTGCGCTTCGGCTTCTCCTCGGCGACCTCTTCAGCGGGCGCCCCCTCACCGTCATCCGCGCCGTCGATCATCTCCTGGCGCTCCTCCGCCGCGAGCGCGCGCGTCTCCGCCACCTCGTTCGTGTCGAGGCGGATCGTGCGCACGACGTTGCGCTTGAAGTCCTTCTCGTCCACGCAGTCGACGTTGCGCTCGTCACCGCCTGCCTCGAGGTCGGCGAGCACGGCGTCGAGCTTCGTCTTCACCTCCGCGAGCTCCTCCTTGTACATGTCGGCGGCGGCCTTCTGCTTCGCCTTGATCTGGTCGAACTCCTTCTTGAGGTGACCGGCAGACCGACCCTTCTTCTCGATCTCCTTGTCGGTCATCTCCACGCGGAGCTGCTTCTTGTACTTCTTGCCTCGGACGACGTCTTCACCCATTCGATCCTCCCTTCAGTTCTTGTTTGTTCGCGGCGGTGTTCACCTCGCCCGCCGCCAGGCGCTCGTCGATGTGCTCGAGCCACTTCACCGTCATCGCTCCGACCTGGATCAGCTCCTTGCGCAGGTCAGCGAGCGACCGCGCGTCGAGCGCCTCCGAGACCTCCTCGTCGAACACGTCGGTGTGCGTGAGGATCCCCTCGCGCGTCGCGCGTTCGCACCACGCCTGCGCCATCCTCCGGTACGTCACGCGCGCGTGGCAGGTAGCGACTCCGTCCGGGAGGCGGATGCTGTCCGGGTAGAGCTCGCGAGCGCGGAGCAGCTCCGCCTCGATCTCCGTCGCGATGAGGAACCTGTTCGGAGCGATCACCATCCTCAGCGCCGGCAGCTCCGTCTTCCCCGTGAGAGTGAACGACGTACCCGGCGGCATCGCGACGACGCTCGGCGGTTCGTACTTGACGGAGACGTTCTCGAGCTTCTTCACCCGATCGGACAGCGCGTGGAAGCGCCCGTCGTGCATGTCGTTGTAAGTACCGCAGGCGTCGCACGGCTTGCCGCTCACGAAGCGTTCTCCCGGTGCGCTGCCTCGACCTTCTCCTCGATCTGGGAGCGCCACCGCTCGGTCATGAAGTCGCCGATCGCCCGGCCGGCCCGGTAGAGCCGGTGGCGGACGTCCTCGTCCGGGTGTCCCTCGCAGATTGCCGCGAGGGCGCCCTGGACCATCAGGGACACGACGGCCCCCGTGTCCATCTGCCGCTCCGCCGTGCGGAAGTGCTGCTCGGTCTCCTTCGTCAGGCCGGCGGCGGAGGTTATGACGGCGCCCACCAGGCCGGCGACCGCCTCCGCGGCGACCTCGGGGGCCAGCTTCTGCACCTCGTCGGACAGGCGCTTCGCGCGCTCGGCCGACGTCTCTTGTTCGTTCTCCATGCCGGGGATGTTGGCCAGAGCCCCTACGGGTCCGCCAGCATCTCGGCCACGTTGCGCGAGCACTCGGCCGCGTAGTCCAGGCCCACGTTGTGGGCGTCCTGCTCGTAGCCGGACAGGTCCTCCTTCACGCGCTGCTCGAGCCAGCAGAAGTCGGGGCGCGCGCGGAGCTGGTAGGAGGTGTCCTCCAGGTCCCACGGGGTGGCGATCGCCAGGGCGCGCCCGCCGGGCTCGAGGCGGGACATCCAGAGCACCTCGGTCAGCCGGGTGTTCTTGGCGCGCTTCTCCGGGGTGGTGCTGTTCTCGGCGTCCACGATGTCGTCGAACAGGATGGTCGTGGCGCGAGCGCCGGTGGCCTTCGTCAGGACGCCGCGCGCCTCGATCGTCGGATCGATCGCGTGCCCGCGCCGCTCGACCACCATCATGTGGTCGGTCCACTTGCCGCGCTTCGACCGGCGCGCCTCCGGGAACACGTGGCCGTAGAGCGGCGACTCCATGATCTGCTTCACGGACTGCATGCGGAGGGCGGCGGCGCTGTCACCGGCGCAGACGATCTTGATGCGCTCCTGAGGGTTGTGGCCCACCAGGTACGCCAGGAGCGGGCAGGACAGCGCCGAGCTCTTGCCGTGGCCGAACGGGGCGAAGATCCCCGCGTGCTTCCCGCGGCTCCAGGCATAGTTGATGTGGGCGATCCACCAGAGGTGGATGGGGGCGTAGCGGATGGGCTCACCCTGGTCGTTCCGGACGACGGCGGGGCCGAACTTGTGGAAGTCGTTCCTGGCGCCCAGGAGGAGCTTCTGGCGGGCGGCCCAGACGACGCGGTCCGGGTCTACCAGGGCGACGGCTGGCACGGGGTCACGTGACCGCGGCGGGCGCCTTGGCCTGCAGGACCATGGCGGCCGCCCAGGCGTTGCGCGCCTCGGCGTGGGGCGTGTCCGCGTGGCGGTGCGTGGCTGCCGCGACGCGGTCCCAGTCCGGCGGGGTGGCGGCGAGCTCGCGGCGGAGGACCGTGAAGGCGCGGATCCCGGTGGCGGTCTGGGTCGAGGTCGCGATGCGGCCGGGCCCGACGTTCCAGACGATGTCCACCAGGGCGCGCCGGACGCACAGCGGGAGCGCCGCGAACCCGGGGAACACCTCCGCCAGGGCCGGCAGGAACCGCTGCTCCAGGGCGCGGCGGGCGAGCGTCTCGGGCCCCTCGTCCAGCAGCTCGACGACCGGCTCCCCGCGGTTCTGGTACGAGGCGGCGGCGCGGCCCGGGGGGAGCGACATCACCCGCTTGAACTCGTTGGCCACCTCGACGGCGCCGGCCATGCGCCCGGCGGTGTAGTTCCACCAGGGCGCCGTGGCGGCCTCCGTCCAGGAGCCGGCCTTCTGCCCGATCGCGTAGGTGAACCACCCGGAGGACGAGCTGTCCCGGTAGCCGTACCGGGTGCGGCCCTCCTTGGACGGGTCCGCCAGGTCTGCGATGTAGACGTCGACGTCGTCGGCCATGGGCCTGACGATATCAGAGCGGGCGCTTGGTCGTCTTGGGGATGGTCCCCGGGGCCTCGGGCGGGGGCGGCGGCAGGACCGGGTATGCGTTCGTCACCTGGACCTCGTCCGGGCACTCGGGGCACGCGCGGAGCGACCCGGTGGCGGCGACCCTGACGGACAGGGCGAACACCTCCAGCGGGAGGTTCCGGACCTCGATCAGGGGAGGGTTGTGGAAGTGGCCGCACTCGAGCCGGAACATGACCGACGCGTACTGGAGCCCGTTCACGTAGGCCACTTCGACCAACGCCACGGCGCGGTGCCTCACCGGCGGGCCTCCAGCTGCGCCCTGGCGCGCGCGGCGGCGCGGTCGGCCCGCTCCACCGGGCCGCGCATCGCGAACCAGCCCACGGCCACGTAGAGCGCCAGGGCGGCTCCCCAGAACACGACCGCCACCGGGCGCTTCATCCCGCGTTACCGGAGAGGACCCCGCGGGCGATCCGGTTGAGGCTCTCGCCGGTCGCCTTCCCCATCCCCTCCATATGCTCCAGGTACACCAGCCTGCCGTGCGGCAGGCAGAACCTGCCCGCCTTGTGGTCCGCGCAGAAGGGGCGCCCGCACGCCTCGCCGGCCCTCCGCCCGCGGAGCTCGAACTGGCAGGCCGCGGTCGCCTTCTGCTGGCAGAGCCGCTGTGAGCACCGACCCAGGTCACTCGCCTTCTTGGCCATCGGGACCTCCGTCTTTCGCCTCGGTCTCCGCCACCTTCAGCGGCCAGTATACGCCGAGGAGGTCGCCCTCCCGCACGACGATCACCTCCGGGTGCGCGCGCATGAAGCGCTTCGTCGCGCAGGAGCACGCCTCCGCCGCGCCCACCATGCCGGTCCCGCGGCACTTGGAGTGCCCGCCGAGCGCGTAGGCCGACACGTCCCCGGTCTTCACGGGGCGGCCGCGGGGGACGTCCACGTTGCGCTCCACGGCGCGCGCCATGGAGTCAGCGTTCCGCTGCGCAATCGCCTTCCGCTGGCGCCCGACGAACCCGCCCTTGCTCATCGTAGGTCCTCGAGGAGCTCCTCGACCACGCGCGCCCCCTCGTCCGAGATGCCGCCGACCATGATCTTCCGGTCGAGCCAGTCCTTCACGGCGCGGACCGTCTGCGCGCGCTGCTCCTTCTTCGACACCTTCTCGGTTGCCAGATCGTCATCCATGCCGACCATGTTGGCCGGGCGAGGTCAGTCCCCGCCGAGCATCTCCGGGGTGACCCCCGGGGGGAGCGCCCCGCCGTGGTCGGCCATGTACTGGATCTGCTCGATCGTCACCTTGTGCTTCCCCTTCCCGGCGGCCTCGTCCGGGACGTCTGCCAGGAGCTGGCCGAGCTCGCCGCCGCCCGTCCGCTCGAGCGCGGCCGCCAGCTGGTTCAGCGCCTGGGCCACGTCGAAGATGCTGGGGGCGAACTGCGCGTCTACCGTCAGCGTCTTCGGGATGCGACGGACCACTCGCCCCTTCGCGTCCAGGACCTCCTCCACGTGGACCTGGCGCGTCGGGCGCGTGGTGGTGGCGACCGCCCTGTCGACGTTCTGCATGATGACGGTGACCGCCTTGGCGATGCCGGCGCGGACGCCGCCGGCGATCGTAAGGTAGTCGTCCCGCATCTTCAGGAACCCCTTCGCGGCGGACGCGCGCCCCGAGTCGGTCGACATCGACGCCTGCTGGTGGAGCTTGTCGTGGAGGGCGGCGCGCTCGTCGAGGGGCGGCCACTTGTGCTGGGGCCATCCCTCCTTGATCGCCTTCTTCGCGGTCTTCTCCGTGATGGGGAAACCCTGCTCGCGCATCGCGCGCATGAGCCCCTTCACGGTCCGGTTGCCAGCGAAGTACGTCGTCGCGCAGCGCTCGTAGGTCTCGAAGCTGGTCGGCTTCGACGCCGGCCTCTTGCCCCCCGGGACGGACCGGAGCTTGGGTTCCTTCGGTTCTTCGGGCGGTGCTTCTTCGCTCACGCCCCCCAGGATCACCCGCGCAGGGCGGCGCGGTCAACCGGCCGGAACACCCACCCGGCGGCGCGCAGGCGGGCGAACTCCCCGGACGGCCCCATCCCGGACCACGACGACACCGTCATGCCGCGCCCGCCCGAGTACGGCGGGGCGACCTTGACGACGAACTTCCCGGCGAACTGCCGGTGGGTCGCCAGGTGGGACCCGAACCCGCGCACCCTCACGAGACCACCACCCGCGAGACGGTGCCCAGGTCGCCGGGGGCTATCCGCACCCTCTCGGTCCTCCAGGTCCGAGCCGCCGGGACCATCGTGCTGAACCGCTCGTTGTGCGTGATGACCAGGACCTGCCGGTCGCGCGCCATCTCCTCCAGGAGGTCAGCCGCGCGCTCCACCCCCTCGTTGTCCAGGGGGTCGAAGATCTCGTCGAACACGAGCAGGCCCTCCGCCCCGGCGACCTCCGCCAGGGCCAGCAAGATCGCCACGTCGATCCGGGCGCGCTCCCCGTCCGACGATCCGGAATAGGATCCTCCGCCGGCACCGGTCACCTCGAGCGACACCTCCTCGACCTCCTTGCCGGACGCCTGGACCTTCTTGTCCGTGACCCGGACGGTGATGTCCATGCCGAGCTTGGAGAGCACGCGCGCGGCCGCCGCGTTCAACTGGCCCAGGGCGTCCCGGAACACCCGGACGCGCGCCCCGCGCGGCCCAGCG
>Ga0255336_100305_pt1 | contig 93016 bp, 87 predicted proteins | sample MeOH1_35cm_T3_17_FD_189102 | JGI IMG/M metagenome (GOLD analysis project Ga0255336, IMG submission 189102) | Sandy soil microbial communities from University of British Columbia, Vancouver, Canada - MeOH1_35cm_T3_179 | ecosystem: Engineered > Artificial ecosystem > Sand microcosm > Unclassified ... | reverse complement strand
TCCACATAAGAAAACAGCGACCCCGACCGCTCGTCCATCCCACGCATCGCCGCCCCACAGCTCGCTTGACCTCATTAATCAGGAATCACATCCGCAAAAAACAAGCCAGGGGTTTTTCAACAACCTGTTAGTGCTGATTCACACGCTTGATCGACCTTCATGCCCCCGTATTCCTTGCGCCACCGATAGAGGGTCTGCTCAGTAACGCCAATCTGTCGACAAGCTTCGACAACCGTCGCCCCCTTGGCGACCCAAACCTCAACCTCACGCAACTTCCCGATGATTTGCTCCGGGGTAAATCTCTGACGTGGCATGCCTTTCTCCGTTCAAAAGTGGTTCAATCCTAACTTTAAAGTCGGACCGCTTTGAACAGGGCAGACCAACGCCGCATGGCTCGAGAAAAGCCTTATGGCGCTGAATCGTTTAGTTGCTAGAGGATTTCGAAATACAAGCCGCCCTTACGGCCGTTTGCTGGCCACGACCATACGCAATTCGCACCGTTTACTCATGCCAAAGTGGCGATAAAGGCTGATTGCCGCGCTGTTGTCCGCCAAAACTTGCAGGAAGGGAGCTTGACCGCGATCGATGATCGAACGGAAGAGAGTCGCCAACAGGGATTTCGAATAGCCTTTTCCTCTAAATTCGGGATGCGTCGCGACGGCACTTACCTCCGTAAAGCCGGGGATTTGCATTCGCTCACCAGCCATCGCGACCAGTCGGCCTTCCGACCGGAAGCCGTAGTAATTGCCCAATTCATGGGTACGAGGAAGGAACGGGCCGGGCTTTGCGATTGTGACCAAGTCCATCATTTGCGAGACGTCTGCCGGCCCCAGAAGTTCAGGTTGTGTCGTTACCAATAGTCCTTCCGGCTTTGGTGCAATCCATTGCTCCAGGATCGCTCTGTTTTCGATCTCGAACTCGGCGGGCAACGTAAGCGGCTCCCGCGTCACGAACGCCGTTTTTACCTGGCTCGGGATAACCTGTCGGAGAGACTGAGCGCAATCGCTTATCGGCCCGGCAAAGGCCGCGAAAGGAGCGACATCCAGCTCGTATCGCCTCACATGGTCATCGCCGAAGGAGAAACGTCGTTGGCTGCCGCTCAACGCAAACCATAACGGGTTGTCGAGAGGAGACGCTGCGGCGTCCGAAGACAGTCCCGAGGCGTGAGCAGCGGTAGCCGCGACACCAGGGAGTTGTTCCGAGTTAGGCATATCACTGCGCTCCATCGAATGCATGTAAGCCGCGTTGGACGGCCGGCCGTGCCTCTATGTCCTCCAGCCAACGCCTGAGGTTTGGAAGCTGTTCTAAGGGCAAGCTGTCCTTAACAAAGGCCGTGATCGTGAAGGCAACGATGTCGGCAATCGAAAACTTATCACCCGCCATGAAGCGCGACTGCGCAACGAACCGCTCCGCGCTGACAATAGTTGCCTGCAGCTTTTCGTTCAGTTTCCGGGATGCCTCCTGGTAGCCCTGGCCATGGAGATAGAAGGACACCTGGCTCGGCCCGATGACGTCGGTCAGAAAGTAGAAGAAACGTTCGAGGATAGTCGCATTCTCCCGGCTTTCATTCACCAGCATGAGCTTTCCAGGCGCCTTGCTTGCGGCATAGAGGATAATCGCGTTTGATTGGGTAAGAACGAGCGGATCGCCGCCAACCGTATAGTCAACAATTGTCGGCACCTGGCCAGCGGGATTGAGATCGAGATATGGCCGCCTCTTGTGCTCGCCGTTTCTGAGGTCGACATGGCGGACGGTAAATGGGATACCTGCCTCCTCGAAGGCAATCGCCACGCGACGGCAGTTTCCAGCGGCCGCCCCGTAAAGCTCAACACCGTGGTCGGCTATCCTGCTATCGGGAACATTGATATCCGAACTCATCGAGATGCCCTTCGCCGCCACCCAGTTTCATCTATCAGTTAAGATGACGTGCCGGCTCTTTGGCGGCAATGTCAAAGGCCCCTCATATTCTGCCATCACCTTATCCGCATGAAGATAATGGCCTAGCGCTCACGGTCTCGGTCCCGACCGTGTCGCGAAACTCTATCGATATCCGTGCGTGTTGTCCCGATGTCCTGCAACGAGCGATCATCCATCTCCGAGAGAAGTGTGGCGCCCCGCGCGACCGAGCGGCGCTCGAGAACAAAATTGAAGAACCGCACCAATCCGTTGCTGATCGCTATCCCAGCACGAACGCCGATTGACAACCGAGATTGCCGGTTATCCGCAGCCGCTTGGCTATGAAGCGTCTTACCTTGGTTTACATGCACAAGGTCCGCGGCCTGCTGAAAGATGTTCCGATCGCGGATATTGATGTCTGAGATCATTGATACCTCCTGCGCTCTTCACCCCGGTCGGGGTGTCGTTACTTAAATGCGCAGACCGTCAGCCGGCAGCAACGCCAACTGCACCTCGGATCCTGCCATTGCCATGGACCGTGAAAAGCGACTTCCCCAGCATCGCTGGCCGCCCCAGTGCGGGGTCCTGGAGGAACGCGCGGATTTTTACAGACAAATCGCGACGCGAATTCGCCGGCTAGGAGCTGAATCGGCTTCTATAGTCCAGCGGAGAAATTCCATATGCCTTAAGAAATGCCCGACGCATCCGCTCGTCGTCACCGAACCCAGTTCGTTGCGCAATCTTCTTGATGGAATCGGGGGCCGTTTCCAGGAGAAGTTTCGCCGTTTCGACGCGGATTTTCTCGACCGCCCGCGCCGGACTTTCGCCAGTTTCCCGAAGGTACACGCGTGCAAAATTGCGAGGACTCATCTTTGCAGCGATCGCCAGCGCCGGCACGGACAAGTCGCGATCGAGATTCGCGCGTATCCAGTCATGAAGCTCGTCGAACCGACTGCGCGCATCATGCATCTGACGCTGCAGTTCGGTACTGAACTGCGACTGACCACCGGGGCGCTTCAGAAATAGCACCAATTGACGCGCCACCATGAGTGCTGTGACGTGACCGAGATCCTCTTCGACCATAGCCAGCGCCATATCGATTCCAGCTGACACGCCAGCGGATGTCCAAATTCGATCCGCCGCGACATATATCGCATCGGGTTTAACGATAACGGTCGGGTATTCGCGCTGAAGCCGGCTGCATTGAGCCCAGTGCGTCGTCGCTTCACGGCCATCAAGAACGCCTAGCTCCGCGAGGATGAAAGCGCCGACGCAAATCGATCCAAGCCTACGGGGGAGATCAATGTGCTTCAACAAACAAGCGCGAAGCGAGACAGTGACGTCTGCCGATTCCGCCGGAGTACCGCCTGAGACTAGTATCGTGTCAACATCGCCGCCTGCCATCACATCATCGATCCGCTGAGTTGCCAGGACCAGGCCGGCATCGGTCGTGACGGGGCGACCGAATTCGGATGCAAGTATGACTTGATAGGCGGGATTGCCGTCCGGGAGACGAGCACCAGTGAAGACCTGAAGCGGCCCGGCGATATCGAGCAGCGTCGCCTGGTCGAAGACCACAAGCAGGACTTTGCGCGGCCCATGGCGAGCGGAGTCGGCAGCTTCCGGCAGGAACTCCTTGTCTATACCAAACCTCCTGCCTGCCCGATCAGAACCCATGACAAATGCTGACATAAATCATGGAGTGGTTTAGTAGCGGTGCGGTCTCAGGGGACATCGCGATCCAAATTCCCATGGCCCAAAGAAAGCAGGCGATCGGAAGTGCCAGCTTCTGGCCCTTCGGAAAGACCTTTTCTGCGAACATGAACAGCGTCAGCAGCGCCATCCAGGCAAGGCTCATGGTGCCGACGACGAACATCACAGCCATCAGCGCCCAACAGCAGCCGACGCACACCAGTCCATGCCGGGTCCCCAGGGCTATCGCGCCGAGATCGCCGTCCCGCCAATAGCGCGCGAAGAAAGAGAGAGGTGACCGGCATCCCTTCAGGCAGACGTGCTTCAGAGATGAGACTTGATAGAGCCCAGCGAGGATCAGAACGGATCCCGCGAGATACGGTCCGACGCGATCCCAGACAATGACCTCCGGGTTGATCGCCCGAATTGCTGCGTCCAGGAGAAAGGCGGCCAGGCCATAGGCGAGCCAAGCAACGCCGTAGCCCAAAATGAAGAGCCCCATGACTCGCGATCGCCAGGCAAGGGTTCCAGCACGCCCTCTCAGCAGCACAGCCAGGGCTCCGACATAATTGAGCTCCGATGGAAGCATCATAGCCGTCAACATGATGACCCAGCCGGTGACGAACACCGGCAAGGTGCCGAGCGGCGTTCCCGGTCCCTCATCCATGTCCGCCATGAACATCAGGAGGCCCAGCCACGCGGCGACGCTGACGGCGACGACAATACTCGTCCAACTCGGGACCGAGAGGCCTCGTCCGAGCGCGAGCGCCCGACTTCGCGAAGCGGCGAGAACGGCCCTCATGAAGCGTCCGGCCCGTGCCAGTCGAACGGGATATGTTTGCTGGCTTGACCAGCAGGAATGTCCTGATCGAAACCGAACGCGTTCCAACGTCCAGCGACGCTCTTGCCCCATGTCACCGGCGCCTCGGTCGGACCGACTTCACTGCCTGGCGGATTGAAGCTCTGGATGCGCTTGGCCGGGTTCGACGTTCCGCCGCTCAACGGCACGCCGCTGGCATTGACTTTATCAGCAACCTTAACGCTCCAACATTCGAGCGATTTATCGACTTCGACCGAAATGTCGGCGAACTCAACGCCCTTCAGCTCGCGCACATGCTCCGGCACGAATTGCGCCATCCAGCTCCCGGCCTGGCCGGTAAAAATAGCCGCGAGCGCCCTCCTCTGGTCATCGTCCGCGGCAGCATCGAGAAATACGCCAGTGTCCAGCTTGCCGCCGTCCCAAAGATTTCCGTCGAAGTTAGCAAGCAGGACGACCTTGAGGCCTGCCATCGGCGTCGTACCGTAATGGCCCTCATTGATCCGATAGGCCCAGAGCACCTCGCAATGGTTGCCAGTCGGCGGCTGTGCGAAGGTACAGGGGCAGGGCGTATTGCAAGAGCACACGTCGAACCACTCACCGGAGAGGCGCCATGCTGGAATTACTTCAGATACTTGGTCCGTCATCGCTTCCTCCTCAGCCTCGCTTGAGCTATTGCGGGGATTACTTACATCTTTCCGATAGCGTACTGCCGGATCGCCGCGTTCACTTATTCATGACGCGATCTAAGCAGAAATGTCCCGCACGATCTCGGTCAGTTCGCTGGTGTCGATATTGTAAAAGAAGCCGTAGAGCTTGATGTGCTTTGGCACTCCCGGGTTAGAGCGGAGCAGCGCAACGTCGTATTTGAGCGATTCCTCGTAATCCGTAATGCAGAGGCTATCGTGATCGTACAACGCCGAGATATCAGCGCCATGTTCATGATGGAACGCGGAGATGATGCCCTCAGCACTGAAGGACGTAGCGCCGCAGAAGGAGTGGTGCACCACAACGACTTTCTCGATATGGAAGAGATACTCCATCGTGGATATCGATTGCAGAGCCGAGGCAGCGCGGCCGCCCGCGGTAGACACTTCAAACAGCGTCGCCGTGGACCCGACGCGGTTGCCAGCTTCATTGAGGACGTTCTCGCCGGGGTAAACCTCGTCCCCGAAATACTCGGCAACCGCCTTCGGAATTTCGGTTGCCCGAGGGTCGAAGCAGAAGATCACGAGGGTCTTCAGGGGGACGAACGTGGGTAAGAGCCCGCGGATGGCGGATTCGTTGGTGTACCAAGGCTGTTTTCTGAATTGTAATTCGTTGAACTTCGACATGCTCAAGCTCCGGTCTTAGTTGTCTGAGTGTGGGCAGAAAAACGTCTGGGCAGTGTGTGGCGGACGATCAGTAGCGCCAATCGGATCACGCCGATCTCTCCGCAGTTGATAGGTCCAGCTTAAGGCGGCCGGTGGCATGATGCCGCCGGTCAATCGTCGAACGGCGCGCCGTTCAACGCCGCCCGCAGGTCCGGCATGACCAGCTCGGAGCTGCTGTGGGCGATCAGCGTGCAGCTATGGTGAAAATGCTCGTACGGGTGCTTGCTGTGAAGCTCTTCGGCCAGCAAGTCATAGAAGCTTTGCTTGAACCCCAGCCTCGGATATCGCCGGACAACTTCTGCGACGTCGGCAGGATCGAGCCCCGCGTCGGCGACGCCGACGACATCATGGAGGAGGCCCAGCTGCGTGATGCGCGCGTCGTCATCCTTGAAGAGATTGATGTCCAAGGTATGCAGCGCGATGCTGTCCCATACTTTCCAGGCGCGATCGCTCGGCACGCCGCGCCCTGTCAGGAACGTCCGGGCTGCATTGGCGCCTTCGATCTCGAAGCGGTGCGGCCCACGGCCGACGTCGGTAAGACCGAGGTCGTGGAGTGTCGCCGAAAGGAACATCAGTTCGTGGTCAACTTTCGCGCCTTCCTTCTGCGCAAAAAGCTCGGCGAACCAATAGCATCGCATGACGTGATTGAAGACCATGTCGCTCGACACGGAGCGGGTAAGTTCCTCCGCCTGGCTGACGATGCTGGTGTCCGGGACCTTAATATCCGAAATCATTTGATTTTCCTCTAAGTGCCCAACGGGATCAGACGTCCTACAGCTTAGGTACGTTGTCAGCTGCTTGGCAGCAACGACATAGATCCCTCGTTTTTGGCCATTGCTCGGCAGGCGGAGGCCCCTGGCCTCACGCCTTGGTCGGATGACCGGAAATTCGATGCTGAGGTCAGTCGCCGGATGAACCGGTCGTCACGTTGCCGACAGTCATTCTGGAAAGACCCTGACGTAGGGCAGTCACTTCATCCGCGCCGTTCAACTGGTCAAACCGTCGCTGCGCACTCAGCCAAAGTGGCGCTGCTTCATCATGCAGCCGCCTTCCCTTCTTGGTTAGTTCAATGATGCGGCTTCGTCCATCGGTCGGCGACGGCTTGATTGTGACCAAGCCGTCGCGCTCCAAAAAGCCGATCATCTTCCCCATCGCCGTACGCTCGATGTCGAGGCGTTCGGCAAGGGCATTGACCGCGGCGTCCCCCAGGTCGTTCAGGGCTGCCAAGGTCAGAAACTGCGTGATCCGCAGGCCCGTAGGCTCGAGGTAGGCGTCGTAGAGACGGGTGATCTGCCGAGCCGCCTTCCTCATGGTGAAGCAGTTGCAAGCATCGATTCCGAGCGCCTGGTTGATCAGCTGCATTCTTGGCCCCTCAAGACTCTTGTTAACTTTCTGAACACCTGGGCGTCCCCGTCAGGCAAAAGCCTTCCGGTGCTTCTCGATGAACTCAGAGACCGACAATGCCGGCGTTCCGGTGATCTTTTCGACGACGTCGTTCGTGCCGGCAAAAATGCCGTCGCGGTAATTCTGCGCGACCTCGACGAGATGTTGAACCAGGAAAGGCGGGAATTTGTACTGCTTCTCCATCTTCTCCCGGAATTCCTCAATCGAGGTCGGGGCATACTCGATCTTCGCACCGAGCACGTCGCTCATGGCGGCGGCGATCTCCGTCTGATTCAATTCGACAGGACCATGAAGGGTGTAGATCTTGCCCTCATGGCCGGCCGGCTTGGCCAGAAGATGGGCGATAACCCGTCCCTGGTCTTCTGAGCTGATCGGGGCATGACGCCCGCCCTCGAAGGGGAACGTGATTTTCTTCTTTGCCCATATCTCCTTCGCGAAATGCGGATAGATGAGCCAGTCGGCGAAGAAGGTGGGTCGGAGATGCGTCGTGGGGACGCCCGACCAATCGAAGACGCGCTCGGAGATCCAGTGATCCTGGGCAGCGTGGCTCGTCGACTCCCGACGCGCCGAGATCTGCGACATGTTGACGATCGCCTTTACGCCGGCTTCCTTGGCGGCCTGCGCAAAATAGGCGGCAGCGCTGATGATCCCGGGTGCGATCGGGTGAAGGAAATAGGCGGAACTGACGCCCTCCATCGCGGCGCGGATACCGTCGATGTCGGTGAAATCGCCGACGGCGATCTCCACCCCGCGTTCCCTCAGAGCGGCAGCCCGCTCATCTTCCGAACGGACGTAAGCCCGAACGCGTTTGCCAATCTTGAGCAATTCGTCGATGGCAGCCCCGCCGGTACGCCCGGTCGCACCGCTCACAAGAATGGTGGATTCCTTCATAGTCATGGCCTCCTTGGTTTAAGAGCATATGCTCTTATTTGGATCAAAAATAAGGAGCATATGCCCCTATATTCGCAAGTGGGACTTCGACTTTCCCCTCGCAAGAGGCAGAGGCACGAAAATCCGAGAAATTCTCCAGGTCGCTAATCGTTAATATTGGGCGCGGGTGAGTCTCAGGCGGACTCGGTGACGGCCATCCGGCGGATGCTCTGGGGCGGATGGCCGAAGATGCGGAGGAAAGCGCGGCGCATGCGCTCCGGATCGACGAAGCCGACATTGCGCGCGACCACCTCGATCGGCTCCGCCCCCTGCTCCACTCTCGGCCGAGCAGCCTCGGCTCGGAGACGCTCTACCGCTTTAGCCGGTGTCTCTCCTGTCTCGGCCAAGAAGGCGCGCCCGAATTGGCGGGGGCTTAGGCAGGCAACTGCAGCCAAGGTCTCTGTCGAGAGCTTCTCAGTGAGATGCTCACGCATGTAGGTAAGCACGTTCCTGATCCGATCGGACTCCGGCTCCATGTCGAGCAGAGCCGAGAACTGCGACTGTCCGCCGGGACGGCGGTGATAGACGACCAGCATCTGCGCTGTCACGCGCGATAGGTCCGTCCCGAGGTCTTCTTCGATCATCGCCAAAGCGAGATCTATGCCCGCGGTGATCCCAGCGGAAGTCCAGATGCTGCCATCCCTCGTGTAAATGCTGTCACCCTCGACCTTTACGCGTGGATAGGAGCGTTGCAGCTGGGTGGTCGATTGCCAGTGCGTCGTCGCGCGGCGGCCGTCGAGCAAGCCCGCGGCGGCCAGAATGAAGGCGCCGGTACAGACGCTGGCGATGCGCCGCGTTTCCTTGGCGATTTTGCGAAGTGTCTCGAGCATCTCTGGCGCCAGCCGGGGAGGGTCCGCCGAATAGCCGGCGACCAGGAATGTATCATAGGCACCGGATTGAACGGGTTCCGTGGCTACCTGCAAGCCGCAAGAACTGGCGACCGTTCCGCCGCTCTGCGAAACGACGTGAAGACGGTAAGGTTTCCCTTTGGCGATCCCGTCGGCGAACTCGAAGGCCGCAAGAGGGCCGCTCAGATCCTGTATCTGAAAGCCGGGAAAAACCATGAAGGCGACGTCGCGATGAAGCGTTCTCGCGGCCGGCGCCTTGCTGCCAGCACTTGGTGGACCGGATCGGGATGACGGCGGGTTGCTTTTCGTCCGGGAGATCTGCACGAGGAGGCCCCTTGTCGTAGTCATTGGGAAAGGCAGTGTCTGAATATGAGGGAAATATCTCATTCTTGCCATTGCCAAATTGTGCGCCGGCCGGCGTTTTTTCAGGGCTTATTCTCTCATTTGACTGAAAATGAGGGGTCTACGTCGGAAAAGCAGGCGCCTATGGCGCCGACACTATCGGAAATCTCGTGTCTTCGGCTTGATGGCGTCGATATGAAGATCAGAAACGTAGATGTCGCGCGTCCGCCAACCTCTCGGCGGCAGTTCACGTGGATCCTGACCGGATCCGCCATGCGTCGCCTGATCGCCGCGTCCGTGCGGCACCGGTAGGGCTGCCTCTCGTTCTCCAATGCTGGCGAGCTCGGCAGACAGATCGGTAACGCGCTGGACGACGAGGTGAACAACCTCGCCTTCGCGTTGGACCGGACCTTTGACAGCGACCATGCCGGCGGAGAGGATGGCGCGGCGGAATTTCTCGAAGACCGTGGGCCAGAGGATCAGGTTCGCGGCCCCTGTCTCGTCTTCGATGGTGACGAAGAGAACACCTTTCGCCGAACCCGGACGCTGGCGAACGAGGACGAGGCCCGCCGTCTCCAGCCAGGTGTCGTCCTTGGCTCCCATCGCTTTCGCGCAGGTGACGATCTGCCGCTTAGCGAGATCGTCGCGGAGGAAGCTCACTGGATGCGCCCGCAAGGTGAGGCCGGCATGGCGGTAATCCTCAACGACCTCGCCGCCGGCGGTCATCGGCCGCAGCTCGACATTCGGCTCATGGACCTCGCGCACAACGTCGTCCTCGCGCGCTGCCGCCGCAGCGAAGAGCGGCAGCGTGTCATCCCTGAGCCCCTTAATGACCCAGAGCGCCTGGCGCCGTTGCAGCCTCAGTGATGGATGGAAGCCGTCGGCCTCCGCTATCCGTACCAAAGCCGACGCCGGCACGGCGGCACGGAGGCGGACATCGTCGACCGAGGAAAAGGCTCGTTCGCCCCTGGCGGCGACGATCATGGCAGCATGATCGTTGGAGAGGCTTCGGACATAGCGCAGGCCGAGGCGCACGGCGAAGCGGCCCTCCCGCGCCGTCGGCTCGAGCGTGCAGTCCCAGCGAGAGGCATTGATGCAGATCGGCCGGACCTCGACGCCATGGTCCCGGGCATCTCGGACGATCTGCGCTGGAGCATAGAAGCCCATCGGCTGGGCATTGAGGAGAGACGCGCAGAAGACATCCGGGTGATGGCATTTGAGCCAGGACGACGCATAGGCGATGAGAGCGAAGGACGCCGCATGGCTCTCGGGGAAACCGTAGGAGCCGAAGCCGTTCAGCTGCTTGAAGGTCTGCTCGGCGAATTCCTGGGTATAGCCGTTGGCGACCATGCCAGTGATCAGCTTGTCGGCGAACTTGGAGACGCCGCCCGTATGTTTGAAAGTCGCCATGGCGCGGCGCAGCTGATCGGCCTCGGAGGGCGTGAAGCCAGCGCATTCGATCGCGACCCGCATGGCCTGCTCCTGGAAGAGCGGGACGCCAAGGGTCTTGCCGAGGACCTTCTCCAACTCGGGTTTCGGATAGACGACCGGCTCCTTGCCTTCCCGCCGCCGAAGATAAGGATGAACCATGTCGCCCTGGATCGGGCCTGGCCGGACAATGGCGACCTCGATGACGAGATCATAGAAGGTCCGGGGCTTGATCCGGGGGAGCATGGACATCTGCGCCCGGCTCTCGATCTGGAACGTCCCCAGGGTGTCCGCCTTCCGGATCATGGCATAGGTCCGGGGATCCTCGGCCGGGATGGTGGCCAGATCGAGCTTGATGCCCTTATGGGCTTCCAGGAGATCGAAACCGCGCTTCATGCAGGAGAGCATGCCGAGCGCCAGGACATCCATCTTCATGAACTTGAGGACGTCAATATCATCCTTGTCCCATTCGATGACCTGGCGATCTTCCATGGCGGCGGGCTCGATCGGCACCAGCTCGTCCAGCCGGTCCTGGGTCAGGACGAAGCCGCCCGGATGCTGGGAAAGATGCCGCGGCGCCCCCATCAGCTGCCGGGCGAGATCGAGGCAGAGGCGCAGGCGCCGATCCTTGAGGTTCAGGTTGAGCTCGGCGATGTGCTTCTCCTCGACGCCGTCGTCGGCATACGCCCAGACCTGAGAGGACAGCATCTTGATGAGGTCCTCCGGCAGCCCAAGCGCCTTGCCGACATCCCGCAAGGCGCCCTTGGCGCGATAGCGGATGACGACCGAGCAGAGCGCCGCCCGGTCCCGCCCATAGGTCTCATAGATCCATTGGATGACCTTCTCCCGCCGCTCATGCTCGAAGTCGACATCGATATCGGGCGGCTCCCGACGTTCCTCGGATACGAACCGCTCGAAGAGGAGGTCATTGCGGTCGGGGTCGATCGAGGTGATGCCAAGGACATAGCAGACGGCGCTGTTCGCCGCCGATCCCCGCCCTTGGCAGAGGATGTCCTGGCTCCGGGCATAGCGGACGACGGCATTCACCGTCAGGAAGTACGGCGCATATTGCAGCTCCTCGATGAGATTCAGCTCGTGCTGCAGGGTCTTCCGAACCCGCTCCGGCAATCCTTCCGGATATCGCTCGGCCGCACCTTCCCAGGTCAGCTTCTCCAAAGCCTCCTGGGCCGTCAGCCCCGGCATGGTCCGCTCTTCCGGATACTGGTATTCGAGCTCCTTCAGGGAGAAACGGCAGCGATCGGCGATCTCCTGCGTCCGCGCAAAGGCTTCCGGATAGCGGCTGAAGAGCCTGGCCATCTCTTCGGGCGGCTTCAGATAGCGGTCGGCATGGCGCTCACGGCGAAAGCCGGCGTCGTCGATCGTGCAGTTATGGCGGATGCAGGTGACGACGTCCTGGAGGATGCGCCGCTCCGGAACATGGAAGAAGACGTCGTTAGTTACGACGGCCGGCACCTGGAAGCGGACGGCCAGATTGTTGAGCTCATGGAGCCGCAGCTGATCGTTCGGCCGGCGTCGCAGGGTGAGCGCCATATAAGCTCGGTCGCGGAAGGTCTCTGCCAGGCGGCGCAGCTGAAGAGCGCAAGTGTCGTCCGCCTGGTCCGGCAACAGAATGACGACCAGGCCCTCACCATAGTCGACGAGATCAGACCATGTCAGGCGGCATTTGGCTTTTCCGCCGCGCTTCTTCCCTAGGGACAGGAGCCGGCAGAGCCGCGCATAGGCCAGGCGGTCTATCGGATAGACCAGTGCCGACATCCCGTCCTCGAGATCGAGACGGCAGCCGACGATGAGGCGGACACCGCTCTCTCGGGCGGCTTCATAGGCGCGGACGACGCCGGCCAGTGAGTTCCGATCTGTGATCGCCAGCGCTTCGATACCGAGTTCAGCCGCGCGGAAGAAAAGCTCGTCGCAAGAGCTCGCCCCGCGCAGGAAGCTGAAATGCGATGTGCATTGGAGCTCGACGTAGCTCATCCATAGATCCCGTGCAGGAACCACTTATGCGAACCCGTGGCAGGGTCCTCGCCATCACCGGCGCGGTAGATCCAGTAGCGTTCTCCGCTCTCGTCCTCGACCTGGAAGTAATCGCGGACGGCTTCGAGCTCGGGATCGGCCTTCCACCATTCACCGTAGACGCGTTCCGGCCCGTCCGTGCGCGATACACGACGACGCACACCACGCCAGGTGAACCAGACCGGCGGATGGTCGGGCAGCAGCGCCATGGTCTCGATCTGCTCAGGGTGCGGAAGCAGGCGGGCGGGCCTTGGCCAGTGATCCGGCCAGTCGTTTTCCGATTTCGGTGCGAGAAGTGCTACCCGCTTGACGGAGCGTTCGGGTACGTCGCTGGCAACCGGCTCCAACCGATAGATCCGGCGCTCGCCGACACGATTGGCGAGGACGTCTACTAGACTGGAGACGTCGGCTTCAGCCTCTTGGACGAGCGAGGAGACCCTCTGTTTCGGTTCCAGCGGCTCGGCGATGGCGGCGGCGAGGGTCATGATCTCGATGCCGAAGCCAGGATCGATGGTCTCAATCTTATCGGTCAGGAGCCGCGTCAGGCGCTTCACGTCGCGCACCGGCGTCGCCGTTCCAACGCGAACGACCTCGGTGCGGTTGTCGACCCGATGACAGAGAAGGTCGAGACGGCGTGCGCCCAAGGCATGCTCTTCGAGCTCCTGGCAGAGCTTGGCCACGAGCTTGCCCACGTATTTGGCGATGGTCTCTGGAGCGCCAATCGGCTCAGCGAAGACCTGCTTCGTCTCAATTAACTCCGGCGGCTGCACGCGCTCGATCAGCTCGCGCACCGTCCCGGTCGCCTGATCGAGGCGACGACCGAGCTCGGGACCGAAGCGCAGGATCAGCGGAGCGCGCGGTTGATCCAGAAGGTCCTGGACGGATTTGAAGCCGAGTCGCCGTAGCTCAGCCGCCATTTCCGCCGGCAACCGCAAGGATGCCAGAGGCAGTTGCGCCATGGCCTCGACGCTCTTGCCGGCCGACATGACAATCGACGGCCGCGCAGCGTAGCGGGCAAGTGCGTGCGCGGCGCTCCAGGTATCTGCCATCGCTGCCGTTGCCAGGAAACCCGATCCCGATAGCCGGTGCAGCAAATGGTTCTGCATCGCCTCTTCGCCGCCATGAAGATGCGCAACCCCGGTTGCATCGATGACGATCCCGTCCGGCGGATCGGCGGCAACGATCGGCGAATAGTGTTTCAGCGCCCAGACAGCGAGACGTTCCAGCGCTTCGGCGTCCACAGCCGGCTCGGCGTCCAGAATGACAAGGCCGGGAACCAGAGCTTGCGCCTTCGTCGCCGGCGTCCCCGCATGGAGGCCGGCGGCCTTCGCCGCATGGTCGGCAGCAAGCACAACGCGACGGCGCCCCTCGCGGCCGACCAGGACCAAGGGCGTTTCAGCGGACGGCGCTGCGTCGCCCATCTTCCGCCGCACCCGATCCGTCGGCCAGGTCGGCAGGAAGAGCGATACGACCCTTCGCATCGCAAGCCTCCACGTAGAAGTCGGCGCTGTCGCCGGCGCGGCAGCGCAGGAGTTCGAGATGCCATCTGGCGCGCCCCACGCCTGGCACCGGGAGCGGCGCCGACGGCAACACGGAAACGCGCCAGCGCGTGACCGCGGCTGTCGGCTGGCCGAAGTCGGCAGCCTCTGTCTGCCGCCGCCAGCGGCGTACGATTAGGCCGATAGTGCCCGCCGTTTCCGCGGCGAGCTGCAGGCGCCGCGATGCCGTCATCGTCAGCTTGGAAATTTCAGCGATCGCGGCACCGAGCCCACCATGACGCAGGCTCTCCTCGAGACAGGCGAGCGCCGTCTTCTCGTCGCCCGCTTCCATGTAGATGACACGGCCGGGTTTCAGCCCTGCCTGGGCCAGCGCAGGGGCGAAAAGATCCGGGCGTCCGACGCACCAGAGAACCTGCCCTTTCGTCCGCGCGGCGATGCCGGCCGCGAAAAGGGCCGCTGCAGCCCCATCTATAGCGCCGTTGCCGCCGCCGGCTACTTCATGCAGTGCCCCCAGAGCGAGGCCGCCGCCCGGCAGCCGGCGGTCTATCTCGCTGATTCCAAACGGCAAAACTGCCTTCCGCAAGCTGCCATGCCCCTCGATCCGGCGGATCCGCTCGCGCAGCCCGCCGATGGCAGTTGAGGTGGCAGATGTAATCGACATGACCGTTGCATTCCGGGTTTTCGGTGATAGTGTTCTTGATATGTTCTCATCCGGTGGCGAGAGTCAATTGGCCGCCGAGAGACCCCGAACAAGTTGATCGCCGATCCCGGCCACATGAAGAGATCACATGAGCACCAGCGAGCAATCGGTCTATCGGACCGCGAACGAGATGATCCAGATGAGTGGCCGGGAAGCGGCCAAGGAAGCTCTCACCTACGCCAACGAGCTCGCGGAAAAGCGCGACGAAGAAGGGCGCAAACTGTGGCTCCGCGTTTGCGACGCCATTGAAGAGCTGCTCGGCCCCCAGCCGACAAAGCACTGAAGACATCTCCTTCGGAGGAGCCGGAAAAATGGAACGTGAACTCGATATCCATCCGTATTTCATCGCGCCGGAAGGCTACGACGATGAGCACGGCCATCTCTTTGAAGCGATGCAGGGAACAGAGGAAGTCGTCGTCAATTGGCTGCGAAATCTCCTAAGCACGGGCTGCACACCCCAAGAACAGATCCCCGATGGGTATCTCGAGGATCCCTTCGTCCTCGGCTTCGCTTTTTCATTCTGCGGCGCCTACAACGCTGACTGGTCTGGCGAGAAGAAAGATGCCGATTTCGCGCGCAACGTTTTCATAGCGCTGTTCGGACATAATCGTGGAACCGAATTGCATGGCCGCGCAATGGACCTCCTCGGCGACGCCGCCCTGGAATTCGTCCGCGGCGCCGTCAACGGCGAAAGGTTTCATCGCGGATACGGCTATCCGGAGAAATGCAAGGACGACCCAGCCTTCGCCATCGCTGAGCAGCGAGCGAAGGAGCACATGGAGAAGACGCGAAAGCATATTCCGACTGGCGATCTCTACGAATTCACACTCGACAAGTACCGCCGGCGAGCCTGCTACGACGTCTACTTCATGGACGTTCTCCGGCAGCGTTATCCTGAGAAGGTCGAATGGCATCAAACCGCCCTCGAAAGCCTGCCGAACCCCGACCCGGATGACGTCGATTGGGAAAATCTCAGCGATGAGGAGCTTCGGGCCTATGTGGAGAGGAGAGCAGCCGTCGCATGAGCATTATCGCCCGCCCCATCGTCAGTCGACGGGTCCGTTTGTCGAAGCCGGATCAAACTGACCTGTTTGGCAACACGGCAACGGCGCCAGAAGGCTTCGTATATCGTGACGACATCGTCACGGTTGGCGAAGAGGCGGCGCTGATCGACGAGATCAAGCAGCTTCCGTTCAAGCCCTTCGAATTCCAGGGCTACCTGGGCAAACGGCGAATCGTCTCCTTCGGCTGTAAATACGATTTCGATCGGAAAAAGCTTCAAGAGAGCAATCCCATACCCAACTTCTTGATGCCATTGCGCGCGACCGCGGCAGCCTTCGCCGGCGTCGCGTCTGAAGATCTGGAGCAGGTCTTGATCAATGAATACGAGGCCAGAGCCGGTGTCGGCTGGCATCGTGACAAGGGCATGTTCGAGGATGTTGTCGGCATCTCGCTGTCGTCAGCGGCGATGTTCCGCTTCCGGCGCGAGCGTAGCGACGACTGGGAACGGATCTCACGGGTGCTACCGCCCCGTTCTGGATACCTCATGCGCGGACCATCACGATGGGAGTGGCAGCACAGCGTTCCACCCGTTGAGAAGCTGCGATATTCAGTGACCTTCAGGAATTGGCGGGCCGATCATTGAAGGATCGATAGATGATGAGCAGACTGAGCCTCAAGAAGCTTAACACGATCAGAGAGCGCGTTGCGGCGACGACGCAGCTGCCTTGGGTCATTACTTCTGACCGAGCGATCGCTGTGACGGATGAAAGCCGGGGTATCACCGTCCCCCTCTTTCATGCGGAAGCACCGATCGATCTCTATAAGAAGAAAAGTGTCACCCCGAGGGTCGTCGATCGCGCGCAATACGATCAGGAAGCCAATCTCGCCTTTGTAAAGAACGCACATGACGACATGCCGGCTCTCCTTGGTTATATCCACGAATTAGAAGAGGACGGTTCCCTCATCTGGAGAACGTTGTCTGCTATTCGAGTCGTGATCCACGCTCATTTCAGCGATAGAGGGATCAATCACCAGATCTGCCAAAGGATCATCGGTTTATGCGAAGGTTCAAAGGCTGGTCAAAGTCGCGCATATTGGTCGCCGACACATCGCCATTATAAGGGCTGGCTTTGCAAAGTTCATTTCGAAGCGAACACACGGAAACCACGAAGCCGATGACGATCTACGAAACAGCAGACGGCCGCCGCTGGGCGCGGCCAACGGCCATGTTCAACGAAGTTTCCCGTGACGGAACTTGCCGCTTCGAGCCGCTAGAAGATACGAAGTATCGCATAGAAAGCGGCGCAACCGAACTCTTCAGCGAAGAAACCATTTAGCTTCGGTCGTTACGCTCGAGCTCGGTTGTTTATCGCTCGCCGAGCGCGTCTAGGAGACAACGATCGCAATAAAACGCCGCGCGGTCAGCCGCGGTCGAGCAACATAGCTATTCCCTGGCCAACTCCTATACACATCGTCGCAATTCCATAACGCCCACCGCGCTGCTCCAGCCCTCTGATCGCCGTCATTGCCAGGCGCGCGCCTGACATGCCGAGGGGGTGTCCAAGCGCGATCGCGCCCCCGTGCGGATTGACGCGTTCCGCATCGTCCGGCAAGCCCAGTTGGCGCAAGACCGCCAAGGCCTGGCTGGCGAATGCTTCGTTGAGTTCGATGAGGTCGATCTGGCTGAGCGCCATGCCAGTCTTCGCCAGCAGCTTCTTGACCGCCGGTACCGGCCCCATACCCATCACCCGCGGCTCGACACCTGCTGTCGCCGTCGCCACGATTCGTGCTCGTGGTGACAGGCCGTATTTCTTCATCGCCGCATCTGAGACCAGCACGAGAGCCGCCGCGCCATCGTTGATACCCGAGGCGTTGCCGGCGGTGACCGTGCCGCTTTCGCCGAACAGCGCCTTCAGTTTCTGCAAGCCGGCCAAGCTCGTGTCACCGCGCGGATGTTCGTCAATCGCCACGGTCACTTCGGCTTTCGGCCCGGCGATGGTGACCGGCGATATTTGCTCGGTGAAATAACCGGCGTCCTGGGCGGCCTTGGTCCGCTGCTGGCTGCGCAAGGCAAAGGCATCCTGATCGGCCCGCGAAACCGCAAAGGCCGAAGCGACGTTCTCTGCCGTCTCCGGCATGGTATCGACACCGTAAGCCGCCCTTAGCGCCGGATTGATGAAACGCCAGCCCATGGTGGTGTCCTGTAACTCCGCCTGACGTCCGAAGGCCGTCTCGCCTTTGCCCATGACGAAGGGTGCGCGCGTCATGCTTTCGACGCCGCCGGCGAGAACGAGCTCTCCCTCGCTTGTCTTGATTAACCGGGCCGCGGCGCTGATCGCATCAAGGCCGGAGCCACAGAGCCGGTTGATGGTGGAACCCGGCGTCGCGGCCGGATAACCCGCCAGCAGCAGGGCCATGCGGGCGACATTGCGATTATCCTCACCGGCTTGATTCGCACAGCCGAAATAGCAATCGTCGACGGCTTCCCAATCGACCTTTTGGTTACGCTCGCGCAAGACACGCAGCGGATGCGCCGCCAGATCATCGGCCCGCACCGATTTCAGCGCGCCGCCATAGCGGCCGATCGGAGTGCGGGTGAAATCGCAGATAAAGGCTTCCATCATCGAATTCCCGTCTGGTGAGGGCGCTTACATGCCGGCAATCAAGGGAGCCGCCGTCTTTTCCTGCAGCTCGGCAAAGCTCATGCCGGGAATGATTTCACGGACGACGAAGCCCGCCTGCGTAACATTGAGTACCGCCAGATTGGTATAGACCCGTTCGACCACGCCCAAGGCTGTCAGCGGGTAGGAGCAATTCTCGACCAGGCGCGACTTGCCGTCCTTGGTCAAGTGTTCCATGACGACCCAGATGCGCTTGGCACCGGCGGCAAGATCCATCGCGCCGCCGACAGCCGGCGCCGCGTCGGCCGCCGATGTCGCCCAGTTAGCGAGATCGCCGTTGCGCGCGACCTCGAAGGCGCCCAGCACGCAGAGATCGATATGGCCGCCGCGGATCATCGCGAAACTGTCAGCATGATGAAAGAAGCTGCCACCCGGTCGCAATGTCACGAGCTGTTTGCCGGCATTGATCAGCCAGGGATCTTCCTCACCCGCCGCCGGTGCCGGCCCCATGCCGAGAAGGCCGTTTTCCGAATGCAGGATGACTTCGCGCTCGGCGGGAATGGCATCGGCGATCAGGGTCGGCACGCCGATACCAAGATTGACATACCAACCTTCAGGAATGTCACGCGCCACCCGCGCGGCCATTTCCATGCGGCTAAGCGGGCGCAGATTGCTGTCGGTGCTTGCCATCGCTGAACTCTCCTGACGCCGCTTATTGGCCGGGCTGGGTGGCGTCGATTTGCACGATGCGATCGACGAAGATGCCTGGGGTGACGACGATCTCGGGATCGAGGTCGCCGAGTGGTAGGACTTCCTGTACCTGAACCACGGTACACTTGCCCGCCATGGCCATCACCGGGTTGAAATTGCGCCCGCTGGCGCGGTAGGTCAGGTTGCCCCAGCGGTCGGCCCGGCGCGCCTCGATGATGGCGAGATCGCCGGGCAGCGCCTTTTCCAGCACATAAAGACGGCCATCGATCTCGCGCGTTTCCTTACCCTCAGCGAGTTTGGTGCCGGCGGCAGTGGGGGTGTAGAAGGCCGGGATGCCGGCGCCTGCCGCCCGCAATCGTTCTGCCAGGGTGCCCTGCGGCACGATTTCCAACTCCAGTTTGCCAGCGGTGAACAATTCCTCGAAGACGACGGAGCCGCTGCTGCGGGGAAAACTGCAGATGATGCGCCGGACCCGGTCGGCTGCCAGCAGCTTGGCAAGTCCGACATGGCCCGTGCCCGCGTTATTTGCGACCACGGTCAGGTTGCGAGCTCCTTGCTCTATCAGCCCCTCAATCAGCGCATTTGGCTGACCGACGCTGCCGAAGCCGCCAACCAGCACCGTGGCGCCGTCCTGGACGCCCTCTAGCGCCGCCGCGATCGTCGCGACCTGCTTGTTGATCATGACGCGTTATCCCTGCTGCACATTCCGCGGTATTACTTCTCCCTGACTTAGACCATCGACGAAGCCGAGCATCGCCGCTCCGACGGCGCCAGGTTTTTCGGCAGTGGGAATGTGCGCCGCGCCGGCGATCTCAACCAGTCGTGCGCCCGGAATTGCCGCGGCCAACGCCTGGGCGCTGGCGGGTGGGGTCGCCAGATCCTCGCTACCGACCAGGACTAACGTAGGCAACCGCAATGTGTCTGTCTGCGACGATAAATCGGCAGAAGCGATCGCCTCGCAAGCAGCGGCATAACCTTCTGGCGCTGTCGCTTCCAGCATCTGCCGCAAGGCCGCCGTCACCGGCGTCAGCAGATAACTTGCTGTGACCCAGCGCGCGATCACTGCATCGACGATGGCGGCGATCCCCTGCTCGCGAACCAAGGCCGCACGATCACGCCAACCGGTGGCCGGCGGAATGACAAGGGCCGTATCGCACAAGGTGAGTGACTCGACGCGAGAACGGCAAAGATGCGCGATCTGCTGGGCGATTAAGCCGCCTATTGAAAGACCGCCAAGATGGAAGGTTTCAATCTCCATCGCATCCAAGAGGGCGATAACGTCTTCCGCCATCTGCTCGATGCGATAAGGGCCGGCGGGGACATCGCTCTTGCCATGGCCGCGCAGATCCGGCCGCACGACCCGGAAACGGGTCGCCAGCAGATCGACCTGCCAGTCCCAGACATGCAGATTGGTGCCCAGCGAATGCAACAGGACCAGCACGGGCGCATCGGCCGGTCCATCGACCTGGACATGAAAGGCGAGAGAACCAACCTTGAGAAACATGACGCTTTCCTCAACCATGATCGCCGCCGGCGACAGGCAAGACGGTGCCAGTGATATATGAAGCCTGATCGGAAGCCAGAAACAAAACCGCGCCCACTTGCTCTTCGAGCTTGCCATAGCGCTTCATGAAACTGGACTCGACCGTCTGATCGATGATCGCCTGATACCAGACCGCTTCCTGATCGCTCGCTTTGTTGGGGTTGCGGGGAATGCGCCGGGGCGGTGCTTCGGTCCCGCCGGGCGCAACGGCATTGACGCGGATGCCATTCGCTGCCTGTTCGAAAGCGAGGCTGGCTGTAATTGCATTGACCCCGCCTTTCGCCGCGGCATAGGGGACGCGGTGAATGCCGCGGGTGGCGACCGAGGAGATATTGACGATGACGCCGCGGCCAAGCGCGATCATTCCCGGCAGTACCGCCCGGCAGCACCACAAGGTTGGAAAAAGTGATCTCCGGATCTCAGCTTCAATCTCTTCTTCTGCATATTCTTCATAGGGCTTGGCCCAGATCGTGCCGCCGACATTGTTGATCAGGATATCGATGGCGCCAACCTGCTCTGCCGCTTCGGCCATGGCCGAAGCACAGTCCGAATAGCGTTCGAGATTGGCGAGGATCGAGATTGCTGTGCCGCCTGCGGCAACGATCTCCGCTTCCGTCTCGCGTACAAGTTCCGCCCGGTCGAGCAGGGCCAAGTGGCCGCCTTCCTTGGCGATGGCGAGCGCGACCGCGCGACCGATGCCTTGCGCCGCGCCCGTCACTACGACAACCTTGTCGGTAAAGCGGTCCGGATTCATGGTCAGGCCTCCCCGCTCGGCGCAAAGCGTTCGAAATAGAAGTTCGCCGGCGTGACAGCCTGATCGCGCAGATAGCCACGGACCGCCTCGACCATCGGCGGCGGTCCGCAGAGATAGATGTCGACATCACCCTCGTTGAGATGCTTGTCGGCGATGTATGTGGTCACATAGCCCTTCTGCGGATAGGCGCTCGCGGCATCGGCGACACAGAGATCGAAGCTGAAGTTCGGGATCCGCCGTGCATATTCTTCCAGCGCTTCCACCATGACGAGATCGGCGTCGCGGGTGACGCCATAGATGAGATGCGCCGGATGATCGCTGCCGGCTCCGGCGATGGTCCCCAGCATGGCAAGGAATGGCGCGAGGCCGGTGCCGCCGGCCAGCATCAGGACCGGCCGCTTGATATCGCGGAGATAGAAGCTGCCGAGCGGTCCCTTGACCCGGATCTCATCGCCCGGCCGGGCAACCTCGCGCAGATAGGCGCTCATCAGCCCATTGGGCACGTCGCGGATGAGGAAGCTGGCCTCAGCAGCGCCTGAGGGCGAGCTGAAGGAATAGGCGCGCGACTGGTCGCTGCCCGGCACCGCCACCTTGACATATTGCCCCGGCAGGAAGCCGAAAGACGCCGTGTCGGCCAGGCGGAAACCAACGGCGATCGTGGTGTCGGACAATTTCTCCACCTTGACGATCTCGCCGGCGCAATCGCCATCGCGCACCTTGCAGGCGGTCGAAGCAGCATTGATCCGAACCACGCAATCGCTCTCCGGCCGCATCTGGCAGGCGAGCACATCGCCCGCGGCTGCTTCCTCGGCCGAGAGGGCTTCGTCGATATAGTCACCCATGCTGTAGCGGCCGGATTCGCAGTGCGCCTTACAAGTGCCGCAGACACCGTCTCGGCAATCGAGCGGAATATTGACGCCTAGGCGATAAGCGGCATCGGCCACGACTTCGCCCGGACCGCAATCGATGAACCGTGTCACCCCGTCCTCGAATGTCAAAGCGATCTTGTAAGTCATGGCAAATCCTCCGGGCAGCCGCAGTGACGCGCCTCGCGTCTTCAGATGTGGTAGATATCGATCACGTGATGGATGTAGTCGTTCTTCAGGATCACCTTCTTGGCGGCGATCCTGAACGCGTCGCCGGTGGTATCCAGCGTGTAGAACGAGGTGCCGAAATACTGATCGGTGGTCTTGTAGCGGAAGCTGAGGCTATGCCAATTGAAGCGCAGACGGCATTGCGCCTCGTTCTGATCGAGAATTTCCACGTTGGCGATGTTATGCGACGTACGCGGTTCCGGCAGGCTGGTGGCGCTGGAGCGTTCCGTCTTGATACGGAAGATGCGATCCTCTAGCCCCTGGCGGTTGGCGTAATAGATCAGTGAAATCTGCGATTTCGGATCATCCGTCAGCAGCCCGTCATCGTCCCAGGCCGGCATCCAAAATTCGGCCTCCGGCTTATAGAGCGCCAGCCAGCTATCCCAGTCTTTGTCGTCCAGATAGCGCGCCTCAAGATAGAGAAACGCTTCGACGGCTGCGATGGAAACGGTCATCTTCATGCTCCTCGGCAATCCGGAGGCGCGCCGCGCCCGGCGGACCGGCACTTGCGGCCCCACGTCATCCGGTTGATTCGATCGGGTTACCTGTCAGCGGGCGATGGCACGCCGCAATGTATCGCGCCAATAGCGATGCTGAATGACGAACAAGCCTTCATCCTCGGTTTTCGGCCCGCTCAGCAGAGGCTTGAGGTCAATCGCGTTGGCGCCGTCATCGGCACCTTCAAGCCAGTGCGCCGCGCCACGGCTGAGGTCATTCCAGTTGGCATTGCGCGCCAGATACCCGATCTGGCAGGAGCGGAATTCCTCCAGGTCATCCGGTGTCGCCATGCCGCTGGCGTTGAAGAAGTCCTCGTATTGGCGGATGCGATGCGCCCTGGCTTCGGCGCTCTCGCCCCTGGGGGCCATGCAATATATCGTCACCTCCGTCTTATCGACCGAGATCGGTCGATAGGTGCGAATTTGCGAGCTGAATTGGTCCATCAGGTAGACGTTGGGATAGAGGCAGAGGTTGCGCGAGCGCTCGATCATCCAGTCGGCCCGGGCCGCGCCGAATTTATCGACCAGATCGCCCCGCTTTTCGAAAAGCGGCCGGTCTTCGGGATTGGACCAGCGCGTCCAGAGCAATAGATGGCCATTCTCGAATGAGTAAAAGCCGCCGCCCTGCTTCGCCCATTTCGACGCATCCATCGCCTTGATGTCGTCGTGGCCGGCCGCGGCCACTTTGCGCTGATTCGTGGTGGCGGCGTAGTTCCAATGTACCGAACTGACATGATAGCCGTCGGCGCCGTTTTCCGTCTGCAGCTTCCAATTGCCGTCAAAGACATAGGTTGAGTTACCTCGCAGCACTTCGATACCTTCCGGCGATTGATCGACGATGAGATCGATCACCTTCGCGGCCTCGCCGAGATGTTCCTGCAGTGGCGCCACATCCGGATTGAGGCTGCCGAACAGGAAGCCGCGATAGCTTTCGAAGCGCGGCACCCTGGTCAAGTCATGCGATCCGTCCTTGTTGAACTGCTCCGGATAGCCTGCTCCTTCCGGATCCTTGGTCTTCAGGAGCTTGCCAGTGTTGCTGAAGGTCCAGCCGTGGAACGGGCAGGTATAGGAGCCCTTATTGCCCCGCTTGTGGCGGCAGAGCATGGCGCCGCGATGGGAGCAGGCATTGAGGAAAGCATTCAGGGCCCCGGTACGGTCGCGCGCGATGACAATCGGCTGCCGGCCTATATAAGTGGTGAAATAGTCATTGTTATTGGGGATCTGGCTCTCATGGGCGAGATAGATCCAGTTGCCTTCCCAGATATGCCGCATCTCCAGCTCGAACAATTCGGCATCGGTGAAGATATCCCGGCGACACCGGAACCTGCCGGTTTCTTTGTCTTCCTCGATGGCGGTCTCCAGGCGATCGAGGATCTGGGTCGGCAATTGGGTGGTCATGAGTTTCTCCCGCACATGGCCCGGCAGCTGGCGCCTTCCTGGCGCTCTCTTCCTTCGGGCAGTTTCTGTCAGCAATAGAACGTTATCGATCCGCAACCGAACTCAGACCGTTGCCCGCTCGCGGTGGACAATGGTGCCGATGGTGCCTTTCACGTCCTTGAGAATAGTGAAGTCGAAGTCGATGCTGGCGAAAGGCTTGTTGAGGCCGTGCTCTTTCATGGAAGCAGGCTCGTCGACCCGCTTCACCGGCGGGATCAGATCGCCTCGCGTGGCGAAGGCGAAATCGTCATGCAAATATTGATCGCCATCGATATTGATCTGCGTCGTCAAGTGGCGATAACCGGGGGCCGAGACGAAGAAGTGAATGTGGGCGGGGCGGCGCGCGTGACGACCAAGGCTTTTCATCAGCGTCTCGGACTCGCTGCCCGGCGGGCAGCCATAGCCGCTCGGCATGATGCTGCGAAACTTGTAGCGGCCCTCGGTATCGGTCTCAATCCGCCGCCGCAAATTATAGGGCGACTGCTCCGGGCCGAAATGCGAATAGTAACCGCCGGTATTGGCGTGCCAGACGTCAACAATGGCGCCGCTCACGGGTTTCCCAGTGATATCCAGTACGCGGCCCTGCATGAAGAGAATCTCGCCATCGTCCGTGCCGTCATCCAGGCGCGCTTCACCCTTGCTCAGGGGCGCACCGGCGACATAGAGCGGGCCTTCGATGGTCCGGCTGGTACCGCCGCTGATGCCAGCTTGTTGTTCCGCCGCATCCAGACGGAGGTCGAGGAAATGCTCCAGGCCGATGCCCGGAACGATCAGACCGAGCTGCTTTTCCTTTCCGGCCTTTTCGAGGAACGCGACGGCTGCCCAGATTTCGTCCATCTGGATATCGAGATCGTCGATGGCGATGAAGAGATCGCTCAAGAGTCGCTGAGCGACAGTCTTGATACGCTCGTTGCCGCCCTTCTGGTCTAGGCCGGTGACGCGGTTCACCAGAGCTTTAATGACGGCTTTTTCGATCAGGTTCTTCGGCATGGGTTTCTCCCCGGCTTGATGCATAAGGATTAAATGTTTTCTTAGCGGTCATCTTCGTGAATGGATGACGGATGACGGCAGAGCGCCGTGACGGCGATGTCCATATAGGGAAAGAGGGGCAAAGAGCTCAGGATATCGTGCAGCTCTTGTACATCCTGGACGTCAAAAACACTGACATTGGCGTAGCGGCCGGCGACCCGCCAGAGGTGTCGCCATTTGCCTTCGCGCTGCAGGCGCTGCGCGAGATTGCGTTCGGCCGTCTTAAGATCGGCGGCTTCTTCAGCCGGCATACCATGCGGCAGCTGAACACTCATCGTGACATGGAAGAGCATGGGTCAACCTATCTTCTGTAGACTGGCACCGCGCCGCTGGGATCCGTCACGCCTGAAGCGGCTAAGGCGCTCCTCATCAAGACGGATGCCTAGGCCAGGCGCCGTGGGAATGACGAGACTGAAATCGCGATAGACCAGAGGTTCGGTCAGGATCTCTTCCGCCAGCAGCAAGGGTCCGAACAGCTCCGTGCCCCAGTCGAGCTGGGGAAAGGCACTGAAGAGATGGGCGGCGGCAATCGTGCCGACAGATCCTTCCAGCATGGTGCCGCCATAAAGACCGATTCCCGCTGCGTCGGCGATGGCACCGACGCGGGCCGCAGCGAAGAGGCCGCCGGATTGCTCGATCTTGACGGCAAATACATCGGCAGCGCGGCTACTTGCGAGATCGAAGGCCGAGCCGGGTCCGGAAAGCGACTCATCCGCCATCACCGGCAGGATCGCCCGCGCGGTCAGCCGCGCCAGCGCCGCCGGTTTCGCCACAGGCTGTTCAACCAGCTCGCAGCCGACCTCGGACAAAGCCCGCAAGCCATAGGCCGCCTCGGTCTCGCGCCAGGCCATGTTCAGGTCGACGCGCACGCTTGCCCGATCACCCAGGGCCTGCTTGATGCGGCCAACGTGGGCGACGTCGTCGCGCACCGGACGGGCGCCTATCTTCAGCTTGAAAACATTGTGGCGGCGCAGATCGAGCATTTGCTCGGCTTCGGCGATATCCTTGCCGGTATCGCCGGAAGCGAGCGTCCAGGCGACCGGCAGTTGATCGCGCAACCGCCCGCCGAGCAATTCCGAAACGGGGACGCCGAGACGCTGCCCCTGGGCGTCCAGCAAGGCGGTCTCCACGGCGCATTTAGCGAAATGGTTGCCCTTCACGCTCTTGCCGACCACCGCCATCGTCTCCTGGATCCTGGTCGGATCGCAGCCGCACAAGATCGGGGCGATGTAGCTGTCGATCGTCAGCTTCATGCCTTCGGGGCTTTCGGGCCCATAGGCGAGACCGCCAATCGTGGTCCCCTCGCCGATGCCGGTCAGGCCATCCGAGGTATAAAGGCGGACGATCATCAGGGTCTGTCCGACCATCGTCGCGACCGATAGCCGGTGCGACCGAATTGTCGGTAGATCAATGAGAAAGGTCTCTATATGATCGATTTTCGGCATTTTCTCGCGCACCAGCGGGGTTGATCACGAGCTGTATGTACGCTTGAGCCGCGTTAACTGCTAAAACCGATGTGATCTTAATATATACCTAAAAGGTATAATCATGGAGCTTCGTCAGTTCCGCTATTTCGTCGCCGTGGCCCGGGAACGCAGTTTCAGCAAGGCCGCCGACGTACTTCACATCGCCCAGCCGCCGCTCAGCCGGCAGATCCAGCAGCTCGAGGACGAGCTCGGCGTGCTGCTGCTCGATCGCAGCGAGCGCCCGCTCAAACTCACCGATGCTGGGCGCTTTTTCTATGACCAGGCGCTGCAGATGCTGGGGCGGATCGACCAGATCCGCGAGGGAACCCGCCGCATCGGCCGCGCTGAGCGCAGCCTTTTCGTGATCGGCTGCGTCGCCTCGACGCTTTATGGCGGCATCCCCGATCTCGTGCGTCGCATGCGCCAGCGCTGGCCGGATCTCGATATCGAGTTGCGCGAGATGATGTCGACCCAGCAGGTGGTCGCCCTGAAGGAGGGCCGCATCGATCTCGGCTTCGGGCGGGTGCGCTTCAACGATCCCGTCATCGACCGGCAGGTGCTGCGCGAGGAACGGCTGGTCTTTGCTATGCCCTCCGGCCATCCCCAGGCCAACGGCACAGCGCCTTTGCCGATGTCGATCATCAGCCAGGAAACCCTGATCCTTTATCCGTCGGAACCACGCCCGAGCTTCGCCGATGAGGTGCTCTCGCTGCTGGGCGATCGCGGCCTGCACCCGAAGCGCATCCAGGAAGTGCGCGAATTACAGACGGCGATGGGCCTCGTCGCCGCCGCCGTCGGCATATCGCTGGTCCCTGCCTCCGCCCAGCGGCTGCGATCCTACGACGTCGTCTATCGCCAGATCGCTGACGAGCATGTCGTCTCGCCGGTCATCATGAGCTACCGCCAGAATGATCGCAGCGGACGCATCGAGGTGATCAAGGAACTGATCCGCGAGATGTATGCAGACCACCCGGACTGGCTGCAGCTCTCGGAGAACACGCTGCTACCGCCGTGAGCGACCGCACTTCGGTGCTGTCGGTTATTCATCATCAATACTTTAATAACAGATCAACGGAAATCACGACCTAAAAGACATCAACGAAGCAGGCGTAAGCCCAAGCTGTGAATAAGCGCCGAAGAATAGCCCCTCGAATGTCAATCTTGTCAGAGAGTTAAAGTGCCGATCGGCGCCGAAACGCCTAGCCGATTCACATTTATATCGGCCATCGCACTCCTAGTGACATGGGTGCGAGTGCCTTTCGAAAATTGGTGGCTCGATGAGCAAATAAAGTTGGTGGCGGGGGCCCGCAACCAGCGATCCCTGCGACTTATTGAGCAGGCCGTTCCGCGGATCACTGTGCAAAGGCAAAGAGCCGCAAGAGCCACCTAAGCCATTGATAAAACTGACTAGATTCTCTTATCGGTCGACCACACCGTTATGAGCGGGCCGAAGAAGGCTGAACTGCGGCGGAAACGAAGGAAATGAGTTGATTTTAGGTGATTCCAGTTGAGCCGAGTATCAAGGACTTAACCCCGGTTGCGTGCCCAATGCGTGCCCAAATTTGCCGGTGGTAGCGGCGAGAAGAAGCGCGGGGGCGAGCGAGAGTTTCCGACTGCAGATCGTTAGGGCAAATCGCGGGCCAGAAACCACAGACAGTTTAGGTTACCACGTTTAGACATTTGATAACATAAACAATCAGTTATGAGATGGATTCATCGTATGACGCCCTTTCGGGTGGAGAGAATCAACACCTGCTGGACCTGCTGGCAAGTTTATGGTGGCTGTCTGAAGGCATGCGGTCATGACCTCCGGACGCGACGCTAACTTGATCAAGCTGGATAAATCCGGCCTCAGTGGACAGCGGCATACATGAGCTTTTCTTCGGTAGCATCGCGCGGCGAGAACTCTTCGACGATCTTGCCTTGGCGCGCGACCAACAGGCGGTCGGAGAGCAGCATCACCTCCGGCAGATAAGACGAGATGACCACGACGGCTTTTCCTTCATCGGCCAGCCGGTTGATGATCTGGTGGATTTCGGCGATGGCGCCGACATCGACACCACGCGTCGGCTCGTCAAAGATGATCAACTCGGGATTTTGCACTAGCGATTTTGCGATCACGGCCTTCTGCTGGTTGCCGCCGGATAGTTCAATCACGCGAACGCCCTTGCCGACGGTACGTACCTGCAGCGACTTGGTCCAATGCTCGCCGACCGCATCGATTTCCCGGTTCTTCAGCCAGAACTTGCCGAGCCAGACCTTCGATAACAGGCCGACGAAAATATTCGACTTGATCGACATGGTTTCGAAGAAGCCTTCGACCTTACGATCCTCCGTGACATAGGCTACACCATCGCGCACGCTTTGCGCGGGCACACGGTAGCGGATGGGCTTTCCCTCGAGAAACACTTCGCCGCCATTGGTATAGTCGCGCTTGATCACGCCGGCGACAACCTTGAAGGTTTCCGTCCGCCCTGAGCCGACCAGGCCGAAGATACCGGTGATCTGCCCGGCAAAGACCGACAGGGAGTTGTTCTTGACCATGTTCCCGACGCGCAGGTTGCTCACGCGGAGCACGCGCCGGCCGGCAGGGCGGATGGTCGATTTGCGGGTGCCGTAGAGTTCCTGCGACAGGCTGCGCCCGACCATGGCTTGAATGATCCGCGCGCGATCGAAATTCGACGTCCGGTCGGTCACCACCAGCTTGCCATCACGCAGAACCGTGATGCGATCCGATATCTCCAGTGCTTCTTCGAGCGCATGCGAGATGAAGATCACCGACACGCCGCGTGCTTTGAGCGTGCCGACCAATTCGAAAAAATGGCGCTTTTCCTCGGGCGTCAGTGTCGCCGTCGGCTCATCGAAGACGATGATCTGTGCCTTCAGCAGCATGGCCCGGGCAATCTCGACCATTTGCTTCTTCGCGGCACCCAGGGCCGAAACCTGCAAGGTCGGGTCGACCTGGAAGCTCAAAGACTGCATGAATTGCTGGGCGGCGATATTGATGCCACGCACACGATTGAAGAAGCGCTCATTGCCCAGAAACAGGTTTTGCGCCACCGTCATCGACGGCACCAGGCTGGTTTCCTGAAAGACCATGGCAATACCGGCCTTCAGCGAATCCGACGGCGTCCTCGGCGCAAATTCCTTGCCTTCCAGCAAGATGGTTCCAGAGGTCGGCGCCACAACGCCCGCAATCATTTTCGTCAGCGTCGACTTGCCGGCACCGTTTTCGCCGAGCAAGGCATGAACCTCGCCTCGCTCCAGCACGAAGTCTATGTTCTCCACCGCGGCGGCTCGGGCATAGATCTTGGTGATCTGCCGTAATTCAAGGATGGCGGTCATTGTGCCACCTCCGCATCGATCTGCGACAGTGACAGGCGAAGAATTCGTCCAGCACCCTTGGACAGCACAAAGAGATCATCGCCACGCTCAACAACGGCGACGATGCCGTGATGCCGGCCACCGGTCCGGCTGTGCAACGACAGGACCGGGATGAAATCTGCGTTGAACAGAACCACCAGGCCGTAAGAGCGCGGTGGCGCCCAGGGCTTCAGAATACCCATCTGCTTGACACTGCCGCCTTGCAGCGGTTCGAGGAAATCCGCACCGGAGCTCAAGGCGGGCGCCACCCAGTATTTGGGATCGATGGTCCGCAACATTTCGTGGCGATAATCACTTTCGCGCAGCACGAATTCCACCAATTGCGTGCGGCAGGCAAACAGCGACAACCACAGGCCACCGCGCGCCGAGGATGCCATGCGGGCCGGATAACCCGGCAAGGCAGCAATCGCCGGTGCCGATCGCCGATCCTTGACGGCACTGACCTGGTGCCGCCAGCTTTCCGAGGCCAGAATACGACCTTGTCCATCGGACAGGGCCCCGAAGGCGTAGCCAAGACTGGAGGCCAGGGTCGTCACCATATTGCCAGTGCGATCGGCCCGCAACAGGCGGCCGGAGCTGCCCTTCTCCATCAGATCGCGGCTCCACTCGGGATAGCCGCGCATCGTCGACCCATCGCAGATCAGCAACGAGCCATCCGCTTGCGCGTGCAGCGCATTCACGGCGGTCAACCGCTTGCCGTCTACCGTATCGATGACGCGGTTCATGGCAGTTCCGGCATCAATCACCACGCGCGTGCCGAGCGCCACAGCCAATCCGCCATTCGACAGGAAGGCCAGGGCAGTGACGGCACCATCAAAGCTGGCGACGGGGGTCGGCTCACCGGCGGGTGAAAACCGTACGATTGTGGATCCACAGGCAGCATGGAGAACGCCATCGGAACCCAGGGCGATATCCTCGAAATCCGCGTGCTCGGCGAAGACCGGTGCCAGTTCCAGCAGATTGTTGGGCTTGAGCGCGCCATCGAGGATGGGGACTGACAGGCTCGATCCGCCGCGTCTGAAGAGGACAGCCAATGCATCAAACATGATATCGCCCGCTCGACACAAAAGTGGGATCCGCATCATCCAGCTTGAGCCGGCCGATCCGATTATTGGAAATGCCACCGATATAGAGATAACCGCGATGTTCGCGCATCGAGGTGATCATGGGATGGTTTTCGCCACCCAGATCCCATAAGGCATCCAGGATTTCGCCCTGCTCATTGAACTTCACGATGCAGCCCGTGTTGATATTGGGTGCCAGCCATTCATCGCCCGGCAATTGCTTGGACATGCGACGGCGGAAAGCCGGCTTGCGCATCGCCAGATCGAAAGACGGGCTGCGCATCCCCATCAAGGCCAGCCAATAATGCCCATCGGAGGCGCGATTGATATTGTCCGGATAGCCCGGCAGGTCGCTGATGACGATCTCCGTCTTCCCGCGCTTGGCACCGGCGAACCAATAGCGTTTGATCGAGCAATTCCAGCTCTCGGCAAACAGGATCGATTCCAGATCGGAAGCGAGCACCACGCCATTGGGGAAGATGAGATTGCGCAAAACCGTCGTCGTCTTATTATTGCGCGGATCGTAACAGATGATACGGCCATTACCGCGCCCTTCGAGGCTGTCGGTCGGCCATTCATGCATTTCATACCGGACGGTGGCTTCCGAGAAGAAGATCCGGCCATCCGGGGCGATATCGAGGTCGTCGGCGAGGCGCAAGCGACTGTCATCGATGATCGACAGGAAAGAGCGGTTGGTCTCGTCGGTCACCTTCTCGACTTGCCGTTCGGGTGTCACCCGATAGAGGCCCATGCCACCGACACAGACATACAATGTCTGGCCGGCATCGAAGGCCATGCCGAGCGGTTGGCCGCCAATCCGTGCATAGACTTCCTTGCGCTTATAATCCGGCGCGAAGAAGCGGATGATCTCGCCATGCCGGCTGCCGCAATAGAGGTTGTTCTCATTATCGAGAATGACGTCCTCCGGCGATTCCACTTCGCCGAGGCCGATGGTTTCCACCTGACGCAGCCGGTCGTTGAGCGCGTAAGGCGAGCCGGACGCCGCAGAGGTGGGCGGTGGCGCCGGCAAATCGAGATAAGACGGGCTGACATACAGTTCCTGCACCGCCTTGTGCCGGTTCTTGAACCAGCGGATATCGAGTGCTGCCGCCAGCAGCAGAATGGTGGCGAGGATCACCCGGGCTTCGCCCGCCGGCGTCGCCATGCGCAGCAGGCCGTTGGTGATCAGGAGCACGATCAATGTACCGAGAATGGCCTTGGTCACCGACCCCTTGCCGCCACCGAGGCGGATGCCGCCCAGAATCGCCGCCGTCAGCACCGTGATCTCCAACCCCTTGCCGGTATCGGCACCGGGACTGGCCAGGCGCGATGCATAGAAGAGCGCGGAAATCGCCGTCAGGACGCCCGAGGCCACATAGGACAGGGCCACCACGCGGTTGACCGGCAGGCCGGTATTATAGGCCGAGCGGCGATTGCCACCGACCGCCATGACATGCCAGCCCCATCGCAGGCGCGTGAGAAAGATGTGGCCGCCGATGGCAATCACGGCGAAGACCCAGACGCCGGTCGGAATCGAGAGAAAGGAACCCGCTCCGAGGAAGTCCCAAGCCGGCAAATCTGTCACCACTGACGAGATCGCCACCGCCACCTTGAAATTCATCAGATCATGCGCCGCCTTGTAGACGATCAAGGTCACCATGGTGGTGAGGAAGGCGCGCATCCGCATATAGCCGATCAGGACGCCGTTGACGGCGCCCAGCAAGGCACCGAGCACCAGCGTGATGGCGATGGCGACGATGATCGGCAGCGCCAGCACATTAAGGCAATAGAGCACCGTCAGATTGCACAGGGCGAACATCGATCCGACACTGAGATCGATGCCGCCGACGATCAGCACAAGCGACAGACCCAGGACCACGAAACCGAGCTCACTTGCCTGCCGCAGGATATCCGAGAGATTGTCGATGGAGATGAAGTTATCGATGCGGGCGCTGTAGAAAGCGACGGTCAGCAGCAGCACCAGCAGCGGAACCGCCGTTTCCATCCATTGCTTTTGCAGCAACTCGCCGAAAACCTTGTCCGGCCAGACTTTGTATCTGAGCTTGATGAGTGCATTTGACATTGGTGCGAAACGCCGTAACGCCAGAACAAGGAATGAGATGGTCGGAGATTCCGGGCGCCCTGGTCAAGGACGCCCGGATCGTTCCGCCAGCCTTAGTGGATCGTATCCAGCGTCCAGCAGCTTTGATTCTTTACGCTGTCCTTGGTCAAGACCTTGAGCGGCGTATAGAGGATGGTCTTGATCGAGCCGACCGAGTTCTTGTCCTCCATCGAGGCAACGATCAGGCTGTTCAGGTCGCGGCCCTGCCCTGGCACGTCATAACTGACGTAATGCTGCCACATGCCTTCCTGGAGACCCTTGCAGGCGAGTTCGCCGCCACCGCCCGAGGTGGAGAGGAACACCTGATCGGTCTTGCCGGCTTCCTTGAGGGCCGCCGCGGTGCCGACATCGGTGTTGTCCCAGACGCCGAGGATACCGCAGAGATCCGGGTTCTGCTGCAAGACGACCTGGGCGATCGACTTCGCCTTGGCTGATTCGTAATCGCCGGTCGATTGTACCGAGACCACCTTGATGGCCGGGTTGGCGCTCAGGACGTTATCATAGCCCTTCAGCATATAGGCTGAGAACGGGCTGGTAGGAGGGCCAGCGAGGATCAGCACCTTGCCCGAGGTCCCGGCCCCGCATTTATCGGCAACGGCTTTTGCCTGGGTCTGCGCGAGGCTGACGACATCAGCGCCAACGAAGCCGGTAGTCAGCACATTGGTCTTCATGTTGAGCTGAATGACGTGAATGCCTGCCTTCTCGGCCCGCGCCAGGAGCTTGGCATAGGATTGCACGTCGGGATTTTGCACCACGATCACGTCCGGCTTCTCGGTGATCAAAGAGGTCAAGGTTTGCGCGCCAGCGGCGGTGTTGAAATTCGAATTGCGAACCTCATATTTGTAACCGAGCGCCTGGGCCTGCTGCGCCATCAGCTTGGACCAGCCTTCGGTCAGATCCAGTCCCATGAAGACGGGTACGAAGACCACGCGCTTGTCCTTCAGGTCCTGGTAGTAATCGGCGCGTGCCGGATCATCCATGCTGCTTTGCGCATGGGCGATGCCGCCGGCAGCCAGCGAGGCGACCATCGCTCCCACAAAAGCCATTTTCTTGAAACTGATCACAATTTTCTCCCACTTCATTATCGTTGGCGTAAACCCAGGCCCAGGCGGACCCGTCTTTTCGGGTGTCAGATATCCCCCTGTTGGGCGGTTTCTTCATTGCGTGGATTGACGATGCTGTCCAAGAGCAGGGCCGCTAAAAGCACCATGCCTTTGATGAGATTTTGCACTTCGAACGAGGCATCCAGAATCGTCATGCCATTAACGATGGTGCCGATCAGCAAGGTTCCCACCACCACGTTCAACACGCCGCCGCGGCCACCCGACAAACCGATCCCGCCCAGCACGACGACGAGAATGACGTCATAGATCCAGGTCAGGTTGAAAATGCGTGTATCCATGTTGTTCGAAGAAGCGGAGAGAACCAACCCGGCAAAGGTGCTCACGGTCGCAGCGATCACATATTGGATAACCACCATCGGCCGCACCGGTATGCCGGTGATGCGGGCGGCACTGGGACTATCGCCCGAGGCGTAGATGAACATGCCGAGGCGCGTTCGTCGCAGGAAGATGCCGATGCAAATCGTCGCGACGATAAAGGCCAGGACGGCATAGGGAATGCCAAACAACGAGCCCCTGCCAATCCAGCCGATCGAATCAAGCTGGGTCGGCCAGGGGATGATGTCATATTCGAAGAGGCCGCTTTGGCCGATGCCGGCAATGCCAATGCCGACGGCAAGCGTGGTGAACAGCGACGGGATCTCAACATAGGCGACCAACACGCCATTGAGGATGCCGATCGCCACCGCCAGGCCAAAGCCGCAGGCAAGTGACCCGCCGACGCCATAACCCTTCGCGGCCAAGGACAGCACCAAGGCGGCGGGCACTGCCAGACAGGCGATCATCGACAGATCAATGCCCCGACCGATCACCACGACCGCCATGCCGAGCCCCAGGATTCCCAGAACGGCGACCGTCCGCATCAGCGTCAGGAGATTGCCAACGGTAAAGAAGCCCGGCAAAAACAGCGCGAAGATGACAAATATCACGGCGAAAATCAGCGAAACGATCATCTGCTGATCGAAGGTCATCCCGAATCGCGGTCGGCGCTGTTCCTTGCTGCTTGGCTCATGCTTGCTGTCGCCGCCATGCCCCAACCTGGCCGGCTCCTGGCCGTCCCGATTATCCATGACGGGACATACCCGACGGCGTGGCCCGCCATTGAATGTCGACAGGAAAGGGGATGCGAGCCCCAACCGTAAGAATCTGTCGTTTCTCTCTTAAGCTCACGTCAACCCCTCCCCGGGCTTCGGTGCCACGTCGCGATGTCATAATCCGCGATCAACAAGCTTGGTTAAGAATGAGACTCAGATCCAAGAGTAAGTTGCTTTGGCAGGTATAAGGAAACGTTCTGGGCTGATGACAAATGCGGCGACGGAGGTGGCATTCAACGCGCCGCCCGCAGGCCGCCATAGGTGGCCATATGCGATCCGGCGAGCCAGCCGGCATCGACCGGCAAGTCGATGCCGGTGATCGCACTCGCATCGTCGGACAGCAAGAAGGCTACCGCGCGCGCGATCTCGACCGGCTCGATCATCCGGTTCAAGGCAGCGGTCTCGCGCAGATGCTCCGGATTGCGCTGGCCCCGCTGGATCGCCGCGAGAATCGGCGGTGTTTTGACGAAGCCTGGGGAAACCGAATTGACCCGCACACCGGAACGGCCCCATTCGGCAGCGAGACAGGTCGCCATATGCACCACAGCCGCCTTGGCCGGCGCATAGGCGTGCAGCGGAACGCTGCGCGATGCAGTGATCGAGCCCATGATGACGATACCACCGGCGCCGCGTTGCGCCATGCCGCGTCCGGCCGCGGTGCAGGAGATATAGACGCCGCGCAGATTGACGGCAATGATCCTGTCAAAATCGGCAAGCTCGAAATCCTCGGGTGGCAAAGGCCGCTGAATGAGGCCGGCATTGGCCAGCAGAGCGTCGACCGGCCCATAGCTGCTTTCGATATCGGCGATGGCTTTCCTGGTGGCCGCTTCGTCAGCGACATCAAAGACCACGCTTTCCGCGCCGATCGGCGCAGCGGCTGCCTGGCACTTTTCCAGGTCGAGATCGCCGATCACCACCTTCCAGCCGCGTTCGGCGAGGACGGTCGCCGATGCGAGGCCAATGCCGCTTGCCCCACCGGTGACCAGCGCCACGCGTCCACGTCCTTCATTGCGTTGCGTCGTCATTTCTTTCTACCTTTGTTATCCATTTTGGATGTTTTTATCGGGGTGGATGCGCCATGCCTCTCGCAGCAGCGCAGCAGCGAAGTCGAGGACACCGCTGGCAGCGCCAATCGCCTTGCTCATATTGAGAATCCCGTGGGCTTGATCGCTGAGATGGAGCGCCGTGACAGCAATGCCTTCGCGCTCCAGCCGGGCGGCGTAAAGCTGCCCATCCGTGCATAACGGATCATGGCCGCAGGTTAAAACCAAAGCTGGCGGCAAGCCCTCCAGGGTCTCGGCCAGCATCGGTGACGCCCGCCAATCCTTACGCCCGACAGGGTTAGATATGTAGTGATCGATGAAATAGCGCATGGAATTGGCGGTCAGTGGCACACCATCGACCACGCGCTCATAGCTGTCGCCGGTCATGCGCAGATCGGTCGCTGGATAGAACAGCATCTGGTAGCTGGAGCGGGGCACTGTGCCGTCACGTCCCATGATCGCCAGCACGGCGGCGAGATTGCCGCCGGCGCTGTCGCCACCGACCGCGATCAGCTCGGCATCGATGCCGATTTCCCCGGCATGATCGGCGACCCATTGCAGTGCCGCCGCGGCATCCTCCATCGCGGCCGGAAAGGGATGTTCCGGCGCCAGGCGATAATCGACGGCGATCACACAACAAGCCGCAACCGCTGCAATCCGGCGGCAGATGCCTTCATGAGAATCGAGGTCGCCCAGAACCCAGCCACCGCCATGCAAGTATAGCAAACAAGGCAGCGGCTTCCCAAGCGGTGCTCCGCGATAGAGGCGCAAGGGCAGCTGACCACCCGGCCCTGGAATCACGATATTCCGGATCTCGGCCATCGGATCGAAGGGCAGCTGCAAGGCACGGCGGCTGGCCGAATAGCCGCGCCGGGCTTCTTCCGGCGGCACGGCGCCCAGAGTGGGTACGCCAGCAGCCTGCATCAGGACCGTGATGTCAGGATGAAGCGCGCGCATCGGTGTTAGGCCTCAGGCCGAGCGATGTGATTGCCGAGCGACAGGGCCGAAGAAACCCGCAGAATGATAGATTAGCATTGGTCAATCCTCCCCGTAAGCGATCTTCACCCGTAGCGATCCTCAATTATGCCGTCCCGGCTTTTCTTTGAGGTACCGGCCTGTCAACTCAGGACGAATCCTGGATAGTTTTCCTTCGCCACATCGGCACAGATCTTGGCATAATGCGCCATGCCGCCGGCATAAGGCATGAAAACGCGCGGCTTGCCGGGCACATTAGCGCCGAGATACCAGGAGCTGTTGGCGAGCGGCAAGAGCGTCGCATGGGCCGCGTCATTCACCTGATCGACCCATTTGTCCGTCGCTTTCTGGGTCGTTTCAATCCGCTGCAAGCCATGCTCGCGCATATGGCGGATACAGGCGGTTACCCATTCCGTATGCTGCTCAATGGCGACCGGCATATTGGTCAAGACAGATGGACTACCGGGCCCGGTGATCGTGAACATGTTCGGATAGCCCACTACCTGCAGGCCAAGATAGGTGCGCGGTCCAGCTGCCCAATCTTCACGCAGCGAATGTCCGTCGCTTCCATGGATATCGATCGACAGCAAAGCGCCGGTCATCGCGTCATAGCCGGTGGCAAAGACGATGATATCGAGCGGAATATCGCCATCCGAGGTGCGAATGCCTGCCTCGGTGACCTCAATGATCGGTGTCGCCTTCAAATCGACCAGCGCCACATTATCGCGATTGAAGGTCTCGAAATAATTGCTGTCGATCGGCGGGCGCTTGGTGGCAAAGGGATGATCGGTCGGCGTCAGCTTGGCCGCTGTTGCCGGATCTTTGACGATCGAGCGAATCTTGTCGCGGATGAATTCCGATGCGGTGTCATTGGCGGTCTTGCTGCGCAACAGATCGGAGAAGACAGCACGGAAACGCAAGCCACCCAGTTCCCAGGCCGCTTCATAGCGCATGAGACGTTCTTCCGGCGACACATCGAGCGCGGATTTGTCATAGATATCGAAGGGATGGCCGTTGATGCTGGAGCGGGCCTTCTGGCGGATCGCTTCATAATTGTCCTTCACCTCACGCTGGAACTCGGCCGAGACCTTGCCGTTGCGCGCCGGCACACTGTAATTCGCCGTCCGTTGAAAGACCGTCAAATGCTGCGCCATTTCGGCAAGCACGGGGGCCGCCTGGATGCCCGTCGAGCCGGTGCCGATCAAGCCCACCCGTTTGCCGGTGAAATCGACACCCTCTCGCGGCCAACGGCCGGTGTGGTACCAGCGTCCCTTGAAGTTCTCGAGCCCCTTCAGATTGGGGATATTGGCGGCAGAGAGGCAGCCCACGGCGGTGATGAAGAACTGTGCGTTATAGACCTGTCCCGCCTCAGTCGTGATCGTCCACAGATTGGCTGCTTCATCATAGCGGGCGCTTTGTACCCGCGTCTCCAACCGGATATCGCGGCGCAGATCGAAGCGGTCGGCGACATGATTGAGATAGCGCCGGATCTCATAATGCTCCGGATAACGCTCGCTCCACTGCCATTCTTCCTGGAGATCTTTTGAGAAGGAGTAGGAGTAGTAATAGCTTTCGGAATCGCAACGCGCACCGGGATAACGGTTCCAGTGCCAGGTGCCGCCGACACCATCACCAGCTTCCAACACCAAAGCGGAGAGCCCCAGTTTGTCGCGCAATTGATGGAGCTGGTAGAGACCGGAAAAGCCGGCGCCGACAATGATGGCGTCATACAGCGGCGCTGTCTGTCTATCGACAGCAAGAGCATCGGTCGTCGCAATGGACATCGCGATATCCCTCCCCGTTTCCCGGCGCCAAATTCACTGACGCCACATTTTTTATCCTGATTGCCGGCAAGGCCGCTTTCTTGCAGCGCAATATCCGAGCATCACGGAAGTTATTGTTACTAAAGACCTTATCCAGTTGCGTTCAGGGCATCTATGTCCGATATTTCAAACCTATTGTGATCATGCTTCACAGGTGAAGCCGATGGATCGTTACGGCGAAATGCTGGTTTTCGTGCGTTCCGTGGAAGATGGCGGCTTTTCAGCCGCCGGGCGAAGCCTGTCCTTGACACCATCGACCGTGAGCAAGTTGATCGCCCGGGTGGAAGACCGGCTGGGCGTGTTGTTGTTCCGGCGATCCCGCCGCACCATGGAACTGACACCGGAAGGCGAGGCTTTTTACGACGCTGCTTTGCGCGCGATCGAGGCCATGGAGGCAACGGAATCGGCGGTCTTTTCCGGCAAAGTGCCACGCGACACCTTGCGGATCCGCTGCATGCCGACCTTTGCGAACTCGCAACTGGCGCCGCTCATCCCCATCTTCCGGCGCCTGCATCCGGCTTTGCGCCTGGAAGTGCAGCTCAAGATCGAGCCGGGAAACCTGCTCGAAAACGGCATGGACCTGGCGATCCATGTCGGCCATCTCGCCGATTCATCTTTGGTGGTGCGACGCTTTGCCAGTACGCGCTGGATCATCTGTGCCGCACCGGCCTATCTCGCGGAACATGGGACACCGTCCAGCCCCGCCGAGCTGGCGCAGCATACCTGCCTGAATTTCGTGCCCGACATGGTTGCCAGCATCTGGACAGTGCGGGGCGTCGATCGCCCCTCGCGCCGCATCAAGATCAGCAGTGATTTTCTCACCAATCAGGGACAGATGCTGCTGGAGCTCGCCCGCGAAGGCATGGGCATTGTCCGGCTGGCAGAATTTCATGTTGTCGAGGATCTTCTGGCCGGACGATTGGTGGCACTGTTCCCGGAGCACCAAAGCACTGAAGAAGACCCGATCTATGCCGTTCACCAGGGGCGCCGTCATCTCAGCCAGCGCATTGCCGTCTTCCTGGATTTTCTGGATAACGCCTTTCCCGAACCGCTCACCTGGCAACGATGGCGCCCGGGTTGAACCGTCGCCATTTTCTTGGCCTGCGGCCGTCGATGGCTTGAGCGGCGGCGGCCGAGCCTCGCCTGGTCACCTCAACTCGCGGGAAACTGGCCGGTATCCGCATTGTCCGACGACAGTGACAGGATGCGGCGTGCCCGTTCCAGGACCGGCCGATCGATCATCGCGCCGTCCATTTGCACCGCCCGCCCATCGCTCGCCAGCTCCAGCACCTGCCGCGCCCAGGACAATGCCTGCTGATCCGGCAGGAAGGCCTTCAGCGCCGGCGCGATCTGATGCGGATGGATCAACAGCTTGCCGCCAAAGCCAAGCGCGATCGCCCGCGCGGCATCTGCCTCGACAACTTTCGGATCGGTGAAGACTGTCGTCACACCATCGATCGGCGGCGACAAGCCGGCGAGACGGGAGCGAAAGACGATCTCGCTACGGGCCATCATCAGCGCCTCCCAGGTGGGATGGCAGCCGAGATCGATTGCGTAATCCAAGGCGCCGAAAGCCACCACCGATACGCCCGACGCAGCCAATATGTCCGGCAAATTCGCCAGGCCGAGCGCCGTTTCGATCAGGGGAATGACCGGAACGATCCGCCCCATCCTTTCATGCATGGCGGCGATATCGCCGCCGCCATTGGTTTTCGGCAGCATGACAGCGGTCAGTTGCGTGGTCGACAACGCAGCCAGATCATCATCGAAACATGGCGATTCCCGCGCATTAATGCGGATGATGACCGAGAGACCACGTAGCTGATGTGCGGCGATATTGGTCCGCGCTACCGTCTTGTGGTCCGGGCCGACCGCATCTTCCAGATCAAGGATGATGGCATCCGTGCCGCTTTGCGCCGCTTTGGCAAAACGCTCCGGTCGATCACCCGGCACGAAGAGCGGGACGATCGGCGCTCGAAAACCAGCTACCATGTCGCTTCTCCCTGCATGTTGATCGGCCCACCCGCCACCTGCGTGACGCAGCGCAAGCTATCCGCCGCATGTTGCAGCCGCAGCAAAAATGGCTGACCAGCAATCAGCGGTGCCAGGCCGCGATAGGTAAACCGTCGCGGAATCGCACCTCGGCTGGCCGCCGCCAGATTGAGCATCAGTGTCGCCTGCATCGGCCCATGCACCACCAGCCCGTCATAACCTTCCACCGTCGTGGCATAAGGCTGATCGTAGTGAATGCGGTGCCCGTTGAATGTCAGCGCTGAGTAGCGGAACAGCATGGTCGGTGTTGGCGTGACGGTCCAACTGCTTTCCAGCGGCGCCTGATCTGCCGCGACGGATGCGGTGGCGGTGGCGGGTGGTATGGCCGGCCCGCTTTCTCTGGTGACCGGCGTCTCGTCGCGATAGACGATATTATGCAGTTCCGACAATGCCAGGCCACGCTCAGTGTGAAAGTCGTGACGGATTCCGACAAAGCAGAGCGGGCCACTGCGCCCTTGCTTGGCATCAATGCTGACGATGATGGACCGGCGATGCACATGGTCGCCCGGCTTCAACGGCGCAGCGTAATCGATTGACCCACCGGCCCACATGCGGCGCGGCAAGGGAACCGGCGGCAGGAAGCCACCCTTGGCAGGATGGCCATCCCGCCCGAGCTCACTGATTGGCGCCAGCACAGGACTGAGGCACCAATGAAAGCCGAGTGGAACCTCGGCACCTGGGATCGTCGCCAGGAACGGCTCGAAGGTCACGCGATATTCGGACAGCAGGCGCGGCGTGATGATATCGACCTCTTCCGCCGATTTTCCGATCCAGGCTTTGCAAGCGGTCATATCAAGGGGCATTCATACCAACTTTTGTTGCATAGCGCGCAAGCAGCGGCGACGGCGCGCCCCTAAAACGAGCGCGGTAGATGCAGAACATGCTCCGACAGATAAGAGAGAATGAGGTTGGTCGAGATCGGCGCCACTTGATATAGCCGGGTTTCGCGAAACTTGCGCTCGACATCGTATTCCTCGGCAAAGCCGAAGCCGCCATGGGTCTGGATACAGGCATTGGCGGCTTCGAAGGAGGCATCTGCGGCCAGCATCTTCGCCATATTGGCCTCGGCGCCGCAATTGGCGCCACCTTCATACATCCGAATGCCTTCCTTCACCATCAGCTCGGCGGCGCGCATATTGGCGTAGGCCCGCGCCAGGGGAAACTGAATGCCTTGGTTCTGGCCGATCGGCCGGCCGAACAAGGTGCGTTCCAGCGCATAGGCCGTGGCCTTGTCGAGGAACCATTTTGCATCACCAATGCATTCCGTGGCGATCAGCAGGCGCTCGGCATTCATACCGGAAAGGATATAGCGAAACCCCTTGCCTTCCTCACCGATGAGATTGGCTGCCGGCACGCGGACATTATCGAAGAAGACCTCGGTGGTGGAGTGATTCATCATGGTGCGGATCGGCCGGATGGTGAGACCCGCCTTCCGCGCCTCACGCATGTCGAGAATGAAGACCGACAATCCGTCGGTGCGTTTCTCCACTTTCTCTTTCGCCGTGGTGCGGGCCAGCAACAGCATCAGGTCGGAATATTCCGCCCGGCTGGTCCAGATCTTCTGCCCGTTGATGACATAGTGATCGCCATCGCGCGTGGCCGTCGTGCGGATCGATGTGGTATCCGATCCGCTGGTCGGCTCGGTCACGCCAAAAGCCTGCAACCGCAGCTCGCCGGAGGCGATGCCCGGTAGATAGGCCGCCTTCTGTGCCGCGGAACCATGCCGCAACACCGTCCCCATGATATACATCTGAGCGTGGCAGGTAGCACCGTTGCAACCGGCATGCTGGATCTCTTCCAGAATCGCCGCCGCGGCCGAAAGCGGCAGACCGGCGCCGCCATATTCCTCCGGGATGAGGGCCGCCAGAAAACCCGATTCAGTCAAGGCCGCGACGAAATCGCTGGGATAGGCAGCTTCGCGATCGAGACGGCGCCAGTACTCGCCCGGAAACTGTTCGCAGAGCTTGCGTACCGAAGCGCGGATATCGTCATGATTGGAATCGTGCTGGTCCACGGAAATCTACCTTATACTTCGGCCGTATCAGCCGTTTCGCAAGAGAAAGTCAAATGGTCCTGCCACCATCGACGGCCAGGCAGACCCCTGTCATGAAAGCCGCGTCATCGGATAACAGGAAGGTCGCCGCGTGGGCCACATCGCTTGGGTCACAAAGGCGACCCAGCGGTATCGAGGCGGTGAATTTCGCCCGCGTTTCTGCCGTATCCGGCCCGCCCATCACGGGTTCCAGCATGGCGGTCGTTCCCAAGGCCGGGCAGATCGCATTGACGCGAATCTTGTCCGGCGCCAGTTCCACCGCCAGCGATTGCGAGGCGAGATGGACAGCGCCCTTCGTGGCATTGTACCAGGCGAGACCCGGCCTTGGCCGGATGCCGCCGGTCGAACCGATATTCACCATCATGCCACCACCGCGGCGGCGAAAGACCGGCACCACTTCCTGCACCGAATAATAGATCGATTTCACGTTGACGGCGAAAAGACGGTCGAAGATCTCCTCGCTGACAGTATCCGCCGCCATGTTGTGCTGTACGATGCCGGCATTGTTGACCACAGCATCGATATCGCCAAAGGCCTTCAGCGCCTTTTCCACCATAGCGGCATGATCGGCCCGCTTGGTGACATCGGCCTGGCAGGCAATAGCCTGCGCGCCGATCTCGGCTGCCAGCGCCTCTGCGCCGGCGCGATTGATATCCGCGACCAGGACATTGGCGCCCTCAGCCGCGAAACGCCGGCACATGGCGGCCCCAAAGCCAGCGGCGGCGCCGGTAACGATGATCGATTTTCCTGCAAGCTTCATGGACACGATACCTTTATGCCGCGCATGTCATCAGACGATCAGCTCTTCCAGCCGCAGCTCGCGCACCGGCAAATCATCGACCAGCTGCTGCACCGCCGCGACGAAGGCTTGGGCGCGGGCATCCGAGATCTTCACCGTTGCCATCAGATCCAACGCCTTCTGGGTCAGTTCCGGCGCTGTTACCGGATTTCCCGGATCGCCCTTGCAGTCGCGCCGGGCAGCCGTCAGGCGATGCCCATCGGCGGTTTCCACCGACACCACGGTGCCCCAGGAATCCGGATAGGCGGCATCGACCTGCCCATCCACCCGCACCGTCACCAGGCGGCGGAGATCACGCACGGCATCGCGCGCCTCGGCTTCAAAAGACGTCGTATCGACTTTGCCAGAGGCCATGGCGACAGCGACGCAATGCTGCAGCGAGAAGCGCGCACCATAATGCTCCGTCGGCTCCGGCCGATCGCAGACATCCAGCGCCGCCCGATAGGTGCCGACATCGATCCTGGCGATGGGCCGGCCGGCGAGATCGCGGTGCAATGCCAATGCCGCATCGATGGTCGGATGCGCATGCCGGCAACAGGGCCAGGGCTTGATCGATGTCTGTACCAATTGCCAGGGTGCCGTCGGACCGCGCAAGACGGCATCGGGATCGGGATCCGGGCACAGGCCTTTGAAGAATCCCTTCTCTCCTTCCAGGATGCGCGTCGGCCCGGTAAAGCCGGCCTGCGCCAGCCGCGCTGCCATCAATCCGGCCTGGGCACCGCGCGCCGTGTGCAGATGTTTGCTCATGGCACCATCGGCGAGAAATTCCCACAGCCCGGCTGATTGCGTGCCGGCATTGCCGAGCGCCCAGACTGTCTGCTCCAGTGCGAGATCAGCGAGGCTGGCTATCGCCATGGCGGAACCGAAGGGGCCGCACGTCGCCGTGTTGTGCCAAACACGATAGTGCTCCTTGCCGACTGCCATGCCGATCCGCGCACAGGCCTCATAGCCCTCGAGAACAGCCTTCAGGAAGCGCCGGCCGCCCATATTCTGGCGATGCGCGAAGGCCCAGGCGGCCGGAATGACGACGGAGCCCGGATGGGTGACCGAGCCCCGATGCAAGTCGTCCATTTCCAGGATATGCGAGACGCCACCCAGATAGAAGGACGCCTTGTCGACATCCGCCATATCGAGCGGCGAGACCTCGGCCAGAATTTTTGCCGGCTTCGACAGCCGGGCACCGATCGCACAGGACAGGGTGTCGAGCACGAACAACGCGGCTTGCTGGAGATCATCTTCGGCAATCGTCCGGCTACGGATCAGCTCGACCAGTCGTGCGGTCAGGGAAGATGTCTCAGTCTTGGCGGTGGCGCTGCTCATGATGCATTTACCCGCGCTGACGGTAGAAATTCGTCACGCAGGGACCGGTCGTGCTCACCCAATGACGGTACTCTACCCAAGATGGGTCGCTCACCATCAACGATCACCGGCGGCGCCAGAACATCCACCGAGCCGGCTGGCGTCGGTGTCGGCAAAACCGTGGCATTTTCATGATTAAGGAGATCGGTCATTGTCGACACCATCCCAAAGGCGATCTTGGCATCATCCAATATCGCGGTGACCTCGCCGGTCGACTCGGAGGATAGAATTTCCTGAATGCGCGCATCGAGTGCCGCCCGGTTCTTGACGCGATTGACATTGCTGTCGAAGCGCGTGTCACTCAGCAGGTTCGTGTCCTGCAGCACATCACCGCAGAAGATCTTCCATTCCCGCTCGTTCTGGATCGAGACAAGCACGCTGCCATCCTTCAGGCGAAAATTACCGTAAGGAGCGATCGAGGGATGCGACAGGCCGAGGCGTGATGGCTCCTTGCCGCCATAGCGGCGGGTCAGATAAGGCACGTTCATGTAATCGGCGATGGTATCGAACAACGAGACCTGCAGATGCGATCCTTCGCCGGTATGGCCGCGCCGGATCAGCGCTTCCAGGATCGCCGCATAGGCCGCCTGGCCAGTCGCGATGTCGCAGATCGAAATGCCGACGCGGCTCGGCCCGGAAAGATCCGTTCCTGTCACATAAGCGAGGCCGACCTCCGCCTGCACCAGCAAATCATAAGCCTTGCGGAAATGACCCGGCGTATCCGGGGCATAGCCACTGATATCGCAGGTGATCAGCCGTGGAAACCGGCGGCGTAGATCCTGGCTGCCGAGGCTCAGGCGATCCGTCGCGCCGGGCGCCATATTTTGAATGAAGACATCGGCCTTGGCGATCATTGCCTCAACCAAGGCCAGATCTTCCGCCTGGCGCAGATCAACGCGGCACGATTCCTTGCCACGATTCATCCAGACGAAATAGGAGGACTGCCCGAGCGCATAATCGTCATAGCCGCGCGCGAAATCGCCTTCCGGCCGCTCCAGCTTGATGACCCGCGCGCCGGCATCAGCCAGCCGCGCGCTGGCAATCGGTGCGGCGACCGCCTGTTCCAGGGCAACGACGAGAACGTCCTTCAAAGCATGTATCATCTGCGGTCCAGCACACCAGTTACCTTGTTGAAACTCGCCGATTGCCCCGCGAAGTCAAATAGGATTTCGCGATAAAACATATAGTGAAACGTTACCCCGATATTTGTCACCACTCAGCGACAGCAGGCCAGCGATCCTTAGTGCACTGCCGCATACATGATTTTTTCTTCCGATGCCTCTTCCGTCGAAAACTCCTCAACGATGCGCCCCTGGCGGGAGACCAGAATGCGATCGGCGAGATTGAGGACTTCCGGCAGGTAGGATGAGATCACCACCACGGCCAGACCGGCATCGGCCAACTCATTGATGATCTGATGCAGTTCGGCGATGGCGCCGACGTCAACGCCGCGGGTCGGCTCGTCGAAGATGATGACCTTGGGTTTTTGCACCAGCGAGCGGGCGATCACCACCTTCTGCTGGTTGCCGCCCGACAGCTCGATCACCTTGGCGGAATTGTCGATCGACCGCACCTTCAGGCTGTCCGTCCAGGTCTTCGCCAGATCCATCATTTCCGACCGGCTGACGATGGCGTTTTTATTGAGATCAGCCGAGAGCAGATTGGTGTAGATATTCTCGGCGATCGACATGGTCTCGAAGAAGCCTTCGATCTTGCGATCTTCCGTCACATAGACGATACCGCTTTTGACCGCCGGACGTGGTACCCGGAAGCGAACCGATTTTCCTTCCAGGCGCACCTCCCCGCCATGGAAGAGGTCGCGCTTGACGACACCGGCGATGATCTTCGCCGTCTCGGTTCGGCCGGAACCGATCAACCCGAAGATGCCGGTGATCTGGCCACTATAGATCGAAAACGAGGTATTGCGCACCATGCGCCCCATCGAGAGATTCTGGATGCTCAGCACCTTGTGCCCATGCTGGCGAGCCTGACGGACACCTGTCTTGCCGTAGAGTTCTTCCGAGAGTGTTCGGCCGACCATCGCGCGTATGATCTTGTCCCGGTCGAACGCCTGCGCATCATCGGTGATGATATGTTGGCCGTCCCGCAGGATGGTGATGCGGTCGGAGATCAACAGCGCTTCTTCCAATGCGTGGGAGATGAAGATGATCGAGACACCGCTTTTCTTCAGCCGCTCGATCAGGGCAAAGAAGTGATGCTTTTCTTCAGGCGTCAATGATGCCGTCGGTTCGTCGAAGATGATGACCTTGGCCTTGTGATGAACGGCGCGTGCAATCTCCACCATCTGCTTTTGCGCCGCGCCCAGCGCCGACACATTCATCGTCGGATCGACGGCGAAATTCAGCGATTGCAGGAACTGCTGCGCGGCGATGTAAATGCCGCGCAGACGATTGAGAAACTTCTCATTGCCGAGATAGATGTTCTGCGCCACTGTCAACGAGGGAACCAGGCTGGTTTCCTGAAATACCATTGCGATGCCGTTGCGCAACGCTTCGGCCGGATTGGCGAAGGCGATGCCTTTGCCGTTGAACAGGATCTCCCCCTCTGTTGGTGCGGTGACGCCGGCGATGATCTTGGTCAGCGTCGATTTGCCGGCGCCGTTCTCACCCAACAGCGAATGCACCTCGCCAGCGCGCAGCGTAAAGCTGACGTTCCGCAAGGCCGGGACGCCGTGATATTCCTTGGTGATATTCTTCAGTTCGAGAAGCGTCTCCATGATCACCCTTCCCGTCCCGAAAGACCGACCTTCAGCACTTCGTCACCGCCCTTGCTGGTCATCCAAAGCTCGCCATTCGCCTCAATCGAGGTCGTGATGCCGTGGCGGTGCCCAGCTGCACGGCTGTGCAGGCTACGGATCGCCTCGAAGCTGGCGTCGAACTCTATGACGAGCCCGTAGGACCGGGTGGGCGCCCAGGGCTTCAGAATGCCCATCTGCTTCAGAGCACCACCTTGCATCGGCTCCTTGAAAGAGACGTTGCTCCGCAAAGCCGGCGCGATCCAATATTCCGGCGCGACCTCGGCCATCATCGCCTGACGATAGGTGCGTTCGCGCAAAACGAATTCGATAAGCTGGCTACGCGGTGCGAAGACCGACAACCAGGCCCCGCCACGACTGGAGGGCGAGAGCCTGGCCGGGTAGCCGGGGAGGTCCTCGATCAACTGCTCGATCTTGCCGCCTTGCGGCCGCAGGAGGATCACACGCTGCTGCCAGCTCTCGCAGACGACAACGCCCTGTTGGCCCGGCTGGATGAGGAGTCCATAGGGGAAGCCGAGATTGCCGGCGAGTTTCACCGCCTCGCCGGTTGCCAGCGTGACGCGCCAGACCGATCCGCTCCGTCCATGGGTGAGGAGGTCGCGCTGCCAGGCGGATAACGGATGTTGGGATGATCCCTGGCACAGTAGCAAGGTCTCATTGTCGACAAAGGCCAAAGCCGTCACACATGTCAGCGGCTGACTGCCGAGCCTTGCAAAAGACCGGCCATGATGCGGACCACCCAGAATGCTGACCGGGCCGCCATCGACCGCGATGGCCAGGGCCTGCGCCGGCGAGACGGCCAGTGCTGTGATGGTGCCCTCGGCCTGATGCATCATCTCCATGCGGTCGGTGCGTGGATCGAGGCGGTGAATCTGCGTGCCGCTGGAAAACACCGGCACGCCATTCTGGAGCACCAGATTGTCCGGCTCCGCGACCTCGGTGATGGAGACCGCGTCATCCAGCAGACTGTTCGGCTTCAATGCGCCATCCATCGGCGGCACAGTCACCGAAGCGCTGCCGCGACCAAGGAACTGGTCGAGGCCAGCGCGCAAGACGCCCATCATGGCTTCCCCCAATAGCTTTGCGGACCCGCCCAGTTTTGATCGGCATCGGCCAGCCGGTAGCGGCCGATGCGGTTATTGGCGATACCGCCCAGATAGAGCCAGCCCTTATGCTCACGCATCGAGGTGATCATCGGATGATTGGTGCCGCCGAGATCCCACAGCGATTCCAGCACCTCACCCTTGTCGTTGAACTTGACGACGCAACCGGTATTCAAATTGGGATAAAGCCATTGGTCGGGTGCGATGCGCCGAGCCATGCGGCGCCGGAAGCCAGGCATGCGCAAGGCCACATCCAAGGCCGGCGAGCGCATGCCAAGCAGCGCCAGCCAATAGGTGCCGTCAGAAGCGCGGTTGATATTGTCGGGATAGCCCGGCAGGTTATCCAGCACACGCTCGACCTGACCCGCCTTCGGTCCGTCGAACCAATAGCGACTGACGCGGCAGGCCCAGCTTTCGGCAAACAGGATCGACTGCTTGTCGTTGGAAAGGCAGATACCATTGGGGAAGATCAAGCCGCGCAGCACAGTGCGGGTTTGGCCGTTGCGCGGGTCGTAGCAGATGATGCGGCCATTGCCCCGGCTTTCCAGCGCGTCGACCGGCCAGCTATGCATCTCATAGCGGATCGTCGCTTCGCTGAAGAACACCCGGCCATCCGGCGCGATATCAAGGTCATCGGCGAGTCGCAGACGGGAATCGTCGATGATCGACAGCTTCGAGCGGTTGGTCTCGTCCGTGACCTTGCTGACGGTGCGGTCCGGCGCAACCTTGTAGAGCCCCATCCCGCCGACGCAGATCAGCAGATTCCGGTCGCGGTCGATCGCCATGCCCAGGGGCTGGCCGCCGATATGCGCATAGACTTCCGATTTCTCGTATGTCGGCGCAAAGAAGCGGACGATATCGCCATGGCGGGTGCCGCAATAGAGATTGTCATCGGCATCGAGAATGACATCTTCCGGCGCTTCAACCTGGCCAAGGCCGATGATTTCCACATGCCGCAGCCGATCGTTAACAGCGAAAGGCGACCCCGAACCAATATCGGTCGAGGCTGGCGGCGGCAATTCGACATAGGCCGGCGAAACGTAGACTTTCGACAACAGCTTGTCGCGGTTCTTCATCCAGCGGACATCAACGAATACCGCAAAGATCAGCGTCAGGCCCAGTGCCATCGGGCCGGAACCGCTGTTGAGGCCAAGGCGAATGACGCCATTGGTCATCAACAGAACGGTGATCGAGCCCATCAGGGCCTTGGAGACCGAGCCGCGGCCACCACCGAGACTGTTGCCGCCCAAGACCACACCGGTCAAGGCAGCGATTTCCAGCCCCATGCCGGTATCGGTGCCAGCCCCACTGAGACGGGCGGCATAGAGCAGGCCCGCCAGGCCGCAGAGCATGCCGGAGATCACGTAGGTGGCACAGACCGTCTGGCGGACGGCGATGCCGATATTATGCGCGGAGCGCCGCGAACCGCCGATTGCCATGACCCGCCAGCCAGGACGGCTACGGGTCAACAGAATATGGCCGATGATCGCCAGGACGACGAGGATGACGAAACTGAAAGGTATGCCGTTAGGTCCGCTCATGCCCATATAGTCCCAGGTCGGTGATTCGACGAAGCTGGTCGACATCTCCTGGGCATAACGCAGCAGCAGCATATCGACGATGGCACGCACGATGATCAGCGTCACCAGGGTGGTGAGAAAGGCGCGCAGCCGCAGATAGCCGACCAGCACACCATTCACCAGCCCCACCAGGCCGCAGACAATGATGACCGTGGGGATGACGAATCCCACTGGCCATTTCAGCAGATTGAGCAGCGCCAAGGCGACGAAATTGCCGAGGGCGAAATTCGATCCGACACTGAGATCGATGCCGCCGCCAATCAACACTGTCATCATCGCCAGGCAGACCAGGGCAAATTCACCCAGCTGCCTGGCGGTGATGGCAAGATTGCCGGCACCGAAGAAGTTCGGAATGAGGGTGCCGAAAACTGCAATGACTAGCAGCAACACCAGAAACGGAATTGCGTTATCGATCCACTTCTTCGAGAGGATTTCCCCGATCACGTGATCCGGGATCAGACGATAGCGCAGCTTTACCAAACTGCTGGACGACGCCACAGCAAGACTTCCCCTGTTCGTTGTGAATTTGGTCGGCTGGACCGGTGGTTTTGGCGGCGCCGCCGAGGGCTCGGCGAGCGGCCTTTCGATATCGACCGCTCGCATCTCGCCTTACCTCAGCAACTTTGCGTATTGCGCCGGATCCCAACAGGTACCGGCCTTGACGTCATCCTTGGTCATGATGCGCGACGGCGAGTAGATCTGGAATTTCAGCGTGCCCGGGGCCTGCTTCGCCTGCAGCAAGGCGCTGATCGCCGTGAAGATGTCGCGACCCATGCCCTCGGCATTGTAATTGATCGCCGCCGAGAAGGTGCCGTCGGCCAAGGCATCGCACTGGCTCTGGGCGCCGCCACCGGAGGTCACGAAATAGACCTGGCCCTGTTTGCCGGCTTGCTTGATCGCTGCACCCGTGCCGATGCCCTGGCCGTCCCAGACGTCAATGACGCCGCAGAGGTCAGGATTCTGCTGCAACACGGTTTCGGTGATGGCGCGCGCCTTGCTGGCGTCCCAGTCGGCAGCCTGGCTGGACACCACCTGGATTTCCGGATGGTCCTTGAGGACGCTCATGATGCCCTGGACCTGGTAGTAGCTGACACCACCGGTCAAGACACCCTGGACGATCGAGATCTTGCCCGACTTGCCGCTATCTTTGCCGCAAGCCTTGATCATCAGATTGGCTTCCTGCTCGCCCATGGCGATGAAATCCGGGCCGACGAAAGCGTCGGTTTGCACCGCGCCCTGCATGTTGACCTGGATCACATAGATGCCGGCGGCATTGGCCTGCTTCAGCAACCGGGCCAGCGATTGCAGATCCGGATTCTGCGTCACGATCACGTCGGGATGTTCGGCAATCAGCGACGTGAAAGCCTGCGCCATCGCATCGGTGCTCCAATTTGGATCCTGCACCGTGAACTTCATGCCATAGCGATCGGCGCCCAATTTGGTGACTCCGCCCCAGGCCTCCGCCATATCGAAGCCGACGGAGATCGGCAGATAGGCGATGGTTTTGCCCTTCAAGGCATCCAGCGCCGGCTGCCGGTAAGGATCATTCATGTCATCCGCCGAAGCTGCGGCAGTTCCAAGGAAAGACGCCATCAGCGCCCCGAAAATAAAAGGTATGAACCTTGATTTGCGCATGTTGAACCTCCCAGTTGACCACCGGCTTTCCCGCCGGCGAAGGATGCAGGGCTAAATGTCCCCTTGTTGTCCGGTTTGCTCATCGCGTGGATTGACGATGCTGTCGATCACGATGGCAAGTAGCAGAATCAGACTCTTGATGACGTTCTGGACGGTGTATTGGATGTCCATGATGGTCATGCCGTTCAGCAGGATGCCGATCAGCAAGGTGCCGACGATGACATTGCGCACACCGCCTTTGCCGCCGCTGAGGCCAACGCCACCCAATACGACGACGAGAATGACGTCGTAGATCATGTTGGAGTTGACGATGCGGGTGTTCATCGCCTCAACCGATGTAGCGGTGATGATACCGGCGAGATAGGCGATGCAGCCCGCCAGAACGTATTGGAAGACCAGCATCGGGCGGACCGCGATCCCGGCAATGCGCGCCGCAGCGAAATTGTCGCCCATGGCGTAGATGAAACGGCCCCGTTTGGTGAAGCGCAGGAAGAGGAAGGCGATCAATGTCGCCACCGCCGCCACGATGATCGGCATCGGAATATTGACGAAGGAGCCCTGGCCGATACCGGCAATCCAGCCGATATTATGCGGCAGGTAGACGACGTCGGTGCCAGTGATGAGATGTGCGCGACCGAAGCCGTAGATGAAGGTCGCCATTGCCAGAGTGGCGAAGAGCGAGGGGATCTCGGCATAGGCGACCAGAATACCGGTCACCAAGCTCATGCCGAAGGCGAAAGCAAGGCCGAGGGTCATCGCCACGCCGACAGAGGTGCCGGTATTCACCAGCTGGATGGCCCAGGCGACCGAGATCGCCATATTCGCCACCAGCGACAGATCGATCCCTCGACCGAGGACGACGACGACCATCGCCAGGCCGAGAACGCCCAGGACCGCCACGCTGCGTAGCAGGGCGACGATGTTGTCAGCCGTCAGAAAGCGATTGAGCGTCATCGAGAAGATGACGAACAGGATGACGGCGAGCGTAAAGACGATGCGTTCCTGGTTGAATTTGCCGAAGACGCGACGGATGTTCATGGCGACGGCTCTCAATCTGCCTCTAGCGCTGATCAGAAGGACGGCGATTCGAGAACCAGCCGGCCTTTGACATCGCCTTTGCGGACGCGATCGATGGCTTCGTTCGCCAGCCGCTGGCTGATGCGCTCGACCGGCAGCTTTTCGAGATCGCCACTGCGCGCCAGCCGTACCAGTTCCTGCAATTCGTGCAGGCTGCCGACATAGCTGCCGCGGATCGCTCGCCCGCTGAGCGGGATGAGCGGCAGAGATACCGTGAGATCGCCGCCATAGAGGCCGACCAGAACCAGCGTGCCGCCCTTGGTCAAGGCATCGAAGCCCGCTTTCGCCGTGGCGGAGGAATTGACGAAATCGATGACACCCATCACCGGCCCACCGGCCGCCTTGATGATCTCCGCCGTCGTATCCACATCCTTGCCGCCGACCGCTGCCGTAGCGCCGGCCTGGAGCGCCGTCTCTTGCTTCGTCTTGTCAATATCGACGACGATGATGGCCTGATGTTTAAGTGCCTTTAAAATTTTCACGGCAGCCAAGCCGAGGCCACCGCCACCGACAATAACGATCGGATCGTCGGCATCCAGCGGCATCACCTTCTTGATCGCCGAATAGGCTGTGACGCCGGAACAGGCAAAGGTGGCGGCGACCGCCGGGTCGACACCGCTGATATCCACCAGATGCGAGGGACGTGGCACCATCACATGTGACCCGTAACCGCCCGGCCGGAAGACACCGATGGTTGCCGGCGTCAGGCACAGATGCTCATTGCCATTGAGGCAGCGCTTGCAGCTGCCGCAACCGCCCCAGGGGAAGACGACGCAGTGATCGCCGACTTTAACGCCCTTGGCGTCCGGTCCCATTTTCACCACGCGACCGACCGTCTCATGGCCAAGGACCAGCGGCAAGGTAACACCGCGATCCTTCAGCGACAGCTTCTTGCCGCCGCCGAGATCGTAATGTCCATCCTGGAAATACAAATCGGAATGGCAGACACCGCAATGCGTCACTTCGACCAGCACTTCGGTGCCTTTTGGTTCGGGCGTGGGGGCGCTGACTTCTTGGAGTGGCGCACCAACTTCCACGACAGCCCAACCCTGCATGGCAATCCTCCCCGACTTATGGAAAAAAACCGCCCATTCACGCTGGGCGAGTCACTTTGTTGCGGGGACGATAGCACCTGACCGGACAAGCGGAAGGAACAGAATAGTTCTAAGCCGCATAAGACAAAATTATGGCCGCACGGACTGGGGCGTTTTCGCGCGCCCATTTGCTTTTCACGAGATCGTGTTCACACGACGCGACAGGCTGGGATCACGGATAGAGAGACGGCCGGTTGCTTTCATCGGCCAAGGTCGCCGCCCAGACACCATCCTGGACCAACACGGCCAGGGTTTCCCAGGCAAGTTGCCCGATGGCGCGAACAGCGGCTGAGAGCGGCCGTTCCGTCGAGTAGGCGAGAAACACTTTGCGGCTGAGGGGTGGCGCCACAAGCGGCCAGATATGGAAGGTGCCGGCCTGCACTTCACGCGCGACGGCGGTTCGCGGCAGAATGCCGTAGCCGCGGCCACGCTGGACCAATCGCTTGATCTGGCCATATGAGTCGATCTCGATGGCAGGCCAGATCGGCGCGTTCACCGACAAGGCGGCATCTTCGATCAGGTCACGCAATCCATGCGACGGACCGGGCAGAATGAGATCGAGATTGGCTGCCTCGGTCAAAGTCACCGGTTGGCCTGATGGCACCTGACAGGCCGTTAAGTCGGGTGTCGCGAACAGGCAGAGATCCTCCGTCAGGCTGTGATGGGTCGCCAGGCCGGTTGGATCGGAGGTGCTGTAGATCATCGCCAGATCAACTTCGCCACGTTTCAGCCAATCGAGGATGTAGCCGCTCATGGCTTCGGCGATGCGAATCCGCACGGTCGGATAGCGTGCCTGTGCCGCTTCGATCAACGGCACACTCAGCAATTCGCTGACGGTGCCGGGAATGCCGAATCGCACCTCGCCGACCGGTGCGCTTTTCTCGCCGCGGACAGTGTCGCGCAATTCGCCGAATTCGGTCAGGATGATCTTCGCTCGCTGCAACAGGCGTTCGCCGGCTTCGGTCGGCAGAACACCACGGGTGCCACGATGCAACAAGGTGACGCCCAGCTCCTCTTCCATATGCCGGAGATGCTGGCTGAGCGCCGGCTGCGCGACGCGGAGCTGGTTGGCCGCCTTGGAGAAGGATCCATGTTCAACGATCGCCACGAAATAGCGCAATTGTCGCAGATCCATTCATATCTCCAGCGTACTGACTGATGACAAGGTATCGGAAGGAAAAATATCCGGCCAGCTTCTTCGACCGGCGCTAAGTCGCCGAGCGGCCAGCCTGTGGGAACTGCCTGCCCTCTTCGGCCCTACCGCGGCGCAAATGTCGGCCGTGTGCTCGACCGGTCGAGCCGGTTCGGCTTGACCGGCATGGCGTCACTAGCGCCTGGCGATGCGTCAGGAGAGATGACAGTAGGTATGATTTATCCGGTCAGGTTTCACTCGGCAATTATAACTCCCTGCGTCTTTATCCGCCAAATGGTAAAGGCCAAACGACATCATATTGATTTTACTTATATAAATCTAACGGGCTCCGAATCTTGCCGCTGCATATTGACGTTGGGCGAGATTGAGAACTATCTTCCTGTCCGTATATGTTTGACCTCTTTCGGTCGTTGTGATCGGGAAACTGGATCATCATCGTGACCTCAGATGCGCAACCTGCCGGTCAGACCCACCGGACACCGACCGGCCGCTATTACGAAGATTTCGTGGTCGGCGACATCTATGAACACCGGCCGGGCCGGACCATCACCGAGACGGACAATATCTGGTTCACGCTGCTGACCATGAACACGCATCCGCTGCATTTCGACAACGCCTATGCCGAGAAATCGGAATTCGGCAAGGCGCTGGTCAATAGCTGCCTCACCTTGTCCATGGTCGTCGGCATGAGCGTCAACGATGTCAGCCAGAAAGCCGTCGGCAATCTTGGCTGGGACAATATCAAGCTGACCAAGCCGGTCTTTGTCGGCGACACCATCTATGCCGAAAGCACCGTCATCTCGAAGCGGGAATCGGCGAAGCGTCCGACCCAGGGGATCGTTAGCGTCCACACGCGTGGCATCAAGGCGGACGGTACCGTCTTTATGGAATTCGACAGGACCGTCCTCATCCCGAAACGCGGCCATGGCATAGAAGTTTGATCATACCGCGCCCGACATTCAGCGAAGAGCCGAAAGGATCTTGAACATGTCTATGCATTTCGATGCCCCCCGCACCTATCATAATTTCATTTCCGGCAAGGCCCAGCCGTCGCTCAGCGGCAGAACCTTTGGCGCCACCAATCCAACGACGGGATCGGCCTGGGGCGATTTCGCCCATTCGGCCGCCGAAGATGTCGATCTTGCCGTCAAGGCTGCCCATGCGGCCTTTCGGGGGCCCTGGGGTGCCATGTCGCCAACCCAGCGCGGCAAGCTGATCACCGCCTGGGGCGAGAAAATCGCCCAGAACGCCCGCTTCATCGGCTCGATTGAATCCACGCAGAACGGAAAGCTGCTGGCCGAGATGCAATTGCAGGCGACGATTTCCGAAGATTGGTTGCGCTATTTCGGCGGTCTCGCCGACAAGATCGAGGGATCCGTCATCCCGCTGGCGCGTCGGAGCGTGTTCAATTACACCCTGCGCGAGCCGATCGGCGTGATCGCCGTTATCACGGCCTGGAATTCACCGACCTTCCTCAATATCATGGCAGCAGCGCCGGCCCTTGCCGCCGGCAACACGATCGTCTTCAAACCCTCGGAGGTCACCTCGGCCTCTGCCGTCGAGCTGGCAAAGCTCGCTGTCGAGGCAGGCGTTCCCGAAGGTGTCGTCAATGTCGTGACGGGTTTACGCGATACCGGTGAGGCGCTGGTCGATCATCCCCGCGTCGCCAAGATCTCCTTCGTCGGCAGCGTGCCGGCGGGCCGGGAAATCGGTGCCCGCGCCGGTCGCCGCCTGATCACCAGCACCCTCGAGCTGGGCGGCAAGAGCCCCAATATCGTGTTCGAGGATGCCGATCTCGATCTGGCGGAAGTCGGCGTCCTGTCAGGGATCTTTGCCGCCGCCGGCCAGACCTGCGTCGCCGGGTCGCGCGCTTATGTGCATGCCTCGGTCTATGACAAGCTGGTTGAACGGCTGGTCCTGCGCGCCAACCAGATCAAGCTCGGCGATCCCCTGCTCGCGGACTCACAGATGGGTCCGATCGCCACCAAGGCACAGTTGGAAAAAGACATATCGATGGTCTCGCGCGCCGTTGAAAGTGGCGCTGAATTGCTGGCCGGCGGCGAGCGCAGGAAGGTCGATGCCTTTCCCGATGGCTATTTCTTCGCACCGACAATTCTCCACAAGGCAGACAGCAAGAACCCGATCATCGCCAATGAGGTCTTCGGGCCGGTGCTGGCGATCACACCCTTCGAGACCGATGAGGAAGTGCTGGAACTCGCCAATGATTCGGAATTCGGCCTGGCTGCCGGCGTCTGGACACGCGATATCCGGCGCGGCCATCTGATGGCGCGGGCGCTGCAGGCTGGCACCGTCTGGATCAACACCTACCGGGCACTGGCCTTCAATTCGCCTTTCGGCGGCTATAAGAGCAGTGGCACCGGCCGCAATAACGGCATCGAATCGATCAATCAGTACCTGCAGACCAAGAGTGTCTGGTGCGAGTTGAGCACGGTCGCCCAGGATCCCTTCATCCTGAAGGCGTGACCGGAGCGGTACGATAAAGCCCGCAGCGAGATCGACCGTCAGGTTTTTTCCGACGGCCTCGCAGCGGCAAATTCCGCCGTATGTTCGCCATGGCCGGGAACCTCGAAGGACATCTCGGCAGGCTCATTGCGAAAGCGGATCACCGGCGCAACATGCCGCCGCCCGGTCGCATCGGTGACCACCGCCCGCCGCGCCAGCACATGCGGATCGACAAAAGCCTCCGGCACTGTTTTCACCGCGCCGAAACAGAGATCGAGACTGTCTAGCTCGACCTCCCAATCTGTCAGGTCCTTGGTGGCGAAGGTGGTGCGCAGAAAGGCCGCAACGGGCTCCTGGCCCGGTCCTGGTGGCAGGCGGCAGAATTCCAAGAGATCGCCGCGGCCGAGATGAGTGAGGAGAGCGGCACAGAACTTCAGCTCCTGTCCGCCCAGGGCCAGATGCCTGCCATCGCGTGTCTGATAGATCTGATAGAAGGCGCCGCCACCGTTCGACCGCTCCTGGCGCGGCATCGGCTGGCGGTTCTCGATGAAGACCGGACCGAGCACATTGGGGAAAGCTGACAGGACAGCCTCATGCATCGAGACATCGATGTAATCGCCCTTGCCGGTTTCGCGCGCGCGCATAACACCCATCAGAACGCCGGCCAGCCCTTGTAACCCGCAGCATATATCGGCAAGCGCGATACCGGTTTGCGTCGGCTGCCCCGCCCTGTCGGTGGTCAGGCTCTGTGCCCCGCTGATGGCCTGGATCGCGAGATCATGCGCTGGCCGGTCACGATAAGGTCCGTCTTGGCCGAAGGCAGATAGCGAGCAATAGACCAGCGCCGGGTTTCGCTGGCGCAAGGTGTCGTAATCGAAACCGAGGCGCTGCATGACACCTGGCCGGAAGGCTTCGATGAAAACATCGGCCTCGTCGCAGAGCCTGAGCAGCGCCTGGCGTCCAGCATCGGTCTTCAAATCGAGAACAACGCTTTTCTTGCCGCGATTGACGTTCCAGAAAAACGCCGACGCCGCCTCATCGCCAAGGCCGATCTCCCGCCCCGGATCGCCACCTTGTGGATTCTCGATCTTGATCACCGTGGCGCCGTGATCCGCCAGGATCTGGGTCAAGTAGGGACCCGGCAGAAAATTGGACAGATCGACAACCTTGAGCCCGCTCAGCTTCATCGCAATAACCGCCGCTTGCCATCTTGTCCGTACTTGTATGGCTCCACTTGACCCGACTGTCAAACCATCAGCGCTGTTTGCCTTCGACCGATCGGCGCAAAACTCGCAATATTTCGGGATAAATTGGAGATTGGGGGCGTGTCTGTCTGTACGACATTCGACTGTTGCCGTAAAACGCCGTTTGACAGGCTACTCATTTCTTATAACATGTCCGTACATAATTAAGGATGCGTGGCGTGCCCTCCAGTCAGCCCAAATCCCTGAGTGACAGCGACGAAGCAGCGCTTCTGGCCTCCGTCGACCGCTGGGTCGAGAAAGAGGTGAAGCCGGTCGTCAAAAAATTCGATCACGCCGACGAATGGCCAGCGGATATCGTCGAGCAGATGCGGGAATTCGGCCTGTTCGGCGCGACTATCGGCCAGGAATATGGCGGCCTCGGCTTGCCCGCCAAAACCTACGCCAAGATCGTCATGAAGATCTCCGCAGAATGGATGGCGATCACCGGCATTTTCAACTCGCACCTCATGCTGGCCCTCGCTTTGGAGAAATTTGGCACCGCGGCACAGAAGCAACGTTGGCTGCCGCGCCTCGCCTCCGGCGAGTTGCGTGGCGGCCTCGCCCTCACTGAACCGGATGCCGGCACCGACCTGCAGGGCCTGCGGATGACCGCGCGGCGCAATGGCGATGACTACGTCATCAACGGCACCAAGACCTGGATCTCCAATGGCATCCAGGGCTCGATCTTCGCCATGCTGGTGAAGACCGACCCAGAGGCCCAGCCGCGACACAAGGGCATGAGCCTGTTCGTGGTCGAGAAAGGCCCCGGCTTCACCGTCGGCCGCAAGCTCGAGAAGCTCGGCTACAAGTCGATCGATTCCGCCGAACTGATCTTCACCGATTTCCGCGTCTCTAAGGACAATCTGATCGGTGGCATCGAAGGGCAAGGCTTCTACCAGACAACCGGCGGGTTGGAACTTGGCCGTATCAATGTGGCAGCGCGGGGTGTCGGCATCGCCGAGGGCGCCCTCAATCTCGCCGCCAGTTATGCCGTCACGCGCAAGACCTTCGGCAAGCCGATCTCCGAGCACCAAGCGATCCAGCTGAAGCTCGGCGAGATGGCGACACGCGCCCGTGCCGCCCGGCTGCTGACCCTGGATGCGGCGGAAAAATTCGACAGCGGCGAACGCTGCGACATGGAAGCCGGGATGGCGAAATATTTTTCCTCCGAGGCGGCGCTGGAAAACAGCATTGAATCGATGCGTATCCACGGCGCCTACGGTTACTCAAAAGAATACGACATCGAGCGGCTTTATCGCGATGCGCCGCTGACCTGCATCGGTGAAGGCACCAATGAGATGCAGCGCATCATCATCGCAAAGCAACTGATCAAACGGAGCATGGGCTGATGTTGCCGCTCAAAGGTGTTCGCATCGTTTCCGTGGAGCAGTTCGGCTCGGCGCCCTATGGCACCATGTTCCTGGCGGATCTCGGCGCCGAAGTCATCAAGATCGAAAATGCCCAGACCTCCGGCGACATGGCGCGAACGGCGGACGCCCATCGCCTGGGCGCCACCGACAGCCAGTATTTCCAGACCTGGAACAACAACAAGCTGAGTGTTGTGCTGGATTTGAAATCGCCTGAAGGACGTGCCGATTTCAATTATCTGGTGGCCGATGCCGATGCCGTCGTCAATAACCTGCGGGGCGATCAGCCAGCCAAGCTCGGCCTGGATTATGTGGCGCTGTCACGTTTGAAGAAAAGCCTGGTCTGCCTGCATATCTCCGCCTATGGCCGGGATAACGAGCGCGCCTCCCGGCCCGGCTACGATTTCCTCATGCAAGCCGAGGCCGGGCTGATGAGCATCACCGGTGATCCGGATAATTCGCCAGCGCGCTTCGGTCCGTCCATCATCGATTACATGACCGGCATGGTGGCGATGTCCGGCTTGCTGTCCTGTATCATACAGGCGCGGCAGAGCGGCATCGGCTGCGATGTCGATACCTCGCTCTTCGAGGTTGCCCTGCATCAGCTCGGCTATGCCGGCCTCTGGTATCTGAACGACCAGGAGGTGACCACGCGGCTTGCCCGCAGCTCGCATTTCTCCACCAGCCCCTCCCAGACCCTGCGCGCCAAGGATGGCTGGGTCTTCATCATGTGCATGACCGAGAAGTTCTGGCGGTTGCTGACGAGCCTGATCGGCCATGACGCGCTTGCCGCTAGGCCGGAATTCGCCACCACCAGCCTGCGTTTCCAGAGCCGCGACCAGCTCACCCGCGAGTTGGATGCGATCTTCGAGACCAAGACAATGGCGGAATGGGTCGATCTGCTGGGCCATGATATGCCGATCGGGCCGGTCTATGATATCGCTGCCGCCCTCGACAATCCCTTCGTGGAAAGCATCGGCATGGTCAGCCATGTGCCACATCCGGCACGCCCGGATTTCCGGGCACTCGCCAATCCACTACGCATAAACGGGCAAAGGCTGCCGCAGAAAACCTGTTCGGCGCTGGGCGCCGACAATGCCAGGCTGCTGCCTCACCGGCGCCGGCCCGCTGCCACGGGAGAATGAGCGAGGTCGGCACGATCTTTGAAGATTTTGCTTGCTGGGACTTGGCTCTTGATCAGCAGGACAATCTGGCATTATCAGTGCGTATGAGAGAAACCCAGCACGCCGCGCAGCACAGGTCATCGGCTGCCCAAAGGAGGCCCAGGTGACAGGAGAAGCGCCCAGCGCAAAGGGCGATACACGCGTCAGCGATCAGCCGCGTTACATGCAGATCGTCGAAGTGCTGAAACGTGAGATCGAAAGCGAGCAGCGTGAGGTCGGCAGCTTGCTGCCCTCCGAGAGCGAGCTGCGGGAACAATTCTCGGTCAGCCGTCACACCATCCGAGAGGCCCTGCGGACCTTGCGCGACGAGGGACTGATCGAATCCCGGCAAGGTGCCGGCAGCCGCATCAAGCGATCCTCGAAACCGGTCTATACCCATTCCATCGGCACTGTCGCCGAGCTGCTGCAATATGCGACGGAAGCCCGCTATGCGATCGACAAGAGCGCTGTCGTGATCGCCGATGAAGACCTGAAAAAGAAGATCGGCTGCGCGGTCGGCAGCCGCTGGCTTCGGGTCGAAGGCTTCCGCTATCTCAAGGATGAAACGCTGCCGCTCTGCTGGACGGAGATCTTCATCCTGTCCGAATATAGCGGCGTCGGCGTGTTGATCGGTCGACAAACCGGCACGATCTATTCGTTTATCGAGAACATGTACGGCGTGCGCGTCGAGCAGGTCGACCAATCGCTCTTCGTCGTCACCATGCCACCGCCGGCAGCAGACGGCCTGGGAGTCGAGCGCGACTCCCAATCGATCGTGCTGCGGCGGATTTACCGGCTGGTCGACGGGACCGTGCCACTGGTTGCCGTCAATTATCATGTGCCCGACCGGTTGACACTCAACTGGACGCTGCACCGGACCAGTTCCTGAACCACGCGCGCAGAAGGAACTGGACTGGGATGGTGGATTGGCATGGATCGATATCAGGAGATCATGGTGCCCCAAGCTTTGTCGTTAGGTGACGCGGTCTCCGCCATTGTCACGGCGCTGGAGCCGATTGCCGGCAAGCACATCCTCGACATCGGCTGCGGCACCGGGCCGATGGCACGGCCGCTGACAGCCCGCGGTGCCATCTGGGCAGGTGTCGATCCCCATGCCAGGCCAGGTGAGGCCAAGGCCGAGATCACGCCCGGCGCGGCCGAAGACCTGCCCTTCCCGGATGACAGTTTCGACAGCGCGATCTTCATCAATTCGCTGCATCACGTGCCGATGGGCAAAATGGAGACCGCCTTGGCGGAAGCTGTCCGGGTCGTGAAGGCAGGCCCGGTCATCGTCATCGAACCGCGCGTCGATGGCACCTTGTCGGATGTCCTTCGCATCATCGATGACGAGACCACCGTACGCACCGCCGCGCAGCAGGCGATCGGCCAGGCAATCGCCACCGGTATGTTTGCATCGGCCAAGAATGCCGACTATCTGCGCATCGAACGCTTCGCTGATTTCGACGCCTTCCTGGGCAAGATAGTATCCAACAATCCGCTGCGGCGCGAGGCTGCCGAAACCCATCGCGCAAAGCTGCAAGCGGCCTTCATGACCCATGCCGACGTGGATCGGGCGGAAGTAGCGCTCGAGCAGCCCATGCGCCTTCATATCCTCTATCCGCGGAAGCAAGGCTAGGCACAAAGGACCGCGACAGCGCAGATGGGGGATCGCAAGGCACAGATGGGCAAGAGCTTCGACACACGCAGACTGGCCGGCGCCTTGGGTGCAGAAATTCTCGGCATCGACCTGGTACGTGATCTCGATCCGGCGGCCACACGCCAGTTGCGCGATATCTGGCTGGCGCATGGTGTGGTGTTCTTTCGCGACCAGGACCTGTCGCCGGTACAATTTTTGGAATTCGCGCAAAAATGGGGCGAGGTGATCGAATATCCCTTCGTCAAGGGATTGGATGAATTTCCGCTCATCATCCCCGTCGTCAAGCTGGAGCACGAGCGCAACAATTTCGGTGGCATCTGGCATTCGGACACGGCCTATCTGGAAAATCCACCAATGGCCTCCATGCTGGTGGCGCGCGAAGTGCCACCCTTCGGCGGCGATACCTTGTTTTCCTGTCAATACGCCGCCTATGAGGCGCTCTCGGCCGGCCTGAGAAAAATGCTTGACGGCCTCTATGCCATCAACAGCTCGGCCAAGGCCGATGTCACCAAGACGCGCGAAGATCGCATTGCCGAGCGCGGCACCGTCGCGGCGAAGCAGACTCTTGAGGCCGAGCATCCGGTAGTGCGGACGCATCCGGAAACCGGTCGCAAGGCCCTCTATGTGAACTTCGGTCATACCTTGCGCTTCCGCGACATGAGCGAAGAGGAAAGCGCGCCATTGTTGAAGTTTCTGTTTGCCCACCAGATTCAGCCGGAATTCACCTGCCGCTTTGCCTGGCGGCCGGGATCGCTTGCCCTCTGGGACAATCGTTGCACCCAGCATAATCCGGTCAACGACTATCATGGCTATAGGCGGGTAATGCATCGGATCACGCTGAAGGGCGACCGGCCGCAATAGACGATTGGCGGCGATGGCCTTGCTGGTCGACGATATCCATCGACAGGCACCAACCCAAGTCGCGGATGAAGAGCTTGGCCGAGCGCTTGCGCGTTGACACTGCGCCCGCTTTGCGGGCTTGGTCCGAACTAGTCAGCTCGCACCAGGACGCCAAATTTAAAGCCTCTGAAGACGAGCTCCAGGGGCTTTAAATTTATTGGTTGCGGTAGAGTCGGGAAGTGGCGCGGTGGCTTTAGGAACGGGCATATCTGTTCCCGCCTCTTTCGTCTGGCGGTGCCTCACTGGCCCGTCCTTGGCTCCGTTTCCACATCCCGCTCATCGAACCGGACATGCAGATCTCCCGCATCCGGCTCTCGGACAAGACCTCACGCCTTCGTCCACGGCACGTCGTGCCCAAGTCGGTTCAAGCGTACGAGTCCGAAGTGCCCGTAGAGGTGCGAGAGTGGATAGCTCCCGCCCTTGCGCCGCCGCCTGACCCTGTGCTTGGCGCGCAACCACCGACGCAACCGCACTGCCGTGTAGTTGTCGAGCGCCCGATACGCCGTGCTGACGGTGCCTACTTTGAAGTAGTTCGCCCATCCGCGCAGCGTGCGGTTCAACTTCTCCACCAGCATTGTGGTCTCTTGCCCTGTTCCCGCCCGGTCCGTCAGCGCGTGGATCTTCTCCACCGCGCTCTTGATGCTCTTCTTTGATGGCCGGTGTCCCAGGTATCCCTGGCCGGTTCTCGCCGAGTACATCTGCCCGAACGTGTAGCCCGGGAAGTTGAACTCCCCTTCCGGGACCTTGCAGATTCGTGTCTTCTCCTCGTTCACCGTCAGCTTCAGCTTGCCCATGATCTCGCGCAGTCGGAGCAGCGCCTCTTTGGCCCTGCCCGTCCTGCACAGGATCACGAGATCGTCTGCGTAGGTCACGATCCGCGTGCCGAGGCTTTGCTCCAGCCCGAGTTTCTTCCATCCCAGCACGAACCGGCGCATGTAGAGATTGGCCAGCAACGGTGAGATAGGAGAGCCCTGCGGGATGCCTCGCCGCTTGTCCCGGGCCTCGGTCGTGCGCGTCTTGCGGCCTCGATCGTCGGTTTCTTCAACGGGGCAGTCCAGCCACATCTTGATCAGATGCAGCACGCGCCGATCGACGATCCGGCGCGCCACCGACTGCAACAGCTCGGCGTGGGGTATGCTCCCGAAGTAGTCCGCGAGGTCGGCATCGACGACTTCCCGATGGCCATGGAACAGCTGCTTATCCACCTCCGCCACCGCTTGTTGGGCATTTCGCCCGGCGCGGTAGGCGTATTGTTCCGGTGGAAGGTCAGCTTCGTAGATCGGTTCCAGCACCAGCATCGCTGCTGTCATGCAGACCCGATCTCGCACGGTTGAGATGCCCAACGGCCTGAGTTTGCCGTTGGATTTCGGTATGAACACTCTTCTGATGGGGTCCGGTCGGTAAGTCTCTTCCCTGAGCGCAAGCGCCAGTTCGCCAAGCCATCGCTCGACGCCATACGCCGCGATGTCCATGAAGTCCTGACCGTCCACCCCCGGTGCGCCCTTATTCGAGCGGCACTGGGCATAGGCGTGCGCCAGGATGTCCTCGCGGCTGATCTTGTCGTACAGCGCGTAAAAGCGATATCCGGCTTCTGCCTTCGCTTTCGCGTGTAACGCCATCTGCAGTTTCTGAACACTTTTCGGAGTTGATAGGTTGCCCAATCTCCAGGTCCCTCACCACGTCCCGCGTCTGTCTTGAACTGAGGTCCCTTCCCTCCACCGGCATTACCCGGCTTCACCGGTACTACGAACCTCTCCGCCACCTCAGGGCGCCCAGCCTGTCCCTCACGGGTGTCCGGTTGGTCATCCCTGACCACGCCTTGAGGCTTCTCGTGTTGCGTACACTTTCCTTGTGTACATGCTGCCGCCACTACCCCGGTGCAGCGGCTGGGCCTGGTCTTCGCTCTTGCACCCAGCCATGTCAGCCTTCCCCGATACCCCTTTCGGGTCGGCCTGCACATCGGTTGTTTCGAGGCTTGCTCGGCGTTCACTCACGTTGCGGCCTGCACACTCGCACAGTCACCAAGTCGTGACCGCTATCCAGAGGCTTCAGACATTTCGTCACCTCCATGCCTGCTCCGGTTGCTTCCGGCTGGAGCGAATGCCGGGTGGGGCTTTCACCCACTGGAAAGCGCCGCCTTACACGACGCACGGGGCCCGCAACCAACGATCCCTGCGACTTATTGAGCAAACCGTTCCGCAGATCGCAGTGCAACAGCGAAGACGCGCGAGAGGCACCTAAGTCTTTGATAAACTGAAGAGATGCTGTTCTCGGTCAGTCGCACCATTATGAGCGGTGTCAAAAAGACTGAACCGCGGCGGAAATCAAGGAAATGAGTTGATTCTAGGTGATTCCAGTTGGGTGGAGTATCAAGCAGTTAACTCCAGTTGGGTGCCCAGTGCGTGCCCAAAATTGGAACTGGCATACCGCGATGTCTTCTCTCGATCCTACTTCGATCGGGCTAAGTCGGATAGACTACCTCCCGTCTACCCACTTAATGGCATCCTGACGGTTGGCTGTTTTGCTGGCTACCGAACCTTTCCCGAACCTGCCAAGTATACGCCATGCGTGGCAGTGGGATGCCTTCATCTGCATCGGAGATATGAGTCGGGGTCGCACTGTCTCGACAGATCGTGTCGAAACTCTGAATCAGCACCGAAGTGAAACCCACCGCTGACCAGAGTTAGCTTGCTGACATTGCGATCACAAGTTCGGTCTGAGTGGGGTCCCGATCGGCGCCGATCGGCCACGTGTGATCCGGCCCCGAAAGTGGACCCTGTAGATTGCAGCCAAGACAATGAGTTAGATGCCTATCGGCGTCTGACTCTCGCGCTGCATGACACTAGGCGAAGGCGCGCGGTTGCTTGATAAGGTCGGCCAGGGCTTCCGCGAATATATCTGCCCATTTCTTGATACCCGCGGGCGTTCCGACCTGATCCTGCCGGAACTCGACCTGGATATAGGGCAGCTGCCGCGCCAAGGCATGGACAGGCGTACTGTAGTCCTCCGCCGGGTCCAGGCTGTAGGGCTGGTTGTCGCCGACCGTTATATCTCTACGCCGACGCAAGAAACCCAGCATCAGATCCGATACACGCCGCTGCTCATTTGACGACAGCGATATCTCCCAGGGACGGAACGTGCCGTTCATCTCCGGCGTCATCGAGTGTACGGAAAGCATCAGCGGCCGATGCCCGTCATCGACGCGCTCGCCGATCACCTCTTCGACCATGACATGATAGGGGCTGAAAAAGCGCCTAACGCGATCATCCCGGTCGACCTGGCTGAGCGACTGATTGCCCGGGATGAGAACCCCGTCGCTTTTCACTGGCATCGCCGCGGGATCGGTCGGATGACGATTGCAGTCGATGACCAGGCGCGACGTGCCGCAGATGACCGCCGGCGCATCAAACGTCGCCACAAGCAGCTCGGCAACGCCCTGAGCGCCGATATCCCAGGCGATATGCCGGTCAAGATCCGCGCCACCTAGACCCAGGTTGTCATATTCCGCCGGGATGACCTTGCTCGCATGGTCGCAGATGATGACCAGGTCGGAGCGACCGCCTCGGTTGAGGGCGCAGAAGGGGCGGTGCTGCTGCGGCTCCGGCTGCATCAACGCACCGCCTCGCGCCGGGCGACGATGCCCTGCGGCCAGAAGAACAGGACCAGAATGACGAGTGTCAGGCTGATCGCATCGCGATAGGCCAGCACACCGTCGGGTAGATAGGCTCGCAACGCGATCTCGATAAAGCCCAGGATAAAGCCGCCGATGACGGCGCCCGACAGGCTGCCGAGACCGCCAAGGACGACGGCGATGAAGGCCTTCAGGACCGGCAGGAAGCCCATCAGCGGATCAACCGAACCCCGCTGGAACAGCCAGAGAATGCCGGCAACGCCGGCGAGAAGCCCGGAGATTCCGAATGCCGTCGAAATAACCAGATTGGCATTCACCCCCATCAGCCGCGCGACATTAAAATCCTCCGCCGCGGCCCGCATGGCGATGCCAAGCAATGAGCGGCGCAGGAACAAGGTCAACGCCAGGAGCGAGACCGCGGTGATGAGGATCGAGAGCAGCTGGATGACGCCAATCTGCATGCCGGCGATGGTCACGGCGCCGGTCAGGCTGTCCGGCACGACGATCGCTTTGGGCCGCGCCGAGATCAGGTTTTGAAACAGGATGTGCAGGATCGTGCTGACGGCGAAGCTGGTCAACAGCATGGTCGTCCCGCTGGAATTCCGCACTGGCCGGAAGGCCACCCGCTCCATCAGGATCGCCGCTCCTGTCGCCAGCACCACACCGATGAGAAGGGCGAGCGGGTAAGGTACGCCAAAGAGCAGCGCATAGAAGATGCCGTAACCGGTCAGCGTCATCAGCTCGCCATGGGCGAAATTGATGAGGCCAAGCACGGAGAAGACGACGGCGAGCCCGAGCCCGAGCAGCGCATAGGTGCCGCCAAGTGCCAGCGCATTTAGGAACTGCTGCAGAAAAAATTCCATCACAACCTCTGCCTAGGTGGCACCCAGATAGACACGTTCGAGCCCGGCTGAGCGAAGTTCGGCCGGCTTGCCCGACAGGACGACACGGCCACCTGCCAGGACATAGCCGCGATCGGCCACATCCAGGGCAAGTTCCGCATTCTGTTCGACAAGAAGAATGGTGACGCCGCGCTGACGGAGCGCGGCAACGATATCGAATATCTGATCGACGATATTGGGGGCCAACCCCAGCGACGGCTCATCCAATAGCAGCAATCGCGGATCCGACATCAACGACCGGGCGATCGCCAACATCTGCTGCTCGCCGCCGGACAATGTGCCGGCCACCTGCTGATATCGCTCTTTCAGGCGCGGAAAGAGGGCATACATTTCCTCGCGCCGGGCCCGGCTCTTCTCCCGCAGCTGACGCGACGCCGCTGCACCGATCTCCAGGTTCTCCTGCACCGTGAGACCGGGAAAGACGCGGCGCCCTTCCGGCGTCAATGTCATGCCGCGCCGAACAACCGCTTCCGTCCGCTCGGCGGAGATCAGATAACCTTCAAAGCGGACCTCGCCCCCGGTGATGGGGACGAGGCCCATACAGGCATTCAACAGGGAACTCTTTCCGGCACCATTGGCACCCAGCAATGTCACGATCTCGCCCTGGGCGACAGACAGGCTGGCGCCCTGCACCGCCTGAATGGCGCCATAGCAGACGGTCAATTGCTCGATATCCAGAAGTGCCATAACCCGTTCCCCGTCCACGGCTTACTCTGCCGGCGGCACATCGGCGCCGTTCGGCACGATGTCCTCGACCAAGGTCTTCTGGCCATTGACGATGCGGTTGAGGGCGACGACACGCAACGGCACCCGGTTCATCCCCTTATAGGTGATGATGCCGGTCGCCACCTGTACGTTCTCGAGATTGTCGATCGCATCGCGGATCGACGGGCCGTCAAGCTTGTCCCCATCCGCCTTGATCGCCGCCTCGATCACTTTGACTACGTCATAGCCGGTCGCGGTATAGACGGCACTGGGGTCCTGCTTGAAATAGGCTTTGAAATCAGCATTGAACTTCGCCAGCGAACTGCCATCCGCGGGATAGCCGGCATTGGAGAAGACGACGCCCTCCGCAACTTCACCAAGCCCCAGAGTGGTCGGGGAATCGATTCCGTCCGATCCCAGGACCGGCGTTTTGATGCCAGCGGAGCGCAACTGCTTGATGAAAGCAGGGAAATCCGGCTCATAGGCCGAGGTCATGATAACGTCCGGCGCCGGGGAAACGCCCTTGATTTTCGTCACCTCGGCGGAGAAGTCCTGCTGGCCCATCTTGAATTCGACGGTCGCGGCGATCTTGCCGCCTTTGGCCTCAAACACCTTGGCAAAATAAAGCGGTAGCTTTTCGGTATACGGCGTATCGCGCGAGATCAGGATAAGCGCGTTCTTATAGCCCTGTTTCTGCGCGAAATAGGCGAGGGCCGTCGCCTGCAGGTTGTCGGCAGTGTAGTTGGCAAACATGTAATCGCCGACGATCCCAGGCAAAGTCGGCGTCGAAGCGCAAGGAGCGATGGTCGGAATCTGCACCGCCTGGGCAATCTGGCCGGCAGCGACCGACGGGTCGACGTCGCACGGCGACAGCATGATATTGATATGCTGGTCGATGACTTCCTGCGCCATGACCGCGGCCTGGGCGGTCTCCGAGCGCATATCGCGGGTGATCAGGTCGATCTTGTATTTGCCGTCGATGCCGCCGGCTTTGTTGATCTGATCGACGGCGAGCTGCACACCCTGCAGCGTCGGCTGGTCATACGGCGCCAGGGCGCCCGTGAACGCACCGACGAAGCCGATCTTGATCGTGTCTTCGGCCTGCGCGGCAATCGGCGTCAGGGCCAGTATCGTGGCCGCAACGGACAATATCCTCGTCAATCTTAACATGCCCCATCTCCCTTGTTGGCATCCCGGCAAATTCGCTTGCCGCCTTTCAACGAACATCAAGCAACAATCCGTTCCGCATGGCGGCGCCCCAGATAGGCCTCCCGGACCGCCTGGCTCTGCTGGACCTCGCCGGCCGTGCCCAGGGCGATCAGCTGCCCCTTGTTCAGCACGGCAATCTGATTGCAAAGCCGCATGATCAGCCGCATGTCGTGATCGACAATCAGCAGGCCGAGCCCCCTTCCCTGGACAAGCCAGGCCAGGATCCCCAGCAGGTCCTCCGTTTCGCCCTCATTCATGCCTGCGGCCGGTTCATCGAGCAGAAGGAAGCGTGGGTCGAGCGCCAGCGCCCTGGCGATTTCCAGGCGCCGTTGCTGGCCATAAGCGAGTGTGCCCGCATCGCGCTGGGCCAGATCGGCGATCTTCAGATCTCCCAGCAGGCGAAGCGCCGCGACCGTCAGCTCCTCATAGCCCATCTGGGACCAGCGCTGTGTCAGGGCGGCCCGGACGTTTTCTAGCGCGGTCAGATGCGTGAAGAGGCGGATATTCTGGAAGGTACGGCCGATGCCGAGATGGGCGATCTTATGCGCCGGCAATCCGGTCACGTCGATCTCGTCGATGGTGATCCGCCCACCGGTCGGCTGATGCGTGCCGGCGATGCAGCCGAGCAAGGTCGTCTTGCCCGAACCGTTGGGCCCGATCAGGCCGAGGATCTGCCCGACCGGCAGCTCGAGCGATACCTTGTCGACGGCGAGCAACCCGCCATAGGCCTTGCTGACGGCATCGATCCGCAAAACGCCCGTGGGCTTGCGCGCGATATTGGCGACGGCATTTGTTTCGCGCGGCAGGTCGCCTGCCTTTGGCCGCAGGAATGACAGGAAGCGATCGATTTCGGCGAAGCCCAGCAACCCTTCGCGCCGGGTGTAAAGCGTCGCGATGATGATCAGGCACAGGCCGATTTCCGTCAGGCCGAAGATCTGCGGGACCTGCACAAAGCCGAGGTCGAGGCCGTTCTCGCAGCGCCGCAGCACCTCGACCACCGCCGTGATCAGGACTGCGCCGGCCAGAGACCCGGTGACACTGGCGAGGCCGCCGACGACCTGCATGACAATGATGGAGAAGGTGAGGTCGAAGTAGAATTGTTTCGGCGAAAACACTGTCAACATATGCGCCATCATCGCGCCGGCCAAAGCGGAGAGCATGGCGGACAATACCCAGGCCACTAGGCGCTGGGCCGGCACATCGATGCCGATCGATTGTGCCGCCGCGTGATTTTCCCGCGTCGCCCGCAACAGCAGGCCAACCCGGCTGTCCCGGTATATCCGTGCGATTACCAAGGCCGCGACGGCAAAGCCAAGCGCCACCGGCAAGGTGGTCAATTTGGGAATGCCATAGACGGCCTGATTGCCACGCGTGAAGCCTTGGGCGGCAACGATCAGCGATTCGACGATGATAAGAAGCCCGAGTGTCGCGATCGTCGCGGACGAGCCGTTCAGGCGGCAGATCGCAAGGCCGATGACCAATGCGATCAGGCCGACAAGAATCAAGGTGATCAGAAACGCCATCGGCAGCCCGAAATGACTCTGGAGGATGGCATCGGCGAGCAACGGAAATGTCGTCTTCTTAAGTGCGGGCACGATGGTCAGCGTCGCAGAGATCTGCGCGCCGAGCGCCATGAAGGAACATTGGCCGAAACTCAGGATGCCGCTGTTTCCAGAGAAGATTCCGAGCGCTGCGACGGCAGTCAGCATGACCAGGAAGTTGGTCGTTGTGGTGATGATCGGCCCTTCAGCCAGGGCGAAGATGAGAAGGCAAGGGACAGCAACGATCGCGCCAAGAATGATTGCACTCTTGGCTGCCTGCGGCACGATATAGGCGGATAAGGCCACCATCACTCTCCCTGGGACATGCGGCCGCAGGCTGTGTCGCCATTCTTTGCGACATCACCTCACGGTTTCGTTTCCCTTCCCCGATCGGGGCGCGTTGGCTCGCGCTCCCTTTCCCTGATTTGTCGTGAAGGCTAGTCGAGGCCGCGATTGAGCGTCAACTCATTTATTACAAAAATCTAGTCAAAGTCGATTTTTGTAATAAACGTAACTTCCACCGAATTTCGGATTGTGTTAGCAATGGCTCAAATGCCGCCACGTGAAGCGGCGAAACGACGATAGGAAGACGGCCTGCTCGTCGATGGGAGAAAATAATCACAATGGCTGACGAGAGCTCCAAATCCAGCGGCATGACCGTCGCCGATCGCATCAGGCAGATCGCGGCTGAGATGACGCCTGCCGAGCAGAAGATCACCCGCATCCTCTTTGCCAGCGCCATGGTGGCCGGGCTCGACACGGTGGCAAGCCTCGCCAAGCGCGCCAATGTCAGCGGTCCCTCCGTCATCCGCCTGACCAGCAAGCTCGGTTTCGACAGCTATGTCGATTTTCAGCGCGTGCTGCGCGTGGAGATGGAAGAACGCAGCAATTCGCCGCTGTCGCTCTATTCGCGCAATCGCAACGCGCCGAAGGAAGACCTGCTGGCAAAATCGCGCGATGTCTTCGCCGCCGCCATGCGCAAGAGCTTCGATCGCATCTCGCCGGCGGAATATAACGGCGTCGTCGACACGCTCTGCGATCTCAAGCGCACGATCTTCCTGGCGGGTGGGCGCTTCACCCAATTAATCGCCCAGATGGTTTATCTGCATCTGTTCCAGATGCGGCCCGGCATCCGAATGATCCAGGCGGGCCTGCAGACCAGGGACGACCAGCTGCTGGAGCTCAACGCCAAAAGCGCGCTGATGATCTTTGACTTCCGCCGCTATCAGTCGGATTCGGTCTCCTTCGCCCGCGCGGCGCATGAGCGCGGTGCCCGTGTCCTGCTGGTCACCGATCCCTGGGAATCGCCGATCGCAGAATTCGCCGATCATGTGCTGGTCGCCGAGGTCACCTCGCCCTCGCCTTACGATTCGATGGTGCCGGCTTTCGCGCTGGTGGAAGCCTTGATCGCCGAAGTCATGCCGCGCCTCGGCAAGGAGGCCGTGAACCGGATCGAGGATCTCGAAGAACTCCGCACCGGCTTCGAATGGACCGAGGAATCGACAAGGGGAAAACGCGGCAGCGGGAAAAAGAAGAAGCCGCGTAAATGAGAACATAAGCGGGCAGATCCGCCCGCAACGACTATTGGGAGAGAAATATGGCCGATGGAGAAGTCGTCTATCTAGCCTGGAGCGATTATGTGGGCATCACGCGATGCCGCGGCGTTCCTTTAGCCGAACTGGAGGGCAGGTTCCGGAATGGCCTGGGCTGGGCCGTTGCCGGCCAGGCGCTGACACCCTTCGAGGATATCGCCCCCAATCCCTGGGGGCCGATGCTGGAAGTGCGGCAGACGCCGGTACCGGAAACCGACACGCGGATCGACATCTGGCCCGATGTAGCACCGCTGCATTTCGTTCTGTGCAATTCGCTGCTGCCCACTGGAGAGCCCTGGGATTGCTGCACGCGCAGTTTCATGGCCGCGGCCCTCGATGACTTCCAACGCGAGACGGGCCTCGGCTTCCTCGCGGCCTTCGAGCACGAATTCCTGCTGACCGGTCCGGCCCTGCAGCCCTCCACGCCATTCTCGATGCGGGCGATGCGGGAGGTACCGGAATTCATTGACGACCTTTCCCGTGCCTTGCAGCTGGCAGGGGTCGAGCCGGAGACGATCGAGCCGGAATATGGGCTCGGCCAATATGAGGTCTCGACCGCCCCGGCCAAGGGCGCCATGGCAGGTGACCGCTGCGTCATCACGCGCGAAGTGATCCGCGAGGTCGCGCGTCGGCGAGGCTATAACGCGAGCTTCACGCCCAAGCCAACGCCCGACAGCGTCGGCAATGGGGCCCATGTGCATTTCAGCTTTGCCGACGACAAGGGAAACAATGCGGCCTTCGATGCCAATGGCACGAGCCAGGCGTCGAAAACCGCCCAGCATTTCATCGCCGGACTGGTCAAATTCCTGCCTGCGATCTGCGGGTTGGTGGCACCCAGCCCCGTCTCCTATCTGCGGCTCGGGCCGCATCACTGGTCCTGCGGCTATGCGAGTTTCGGCATCCAGAACCGTGAAGCGGCCGTCCGCATCTGTCCGTCACCGGATCGCGACCCCGCGCGCCAGGCCCGCGCCTTCAACATGGAGCTGCGCGCGCCTGATGCCACGGCGAGCCCGTATATGGTGATCGGTGCCCTGGTGCGGGCCGGGTTGGAAGGCATCCGGCAGCGTTTGCCGCTGCCACAGAGCGTCGATTGCGATCCGTCGGATATCAGTGAGAGCGACCGGCTGGCGCGCGGCATTCTGCCTCTGCCTTCCTCGCTCACGGAGGCACTTGGCCTGATGGAGGCGGCACCTGAGGTCAACAACTGGATGTCGCCGGTCATGAAATCCTCCTATCTCGCCGTCAAACGGAAGGAGATCGAGATGTTTGAACAGGCCGATGCCCTGGATATGTGCCGGAGGTATCAGCATGCTTACTGAAAACGATCTCGCTTTGCCGATGATCGATCACCATTGCCATGGCGTGTCGCCGGCCGAGCTGGATTTCGCCGGATTCCAGGCGATGTTCAGTGAAAGCTACCGCCCGGCGCCGGCCGGGACGACGGAGTTCCAGAAGCCGCTCGGCCTTGCCATCCGGCGCTGGTGTGCGCCGGTCCTGGATCTCGAGCCCTCCTGCCCGGCGGAAGCCTATGTCGAACGTCGTCTCGCTTTGGGTGCCGCCGAGGTGAACAAAAGGTTCCTGCGTGCGAGCGGGCTGGACGAATTGCTGGTCGATACTGGCCATCGCAGCGCCAGCATCGCCAATGTCGAGCAGATGGGCGAGATATCGAACCGCCCGGCCCGCGAAATCGTGCGTATCGAGGCCGTCGCCGAGGAGGTGGCGCGCAGCGGCGTCAGCGCCGCGGATTTCGCCAGGGCCTTCGCGGACAGACTCGCCGAAAGGTCAAAGGTTGCCGTCGGCCTGAAAACGATCGTCGCCTATCGCACCACCTTCAAGATCGACCAGACTGCCCCGGCAGTAGCGGATGTCGACCGCGCCGCCGATGCCTGGCTGAAGCGCTGTGCGGAGAGCGGCAAAGTCCGGCTGGCGGATCCGACCATCATCCGCCACGGGCTGTGGATTGGCGCCGAGCTGTGCCGCCAGCATCGTTTCCCCATGCAGGTCCATGTCGGCTTCGGGGATCCCGATGTCTATATGCATGCCTGCGATCCGACGCATTTCACCGATTTCATCGCCGCCATGGAAAAGTGGGAGGTGCCGATCACCCTCCTCCACAACTATCCCTTCCAGCGCGAAGCGGCGTGGCTCTCCGAGATATTCCAGAACGTCTATTACGACGTCGGCGTGATCCTCAATTACGCGGCACCCATGGCGACCGACATTCTCGGCGAAGCCATGGAGATGGGGAAATATTCGAAGCTGCTCTATAGCTCCGACGCCTTCGGTCTCAGCGAACTCTATTACCTTGGCGCAAGACAGTTCCGCCTGGCGCTCCGTAAAGTGCTCGATCGCTGGCTGACGGAGGATGCCTGTTCGCTGAAAGACGCGGAAGAGATCATTCGGATGTTCGCCCAGGAGAATGCCCGGCGCATCTACCCGCTCTCGTAACCACATTCCTGGCCGATCACCTTACCGACAGATATGGGGCCGACATGACCGCCATCGTCAACTCGCCCACCAACCGAACACCGTCCGAACTGGCGCTGGAACGCGAAGGCACCAGTATCGGCAAGGTCATGAAGATCAGAGTCTATCCCTTCGTGCCAGTCGCGGCCGAGGGCGTCCGGCTCACGGATATCGATGGCAAGGAATATCTGGATTTCATCGCCGCCGCTGCCGTGGTTCAGACCGGGTACAAGCATCCTGCCGTGCAGCAGGCGATCCATCAGGCACTGGACGGTGTCTGGACGGCCATGCATTGCTGTCATCCGCATACCCATGCGATTGATCTCGCCGAGAAGCTGATGGCTCTGGTGCCCGGCGATTTCGAGAAGCGGGTCTGGTTCGGTGCCACCGGGTCCGACGCCAATGACTGCCTCTCCCGGCTCCTACCGAAAGCGACGGGTCGCCGTCGGCTCATCAGCTTCATCGGCGCCTATCATGGACAGACGACGGGATCAGCACTCCTCTCCGGCCATCAGACACAAGCCGATGTCATCGGCCTCGGCAACGTAACGAAACTGCCCTATCCCGATCCCTATCGGTGCGCGCATGGCCCCTGCAGCCGGGATGGCTGTTCGTTGAAATGCCTGGACCAGATCAAATACGCGCTGCAGACAACGTCACCCGCCAGCGATACGGCCGCGATCGTGCTCGAAGCCATGCAGTCGGATGCTGGTGATATCGTACCGCCGGCGAATTTCCTCCCGGCCTTGCGCAAGCTGTGCGATGAGCACGGCATCTGGCTCGTTTTCGACGAAGTGAAGACCGGCCTCGGCCGCACCGGCAAGTGGTTTGCCTTCCAGCATGCCGGGATCGTGCCTGACGCGATCAGCCTGGGAAAACCGCTGGGAGGCGGCCTGCCGCTCTCGGCGGTTGTCGGCCGCGCGGAATTGCTGGATGTCTCGACTTACAATCTTTTCACCTTGGGCGGCTCCCCCGCTCCTTGCGCCGCCGGTCTCGCCGTTATCAAGGTCGTTGAAGAGCAGAAGCTACGGGAGAACGCCACCGCCATGGGCAGACTCCTGCTCGACGGCCTGCGGCAGCTGGCGAAGACGCATCCGCTGATCGGCGATGTCCGCGGCATGGGCCTCATCATCGGCATCGAGCTGGTGCGTAATCGGGAGACCCGTGAACCCGCGGCACGTGAGGCCGCTCGCCTCGCCTATCGCTGCTTTGAGCTTGGCCTGATCGTCATCTATTGTGGCATTCATGGCAACGTGATCGAGCTGACCCCGCCTTTGACGATCACCGAGGCCGATGTCGATGAAGCACTGTCGGTTCTCGATCAGGCCTTGAGCGATATCGAGGCCGGCCGCTTCGATGATGCAAAACTGGCACCCTATAGTGGATGGTAGAGAGATGACTGCAACACTGAGCCGAGAGATCCGGATCAAGCCGTCAGAAGCGGCACTGCTCTTCATCGATGTCCAGAATTTCGCGGCGAAGCGCGAGGGCAGCGAATTCAAGGATCTGAGTGAGGCGGATTTCACGGCGAAATATGGCTGGTTCTTCGAACAGCTAAAGGCCTCCGTGATCCCCAATATGCAAAAGCTTCAGGCCGCCTGCCGGGCAGCCCATGTCGAGGTCATGTATACGACGATCGAAAGCCTGACGCAGGACGGACGTGATCGCAGCCTGGATTATAAGATTACCGGCTTCAATGTTCCCAAGGGCTCATGGGATGGCAAGGTGATCGACGAGATCGCGCCAAGCGAAGACGAGATCTGGCTGCCAAAATCCTCCAGTAGCGTTTTCGTTTCGACGCATATCGACTACATCCTCCGCAACCTCGGCGTCCGTCAGGTCATCATCAGCGGCATCATCACCGACCAATGCGTGGAATCGGCCATTCGCGATGCCTGCGACCTCGGCTATCTGGTCACCCAGGTCACCGATGCCTGCACCACCTATTCACCCGAGCATCATGCAAATTCACTGAACGCCATCAAAGGCTATTGCCGGCAGCGGACAACCGTCCAGCTGATCGCGGAGCTGCAATCGGCAGCAGCTTGATCTGCTATCGGAGCGGTGTCCCCTTCGAGGAACGAAGACATGCAGAAATTCGATGTGATCGTCGTCGGCGCCGGCATCGCCGGCTCCTCCGCAGCTTTCTTCCTGGCGCAACAGGGGTTGAAGGTGGCCCTCGTTGAAAAGGGAACACCCGCCAGCGGACCAACCGGCCGCTCGTCTGCCGTGATCCATGCCTTCTATATCATGCCGGAACTGTCCCAGCTCGCGATCGGGGCGTGGAGGTGCTGCGCCAAGTGCCGGAGCTGACCGGTGGCCCGAATGTCCATCATGAGATCGGCATGCTTGCGATTCCAGCGCCGCCGCAGCGGATTGGAACGATTCCGCTCGCCGGATCCGGACGGAGGGATCGAGAATCGATGCGCTCTCGGTCGATGATGTCGCCAAATTGGTGCCGGGACTTGTCACCGACGATATCGCGCTCGGCCTGTGGGAACCGGATTACGGCTATGCCGACTCATATAGCGCCACCAATGCGCTCGCGGATGGTGCGAAAGCCAAGGGCTGCCAGACCTTCTACAACACGCGCGTCAACGCGCTGAAGGTTGAAAATAGCCGGATCACCGGGGTCGATACGGCGGAACATGGCATGCTCGGCGCCGACCGTGTGATCGTCGCTGCCGGCGTCTGGACCAAGCCTCTTGTCGCGGCCTTGAGCAGCAATCTCCCGATCCATGTCGAGCGCCATGAAATGGCCGTCCTGGAAGCCAATGGCCAGGCGCGCAAGCATCTGCCCTTCTCCTGGTGCGACGATACGATGTGCAGTTACGCTCGGCCCGATGGCGACCGCGTCATCCTCGCCGGCACCTGGTCCGGCGGCGGCACGGGTATCCGCCACGAAAGTTTGCGGCGACCGGAACCCATCTCCAATCCGGATTATTACAAGGAGGGCGTTGAGGAGAGCGAATCGATCGATATCCTCGCCCATCTCTTCCCCCGCATGCCGAAGCTGCAGGAACTGGGGCTCCGCCCAGGCTATGCCGGCCTCTATGACATGAGCCCAGACGACAACCCGATCGTCGATTTTGTCCCGGGCGTCGCGGGCCTGGTGGTCGTCTGCGGCTCCAGCGGGCATGGCTTCAAGATCGACCCGGCGATCGGCGAAGAAGCTGCGCGCCTGGCAACGACGGGTAAGTCCACTTTATTGGAGCCTTTCGCGCTCGATAGATTTGCCGGTCATTGAATTAAGCGTCGTCAGATTTGCAAATACGAGACAGGTCACAAGTTCCATCGCAACACGGTTATGAGCGGTGTCAAAAAGGCTGAACAGCGGCGGAAATCAAGGAAATGACCCAGTTCCGGGTGATTCGAGTTGAGTGGAATATCAAGCAGTTAACTCCAGTTGCGTGCCCAATGCGTGCCCAAACTCAGAGACGACCGGTGAAACAAAGTATCGGCGAATACGATGCAGCTCGTCGGATCAATGAGCAATAAGTTCAAATCGCGGACCCACAAGCGGTTTTATCTGCCCTTTGCAGTTCAAAGGCTCAGGTCAAGGCCGACCTCGGTTTCGGGCCGCATGGCACGGTAGACCGTGCTGAAGCGTGGCGCCCTCGAAGTTTCGCGGCCAGCTTTTCGGGGTCGGGCTTGCTCATGGGTGGTGTCGTCCCGTAAGAAAACGGACCGTCGCAAGGCCGGCTCGTCCATTTGCTGCACCATAGTCCCTATTCGGCTTCATCCCAGCTTCAAATTCCGCTGCGCCAGGCGAGTCCCTATCGACGGGGGAACGGCATTGCCTCAGGCAGCCAGTCGCTCGCCTTAATACTGCGCCAGCGTCGGCTCCGGTGCCGCCTTCGCGCTCTGGAAATGCCGCACCAGCGCGTTCACAAGGGTGAGCTTTCTGTAAGACGAAATCTGACCTTTGCTTTCGGCGTAGCCGCAGTCGACGGCGATAGCTACAGGCAGCTCTCGCTTCCGCTTGCCGAAAAACGTCGCGTCAGGTCGCCAGTGGCTGCCCGTGTCCACGCTCTATTGCGCGAGGTCGTGATTCGAAAAGCCCCCATCTACGGTGCTCCGGATTTCATTAGTCAGAATTTCACCGGCGCCTTTGATCGATATGAGCACATTCTTACCTAGCCTCCTTCCTCGGTAGAATCGTACCAAGAAAAAAGCTTGTCGTCGGCCTCCGTCAGCGGCTTTTCAACGCGCGAGCGGATATAGCGATCCGGACCTTGTGTGACCGTGGTCATTTCAAACTGAGAAAAGCTTGCAAAACGGATTCCGCAGCGGCTCGATCGCCGCAAAAGCCCACAACCCGATATTGGCGATTCCATTCTACCGCCCATGACCAGCAATCAGCGGATGGACGCCGTCTTATTGCAATTTTGAAGAACCCATCTGCCGTTACCGCGAGTACGCGCGGTTCCCAGCCGTAAACGGCATCCATGAAGGCACGATGAACAGCATTTCCCCAGTCACGATGGCCGGCTTCAAGAACGGAGAAGAACCCGCCGGGCCAGTAGCCGCCACGCCCGGACGACGGATCAAACGTCACCATGTAGAAAAACGCGATTACATGAAGACGGGCCAACTCGAAGGCCCTCTCCCTGTCAATTTGTGGGGGTGATATCAGCTCGAAAGTGATTTCACAGCCAGGCGCCATTTTCATTTTCAGGCTAAGGTTTTCCTTGCTGTCCTTAACCGGCTTTCGGGTACGGCGGCTTACCGACCTGTTCGCCTTTCGCTCGGCCTCAGATGCAACTTCTTCATCGTCGTGACCGAACTCGCCAGTTAGATCCGGCTGCATCGTAATAGCGGACAAATCGTCTTCAAGTTCGGCCTTCAGGCCGTTACACCGGCGACAGGCCCAGACAATCAGATTTCATTGCGCATCGAGCTTACCCTTGGGTACGAAGCGTCTGCCGATCACATGTTCTTTGGTCTGTCAATTCGCTTCCAACCGTGGGTCTGACTCAATTTTGATGAAATTGGCTGGTTAGCTGACGTTGATTTCATATGGGGATCAATGCCATGCAGGTTTTTCGACCATCGACCTTGGTGCCGTGCGGCTTCGTTATGGAGAGGGCCTCCCTGGAAGCGGCTACGGCGGTTATCGTTGTTCGGCCTTCAAGCAGGGCGAGTGCGTGTCCTGGATGCGGCGCGAGGTCAGCGCGCATCCATAGCCGGTACCATCGGCGTCTAGCCGACTTGCCTATTGCTGGCCGCCCGGTTCGGCTGTTGGTCAAGGCACGTCGGTTCTATTGCGATGCTGTGCTCTGCGGTCGGCGTATCTTCACCGAGCGGTTTGACGACGGTCTGCTGGCGCCATGGGCTCGCCGCACTGCCCGGCTCGACCACATTGTCCATCATCTCGGGCTTGCTTTGGGCGGCCGACCGGCAGCGAGTTTCGCCCGAAGGCTGATGCTTCCGGTGAGCAATGACACGCTGCTCCGCGTCGTCCGAAGACACGGTAGTCCACGTTTCGTCCCGCCGACCGTGATCGGGATCGATGATTGGGCGTGGCGGCACAACCAGCGCTACGGGACGATCATCTGCGATCTGGAGCGGCGCAGGACCATCGCTTTGCTGCCAGACCGTGAACCGGCGACGGCACAGGCTTGGCTTTCGGACCAGCCGCAGATCACCATCGTCGCGCGCGATCGGGGCGGCAGCTACGCTCTGGCAGCGGCCAAAGCGCTGCCGCAGGCGACCCAGGTCGCTGATCGTTGGCACTTGATGGAGAACGCCAGCCAGGCCTTCCTTGATGCGGTGCGTAAATCCATGCGACAGATCCGCAACGCGATCGGCGCCGCAACGATCAATCCTGACCTTCTCACCGCCGCAGAGCGGATCCAATATGAGGGATACCTGCGCCGGGAAGAATGCAACGCCGTCATTCTTGGGCTTGCCAGGGACGGGAGCGCCATCAAGGAGATCGTGCGTCGCAGCGGCTACAGCCGCGGCCTTGTCCGGAAAGTGCTGCGCGGTCAACGGTCGGATGTCTTCCGGGTCCGAGAGAGCTCACTCGAGTTGCATCTCCAATGGCTTGACGCACAATGGGCGGCGGGACAACGCAATGCCACGGAGCTATGGCGACGCCTCAAAAAGCAGGGGTTCCGAGGTTGTCTTCGGGTCGTCTCCGAGTGGGCCACACGTCGTCGACAGGCGGAAAAAGCCGACAGCGCCCTGAGCCGTGCTCCGTCGGCGCGGACCATCGCACGGCTTATGACAGTCGGTCGTAACGATCTCTCAAAGGCTGAGACCGTCATGATCGCGGCAATCGAAGGTGGCGCGCCGCTACTCGTCGAGGCGCGCGAAATCATCGCCGCTTTCCAGGCCATGATCCGGAGGAAATCCCTGGCCGAGCTTGAGGCCTGGCTGGAGCGAGCCCGATCGAGCCTGGTCGCCTCATTCGCCAATGGCATCATAAAAGACAAGGCGGCTGTCAGCGCGGCGATCACCTCGCCCTGGTCCAATGGCCAGACCGAAGGCCAAATCAACAAACTCAAACTGGTAAAGCGCCATGTGTGGACGCCCGCTGCATTGCAAGGAGATTCTTCCGTGACGTTGTAGCCAGCAGGTGCAGTCATGTGTCCGGCCTGTTTGCGTGGCACGCATGGCCACTGGCCCTGATGTGATCCGTGGATCAGGTCCCAATCAAATGTCCGCAGTTCGCCTGCTTTCGTTTGTAACGGGTTCCCCTGGTCCCGGTCTTGCCGGTTAATCGTCACATCGTCATCGGCCCTTGCAATCTTGGGTCCAGTCGGCCAGCTTACGCAGCCACAGTTCCGTCCAGAAGCCGAGCGCCGCCATCCCGGTAATCTTCCTTGTGAGCCAGCACCGCCCAGGCCGTACGGGCCATTTTGTTGGCGAGGGCAACGGTAACAAGGCGCGCCGGTTTGCGCCCCAGCAGAGCCTGCAGCCATCTGTTCCCCGGCACCTTGGTTCTCCCATAGCGCAGAACCGCCGTCGCGCCGATGACAAGCAACCGTCGCACGTAGCGATTGCCTTGGCGGGAGATTCGGCCGAGCCGCTCTTTTCCACCACTTGAGTTCTGCTTCGGAACAAGGCCGAGCCAGGCGGCAAACTCGCGGCCACTGCGGAAGTTCGTGGGATCAAGCATGGTAGCCGCGATTGCGGAGGCGATAATAGGGCCAATACCTGGAATGGTTCCTAACCGGAGGCTGGCCGGATTAGATTTATGCCAAGCCTCGATCTCCTTATCGAGGCGGGCGATGCCGAATTGCGTCTGCTCCAACTGCGAGATCAAAGGTTCGAGCGCGCGTCGGGCCAGGATTGGCAAGCCCTCATCGGCGTCGTCTTTCACCATCGCAACAAGCTGCGCTAATCCGGTTCTCTTCTGAGCCGCGACAATGCCGAACTCGGCAAGGTGGCATCGAAGCGCATTGATCAGCATTGTGCGTTGCTTGACCAGGAGGTCACGGCTTCTGTGGAGAACGAGTACAGCTTGCTGATCGGTCGATTTCACCGGAACAAAACGCATTGTCGGTCGCGCCACCGCTTCGCAGATTGCGGCGGCGTCAGCGGCGTCGTTCTTGCCGCGCCGAACATAGGGTTTCACGTAGGAAGGTGGGATCAGTCGAACCGTGTGTCCCAGCCCGGCCAGCTCGCGTGCCCAGTGATGGGAAGACGTACATGCCTCCATCCCCACGAGGCAAGGTGAAAGTCGGGAGAAGAAGATGAGGACCTCGCCACGACGAAGCTTTCGGCGCAGCACAACGTCACCGGCGGCATCGACGCCATGGACTTGAAAGACATTTTTGGCGAGATCCAGACCAATGGTAGAAATTTGCATGACACACAAGCTCCTCTCGGATGTGGCGAACGAAGACAGCCATTGTAAGCCGCCCCCTGCCGGGGAGCAGCGGGCGTTCACCCCATCAGATGTATGGCCGCGGTAAGCTCGACCTGCTCCAGGCCCGCGTCAGATGTATGGCCGCGGTAAGCTCGACCTGCTCCAGGCCCGCGTCATCGGCGCCAGTTAGTTTCGACACCATCAAATGTGTGTCAGACCCAATAATGGCGGCCTATTGGCGAATAGAGGCGTACGTCTAGCTCACTGGATCGGCTAGTTACGCTGCCTCGCTGCGGAATGTACGGTTGCCAGGCTCACCAGAGATCAAGGAAGCAAACCCGCGTCGCGATAGCTGTCGATGACCGTGTCATAGATGGCGATATCGCCGCGGCTGCGCGAGATCAGTTGCGCGCCCTGGATCGCCGCATAAATCGCCCGCGCGCGCTGCTCGATCGCCACCATGTCCGTTCCAGCATCGGGGCCCAGCGACAGCACCTTCATCAGCCAGCGCACATTCATCTCGCCATAGGCCACCACGCCGGCTCTGACCTCGTCGGGCAGTTCCTTGTGTTCGGCGGCCAGGATGCCGGCCATGCACATACGGTTCTCGTTCAGCAGGGTGTTGCGAAAGATATCGGTGTATTTGCCCATACAGCTTTCCCGGTCGAGCCCCTGTTCCAGCAAGCCCTCGAGATAGGCGGCGAGATCGGCGGTATATCGATCCGCCAGGGCGGCGCCCAACTCACCCTTGCTGCGGAAGTAATGGTGGATGCTCGCACTCTTGATGCCGACCTCCTTCGCGAGGTCGCGAAAGCTGAGGCCGCTATAGCCGCGATCCTGCACCGTCAGACGTGCCGCGTTCAGGATCCGCTGTTTCGTGTCACTCGTCGTCACAATCACTCTTCCTCTCAAACCCACATCCTACCTGACGACAGATAGGGCTTGACACCCCAAAAGGGAAGGCCTATTTCCTCGCTACCGACCTACCTACCTGTCGTCAGGTAGGCTTATCTCTCCCTCATCCCTCACAGGAGCTCCCCATGACCACGATCCCGACCAAGGGCACCCAAGGCGCCCGGACGACCAATGCGTCGCAGGAAACCGGCCCGATCCATTATCTGGACGCGACCACGCTGGCTGCGCTGATCCGAGGCAGGCAGCTCTCCTCCCGCGAGGTAGTGCAGGCACATCTCGACCGGGTGGCGGCGGTCAATCCGAAGATCAATGCGGTGGTGACACTGATGGGTGAGGCCGCCCTCCAGGCCGCCGATGCCGCCGACCAGGCGGTGGCGCGCGGCAGCGAGCTTGGCCCGCTGCATGGCGTGCCGTTCTCGATCAAGGATTCCCTGGACACGAAAGATGTGCTGACCCAGCGCGGCTCGAAACTCTTTGCCGGCAATATTCCCGATCAGGATGCCACCGCAGTGGCGCGCTTCAAGGCGGCTGGCGGCATTCCCTTGATGAAGACCAACCTGCCGGAATTTTCCGCCTGGACCGAGACCGATAATCTGGTCACCGGCCGCAGCAACAATCCCTGGGATCTGACGCGCACGCCCGGCGGCTCGTCGGGTGGTGAATCGGCGGCGGTCGCCGCCGGTATCTCGCCGATCGGCATCGGCAGCGATGTGGCGATCTCCGTGCGTGGGCCAGCGGCCTTCACCGGCATCGCCGCGCTGAAAGCGACCCATGGCCGCATTCCCTATACCGGCCATTATCCCAGCGTGACCTCGCGCTGGTGGCATGTCGGCCCGATGGCCCGCACCATCCGCGACGTGGCGTTGGGCTATGCGATCCTCAAGGGACCGGATGGCGTCGATGGCTATGCGGTGCATGCGCGCCATGCCAATGCCGGTGACGACCATATTGCCGGCCAGCCGATCCGCGTCGGCTGGGTCTCGGATGCGGCTTTCGGTCCGGTCGATCCGGAGATCACCGCCGCCGTCAAAGCCGCCGCGCATCAGCTTGCCGATCTCGGCTGCGTGGTGGAGGAAGTGCGCCTACCGTTCCTCGGCGATCCGCTCTCGGCGCTGATGACGGTGGTCTTCGCCGAAATCGTTCCCTCGATCAAGGCGCTTGCCGCCGGCCGCGAGGCCGAATTGCACGCGATCGGCACCGGCATCGTCCAGCAAGCGGACCCCGCCTTGGCCGATGTCATCAGCGCCTTGGCCCAGGCGGAAAAGCTGCGCTCGGCCTTTGCCGGCTTCTTTCAAAAATACGATGTGCTGCTCTGCCCGGTGACGCCCTTCACCGCGACGCCGCATGGTCTTCAGGAGGTCGTCGTTGACGGCCAGACCGCTCCCTGGACCCATGTGATGAGTGCGACCTCGCCCTTCAACCTGACTGGTCTGCCGGCCCTCTCCGTGCCCTATGCCTTCAGTTCTGAGAAGCTGCCGATCAGCGTCCAACTCGTCTCCCGTTGGCTCGATGAGGACACCATCCTGCGTCTCGGCGCTCTGCTTGAACGTCGCGGCGGCTTAGGCGACCGTCGTCCTAACCTCTGAGATTCCAACCTTCTTGGATCCGGTGGGCTTCTGCGATCTGATCGCAGGAGCCCACCGCCCCTCTGCCAATGGCTGGGACGGGAGGTGGGGCAAGGAGACGCGTTGTTAGACCTATTCCAGTGCTAAAGAGATCCCGGCATTTGAGCCAGCTAACGGGGGCGAAGCGGGAGACTGCAGAGATGTACGTCCGGTAGCTCCGAAGCAAATCTCGACTTCCTCATTGCAGGGCTAGGAGTGTGGAAAGCCTGAGACAACTCTTCATGCAAAGGGGCATAGCCGGCACGACCTATCGCTTCCCCAGTGCCTTCTCAGGCCCAATCGGACCTTATCTCGCTGTCTATTCCAGATTTTGTGCCCTTCAGAAGACGATTCTAAGCAAGAGGCCGTTGACAGCTCCAACCAGGCATCTTATTTAATCTATCTATCGATAGATTAGTATGGTTAAGCTAGAAGAGCATTGGCTTCCTGGCGACTGGAGTCGTCGATAGTCGTTCACGCTTCGTGGAGGTTTCTGTGACAGTCGCCCATAGCGTCGTACATCAATTCTATGCAGCATTGGCCCGCGGGGAAGCCGAGACCGCGTTAGCCCTGCTCGATCCGGAAGTAAGTTGGACTGAGGCGGAGCACTCGCCCTATTACAAAGGAGAAGTGATAGGTGTCGAGGCAGTCGTGGAGACGGTCCTCAACCCGATCAATCATGACTTCGAAGACTTCCGCGTGATTGCTTTGGATTTCGTGTCTGAAGAAGACCGGGTTGCCGTCTTCGGTCGATATGCCGGGCGCCATCGTGCAAGCCGCAAAGAACTCCAAGCAACATTTGTACATTCATGGACAATACGAGGCGATCTGCTTGCAAGGTTTGAGCAGTACACCGACACCACCGCGTGGGAAAAAGCGGTTCAGAGCCGCTCATCACCCGGCAGCGTAAGGTCTGCTTTTTTCTAAGAGAGCAAATGCCCAGCGTTTCATTACTTCACGGACGGCTGTGAAGACGAGTGGCTGAAATTCCCCCATAAGGCTGGACAACCACCACAAAGCTGGCCATTGGCAGCCTTACATCGCAAATCGAACGTGGTGCCATCGCCATACCCTCGAAATCTTCGTCCACGACGCAGCCTGATACCTGGCTTGCGGCGAATAATTGGGCCTGTGTCACTGCTGTCGTCAGCACCTCGCATTTCTGAAAGAGAAGGAAGAACCATGCGCCAAAACGCGAAGAAAACTGTCGACACGCCGTCGGGCCGCATCAGCTACTTGGAGGCTGGTTCGGGGCCAGTCGCATTGTTTGTCCACGGCATTCTAATGAACAGCCATTTATGGCGTCACCAAATCGCGGCGCTATCCGATGTTCGCCGCTGTATTGCAATCGACATTCTGGCGCATGGTGATTCCGAAAGTCAGCCCAGCCAGGATGTGTCGGTCACCGCCCAAGCAAATATGATTCTCCAGTTCATCGACATCCTCGGCATAGACAAGGTCGACCTCGTGGGCAACGACAGTGGGGGTGGCATTTGCCAAATTTTCGCCGCCCATAGCCCAAATCGGATTCGCACGCTCACTCTCACCAACTGCGACACGCACGACAACTGGTGGCCAAAAGCTTTCAGGCCGTTCGTGGACGCAACCCTCTCTGGCGGGCTCCTCGGCACTTTGAATGCACTGGTCGGTGACAAGTCGATCTACCGGTCAGCAAAGGCACTTGGACCGTGCTATGTGGACCCAAATAGTATTTCGGATGCAGACATTGATATCTACTTGGGGCCCTTCTTGCGCAATGAGCAGCGCACCCACGACCTGTACCGCTTCGTTGCATCATCCGACAATTCACACACCATGCGGATCGAGCCCCACCTTCGGCAGCTCAAGGTGCCGACTCTGCTGGTATGGGGCACGGACGACGTCTATTTCCCGGTGAAGTGGGCCTACTGGCTGGCTGGCACCCTCTCCGGTGCACGGAACCCGGTTGAGCTGGAAGGCGCTCGCCTGTTTTTCATGGAGGAGAGCCCGGAGAAACTCAACGAAGAGCTTCGGAAATTCTGGAAGGATGGTTGAGGACACTAGCTCTCGGGATAGGGAAGCGCTGGCGACTGAATGCATAGGCGGCATTCTTCTGCGAACCAGGCTTTAAAAGCTGATACAACTGCGCGATGGCGGCTGCGGGCGGGAATCGTAATGCAATAGGGACTCGGCAATTTCAAAGAATCGCCGACCACGATCAGCCTCCCGCTTTCGACGTCCGCTGAACAGTACATCCCCTGTGCCAGAGCGACACCGAGGCCCCCGCGTGCAAGATCGAGCGCAGCCATCGAAGAGTTTGCAGTCATGCCGCGCCGGACATGTGGTCTTGCCGCTACACCCATAGCTTCGAACCAGCTCAGCCATGACGGAAAAGGCGCGTTTGATGGTCCCCAATCGGTGTGCACCAGATGATGAGAAGCGAGTCGCGCTGCGGTTTCGATCGGGCCATGGCTGGCTAGATAGCCGGGCGAACACACAGGATAGACCGCATCGATTTCGACTTTCTCCGCCTCATCCCCATAGTTCAAGGCGCCATAAGAAAGGCGGAGATCGATCGACTCCTTGTCGAACGCAACTGGGTCCTCCTCTGCCCGAAGGAAAATATCGACCCAGCCATGCTCTCGGACAAATTTCGGAAGCAATGACGACAGCCATCCAATGGCAGCCGAGGGAGCAACCGATATGACCAGTGTTGCGACCGGGTCATTTGCAGCAAGCTCTCTGGATATCCGGCGGAGCTCGCCGAACGCCTGCATCAATCTAGGATAGATCTCGATGCCGGCTTCTGTCAGCTCAACCCGGCGATGGACACGGTGAAACAGCTTGCGGCCGACTTGCTCTTCAAGACCACGGATCAATTGACTGACCGCGGCAGCGGTTATTGACAATTCTTCGGACGCAGCGACGAAGCTGCCGGTTCTGGCCGCTGTTTCGAAGGCTTGGAGACCACGAAGCGAAGGTGCGCCAGACATCCCTGCACTCCAATAGATAAATTTTACTTGTCTATTCTGCAGAATTACTTCGTTTTGGAAAGAAGAATTTTCGTTTAGCGTGGCTATGTTAGTACGGTGCCGGCAAGACAGATCGGAGAAAATATGTCCCGCGGACACATGATTTTGGCGGCCTTCTTCTTCAATCCACAGGGCGATTACCGCGTCTCGTGGCGCCATCCACGTGCTCCGGGCAATGACTTCCTCGACTTTGACTATTATCGCCGGCTGGCAACGTCAGCCGAGGCCGCCAAGATTGACGTGGTTTTCATTGCAGACCACCTCGGCATCTGGAATGGCCTCGGAAGTGGCGTCTCCCACTATTCCAATCCGCGCCTTGAGCCCCTATCGCTGGTATCGGCCCTATCGGCGGTAACCAAGGATATCGGGTTTATGGTCACCGCTTCGACCTCGTATACGGAACCTTTCCATACAGCCAGGATGTTTGCCTCGATCGACCATATCAGCGGGGGTCGAATCGCCTGGAACGTGGTCACCTCTGGTCTCGACGAAGAGGCAGTAAACTTCGGCCTCGACGGCAATATCGACCACTCGTTGCGCTATGAGCGCGCGGCAGAGTTCCTGGATGTTGCAAAAGCGCTTTGGGATAGCTGGGAAGACGATGCCCTAGCAATCGACAAGCGATCGGGCCTCTTTGCGCACCCCGAGAAGGTGCATTTCCTGAACCACAAGGGAAAGCACTTCAAGGTTCGAGGGCCGCTAAATGTTTCCCGCTCTCCGCAGGGCTATCCTGTCCTTGTGCAGGCGGGCTCTTCCGAGGCCGGCAAGAATCTGGCCGCAGCCTATGCCGAAGTTCATTTTGCCATTCTGAAGAGTGTCGAAGAAGGCGTCGCCTACCGAGCCGATATGGATGCGAGGCTTGCGAAATTCGGGAGGGATCCTACAGGCTTCAAGCTTGTCCCGGGTATTGTGCCGATTGTTGCCAATAGTGCATCCGAGGCCCAGGAAAAGCAGGAATATCTGGAATCATTCATGGTCGACGCGATGGCGGTGGACCTGCTCTCAACATGGGCCGGCCTCGATCTTTCCGCCTATCCACTGGATGGTCCAATCCCTGAATTGGTAAAGCCGTCGAATTTCAATGGCTGGCATACCTGGTTGAAGCTTATTGGTGATGAATCCAATAAGAGCCTCTCGATCCGTCAGCTCGCACGCAAGGTCAGCGCGACCGGCTCGGTTCCCCTGGTTACCGGCACGCCATCGCAAGTGGCTGATGAGCTGGAGTCCTGGTTCGTGGCAGGCGCTGCAGACGGGTTCAATCTCATGTTCCAGCTCTTGCCGGAAGATTGGGAGAATTTCATGCGCCAGGTAGTCCCGCTGCTCCAGAAACGGGGTCTATTCCGAACGGAGTACGAGCCAGGCACCCTGCGCGACCGCCTCCGCTTGAAGCGACCAACCGACATGTTCGCAGGCAAAGCTAAAGCTGGGGCTGCTTAGGATCTGCGGTGATAAAGCCAAACTGAAAGGCACCAGCCATGGGTATGAGGAAAGTCCTTGCTATATCCGGAAGTCCGTCCAGGTCATCTAAGACCGTTTTGCTGGCAGATGCCGCTCTGCAACGCCTTCAATCGATCGGTATCGAGACTGACCATCTCAATGTTCGTGATCTTGATCCCACGGCGCTCTTCAATGGCGATGTCAGGCATCCTTCACTTCGCGTCTTCTTAGATAAGGTCGCAAGTTCGCACGGCATCATCATTGCAACGCCTATCTACAAGGCATCATTTAGTGGTCTCCTGAAAGCCGCACTCGACGTATTGCCCCAGTTCGCGCTTGCGGGAAAAGTTATCCTCCCTCTGGGCATGGGGGGCAGCCTCGCTCATGTGTTGGCGCTGGACTACAGTCTGCGCCCCGTAATCCAGTCAATGGGCGCCCGGCATATAGTCCAATCGCATTTTGCCATAGACGCCGAGCTGGTCAAAAACGGGCTACCTCCCAATCTGGACGATCCACATTTACTTGGGCTCCGGCATGCCTGCGATAATTTCGTCTATTCACTGACAGACGATATTGAAGCAGCCACGTTGGGCCATCCCCGGCCAATGCCGGCTTCCCATCCAATGCCTGCCTGAGACCTGCGGCAGCCGACCTTCCCTCCCTTTTTGAGACACCTACGGGCGTTATTCACTTCTGCCCAACCAATTGGCAGGCTCTGAAGGCGGCTACGTCGGCATCCTGGGATTTGTTCAAGTCGGCTATACAGAGCAGGCGCGGCGCAGCGTGTCAATTCGCTTCCAAGTGTGACCCCTGTTTCGCTTCCAATCGCGGCTCTGACGCATTTTTATGGTATGGCCCGCCGCCCTTTCTGCCGCGCTAAGCTGGCAGTCCAACCCGAAGGAACAGGAGCGGACAGATGCAAATCGCAGTGTTAGGAATCGACCTGGGCAAGAATAGCTGCAGCGTGGC